>JAABUP010001177.1_pt1 | contig 55232 bp, 55 predicted proteins | sample 5559201 | NCBI WGS metagenome assembly JAABUP01 (sample SAMN10711887, study PRJNA513373) | rock metagenome | isolation source: Antarctica rocks | place: Antarctica | reverse complement strand
TATAATTTACGAACTAGAGAGAAAATTTAATAGAAGGTCTAGGTTATTATATAGTAGTTTACTTAACGCCGGGTAACTAGGGTAACTCGCTTAATTTCGGCTATAGAGACCTATAGAGACCTATAGACGGGTGTATAAGGAGTAAATTCTTTTTCGTCTATACTTCTCTATATTTAGTCTATACTTAGCTATATAACGCTGTTTTCGATAATATTCGTTTTTTTATTACTAATCTCGGTACGAGATAGCGACCTTCTAGTACGTTATTACTTCTTCTCCTCCCGTACGCGGGTTTATCGCTCCTACGATTCTAACTTCTTACTCTTCTTCGGTGCGATACCCCTAGATACTCTAGTTAACCGAGTAGTTAGTATAGGGTCTACCTAGGATATAGAGAGGCCTTACTATTAGCTACGTCGATCTAGCTATACGATAAGAGGTGAAGCACTCGCTAAGGTAGTTACCCTTAGTAATAATAGTAAAGAGGGAATTTTATCGATATTATTAAAATCGGCCTAGCGCTCGGATAGCTATACACTTTAGCTCGGAGCTTCTCCTAGGCTAGGCGACCCTCCGGAGCTATTAAGTATATATATATCTATAATATTACTATCGTACGACCTCGCTATCGCCGAGTAGAAGGATTAACACTATGCCTCTACTATAATTACTCCGCACAGATGTGCTAAGACTCGCTAAGATATAGGGCTAAGCACGTACCCCACCACACTCCACGCACTATACCTATACTATATCTATATATTATAATACTATATATAGATACGCGGTTTATAGAGCTATCTATTCGGACCTATTCCCCGTAGTTGTGATATAAATCGCGTGTACGTAGCATACGTGGTGGAGAAGAGAAGTTTATGCGCCCTACAAATCTGTGGCTGGGGATGATTAATAATCCAAATGGGACTGTGGGTTGGGGACTGTCCCGAAACGAGTGGGGTTCAGCCCATACCGATCGACGCCGCAACTTCCGCCATCAACCCACCATTAACCCTAGGCAAAACCCCCACCGTCCCAACCTTCGCCCCATCAGCCCTGACCTCCGTATCCATAACATGCGCAATAACAGCCCCACCCCTCCCCTCCCCATGCAAAAACTCCAACAACCCAACCACCACATCCAACAACGTCGAATACGTCATCCTCCTTCCCGGATACCTCTCCGGCTCCACGATCCCCCAACGAATACGCATTCATTGCGATTTCCTGCGTCCCAGGTAGTGCCCAGGGATCCGGCGACAGGGGCCAGTTGCCGTGGTTTATTATTTGGAGTTCGAGGCGGGATTGGACGGTGGAGAGGGTGGTATAGAGGAGGGTGCGGGAGATGGGGAGGTAGGAGAAGTACCAGACTCGGAGGGTTACGGGGGTGTTGTCGACGTGGATGGTCCAGATTTCGTCGGGGATGATGGGCGTGTCGGGATCGTCGTCATCGCTGTCACTGAGAGTACTGCTGTTGGAAAGGGGGAAGGGATGGCTAGAGAAACGATTATTCGGAGCTTGGGTTTCTTCAAAGGATAAAACTACGGGATTTTTCCTGTCACTGATTGGTTGCTTGGAAGCTCGATTGAAGAAATCATGTGTTTGATCTCAGTCAGATTCTTGCTGACTTGAGCGATGGAAACACTTCGCCGCGACGGAAAAAGAGGAGGCGCTGCTTGGCAGAGAAACGCATGTTGTAATAGCAGGATCACGAGCAAAGAAATGCCACGCACATCGAGTATCATCTTTCCGAAAAGTCAAGAGATCAGCAAGATCAACAACAAACAAAACGACGCTACGAATTATTTATGGAACTCGCTTGAAGTCTATTCCAGTCATACAAGCGGCTTTCGCGGTTTCAAATTGGTCCAACCAAATCTGTCCGCAAGCGATACGCGAAGGTGCAGATGCGAACACCGGACGTACCTCCGCACCTCATATGAATGCTATGACACCGTCTCTTGATCTTTGGGTCATCATGGACGAGCTCCCGCATCACTTTACACTAGAGAAGGCGAATTTCAATCTTTCAGTCTCGAATCCATCCTCGACTATGATACTCCTCCCGAACCCCCAGAGATAATGACGAAAAGTGGAAACTCACTGGCAACATAATAAAGATAATTACTTGCATTCCCCAAGCTCTTTTTTATCCCCAAACGAGCGCACCTATTAACATCACTCACATCCGTCGTCTGGCCCTTACCAGCCTTGATGTAATAATGCGCTATCTCTTCTAGCAGCACCCAGAGCTGGAAATGCGATAATTTCGCTCCATTCCCTCGGAATCGATTCGTAATTGAATTCACTGTTAGACAGTTACTCGGCGGTGGGAGTGGAGGGAGACCGATGGTGAAGAAACTCGGGCACACGGCGATGTATTAATTTCCACCCGGGTAGTCCATTACCACGCCTGGGTTCTCGCGGCAGAAATCCTAGTAGTCGCCAACGCCTGGGTCGTTGACGAGGGTGCCCGGGGTCGTCACGCAGACGAAGGTTGGAGAGCCGGGGGCCAGCGCGTCCGAGTTTTCACCAAGGCCATAGTTGATCTTAGGGGGATAGACGGAAGCTCCAGTTGTGATATTGGTGAGAAGGGCGGCGACTTGATCGGCGGCGGAAAGAGGGGAATGGAAGGACTTGAAGGCGGCGCTGGGGTGGAAGTAGCTGCTGGTTGCGTCTTGAATTGCAGGCTGGAGGGCCGAATAGAGAGCGTCGAGGAGATGGGTAATTGTGGACGCATTCCCGCGCCCACAGCCGACGATAAGGTACTGGCCACTTTTGACAATGTCCCAATGTTCGGCGCGAGGGTATGTCAGCTCCGTACCTCGTCGCTTGGCATTACGGAAGCCAGAGGCAAGGTGTGTAAGATGGAGCAGGAAGAAGCAGAGTTGCAGGAAAGTTTTGTGAGCCATGGGTGGAGGACAATAAGCATTTGTGGGGGTTCGTGAGCGATTTGGGAGAGCTGTAATGTTATGAATATGGTGAGGGCCAGTTGAAGTGCACCAAGGACGAGTGGTATAGACGAGTCTAGGCGCTGCCACATCATTTCTGAGCCGCCTTGATTGTTTTCTCGGTCAGCCTTCTGGCACAATCATTGGCGAACCAGTACTCAGGACCATCATCACTTATAACATCGAAATATTCTTTCCGGATATGAAGTAGCACCTTTTTGTAATTGGCCGCTGTCTCCTCATCATCCGCCACATTAGGCAATTCCTCCAGATCCCGGTGCAATTGTTCGGCCAGGCGGGCCCAGCGGCCATCCGTGATGTTCTGCCTGATCTGGTTATAAAAGGTACGGTTTCTATTCGCCCATTCCTTCATGAGCCACACTATATGGTTCGGGTCGATTCCGAGGATACCACATGCAGTGTGCACTTGTTTGTGAAGGTCACTCAAATCAACTCGAGCCAGCTCGTTCCCGATGGTCAGCCAGGACTTCGATTTTTCCATTTCCAAGGCTGCTGAACGCATCTCCGAACTAGCACCTCTGGCTCCTGCATTGAGGTCTTGGCCAAGATAGTCTCCATAGTTGGCTAGGAGCTCTAGTCGTCGTAGCCTTACATAGTGCATTAATCTGTCATGCTCCTCTGGTAAGCGTGGCTTGAGGTAGAAGGCAGCCGAATGGTAGACCTGGTCAAGGGCTTGGACAACCGCACGGGAGGCTTCCCCTGGATGAGCGCCCTCTAAAGCAGCCTTGTAAGCGTCTTTATGAATCTTGAGAAATGCCTGGGTGCGAGGGGTTGTTCTCCTCTTTACGGCGCCGTTTATGTACCTCAGTCCGGTCTCTAAACGCTCATGATGGTACTGATTCAAGGTCGTGTTCTGGCATAGGAGGGCTTTCGACCTCTTGTTCAACCTCCTGTTCACCCTCCTGTCCATCGCCTGCAAGCGGTAGAAGTGCAAACGTGTTTGCTGTCGGACGTCTCGTTAGGTCTACTTCGTTGTCCTTTCCTTCGCTATCAAAGCCATCCCGTTCTCTTACCAGTTCTCTAATCTCTTGGCCCCGGTCATCAGGGATAACAGTGAGGAAAGGATCCATCTTTCCAACACGCAAACCAGGCCAGATTCCGGCTCACAGAAAAGATCTGTGGTATACGACCAGCGTTTATTGGGATATGCAAGAAAAACCAGAATATTTGGCGGTTCAGAAAGACACACACACCACATATATGATACCCACTCTCGTCTAAATTGATTAATTAAGCCACTGACTCAGGTCAATAGACTTGATCTCTGAGATCTTCTAGGCAAGTGAAGAACGAAAGACGCGAAAGATATTGAGAATATTATATATATACTAATAATTATATTAAGTGCTATTCGTATAATTACCCTATTCGGTAAAGCGGTACCGACGCGACGTAATTTTCTAACTTTAACGAGGATCTAACTATAATCTAGGCTTTTATACTTAGACGTGTAAACGCGAAGCTAGTAGTTATCACACGCTAACCCGGAATAGGTTTAGCGGCGGGCGCTAAATATTAGCGGGCTTGGCATGCACGTCTGAGGTACTGAGGTAACTATTTGCATATCCTGCTAAGTAGCTTACATCATCTCAGCTAAGGCGGCACTAGCGCTAGCTCTAGTCTTATCTCCGATCCCTGTCTATTTTGCAAAACTCCTACTCCATTTCCACGACGATTTCCAGTCTTACCATCCCCATGCTCATTCCGACTCTTCCCAACCGCTGCTCATCAACTCTGGAAAGGCGACTATGACTCAAAGATCTCCACATCATTGCCAGCTAATGTAGCTGATTGACTGATTTGGAAGGAGAAACTTTGGTGGATGGCGTGGGTATTGCAAATCTCTAATTGTTTGCCTCGATGGCGGAGCTGGTAGGCAAGCTGGATCGTCTCTTGTGACCAGCGCTGCTTGATCTAGGGGAGGACGAGGACTGATTGAGCTTGGAACGATCGTTGGATTTCTTAGAGTTGGGATTGAGGCCAAGAGGGTTGAGGAAATTGAAAGATTTCTTTGGGCTCGCTTCTTTTGAAGTCTTTCCGGAATATGCATTTGAGTCTGCGGTACTGGTGCCGTTGATCATGCCTGGAGGTGGTGTATGTGAGGGAGTTCGTCGCAGTAGTCCATCGATGGATACGATGGATGGGTTTGATGGGTCTACAGTCGCAAATTTGGACACATTGCTCTGAAAAGGAGATCCAGTGTTGTTAGGGTCTTGCGATATGGCACTTGCAGGGCTGCGGAAGGAATTTCCAAATCCTACTGCAGTTTTCGCTGATTTGGAAGCCAGTGGACGTCCATGAATGGAAGGGCCACTAGGACTCTCTCCGATGTCTGGCGTTGAAGTGTCAGGGCTGACAGGCCCCGCAGTATCTTGGGTGCTTGTAGAGTGCTTCAGGACACTCCTAGGTCTCTCGGTGGTACTCGCATGGCGCGCTGGGATTCTTGAGTAACTGAAAGAGTTGCTGGAACCTGCTGATACCGAAGTAGGACTAGAGACTCCCAGACCTCCGGACATCAAAAAGCCATTGAAATCTCCCGCACCGTCTACCAGCGAGCTGCCGGCGCTGGCGTGTCTCACGGCGATATCAGTGTCACAATCAGCCACCGAATGTCTATTGGATCCCTGCGAAGCTTGCAAAGGATGAGCGGTATTGTAGACTGATTGTCCTTTGGCTTCTGCTGCAGCGGAGTCGATCTTTGGAGCTAGGACTTTGGCGAAATTGCGATTGATTGCCCAGTGATCGGCCACGCCTTCCGCCACCATCGCCATGCCTTGGTTGCCAATAAGGAGAAGATTGCCATTGATGCTCTGTGAACCGTATGCAGACCGAGTGAAGGAGTCGTGTGAATTCCCTGAAGAACCGAAGAGGCCGCTGAAGCTCAGCTCAGGCGGTGATGAAGGCGGAAAGGCACTGGATAACTGATTCGCGGCTTTGGGAGCTTCAGGCGCCCCATGGGCTACTGCTAGCGACTCTTTGATCAGAATGCTCTTCTCGAGATGACATTTTGAGTATTTGTGGATCTCTTGTAACCCGGGGGCATTTTTATCGATCTGGAGCGTGCGCTGCTGATGATACAATATCACATTTTCTTTCAATCCCTCATCACACAGACCGTGGATATACTTCTCAAGAACTTTACTCAACCCCAACTCCTCCACGTGTGAAAGAGGGCCCTCATGTCGATCGACACCACCCACCGCATACAAAAGGCTTTCCGCGCGTCGATAGTAACTGTCCAGCGTCTCGTCCTGGCTCTGTTTCAAAAACATCAACTGCAGTCTAGCCTGCTTCACCGTCGGCTTCTCAACAGGTGGAAATCTCGCGGTAATGGCTCTAGTGAAAGTGTTGATATCCGCCGCGTCATGTAAGTAATACTCATCGGTCAACATCCGCCTCACTCGTGGGTGCTGCTCGGCCCAGCGCGCGGCATCGCTGACAAGCAGACTGTCTACGCGTGAGAACCATTGGCTGAGAGATAGGTCGGCGGGGAGGTCGTGGATTAGGGAGCGTAACCATCGAGCTGCGCTGACGCCGTCGGTGCCGCTGAATTTTGAGGGGAGGGGCATTGTGGAAGGTTCAGACCATTTTGTTTTTCAGGAGAGTTTGATCTGTGGGAATTCAAAGTATGTGTTGATAGAATTTTAGGGGATTATAGGTATGCGAAGAGATGCGAAGAGGATTGAAGATGAGTTTTCTGATCGCTGAATTATCAATAGCGTAGAAACTCAAGTGTTGATCTTGACATTCATAAGTGAATATAGCGATGTGGACCGATCTCCGATCCAATCTCCGGCATCAGATCGAAGAAAAAGTGGAGATATACTTCACTTTACGTGAGTTCCTCGACCCTGGACATTATTCAGTGAGATATTTCTATCTTACCCTGTATAGATGAGATGAGTCGAACGAGAATCAGAAACCTGATAAATTCAGCCAACACCATCCCTCAAGAGGAGGAAAGAATTCTAAATTATGGGCATGACCATTCCGATCACCAAAAAGCCTCAAACGTCCACAAAGACAACTGCCTCACTCTTAATATACCATCACATGAGCCATCATCTCCTCACACCACCACTCCAGTCAATTGCACATACCCCAGCGCCATTTCTCATCCTCTTTCTTCTCCAAAAACTTCCTCCTTACTCTCAATATACTATCACATGAGACATCCCAGCACGACACCACTCCACCAAAATTCACACCCCAAAACTCCCCCATGCTCCACCCCATCATCTCCCCACCCCTCAACCACCACCTCACCTCACCTCACCACTCTATTCAATCGCACAAACCTCCCCCCCCTTTCGCCTGCGCAATCCACCCACCATCCAACCCCCCCAAACCCGACACAAACACCCCAATAATCACACAGCTCAAATCCCTTAAACTCAACTCCTTACAAAACCATCTGCCTAAATCCATCACCAAGCCTTCCCCCCCGCGCAATCTCCCCCCCCCCCCCCAGACACCAAACCCACCATCCCCTCCCTCACAGCACAAGCCATCTCAACCTACCACACATCCACCCACCATCTCGAACCATGCTATTTCAGCCGCACAGAAAAATTGCAAACCCGACAAATGAGGAAAATATCAAGAGCGGTATCAACCCTGGAGTGTCGAGATGGTGCAGAGACGTATATGGTGGTGGTGCACAGATAGGTATGTATCCAGTCTGCATCCTAGCTATCTACGTAGAGATTCTCCTTCTCCGGACCGTCCAAATCAATTCAAAAACAGAAACGTGTACTTATGGTTTGATTCGAGGCGCGGGACGGTAAGGGTGACTGATCTGTGCGGTTGCGATCGTCGACGGGGTTGGAATGAGTGGATGGTTTTGGGGGGTTTCCCTGGTGGTGATGGTAATGGGTGAGCTTGGAGGTCATAGGCTGATTGCAAGGCGGTCGCCGTACAACGCTGGGCATTGTTGCACAATTCGATCTGGCTACTGTAAGCCAGCATCATACCCCCGATCATTTTTCATGAGGTGACCGCAAGAATAATATAGAAGCTAATTCTTCCAATTCGTGAAAACTTTTCCAGTCTATCGTACACACCACTTTCATCCATGACGCTTTTGCCCACCGAAACTTTTCCAGCCCGAGTATTGCCACGCGCAGAGATAGAAGCATAGGAGATGGGTATCATAGAACTCCCCGTCACCATCGCAATTCTCGCAAGCAAAACGGGTCACTTCTTGAACATATAATGACCGTACAAACCCCCAACCTCCCCCCAAGCAACAGGCGCCTTCCTCATGCCCCACCACATGGCACCCATCTTCCAACTCCGCCGACCACTAGTAGCTCCCGGCGTCTCACGAACGTACCAGCCCCGACGGCCGAGCTCCTTGACGACCCAGCCGAGCCGCTTGTTAGTGTTGCGGCACTCGCGCAGTGAGGACATGGCTTTGTCGCCTAGTTCGATGACTTCGAGGGGGAGAGAGGCGTCGGTGAGGAGGACGTTGGTGGATGCAGGGGTGTTGAAGAGGCTTGTGCGAGTGATGGAGGGGATGGCAGTTAGGTCGAGGTAGTGGAGGGTAGATGGCTGCCACGCCTTCTCCTCCGGGGGGTTGGTAGCTTCGGCCTCAGGCCGGAATAGAGCGTTGACATCAGCGAGCGAGAGATTAGCACAGGCTAGGCCGAGCTCCTCAAGGTGCTTCGTAAGGGGAAGAAGTTGTGAGATGTGGCGTGGGTGGATGCGTGCGCCGTTTAGGTTGAGTGAGCGTAAGGTTGATGGTAAAGCTGGAAGTAGGCGATCGACATCTGACTCCCACAGCAGCCGATAATGAGAGATGTCGCAGTGAAGGTTCAGATACACCAGACCCCTCACAGCATGGTGAGAGGTAAGGAAATCGACGACACCTTCTCCTGTGATCTGGGTGCAGCGGCCGAGGTTGAGATGCGATAGTTTCGCCGATTCAGGAATAGCTTGAAGCGCACTGTCTGTGATGCGCGTGTGGGACACGTCAAGATGTGTAAGCTGTGGCAAGTGAGGTAGCAGTGTTGCGAAGGTTGTGCTAGGGAGGGTAAAACACTCGTGAAGACCCAAGCGGCGGATGTTGAGCATCGTTGCAGGAGTCTCCACAAGGCGGCTCAGGGCGGATGAAAAAGAATGGACAAATCCTGGGGAGGATGAGGCGCAAAAATCGACAGCTCGAAGCTTGGGGAGATCGAAGAACAACTTTTGAAGGACATATTCATCGACATCGTCATCAAGATTCTCTTGCAGAAGGACTTCTTGGATATTCGGGGTCAGGCTGAGGACTTTGAGCAAAGTCTTTGATGTCAGATTTTGAACTTCCGAGTTCGATTGACGGCTACGGCCCAAGCCCACGGAAGTAAAGTGTGAGAGGTCCAACCTCCTCACAATAGACCCCAGCCCGGGTTGCTCGGAAATGTGGTTCAAAAACTTGGCAAAAATTGAGGAGTGGGGGAGTGTAATATTGCCGTAGAGCGTGTTTATAGTAGCGACATGTATCGTCTTTGAAGTCAGGAGGCAATTGACCAGGTCGACGTTCCGTGGACCGTAAGCCGGAGGTGGAAGATCAAGGGCAAGCTGGGCAATGATTTCGTCTGTCATGATGTGAACAGCAGGCCATGTAATCCATACTACGGAGACTTACCTAATACTTCGACGGGCAGTCTCTCAAGAGGTGCCTCGCCTGGGCGGTAGTCCTTCAAATGGTCTAGTACCACAGGTTCCTGTCTCCGCGGAAGGTCCACGTCCCAGCCGGAAAGCTCAGATATCCCAGTCCTCGATGCGGTGTAGCTCTTGCTTCTTGGCTTACGACCAGAACCCAGGGGTTGCCATTTGGTGCTTCTCCCACAGCGGCAGCGACAGTCGCAGGTGCCACCGCCGGTAGGGCTGCCGGCATCGTGGCCGGCCTCTGGAGGAGCGCCGGCAGTGGTATTGACAGACTCGAGGAAGGATTGAGCAACGCCTGACCTCATGGTGGATGTCAGAGAAACGTGGTTTAGGTAAGGAGTAGGTAATAAAATGTGTCACGGCGGAAGATGCTGCAGCTTACCGGCCTGGTCCTCCTTCACTGAAGACCGCCCTTCTTTTCTTATTGCACTGCTCTGACGTGACGCTTGCCTCTCACGCACGGTGATCGATGCAGGCCTGGCGTCGCTAGCGCGCTTGTCGGCAATGCCAACGGTCCGGCCATTGCTAGAGTATTCTGCACCGGGGTCATGCGCAAAATCCGGGGTAAAAGGTGGAGATGAGGGTATTCGATTGGTGAGTCTCTGGAAGTCTGATGCCAGGTATCGATGTGTGCTCGAAGAGGATGTCGGATCTGCGTCACGGTAGAGGGGGCCCGACGAGACCATCGTTGCTTCAAGATCTGGGATTCGGTAGCTAAGATCTTATGTCGATGAAATGCAGCGAGAGTCAAACGAGAGGCTATGAATGCTGGGGGAACTTAAAGAGACAGCCTGCACTTATATCGATACAACAGCGACCATCCGATTGAGTAATGGTCTGGTAAGTTGGTTGGTTCTGTCGGGGCGCCAAAGTCTTTACCACACTGTCGGGCGTTGTGTTGTGTGGAGAGCAAGGCAAACAAGGACGGCCAAGAGAAAAGTCCTCCTCACGACCCAAGTGGTACTTCCTCCAGCAAAGGTATGGGTAAGTCAGTCAGGAGATCGCATATTGCAGCGAGGCGAAGAACAAGCTTTGCGAAAGTCATTGCAGATGGCATCATTCCGTCACTATTGGATACGAGTCTTTCGTTTTGCGGTGTCAATTTTTGCCCATTCTGACATAATAGCAACATCGTACTCCTCTCCATGCTCCACGTGCCACTGCAGGATTTCCAACAATGTGTCTTCGACGAGAACCATACTGCTGGTTTGCACTCTTCAGGCGAGACCTGCTGCTTCACATGTGCCCTGTCGGTGTCGTGGCGGTGGTTCATCCAGCGATCAGCAGCCAGTGCGGCTCTTGCAGGGGGTCTGTCTCTACGGGATTTCTAAGGTGCGGCTGCCAGCGGAAATCTAACCGACTTCCATCTAACCGCATTCGTCCTTTTCAACGTCTCCAGATGTTTGGCCGACGTGAAGAGACTTTAAAAGCGCTAAGACCTGCTTGCATCGTCTGTGCTGTCTCCTAAATCTGGGGTATGCGCAAGCGTGCACTGCCAATACCAGCATGCGAAAGTATCAGATGATCCGGGACTGTTACGGCCGTAATCCATAGGGTCGCATACTCCTGATAATCCAACTTTGGACAAGCCCATTACCCCAGGTTTGTCTGTGTCTATCTACACCCGAACGGGCTACATTATCAATGCAATCCTGTATGCCTTGGAATGCGCTACTTTCCCGACATGGCCTTCCCTCGACGCTTAGGTGCGGGAGTACCATTTGAACCATTCACAACGGCCGCGGTCTTCTTGCTCGCTGGCGTTCCATTCGCGGCACCTAGACCTCGCATTCTGCGTACCTTGGATTTCGTCTCTTCGGTTTTGTCCATTCTGTCTTTCACATCTTGGTAAGATGCAAGTTCTTCCGCCCACCCTACAGCTTTGGCATTTTCTGCACGCTGTTTGGCAATTGCCATATCTGATGTCTCTGCTGGGAATTCTTTTAGTGCTGACAGCGGTGGCTTCGACTGTCCCTTGTTACGACGAGTGTTCGCGCGTGTCACCATTGCGAGCTCTTGAGCTTGCGACTTTTGCAATACCACAGGGTCGGTACCATCGGCTCTCCTCAGGGGGATGAAGCTTGGTGCGCCTGGCGGAGCTTTTGTAGTTGCTGGTGGACGGGTTCTAGTACTTCGGCGACATGACGTGGGCGTCGGGCTAATTTCTTCGGTATCGTCAGGTTCAAGGATATCAGACTTGGCTAGTCCCGTTGGTATACCTGGTCGGTTAGCGACCTCTCCCAATCGCTGCGGTGTTGAAGCTGTGCCTTTTTGCGGACCGTGCGTTTTTCGTGGAGAGCGACGTGGAGAAACCTGGGGTTTAGGCGCGTCCAGTGGTAAAAGGACTGGCGTCTTTGCAGCTTTGCTAGCTTGAGCGCGGTTGAGAAAATCTCTGAGCATGCTGGTGTCGTCACTAAAGCGGGCTCCTGATCGAGTTTTCCTAAGTGGCGATTCTGTCAGATTCTTAGCGGCCTCGCCTGTTCGCGTTGCTTCCTCGACGTCTGCTGCCGCAATAATCTTGTTGGCTTGATCAGTGGCTTTTATCTCTTCGGTCTGATCAACAGGATCATCAGGCAAGTCCCTGCCGACCTGGCAAGGTACCGGTTCTTCGAGGATCTCAATGGCCTCTATTGCTCTCTGCAGATCCTTTCCAACAATTTTGTCATCCACATCTGCAGCCATGATCTCCGCGTCAGGCGCTGCAGTAGCGGAGTGCTGGCCTGCATCTGTCGTAGGCTCGGAGCTGGCTGTCTTCTCTACTTTATTCGAGACCTGAGGCACCAACTCGGGCTTGCTGCGGGGAGAGGCAATGGCCTCGTCACTCCTGTTGTCAACCGTCTCGATGTCTGGGCCTTGGCTTGCCTCAGCAATGACTTTTTGCAGGATCTCCCGTTCCTGCAATGTATCTCTTCTTGACAAAGTATCTCTTTTCTTAGGGCTTCTGGTCTTTCGGGGGTCTCTTTTCTTGCTAGGGCTTTCACGCCTGCGTAAGCTCTCTCTTCTCAATAAGCTCGTGCCAATTTGTGGGCTACTCCCAGGTGAGATTGCATTCGAGAGCCGCTTCGATGGCCGTTTTTGTGGGGAGCTGGCAGGCATCGGGGTCACTGAACACGGGGACGATAGTTCTAATTCAGTGTGAGGGACCCCATTCTCAGCCGGTTCTTCAGTTATCCAAGACTTTGCTGGTGATGCATCATTCGAAATCGCAACATCTGATTCCGGCAACCCTAAGACTGGAGGACTAGTGGTTGGAGGCAAAATGAGTTCAGGCTTCTCCACTGGTGATGGCAGCGGCGTCACCGAAGATGTTGGGGTCGTATCGGCGAATCTGCTTCCACTCTCTCCATCTGACGCAGTCAATTCTACGTGTGGTGCTGCTGGGTCGTTGAATGAGGAGCTTGGTGCACTTCGGTGAGCAGGCTCCAGAAGCTCCGCAGGTTCCGAGTGATGTAGCATCTCTTCTGCATTTTCAGTGCCCTCATGATCCAGCTGTACAGGCTCCTCATCTTGCGCTTCACCACCGTGATCAACATTCCCGAGTAGTTCGCGAGCTTCCTCTAGGGCTGGAGAATGCGAAGCCCGTATCGAGTCTTCTCGCAATGTCGTCTGGGTGGCTGTAGTACTTTCCGTAGCCCCATCATCGCTCCCTTGCTGTCGGAATCTTACTTGGTCTGGTCTCAGACTCTTACGCGGCGCGTGTTTTCCTACAAAGAACCATTGTCAGGAATCGACACAGCAAGGTCATGCGTGCGGCTTACTTTTCGGAGTCCCCGTTGTCTCATCACGCAATGTAGCCAGGTACTGTATACCCCGATTCTCCTTCCCTGCCAAAGAGATCTCCGGCGCACCTTGTAATCGTAAACGCTTTACGGCACGAGGCGCATTGGTAGCATCGCCGAGCGCAGACCGAGACTCGTTTTCGCCACTGTTGTCATCATGATCTTTCGGCAAAGTTTCGTAGCGTTTCCAGACTTTGCGACCTCCAAGTCGACCTCCAAAAGGGGACTTGGGCGCACGATCCCAGGCTCGAGGTATGCGCTTTGAGGCTTCCTGTGTATAAGCGAAAGGATCCTTGGTGGGATTCCTAGATAAGAGTCGTCAGGTTACTGCTTTCCTCAATGGGAATGCGGGATGGTGAAAGAGCGACCCACCAGGAAGGCTGCGCTGGTTCGTCTGGCATGTCCATGGAGGAAATCTCGAGCGTCAGACGAATTACTTTATACCCAATAGCTGAATGGTCTCTGAACATTATTTGCGACCGTTAGAAATGTCCGATAGCTGTATGAGGAAGAGCGACAAGTGTTTTGAGCAAGCTTCCCAAAACGTGCGAAAAGTAAACATCACGTGAGCGCCAAGACAATAAGCCGCATTCTCAGCATAGAAAGACGCTAGGACCACATTGGTTAGAGTAAATCCTGCGTGAGGAATTTGAAGTTGAACAAGACGGTCTCCTTCCTTCGCGGTAAATATCTGGTAATTGTACGTGCTATTCCACTACCAAACTCAAAGAACACCCAAAGATTGAACAGTGGAACTGAACGGACGATCATGACTCCAGAGTTCTTGGGGCCCATTGCCCAAGGATAGAGGTTTCCTAGAATGACGCTGAGGTGACGCTGAGGTGACGCTCAATTGACGCTCAATTGAGGCTCAATTGCTTCTTGAGCGTCACATCTTACAAATCCAGCATGCCAGTACTTAAGATGGTCAGGATACATCATGGATCACTTCCATAACTCACATCGACCCCCGAAGCTGAGACAATGTCCTCTCAAACCCCACCCAAACCCCACAACCGCCAGATCTGGCTCCAACAATCCAGCCCCGAAATCCGGATCTTCTACATCGAATGTCTCCCCACGTCTGACAAACCAAAAGGCACCATTCTTCTCATCCACGGCTTCCCCGAGACATCCTACCAATTCCGCCACGTTATCGTTCCCCTCGCCCAAGCCGGCTACCACGTCCTAGCACCTGATTACCGCGGTGCAGGATACTCTTCCAAACCACCTTCCGGATACACGAAAGCTGTGCTCGCTCGAGATCTCTACCAGCTGGTTCATGATCATATGGGGGTAAAGGAAAAGATCCACGTTGTGGGGCATGATATTGGTGGGATGATCGCTCATGCCTATGTTTCTCAGTTTCCAGACCATGTTGCAAGCATCAATTGGGGAGAATGCCCACTGCCGGGTACAAGATACTACGATGATATTAAACATACCGCGCCGGTTTGGCATTTCGACTTCCAAGCTCAGACCGATATCGCGGTGTCGCTGGTCGCCGGCAAAGAGAAGACCTACCTTAAGCATTTCTTCGACCGTCTGGCGCAAAATCAAGCCGCTTTCACTAGTGAAGACCTCGAATTCTACACCACCCAGTACTCTGCTGCAGGGGCTTTGAATGCGGCGTTTACAGTGTACCGGATGTTTGAAGAGGATGCAAGACAGAGTCGGGAATGGAGGAAGAGGAATGGAAAGGTTCACGTCCGAGCGATGATCATGAGCGGGGAGTTCGTATTCTCGACAGCAAGGGCACCGGGAATGGCGAGCGAGCTGTACAAGAATCTTGAGGGAGGGATTGTGAAGGGAAGCGGGCATTATTTGGCGGAGGAGAACCCAGAGGGCTTCATCAAGCAGGTGCTTGCTTTCATCGAGAGGAAACAGTAGCATAGATTTGAACATAAAGCCACAATAAAACAATGCTTAAAACCAAACCCTCCACTCCCTCCCACCCCCCATTCCCCAACCCTTACGCCTTCGTCCCAAAAGCCTCCCTCCTCCCCCTCCCCTCCTCCTCCCCCTCCCCACACTCCACCTCCTCCAACAACCCACTCCCCAAATCAAAAACCACCCCATGAACCCGCACCCCCCTCTCCCCCACCCCCTCAATAACATCCGGATTCTCCCTCAACCCCCTAACCCCCCTCCTAACATTCTCCTCCACTAACTTCCTCCCCCTCTCCTCCTCCCCCAACCCCTCCCACTCCCCCTTCATCTCCATCCGAATCTTCCGCAACGGCATCAACCACGCATCGATCAGCCCCAACTTCTTATTCCCCATCGCGGCCGCACACCCGCCGCAGCTCGTGTGCCCGCAGAGCACGATATGTTGCACTTTTAGATATTGCACGGCGTATTGGATTACGCTGAGGGAGGACAGGTCGGTGGGGGGGAGGATGTTGGCGATGTTGCGGTGGGTGAAGACGGAGCCGGGGGGGAGGTTCAGGAGCGTGGTTTCGGGGACGCGGGAGTCGGAGCAGCCGAGCCAGAGGATTTGGGGGTGTTGGCCTTTTGCGAGGGTGGGGAAGAGGTCGGGGGAGTGAGTGCAGGTTGACTCCGCCCATTTTTTATTCGATTGGAGGGCTGAGATGAAGGCGTCTGTGGGGTGGGGGGGTTGGGTTAGTTGGGTGGGATGGGGGGGCGTGGGGATGGGGTGGGCGGACTGGTTTTTGTTGCGAGGGTGGGGGAGTGGGAGAATGGGCGGGTTTGGCGAAGAGTGGGAGGTAATTTGTAGGCCATGGAGCGGAGGTACATACCATTGCTCGCCATGATGTTAGGTTGAAGAGGGAGGAGGGAGAATTGCGGGTGGTTTTGAAGCGAGGAAATTTGCAGAAGTGAGATGCAATTTGCAGATTAAGGAATCGATTGCCGCACACGAGACAAATTTGAGGTACACAGTATTGAAAATACAAGAATGAGAATGAGTGTGGAAGAAAAAGGCACCGGAAGAGAACGGTCTTTATACTATACCGCAGTGCAACGGTCAGACCGAGGAGAAGCCCGCAGAGATAAGGCCGCAGGGTACGCCATAGGATGGGAAGCAGCTGGAACCCTCGCTTCTCATGAGCAAGGTACACTCCTCGCAGCTAGGATAGTATTCTGTCATGTTTCTTGGAGGCATTTCGTCAATTGGATGCATGATATAGGAGAGGACGGTGCCAGAAATTGTTGGGGCGCAAGAACAACCCCGCCTTTCGGCCCTGCTGCGAGTTGTAGTTCCACGGGAATATTATTGTACTCAAACTGGAGTATGTACATCTTCTATTCAATCCATGCTCGGGTTGCGCTTAAAGATCTCACATGCTCATGAATCAGCATTCGATGTCCCATGATCCGACAGGATCATCACGAGTTTCCCCCTCAGACAAGGTTCGATGTTGGCGTCCTGGAAGATGAAGAAGGATATGCGTCTAGATCTGATTGATCTTCAATTCCCCATTCTCCGGAACTCCACATCCTTTCCCTATCGTCCTCTAGAACGATGCATGCCATCTGTAGGTATGACTGGGGCTTTCCCGGCCGCTACCATGTATTCCAGGGCGTCGAAGCATTTTCATTGCTGCAAAGCATTGAGTCGCGTGTGTGGTACAACCTGGCAGGCTTCGAAGGCCTAGATCGTAGTAAAGGCGCAATTGAAGAATGCCTTCTCCGAATGGTTCGGCCGCTCCACCGGCAACGCCCACCCCATGATGCGAGAGGTTCAGGTCGGCAGTCCCTCGCGAAGTGGAGGTCCGTGTCTTGAAGTGAGATCACACTTGGACCCTAGGTTCGAACCTCAAGTTGGACGCATAGCATAGCTACTTATGTCCAATGAGGACTTAAGTAAGACGTAGCAGTTTTTTCGAATCTTCAACGACTGTCCTTGTGACTCTTTTGAGCATGTTCCGTTCGTCCCCTTCTCGGAATCTGTCCCATCGATCCAGCCCATCCATGGCCGGAAGATTCAACGTCTCGTATCCCTGTCTAATGACCTTACTTACTTCTCTGGGGCTTAAGTTGTTGCTCATGCGGCCTTTGCCCTTTTCCTCTTCTACCAGATCATGGTAGTGATTCGATACTTGGATAAGAACATCAATAGGCGCAATGGCCTTTTCGTTGGGATTGGCATTCGGTGTTTCTGGTTGCCTCAGATGAGAACCAAACGCCTTCTTGAAACGGTTCAAGTAGTCTCCAGTCTCCACAAGCTTGTAAAACAGGTCATCATAAGCTGCAGGATCAGGGAGAAAGGATTCCCCCGAGGTCACGGCAAGCGCAAGAGTAGTCAAAAAAGGATTGATCAAGAGAGGGAGGTCAGGGTCCTGGACAGTCAGAGATGGCGCATAAGTTGTCAAGAATCGGAGAAAAGAGAGCAGCGTTTGCCAGAGGAGCGACCAGTGATACGAAAGGCGTGTACGAGTAAAAGTCAGGTATGATATCAAACGGTGAAGCAGGCCAACGGTAGAGATGTAAAGCTGTATATCGAGATGACGGCGAAGATTATGATTAATGGCGTCGATCAAAATGTCAAGTATTGAGGCTGCTGCAGGGCGAGGCATTGGCGTCATTGGGAGGAATGGTTGACGTTGGCGACATAGGCGGACGGGAGTAAGTTGTTCAGAATCGCACAAAACTTTACAGAGAGCCAAATCTTCAACGATGATTCGGAGGATGAGTAAATTCAATTGACCATAGAGAGTCGCTTTGGGGGACCGATATGCGTGGTGAAGAATATAGGATGTATATGATAGGAAGGCGCTGAAAGGCGTCTCGTTATTTCCTGGAGTTGCCGGGCATGAAAGAAGGTTGATACAGAACATCTTGTTTGCATTTACGAAGTCATAAGTGCCAAGCAATAATGCAGCACCTGGGTCTGGTCTGGTACTCGTCAGCAATGATGTAGCCTGTAGAGGACTAGGAGATAGTACAAAATTGCAAAATCTTCCTTCATATCATCCACTTTAGGAGCTGTGGGCCTGGTGCCCTTGGCTGGAGCTAAGACACCAAAGCTGATGTATGCTAGCGTGTTGCCAAGTGTCCATCCTTCAGCGATATCTTCTTGTATAGCAACGTAGTGGTCCCTGGACTTTGAGCAGGCAACGCCAAGGCCTTGCACAATCTTCAGGATAGTCCCCTCATTGACGAAGTCCTCAAGCCGTAACCGGTACGGATTCCGGAATTCGAATTTGTTGTAGTTTGCAAGTAGACCTAGGAGAAGGAACGGCTTGAAAATTGACTCAGGGCTAGACGAATCTTGAATGTACTGGAGCATTGTAAGTAGGTGCTAACAATTTGCTGCTAAAACATTGATCTCCATAGAGATATCCATAAGAAGCATTTGGCTAAGGCTTTAATGTGGTGCGAGCAGACTTCGTTAAACTAAAGGAAGAAAAAGAAAAAGTTGCAATTACCTTCATCAGAGCAGGGAAAAGGTCTCGATGGGTAAAGTAGGTTACGAGACTTGTCTGGTAAGCTCCTGATGTCAGTGAAAGGGCAACGTCGATAGCCTTGTTACGGAGTTCCACTGCGCGTTCTATAAACACCTTGACATCGTGTTTGGGAAAACCAATACTTACAGGATTTTCCTGTTCGTACGATTTGATCGATGGCATTCGCGAAATCAAAGAACACGCTATCCACATCGTCGAGCCCGGCAAGCACAGAAATAACATCGGCACTGGGGTTGGTATAACGCTTGGCCAGTGTTATACCTAAGAAGACTGTCAAAGTCTGGACTAGTAAGTGTCAAATTAGAGCTGGAGTGTAGCTTCGATGGACGTACATCCAGTGCATGGTCTGCTGCTGGGGACCTGCCGGCTTTGATTCTGTTGATTGCTCGCACGAAAAGTTCCTGAGTCTCATCTTGCAGATGCAAAAGATCGTCTGCATTTAGACCTTCTAATCGCTCTTCAAGGCGCGCCTTATCAGGACGGAGAAGAAAGAACTCTCCCCAGAAACCGTCTGAATCTGGAATCTCTTTCTCGTCTTGTCTGAACAGATCATCGTATAGTTGGGCGATTTTAGGCTGAAATGAGGTTGGTCTGCTCTGTTGAGTGAGAGGCGATGCTTCCATATTTCAAGCCTCGCCGGAGAAACCGCCCAGTAGTACAGAATCTTTGGCGCTGAGAACATTGAAAACTCGCACAACATCAATATTAATGTTTAATGTAAGTTTTTTCCCATTTCCTTTGTTGATCTCTGGAAAGCAAAACCGAGCCACTTCAATATGGCACTGCAAGATCACCAGATGTCCAACCCCGAGGGACTAGAGTTTCACTTCAGAGAACAATCCATGCCGTGCAAAGGTAGGAGAGCAACAAGACAATAAGCAAGCCCGGTGATATGAGTCTATGTACATACATCAACAGATGCGGTTGCGGTTTCCACATGCGACCAATAAAAGCCGTTTTTGGTGGCATCTGAAACAACCAATCACATGATTGCAGAATTGGTGACACAAATCGGGAACAACCGGCTCAAAACTCCGTGATATTAATGACATGACACAAATTATCTCATCCACCTTTGTATTATTGAGATACTGTGGACCATTCCCTTGACACCAGCCTCACCCACATTCATGACCGACTCCATCCAAAAGCAGAGTGTCTGAAACGGCACCCGCATCCTAACCGGCAAGATGTCACTCCAGCGCGCTGCGCTTCCTTTGACATCACCTTCATACAACCTCTTCAAACTCGCCGCAACCGCTACGAGCACCGCAGCTCGATCACATCGCTCCAGACCTTCTCCAATATGTCTCCGCTGCCAAATACAACAAGCGGGTAAACGAAAATTCTCTACGGCGACAGAATACCGACCCCACTCCCTCGACTCCGCTCCCCCGCCACCCCGCAATACAAACATCCCAGACACATCAATAGCAGGCATATCGCCCGAAATCAATAACAGTCGACCTCCCCGGCTGACAGGAAATCATGGGCAAACACCGACATCCTCTCCCCAACCAGAAGCCCAAAGCATCAGCGAAACAGAAGCAGAAGCGCAGAAAACGAAACCCATAGCCGCAACCCCCCCATCTACAGACACCACCTCCTCAAAACCAAAACGCACCACCAAGCTCCGCCCCCGGAAAGCAGCCATGACCCTCACCCCAACCGCCACAGCTCAACTCCACAACCTGCTCGCTCTCCCCACCCCCAAATTCATCCGCGTAGGCGTTAAGAACAGAGGCTGTTCCGGTCTGGCATACAATCTGGAATACGTGGACAAAGCTGGGAAATTTGACGAAGAGGTGGAGCAGGATGGGGTCAAGGTGTTGATTGATAGTAAAGCGCTCTTCAGTATTATTGGGAGCGAGATGGACTGGGTGGAGGATAAATTGAATCAGAGGTTTGTGTTTACGAATCCGAATATCAGTGAGTCTTGTCTCTTCGATGCGCAGTTTGAGTTGCATTGATGCTAATGGGTGATGTAGAGGAACAGTGTGGATGTGGGGAGTCGTTCATGGTCTAGCATTGCCGTCATGGCATTCTGCATACGAACATCCAGCGATTCAGCGGCATTAGACAGGCGTCTTGAAGGGGTCCGCTATATCATGGGGAATGAAATTCAATCCATACCATCCTAATCGCTCACCATTCTCGAAATCCCCACCTTCAGAATCCCCCCGGCACAAAATCCATAACCCCCGTCTTCACTCCCTCACCCAACTCCTTCACAACCTCCTTAAACGCCAAATGCGCCGGATCCTTATGCAGATAATACTCCAAATCCTCCTGATTCTCAAATTCGACGACAAAGCCGTGCGTGTATACCGCCTGACCGAGATCTATCATTAGCACTCACGACACCTTAGCAGGACACTGGGGAAAAGAATAAGAGTCATGAGGACATGGAAATTGTGGGGTGCCGATACCTTGCTCTCTTCTTTACTCTTCTGTTTGCCCCCAACGAGCGATTTGATGTAAGGTTGTTCGGTAGTAGCGTTCAGACAAGTGGCTTTAAGACAGAGCATGCGAACGCAGACCTACACCACCCAGCTATCAGTTCCAATAACTCAATCAACTAATTAGGAAGGGAAATCATACGTCGTGAACCGTCATGGCTGGAACGGTCGATTGGAACTTTATGGGGGGGCTTGTTAGCTTGGAGGAATAAGAATGGGAGGGGATGGGAGAGGTACGTCGAACATTACTATGTGGGTGATTGCCATCGTTGGGGGGTAGTGTGTGGGATTTGGGAGAGGGGAAGAGTGGAGGTGGGTTTGGGGAAGGATGAGAAGGATGAGGAATCGTGATGGATGACGTCTTTGTGCATGGGGTTTGCCCAGGATCGTTGTAGTGGGTTTCGTTTGCTTGGGGTTGATGTCTCTGGTCAACGATGACTGTGGTGACTGAAGAGGTGTTGCGAATACAGAGACTTTATTGAGCCTGTCTCCTGGTTTGCCTGCCGTAATGTCGTTACACTGTCATTCCCCGTAGTAAACCTACCGCATGTTCCTCCCATTCTAGCCAACCCAACCCCAACTCCTCGCTCAATATCTGCCCATAGAACATGCCTACCCCCAGCATATACCCTCACCCTCCCTTCTCCACACTCCGTTCCAAATTCCTCGCCACACTACTCTGCTGCACCTCATCATACCCAGGCGGCGGCTCATCCGGCGGCGGAGGAGGCGCCTCACTCTCAGTCGCTCCCGGCCTCACATTCCCCTCCCCACCCAACCCAACAACCCCATTATTCGCCACCGGCGCAACTCTCTGCCCCCTGCCCCTCCCCGGCGAAATAGGCGTCGGTCTCTGCACCGCCACCGGCGCCCCCTGCCCCCCCGCCGCCTCCTCATACGCAGGCAACTGTTCCAAATCGACATCCACTCCCGCCCCACCAACCGGCCTTCCACTCTCCCTCGCCACATCGATGGCCTGGCTGAGCACTTCTTTTATGCGTTCGTAGGTGCTGGAGAAGTCGAAGGCGCCGCCTTCTTTGAAGGTCAGTTTTAGGGGGATGTGGGTGTGGTGGGGGGGGATGCCGCCGGAGGGGACGGGGAGGAGGAGGGCGTCCCAGGTGTTGGGGCCGAAGAAGGGGGCGGAGACGTGGGTGTCGAGGAGGGAGAGGAGGGGGGCGGAGAGGGATTGGAGGGTTGCGGTGGGGGTTGTGGGGAGGTAGATTAGCTGGGTGTAGATATTGTGGTTAGCGGAGGATGTGTAGGAGGTGGAGTGTGGGGCTTACTCTTTGGTTTGTGATGATGGCTTTGCCGTCGCTGCATTTGATGGAGAGGGGTTCTTTGCCCGGGTAGGAGTTGGGGGTTTGGAGGGATAGGGATGTGCGGGGAGGGGAGGTGAAGAGGACTTTTTCGCGGGGGAGTCGGACGAAGGATTGGGGGCCTTCGAGCATGACCCAATTTATCGACATGGTGTCTGGGTTTTCTGTATCTCGATGGTTTGTAGGATGTGGTTGGTGAGCTTGGTGGGGACGTCTTCGGCGTCAAATGTTGTCGCTTCTGGGTTCACCAGATATAAGAATGCGAAGGCACAGAGAGAATGTCAGCGTACTCTTTCATTCAGTCTCTGCAAAAGAAAGAGAAGGGTTGTAAGCTGTTGCATGAAGCTTCTAGTCGATTCAGGTTATTTCGATCACAGGGCCGAGGCAAAAAGATGACGAATGGTGGCGGCAACTCATGTCTGCCTGTACAACCACTTCATATTTTTGAAACTTTAGTCCCTTAGAAGCTTGCCTCATTTTGGGCCTACTGAGATGGCCAGAAAGTTGAATTAAGTGGTCCTTCCTTGAGTACGCTATTCTAAGGGATGCGCTCTTCGCCGGAGTCTTTCTGAATGGCCAAATTGATCGTTCTGCCTCGAACATCATCAATCTCATCTCCAGCTCTGCTCTTCGAATAATGGCAATGCTTCTCCAATCACCAGATCCTCCTACCGGGCACAAATTTGAAACGGTGATGTTCAAGTGGGATTGCCAGCATATCGCTCTTTCTCTCTTCCTCCAGCATTAGGCATCGGAAACCTCAAAGCCTGATAACGTCGACAAACAATCCACGGCCCACTGCTCGCTCTCTTTGCTTTAGGTTCTACTCAAGCGCAATACGGCTAATTTTGAATATGAGGCTGAGACGTCTCTCGAATATTTGATTGCATGTCAGGATCACTGCACCTCTAGTGTACTGCACCTATTGTCCGACAGCCTCGTCTGATTGTGTATTCAGGATAATTCATGCAGGTAACTGCCACTAACGTCTCTTTCTACTACTGTGGGTGGGTGTGACTGCCCTGTATGCTTGTCATCCTCGATTTTGATTTTGTCTTATGCGTAGCTGTAGGAGCCAGACTGTTCGAACTTTGCAATCATCCTTCACTTACTCCTACATTTTGAATATTTGCTTCCATACTGGTACTGAGAAAATCAATGAGGTGATGTCTTAATAGGGGTAGAGAAAGACCGGACATCCACTTGACATTGAGGGAAAATAGCGGACGCACATTGTCATCTTTATGGGCCTGATGCCTCACTGCAACTCAGTACCACGGTATTTCGGATTCCTTGAAAACATGAGAGAATATCAGTCCTCCACAATCAGCCGTTCTTTTACAATGTTTTACCTTCGCCTGAACGTACTCGCTGGAGATTCCTGTTTTGGTAGAATGGCTTTTGGAAATGTTGGTACATCCTGCTACTTATTCTCATGAGCATTCATCTAGATTTTGTATCTTGTAAGAAGCGCTTGCTCGACTACAAGGCTTTTCTTTTGCGCTTTTCGGGACCACAACAGCTCGTGTCATGTACCTCTCGGTTTGAAATATTGCTCTCATTGATCGTGTCCATTTACACTTAGTCTTGATAATCATATGTTTCTAAAGACATATGGTATAGCTCTTCCCAGCAGCTTAGCGGTCACTCCTCCACCATACCTAGTCAGTGCTACAACCAACGGAGCCGGCGCAAGAATTAAAATGGCAGGAACCTCATAGTCAGATTCAGATTCAATTGAATGGGGTCGCTGATGGTCAGTCTGCAAACTGGTGGCGAGCTGGTTTCCGCAGGTAGTACAGTCTCCATGCCAATTGGTGTCTCACTGTCGTCTCCAAAGACGGCATCGATAGCAGCGGAGATCTTGACAATAGGGAGTCAGGTCGTCACCGCGAAGCAGACGGCTATGGCTGTAGCTGGGACTACTATTAGCGCCAGTGGTCCTGGTATCACTGCCAGTGGAAAGGTGGTGAGCTTAGGAGGGTCGGGAGGCTTAGTTGTGGATGGCAGCACTATAGCTGTGCGATCAACGAATTATAGCGCGGCTCCAACAACTACTATATCCTCGGGCAAAGCGAGTAAGAGGGGGCGAGGATAAATGTTGTGCGTTCTAAGAAGCCCAGTCATGACGAACTTGGCTCTGCGGTAAACCAACATGGCCAGTATCTATACTCGCCACGGGTTTTATTATCCGGCCACCTGCCTTACTTGGTAAGTTAGTGTCTCTTCATTTATGAAATTCGAGGGATTGAGACCACTTCTCGAGGAGCTTTGACGGGATAACATCTTTGACTTAACCTGACCTACAGGTCTATAACTGAATAGTTCTTTATGTCTTTGGGCCAATTAAAGCTGTCACAACGGGTATATGACACACAGTACCCGAGCAGGATAAGCGGCCGAACACCAAAACCCCGTGGTTAATGACTTCACCTCGTAAGTAGTTCCAGCGTTTCCTCTAGAGACAAGGTTGCGGGAAGTTTTATAAAGTTCACAACGTTCCCAATTCCGTGTATGACCTACTTGCAATAAGTTTTGATCCTTAGTTCTTCTAGTCCCTAGTCCGTACTCCCTACCAATCACGCACGAAACACAGTGTGTGGAAAGCCTTACACTCTTCTCGCACTCTAACCGATAGACGTCACCTCGCAGTCGCTTGTGTCTGGAACCATAGCTTACACAAACCTCAGCCGATCAAACCACAATTTCCGCCCCATTTAAAGCATTTATAGTAGCCGCAAACAACAGCTCACCGTGTAATCTCTCGCGTATCTTGATTTTCCTCTTCATTCCACTAATACAGACCACTAGTCTTCACACATTTCGTCTACCCCACCGTGATATCGCTACTCGGTTTCGGCCTCACCAAGCATTTACTTCGTTCGAAGCTTCGAGACGTCGAGGCGCGGGTCAATAAGAGACTCGATGCCAAAGACCAGCGTATCGATACAATCATCTTCGAAGTGGCCAAAACCAACCGAGAGATTACAGCTCTTTCCAACTCGCTAAAGGCTGTCAAGAAGGGAGTGTGAGGAGCGGTAGGGGAGGATAGGGTGAGATTTGGGGAGATGGACGTTATGGATAGCTTGGGATGGCGTTGGCGGTGGTGTTCATTTACTTATGCTTTCCATTCGACCTTGTTCGAGTGATGACAAAAGCAAAATTGTATCCCATTGGCAGGTACCTGGTGGCTCAATTCCTTGATATTGAACCTTTGAGTTGGGCCAAATCCTCACCATCATTTCGTTTTCGTGGGTTTTCACCCAATATACGCCCACTCCATGGGACCATTGAGGCGCGGAGGTGGATTGCAAAGGGCGATTACCCTAAATACCAGCGCCTCTTTTCGGACGTTACCCCTGAACTTGACTGATGTGAGGAGAATGAGTTTTTTCGAGAGCCAGATACGTGGGAATTCTGGTAAAGCCCAGGATTTTGCAACCTATCAACTTATCTCATCTTTAAATGCAGGATATCCATCATCCAGAGATTCCGTCAATGTGACTATGGACTGCCTCGCCTCACTGTCCTCTAGCCCCTCGTTTGTGCTGCTTCAAATATCATGACAAAGCTGTCCGATACCTCTTCGCACTGGAAAAGATACCGCAAATAGTCTGTAGAAAGCAATTTCCCTTTCAATCCGGCGACATTCACTGTAGGCTTTCCAATCCTTTTAATGAAGAGGTGTCACATTGATCATTTGAAATATCTAGAATCATCAATCTCTATGAGTATTGTTGCGTGTCCATTACACGAGTTTGTGGCTCTCTTATAGACTCTGGTTGGTTTGGAGTGGACCAGAAATCAGCTCCAGAGAGCCCAGTGGTAAGGCCACAGTTGTCGGTGAATAGGGTGAAGCGCAATTGTGGGTAATCAAATAATTGGACGTTGGCCACGACCGAGGCGACATCCGTACCCTTCAGATATTTGCAGCAGCATATAAGCGCTAGCCAGTAGAAGCAGACAACTATACAACAAGAGATGAGAACGAATTGGCGATTTGGGCTTGCTGCAAAAAGTCTTAGATGGAAATCCAAATGTAATTTCAACTGTAAGAGTTCAAGCACCCAAAATTGGTCCTGGTCATGAATCAGAAATCAAAAGAAATAATGTCATGGCATGTTGTGATTTGTTCCCATATTTGGTGGAATGTGATTATTTTGTCTTTATATATCGTTATGATTGTACCGTACTCATGGAAAGTTACTATGGCGAAGCGGCGGCTTCCATGGTTAGGATTTGCATGACATCTCGTTATCAGGTTCGAATCCGACTCCATGCATGACCGTCCCGGCTGCCGGTTCAGCTCCTAGGTCTCCTAGGTCTCCTAGAGTCCTTAAGATGATCTACTCTTCGGAGTAGTGATTCTTTTGTCTTTTTGCCCTTCTATTTGTCTATCATATCCTATGATCTAAGTGCTTTTGGCCTGTTCTATCATTATTTTTTGTCTTGCTGTGTTTATGCTATAACGGATCTATTCCGATTAAGCGGAACTATTCCACCAGTATCTTCACATGTGTTGACTGGCCATCAGTACAATCAGGCTACCACTCACCATTGTAAATATTATGTTTGTCTGCAGGCAGCTGAAGTGCGCCCTCTTACCTCTCACTCGGCGCGGTATGACTGAGATCAGTTCAATGAGCAAGCAGAAACACATGCCACTTATTACCACTCAGACGGTACTCTGCCCTTCACTGGGTCTAATAAGCATGGGAATCCTCTCAGAACAGCGTCCTGGAAAAATCGACCCCTCTACGCATGAAATCTTGAGGTGATGTCGACCATCTTTCATCCAATCCTGGGTCAATTGAAGGCTCTGCATACTCAACCTCTGCTTTCTGCTTTAACAAGTTCACGGCTCCAAAAGTATGCTCATACATCGGCATTGGAATCGCATCCCCGTAAGGATCCCACTTGCGGGGAACGTCGCCTCGATCATCCCGTTTTGCAGGCCCATGTTTGAACAATGGGTCAGGATATTGATCCATGATGGAGACAACATCGAGTTGTAAGATACTATTCTCAACTCCAGCGAAGAAGCGCGGCGAACACTGCGAAGGTCTGGAAAGGGCATATACGGGAGAGTCTGGCCGACGGCGCCTGGCTGGGACTTCCAGGAAGACGTTCCAGTCACGGCGATTATATTTCGCTTCGTGATGGTATCCACAACATTCAATCAGGTTCCTCTGTTTTGGCTTCTTCTTCGAAGGGTCGTACTTTCCAGGGGCGCAAGGATCTACCTCTGCTGCATGATACAACTTGCCTCCAGGGATACGAAGGTCAAAGACTTTGATGATCGAATGACGCGAGCTACCGGCAATAAACCTTTCAGAACCTATTGGGAGAAGGGAGTAAATTGGCGAAAAGGTGTCAACAGGGTCACGAAAGGTCGCAACTGTGGCACAGGGTGCGCGCAGGTCATGAAGGCTAAAGAAAATGGGTAAGAGAACTAACTTCGCGGCTTCAGATCGTGGTAGAGTACATACCGAGTGAGCCCGTCATAAGCCCCACTTAGGAAGACTTCTCCGTCACCCCCTCCAGCTAAAGAACATGTAGGAATTGGAGCAAGCGAATAGACTGAAGTTGCAAGGAGGTGGACCATATCAGGCCCATCGATGGAGGCACCTGCTTCGGTATCACTCAGCGCCAGTGAGCGCACATTCTTGTCTGTGAGTTGTCCGCAGCCAATATCATACACTTGTATAGGCTTTTCTGAGGGCCCAAACCCGACAGCTAGTCGATTATGATTCAGGAAGTGAGAAGACCAAGTCCTCTCAGAGGCCTTGGCTGGTACTGCGGATACTTCTCCTACGGGTTTCACCTGACGGTGTGGAGTATCAAGTGGGTACAGAGCAATAGCAGAGTCAGACAAGCATGCAGCGAGCAATCGCTGGTTGCTTGCGTTCCTTGCAGCTGACCGCACAGATCGACATCCCGTCTCATAAGAAGCCACCACTTCGGCCTGATCAATGGAAAGATTTGGGGACAAGGATACACGAGAGAGACCACCTGAAGCTCGGCCAATAATTACTTGCTCGGGGTCTCCCAGAATTTGCTGCGGTAGCAGATTCAAATACGTGATATCATCACGTCCGTCACGAACATTCGTCTCGTTGTAAACGGTCCAGTCAATATTGTGCCCGTGAACATCAAGACATCTGGGCAGTTTTCTTGTGTCAGTACCGGTACCCCACATATCTTCTGCTTTATTGCCCATGGTCGTAACACGCATGACCAGTCCAGCACCAGCTCCCCAGGCCACAATCTCTTTCCGCGAGTCCCAATCGCCGCCATACCAAGTCTCATAACTGTCAATAACGGGGATAAATCCCATAGTCTGTCTAGATCGACGGTGCGTTCTTTGTCCCGGACGGTCATAATGGGTCTCTGGATCATGCTTTATACGCCTAGCGATGAATGCTTTCCTGTCCCAATTTCGTTGAAGGGTTGTCAGACCATGGGCTGCGTCTCGCCAGAATGACGAACCGTGCAGCGAATAAGAAGATTGGATATATGGAAATCTGGTCTGCACAAATACACGAAAGCCGTCTCGCTCAACGAACCTGCGGAGCCTTCTGCAAGTCAGTGATAAGTGTAATAATATTCTGGCGGTCTCGATATGCGCGACAACTTGAGCCAGAAGCTCGGATGGTAGATTTGCAAGGCTCTTTCCCATAAAGCTGGGAGCCTCAGAATCAATGGACTGGCTGCTTGGTCGCATTGCAATTGACTTGGCAGGCTGGGATGGCATGTTGGAGTACGGGAAGTCTCGGAGCACATATTTCCAATTAGATTATAAAGACAAACAGGGTTGGCGAGGGGGTGGATATCTTCTCCATGCCGATTTCCTCGTATGAATCACAAGCAGATGCAAATTGCAACACCGACTCCCCGTTCGCGGAGTGGCAAGACCTAGAAGGGTTAACCCCCTAACTGAACAAACCCCCCAACAGAACACCCCCTCTGAATCTTTATAACCACGCGAGATACTAAAAATTGCTTTATACGAAATCTTCCTAAAATCAAAATTTATATAAGTTTCGTATATAAAGTTTTCTTATAAAATGACTTCTCAAAAAATGATATTCTAAGCCACGATTCAGCCCTATAAGCTGTTCATTTGGGGAGTGTGTTCAGTTGGCGGGTTAACCCTTCTACGTCATCAACCTTGAACATTGAAAGTCATTGAAGGACACATCCTCCCGATGCGATACGTCGGTGGGCTTCTATCTCACGACTGTATGAGTATGTATGGCATAATTATATCTGGGTACTAGGAAGAAGGGAAGTTGTTCCCGGTCATTTTAAAGATTGTACCAGCGAGATCGGCAGTTGATAAGGTGAGGACACGAACATCCTGAAATTAGGACGTAGACTTGATTGGTGTCCTGCCTGTATCCACTAGAATAGTCCTTGTTTATCACTTGTCTTCTACAGATCCCACTGAACCAAAATCATAGTGGTGATAATGCGTGATGTCTGATGACAAAGTCTGGAGAAACGTCCTAGACCGTCCAAAGATCTCATTGGCACTATGTTGCGTGGCTTGGAAAGCGTTCCTCTTTTGCATAGCGCTTTTGAGCCCGGGTTTGGGTTATGATACCTCAACAACCCTCTTACAACCGGACCACGCTATCTCGGAGGTTATACCTAGGTCTAGTTGGTCATCAAGACCATGGCTTGAGAAGTTGGTTCGATGGGATGCGATCTACTTCACCCAGATCGCGCGACGTGGCTATGTCTGGGAGCAAGAATGGGCCTTTGGCTGGGGCTTTACCAAGCTCATAGCATTTATCAGTAAAGGTGAGTCTCTATTGCCCGAGTATGAGAGCTCATGATAACATTGCTAGTTCCATTTTTGAAGGAAGCAGCCTTTTCAAGTCGTCATGAAGCGTTTGCAGGGGTCTTGGTGGCCCACACACTTCACCTTCTATCTATTCTAATGCTGCATGAACTCACTGAGGCTGTATATTCAAAAGATTCTATAGCAACGCGGTCCAAATTCGCTTTCCTTGCTGCAAGCCTACATATCGTCTCACCTGCTGGCATCTTTTTATCCGCTCCTTATGCCGAGAGCTCGTTCTCATTTCTGACCTTCCTTGGTCTCTTTGTTTACGCGAAGGCAATGATTGGGAGCGATCTAAAGAAATCTTATGCACAGAGGGAAATTATGGTCCTTGCATCTGGCATCATCTTTGGAATATCCACGACCTTCCGAGGGAATGGACTACTCAGTGGTCTCGTTTTTGTCTACGACGCTGTCGATTGTCTCAATTGCATTCTACGATCTCGTGACGTGAGATCGAATTGTTCGAAAATAGTTACCGCGTGTGTCTCCGGCAGTCTGATGGCTTGTGTAGCAGTCACTCCTCAATATTTGGCCTACAGCGAGTACTGTTACCGAGGAGAAGTAAGCGAATATGCAAGGCCCTGGTGCTTGGACTGGCCCCCTAGCATCTATGCATGGGTCCAGAAGGAATACTGGTAAGCCTGTCAAATCATCCCTCTATCAGGTCTAATGTTCGAGTAGGGGAACTGGTTTTCTGAGGTACTGGACGATGTCCAACGTGCCGCTATTCGTGCTCGCCGCACCAATGCTCTGCATTCTACTAAGGTCAAGTCTATGGACCTTGCACAGCACCTTATCATCGAGGTCTGGGCGAAGCGACCGTGACAGCGACGTGTCACTGTCGAGGAGCTTGTTCGACGACCCTAAGCCAGCTATTCAGCAAGCCCTCGCGATTCGTTTCGCACTACCTCAAATCGTGCTTGTTTTGTTGGCGCTTACCACATATCATGTTCAGATCATCACTCGGCTCTCCTCTGGCTACCCACTATGGTACTGGTGGTTAGCGTCATTAATACTCGAAGATCATGAGACGTCCATTGTTGGGCGCAAGTTCAGCACTGCTGGTGTAATCACGCGATGGATGGTCATTTATGCTATCATCCAGGGTGGGCTTTTCGCAAGCTTTCTACCTCCTGCCTGAAGGGATGGATTTTGCTGTGGTTTTAAAATTATGTTACCGCGGGTCAATTGGTCGTTTAGGCATTGCGATGACAAGGCTGTGGGTGGCGGGTTGCGTACCAGCCTGATGCCTGACCGTGATTGATCAGCTGTACATAAGAACATCAATCGTAATCTCAACTTGTCAGCTCTCTGCTCTACAGCATGCCAGGCTTCCTATCCAGTCGCAGGAGCTGAATAGACAATTGTCTACTCAGAAGTGCTACGTGAAGGCCTAATCAAAGTACCCGTACCTCGTACCTGACCCTCACGACAAGATTGACTAGGGTATCGGAGATCGGAGCTAAGAGTCCGCGGTAGAAGAGCTACCATAAGGTAAAGTAGAGCTACACGTCGCACCTTCCTCTTCGCATCCCTTCTGCGGTGCAGGTAATCGCGAAGGTGGCCCTGAGAGACAACAACGTTTACTGCTGCTAGACGGAGCCACACTTTGTCTGCACGAGCCTCGCGCGACATTGGTCGACAGCCCCAAACTCCCCCATGTTGTAAATTCTGTCATTATGTCTATTCCCTCCAGAGTGATAGTCCCACCCGATCACAATAGCCTTTTGCTGACGCTTCTACTTTTACTAGCATCCTTCCGAATAGTGTCACGACTATCAACGCTCCCTCGCCACCTACTTCACTGCCCTATTTGGGGCAGTACTACACAGCATCATGGATGGAAATGCGGCAAGATTAGCTGAGCTCATGTCGTCCTTGGAAGGCGGGGATGGAGTCAACGATTCTCGTGCTACCTCACCTGGTCTAGGACCGAGAAGGCCCCAAGATCCGGAAGAAGACACCACGAAAGTCAGGAGGAACAGGCCTAGAAAATACCCATACTTTCGATATCTACCGTACGAAGTTGAAGATGAAGCTAGGCGACATGGAGACTATGAAGAAATCCTGAAGCAACTCTATATAGCCGTAGAAACAGGGGACTTCTCGGTGGGGGCAACGCACTGGACCAGAGAGTTGAGAAATTGGTTGAGCCTGAAGTTCGACCCAACAAAGGATGAAAGAATAAGACTCGTGAAACTCTACTATGAGCTTGCCCTCGCTCCTGGTGTGGATATGACAGCAGCGGAGAGGTTCACAAGTATGTTTCAGGTATTGACAAAGTGGGTACTCCTGTCTCTCTGAGTTTGTCTCTTGAAGCTGATCAGGACAGGAAAAAGCACTACCTAAGACCGGGCACAGACCTTGTGTTGGACTGGAGACCCTTGTTTCGCGAATGGAAGGTCTTTGTCATACCATCAGAGACGGGGATGATGCATACGCAGAGTGTGAAGCGCAATTTCCGGACACTGGCCAAGCTCTGTGGATTTGCCCAGCTATACTTCGATCCTAGGGAGATACCAGCGATACTTGATGAGATCTTACCTTACTTCACGACCTCATTCATTGAAGGCGCATTCGTCGCGACAGGGCTGCTCAATCTCCTTTTCCCCACGGCAGCTGCGCCTGTCGGTGAAGCAGAGCTTTTGCCTCAGCATTATCTACCAACTTTTTTCCACCTATGGTCGTTGGTCAACCGATCCAAAGTGTTCGATACCACATTCTTGGATTTCTTCTCTCGACTATCTCGCGATTCACTAGTAGCACCGCAGGTTCCGTTCAGCGAATTTGGCATATACACAAGAGAACAGTCTTCCTCAATATTCACTGCCGTTTTGCGTCTGCTTGAAATCCCTGTCGGACAAGCAACGTCTCCCTATAGTGGAGTGATCGATGTCGCTTCCGGACTTGGTATCATGCTTGAACGAGATTTGAAGAAGTACCCAGCTCCGCACCATGTCGCTCGATGGATAGTCATGTCACTCTCACCACTTTGTTTAGACAAACCTGACTCCATTTTGACCAATTTGGAAGGCCTTATGCAAGCCGTTGAGACATTCTTCCACCCATCAAATTCAGGCTCGTGGACCAAACCCTTATCCCAGCTGGTCTATTTCCTCACAGATTTCTTTTTGATGCGATGGAATCGTGAGCAGAATGGGGAATTGGAGATTCCTGATGAACGCAAGATTGACGGGGCGCTAAAGCGACGATTTGTCTTATGTTTGAGGGAAATCGTTTTCATGGGTATCTACGCCAAGAGCGGCACCGCAATGAACTTTGCGCTCTCAAGCTTACAAGCTCTCGCATACTTGGAGCCAGACCTTATTTTCCCTGGAGCCCTTCAACGGATATACCCATCCATGCAAGGCCTAGTTGAAGTACATCGCACTACATCTTCTTTGCGAGCGCTGCAGGTTCTTTCGAGGACTATGGTGCGAACTAAAGGTTTTAGGTGTCATGTCACCACCATGCTCGGTCTCGCCCTCCCAGGTATAGACGCCAATGACTTAGACAAGACCCTTTATACTTTATCATTCATTCAATCGGTATGCTACTGCATACCATTTTACGATTTAACCAAAGGAAGAGAGGACGTTAGCGGCAGCATGCTTGCAATGGAATGGATCACCTCTGAAGTTGCTCGAATGGAAGAGGAAGGTGTGAATGTTCACCTTGATTATAAGAACGACCTGGATGATAGCGACGAAGAGCTCATTCTCCGATCTTCCACCTCTAGTTTTGCCGAGTTTCTGAGCTCCTTCCTCGGCAAAGTTTTCACACTCCTCGAGAATCTGCCTGACGCTTCAAGGCCTAGGTCTGGCTCTCCGGAAGAGAATGTTGTCAACACTCTACCCGCAGCTTTCACCCCTTTGCTGGCGGCTTTGTCTCCTGACTTGTACGATCTTGCACTAAATAAGATCGTCGACTTCGTTGGCAATCATGTGATTCATCAAGCACGAGACGCGATGGCCTTCATTTGCAGTTCCCTCTGCAAGATCAATCCGACTAAAGCACTCAAGCGTCTTGTACCAATACTGGTACAGTCAATCAGAACGGAAATAGACGAAAATGGGGCTGCGTCAACTCGGAATACCGGGACTGATGTTTTGCCAAGAGATCGTGGACTTGTGTGGGCCGTGAGTATGCTCAGCATGTCCGTCGTTCATGTCGGTGATGCTGTTTTAGACCACAGACAGGAACTATTTGATATTGTCGTGTATATGCAACAAAATTGCAAAGGTCTCCCCACAACCCACATATCAAATTTCATACACCATTTGCTGCTCAATCTCACGGGTACCTATACTGTCGATTACTCTCTATATGAAGTGGATGTCATTAGTAGGGGACTTGGGCCTCAGGACTGGGGTCAGAGTCCAGACGCTCAAGACCTCAACATCAAATGGCATGTTCCTAATAAAGACGAAATACGATTCGCCGTGGATTTACTCAAATCACAAGGAGATGGCGCTGTCCAGCAGCTTCGGGCCCTTACTTCAGGCACTTCTAGCGTCAAGCGAGATGGCGTCGGCAAGGAATGGTCTGACGAAATGGCTCGCAATCTCGTTCTCCTCCGGCTGTTGTTGTCAGGAGTCTCTGTCCTCTTTGATCCAAACATCGATTCACAAAGCGCGAACCTAACTCTGCAGACGAACGATGACACTGAAATGGCTGATTTGTATGAAGACCCATCCCATGATCAGCAGGATGAAAACGGCGATGTAAGCCTTGGCAGTGTAGATGAGGAGGAAGTCAAGCCTACCTTCACTTATCCTGCGGGCTATCAGCTCCAGGAAGGTGACGAGCTCCATAGCGAACTCCACGCCTTCAGAGAACGGACTGGGCACGTTTTACATGATGTTCACCAATTTTTAAACGAAAAGCAGGAAGACGATGTGGCCTGTATCGAGCCTCTGTGCAACGCATACAAATCCTGGTTCGTGGATGTTGGGATTGAAAGATCTGCTCACGTACTGGACAGAGTTAGTAGGCTTTTTGAAGCAGACATTCATCCTTTCAAGATAGTTGGAACGCGTAAGGAGTACCCAAGGCCGCTGCTTCTGCGGAGAGCAAATGTCTATCATATCCAGCGTTTGCGTCACAACTCCTACCCGCGGCCTAAATCGAAACTGTCAGAGCAACTTTTCATTGATCTTGCACAATCATCCGTTTCCGCTTACCGAGATGTTCGTCGACATGCGCAAAGTGCTGGAGAAGCTGCATTGAAAGCTATCATCGGTTCTAGAACCTTGGTCATTCCCCCACTACTTGCGGCTTTCGAGAGCGGCGTGATGGAGAACGAGTTCTCCCGCATCAAAGGCGCGATGTACTCACTTCTGTTTGGTACCTTGACTAAAACAATCGGTCGAGATTGGCGTTACGCGCCCCGTGTGATCAAGGCCTTCATCGAGGCTACTACGGCTGACAGGCCTTCTATACAAAAGCTTTGCGCTGGTGCAACTATGATAATCATGGAACTGGGGCGACCTCTCGAGCGCATGGTGATCCTAGATAAGGACGTCGTTCAGACTATTGCTCCAAATGAAGACGTTCAGTCAATCGTAGGGAAGAAAAAGCACAAGCTCTCCACCAAGCGTCAGAACATAGAAATCAAGAAAGCCGCTCTATCTGATGAGCTTGTTAATCTAGCCAGAAAATCTCATTGGAAACAGGCAAGCCGTACTGGCGCGATCGTGGTTACCATGGGCCTCAGATTTGACAGGATTGCCTCTGCGAACCTGATTGATCTTGTCACAAAGGGTGCCATTGACTCGCACCCTGGTCTGAGAGGGCTCTACTCAGGAACGTTCGTCGCGATGCTCTCAATAATCGAGTCCCGAGCAGCCGCAAGTCATAGCTACGAGAATTATCTTCTAGATAAACAGAAACTTCCGGCAAAGATCCAAGTTGCCACACGTCGGGACGATCCCAATTGGACCGCAGATTTTCTTGCAAGATTCGCAAAGCCCGAAGCCGAGTACTACGCTGACCATGACCATCCGGGATGGCTGGTATGGGACGAAACCATGCCTGCTCGTGTAGCTAATCCAAAGATAGACATAGAATACGATGATACGGAGAAGAATGTTCGTGCCCAAATTGGGAAATTACTGGACCGAGCTTGGTTCTCAGCCTTCTTCGCCTTTTTGAAGCAGGAACCACGTGATGCTACGGCTGATCGGTTTCGTGTCACCAATGCAATGATGCTTGGATACATTTTTGACCTCATGCATTCAGGTCACACTGTAGCGACGTTATCTGACATCAAAGAGCTAGTAAAAGAAATTTGGACCGACAATCCTGACAAGCATCAGCACCGTGCGACAGCAGAGATCTTGGGCGCGTTACTCTCATCGACAGATGACAAATCATCAGAATATTGTGTTCAGATTTGGGAGTACGTATATCCTATGATTCAACAGGTATTCTCAGACGGTCTCAATCCGGAGAACATCAGCTATTGGACAGTGTTTCTGCATTTGTTGACCCAAGGGAAAGATCCAAGGCGATCATGGCCATTGATAGACTGGCTTGCATCGTTCAGGCTAGATATGGACTCTAATGCAGCTTTCAAGGAAAGTTCGAGGATTCGGCTACTGACTCAATGTATAAATGACATGGGCTGGCATTTTCAACTGGAAGCGCCAGTTCTCGAAGATTTTCTACAACATCTTGATCACCCTTACAAAGGAGTCCGCGAGGCTATGGGGACCTGTCTGTCAATAATTTACCGAACACGACATCATGAATCTTACAAAGATATACCAACTCTTATCAGTAGCCAAAAAGAGGCATCATCGCTCGGTGTGCGGCCGTATCAGCCAAGTCCAAGATTCGTAAGTACCATCCACGAAATCTTCGAGAGGATCGAGAGGTGGAGACAAGAGCGCCCACCGGGCCAACAAACGCCTTCTCCGTATACTTCCGGGAGCAAGACTGTTTTGTTATGGCTTGATACGACTTTGGCATCTCACGAATGCATCGAGCTCCTGCAGTTCTTTCCAAATGTTCTTATGGAGCAACTGCTTTATATGATGGACGTTAAGGAAGATCAAGAATTACAAGGTCTTGCGTATCATGTTTTCAGGCACCTTCCAAACATACCTCATCGCGTAGGTGAGGATGCCGAACTTATCAAGGCCTTGATACGAATCGGAACGACATCGCCCTTGTGGCACCAGCGCCTTCGAGTCCTCATCAATATGCAGGTCATCTACTTTCGGCGTCTCTTCTTGATCTCTAGTGACCATCAAACGGCTCTCCTAGACTGCGTAGCAACTATGCTGGAGGACACCCAGCTAGAAGTACGCCTTGGTGCCTCCACTACCCTCTCAGGCATGATCAGATGCTCTCCAGTCGGATTGCGCTCGAGGATTGTGCAAGACTTCAATAAAAAATTCACAAAGATGCTCCTCGATTCCCCGCTGCCCAAGAAACCAAGGACTGGTATATCCAATGCTGGAACAGGGGCAAGCACGCCGACCCCTGAGCACAATAAGCTTGCCCTCACTCGTCACGCAGCTGTACTGGGTCTGGGCGCCCTTGTACAGGCATTCCCATACAAGTCGCCCCCGCCGTCGTGGATTCCCAGTGTTTTGACCACATTAGCCAACAAGGCTAATAATGACCCGGGGATGGTGGGCAAGAGCGTGAAGAGCATCTTGAGCGACTTCAAGAAGACAAGGCAGGATACATGGCAACTGGATTTGAAGGTATGAGACAGCCTTGCCCTACATTTCATGGTGACTTGCTAATGTGTTTTGTGATCAGGCATTCTCGCAAGAGCAAGCCGAAGATTTGGACGGCGTTTTATGGAAGAGTTACTTTGCATAGACGGGCGGTCTCTTAAGATTCGGTTGACTTTACTGGCATGGCGATGGCGATACATTTGGGCGGCATAGAGCATAGCATGGTGTTCGTCCGCTTACGAAGATACCTCTAGATCGGGTAATTCAGAGGTAAGATGTAAGCTTGGGTAAGAGCGAATTTGGGCTAGGAGACACGAGCATTGAAGCACATGTGTAAAGAAGCAAGGGCATCACTCATACATAGACTGTCAGCGCTGCATACCACGAACTATCACATTTTACAGATTTCTTCCTGTCTTGGATACTTGTTTGAGACACAAGGGTAGAAAACCCCTTTCCGAACGGCTAGGCATTTGGGGTAAGGTGACGCTCCGAAGACCCCACCAAAATTCCCGTGGCCCGTGAGAGCCTCACATGTCATACTACCCCGCGGGGTATGTATGCCTTCACATTTCTCTCGCATGTTGCGGGGTTGCTCTGTACCCATTCACGTAGGGACAATTGATCTCCCTCTGCTTTCCTCTTCTTTCCTATCACAGTCGCTGTCATCTGGCTCTGCTTCGCTTTCCTTTTGACCGTGCTCTCTCTGAACTATCATTACTGAATATAGGATTTATTCTCTACCGTGAACAGCAACACCATGGCTAGCTCGTATAATAATTCCCACCCCAGAAATGTGTCGAAGGACACCGAACATCAAGAGGTTCTTGCACAGGACGAAGAGAAACTCAAAACGTGGTTCATTGGCTCGATCGACCAAGGAACGACGAGTACGCGCTTTCTCATCTTCGACGGCACTGGCAATCCGGTAGCCTCTCACCAGATGGAGTTCAAACAGATGTACCCACATCCTGGGTCGGTATACCTCCGAGTCTACTCCGCTGACTCGACCTATTGACGCCTGTGCAGATGGATAGACCACGACCCTATTGAGATCCTTGAGTCCGTTGAAACATGCATAGCGGAAGCTACTAAATACTTCACTGCAAAGGGTCACTCCATATCTGACATCAAGGCCATTGGTCTCTCCACCCAACGAGAAACTACGGTGCTTTGGGATAGAGACACGGGCGACATTGTCTGTAATGCCATTGCATGGCCAGATACGAGGACGCAGGGGATCGTTCGAGAGCTGAAAGAGAGGAAAGGCGCAGACAAGCTTCAAGATATCTGTGGACTCCCTCTCTCGACTTATCCGTCCTCGGTCAAGCTGGCATGGCTACTCAGGAATACACAAAAAGTGCGTAAAGCGTACGATGCAGGCAAGTTGATGTTTGGTACCATTGACACCTGGCTGCTGTATAATTTGAATGGAAAAGAGAACAATGTACATGTGACAGATGTGACTAACGCTTCGAGGACGATGTTCGTCAACCTCCATAAGCTGGAGTATGATTCGACTGTGCTGGACTTCTTCAATATTGATCCTAAGAAATTGCATCTGCCTAAGATAGTACCATGTTCCGACGCGAACGCTTTTGGCTCCATGGCTTGTGGGCCACTCAAAGGTATCAAGATCACCGGCTGTCTTGGTGATCAGTCTGCTGCTCTGGTAGGTCAGCTTGGATTCGAGCCTGGGATGGCGAAGAATACGTACGGCACCGGCTGCTTCTTGCTTTATAATGTGGGTGAGAAACCCGTAATGTCCAGTCATGGTTTACTCGCCACGGTGGCGTACCATTTTGGTGGCAAGCGAAAGCCTGTATATGCCCTGGAAGGAAGTATCGCCGTGGCTGGCAGTGCGATACAATTTCTAAGAAACAATTTCAAATTCATCGAGGAATCCCATCATGTGAATCAACTGGCGGAGACTGTACCAGATAACGGAGGTTGTGTCTTCGTCACCGCTTTCAGCGGTTTATTTGCTCCATATTGGGTCGACGATGCTAAAGGAACAATCTTTGGAATCACACAGCACACCGAGAAAGGCCATATTGCAAGAGCAACAATGGAAGCGACCTGCTTCCAGACGAAGGCGATCCTCGATGCAATGGAAAAGGACAGTGGCCATAGACTTGCCCAACTGGCAGTGGATGGAGGTATGAGCAATTCTGATCTCTGTATGCAGGTATGTATTTCCTTTTCCTCGGCTCTTTCATTCCAGTTCTCGTATCCTTTCAATCTAATCCATTCCTTTATCAAAGACGCAAGCAGATCTTATAGGTATTCCTGTCGACCGTCCTGTCATGCGTGAGACAACATCTCTCGGAGCAGCTATAGCAGCTGGCTTCGCTGTAGACGTATGGAAGGAGTTCGAAGAGCTGAAAGAAATCAACCGTGAGGACCGCGCCATTTTCAAGCCTCAAATGTCTATAGAAGCAAGTAGGAAGATGTACAAACGTTGGGAACGAGCCGTGGAGATGTCTCGAGGATGGGTCGACTCCGATGACAATGTCAAAAGCTCCTGATCTATGGCCGCTGACACCGATATTCCTGTTCGATTGATGATCTCTTAGCATCTGTTTGTATATTATTGGACATATAGTATCGTCCCCCAAGATCTTGGTAGTGTTTTGAACGAGTGCGACTTCGACTATGCTGCCATCAGAAAAAGTTCACTCCTCAGGAGCCACACCCCTGTGGGAAGGCTAACCTTGTTGGATTGGAACTCTTGATCCTCCATGTCTTGAAACCACGTCAGTTGACTGCAGGCCTCGCTACCTGATGACTCTGCTCATATGTTGCCACGGAGGTGGACCGCCGGATCAGTCAGATCGTTGCAGGGAGCCCAGGATGAGATCCAGAGGCGATCCTGGCCACAATGATCATGAAACTTCTCTGAGATCAAACACATTCAACTACCCCTCTGATGTGCCGCAGGAATTGGCAGTCACACTCCATGTAGTGATAGGGGATGGAAAAATTGTCCGATCGATTACGGTATCCAGCGACGAAAGCCAAGGCGGTGACAGTCGATCTATGCTGTACTGGTATCACCACAGAGCCGTGGGGCTGGCCATACATGACCTGAGATCCCCCAGATGTGCTCCCGTCTCCAATCGCAACGCTCTCGTCTAGCCTGGAGCCGTAAATGGCCAGCATGTGACCGCAGTGACGCCGCATTCCAAAGCTAGAACGGTATAACGAAGAGTCTCGGTTGTTTCGAAGAGGGGAAAAGGGATACCATGACCTTGAATAGAGGCTTATCCTTCTAGACCCCGTCAGATCACCAAGGCCAATGCACGTCGGCCTCGGCCAGGCATCTGTTGGTTGCAGAGGGGGCTCCTGGCTGATGGGCATGACCACGATGCTGGCACCGAACAATCATCCACCTCCATCTCAAGAGGATGGACAACCTTGCCACGGCAAAGCCGTCATCCAGATCCTTCACTTCCCGCATGAGCCACGAACCATTTGTCGACCCAACGGGAGTATCCGAGTGGAAGCTTCCAGGTTGTCACTCGGCTTGTTTCTGATCTCCCTGACAGCTGCCTTGCCCCCCACCGATCCCTGTCATCCACCAACACTACTGATGAAACAATGCTCGGTCCAAGAGAGGCGAAGTTTCCCTAACCATCGCGGAGCTATGAACTCTTGTGGACGTCACGCGTTTTCTCGGCCTTTGCAGGCACAAGCGCACTCCTGGCCACAATGCCGGGACAGGGTGAACGGCCTATCCGCTTCTGCGGATATATAGCATTGCTTCTCGAGCCTTCATGGGGACCTGCAATGCTCATGAGTCTCAGATCCGAACTCTGAAGGCTGAATTTACAATTCGAAGCACCCCTTACGTCTGGACCATTCATCTCATACTCTAGCGACTGCAAAATGTGCGACTATACTAAGATCACTTATTCCTGCGCCCACGTACGTTATGTGGTCAAGGCTTGGTGTGAGTCTTTTCTGATCAAGTCTCACCCAATTGATATACGAGATCTCGAAATAACGTTTGAAAGAAGTGCTGACACCACCATTACTGTCAGGCACCAGATATCAGGAAACGTGGGGGATCGTCCTTTCAGGCACCATGATCAGCGACTAACACTGAGGCTACAGACATGTCAGATGCCCCCCAAACGTTGTGGCTATGTAAGTATTGCCATCTTGCCTCTCCGATTTGCTGAAGGCTGATACGTCATTGGCAGAGAGACGAAACCAGATGAGAAATGCGGTACGTCTCCCGCGACTACTGTGTCCCGCCTGCATCCTGTTTCGCTGCTTGCAGTCTAATTCCGTTATTCTCTTTCCTGGGAATTTTCGCTGTGTGCCATTCGATAAGTCTAGGTTGTGATGTCAATCGCACGGTTCTTGCTCTTGCTCTTGCAAACCACCAGGGAGAGATTTGCAACCTCATACGCTAAATTTTGTCTTCAAGGTGATTGCAAGGCCGTGGCGGCGTCTTCGTCTCCAGCGAAGAAATGACTGTGAAAGTTTTGAAGATGTAGATAAGCCATTGTTGTATTGGATTGCATTGTATGAGGCTCTATGTTGGATGGATCTGAGGTCTATCTATCAAACAATGCTCACACTGCCGAGACCGCCCCTCCAGTGACCTTTCGACGACCCTGGGTTGGATGGAGACCTTGAAGAACAGTATCACCTAAAGCAGCGATCTAGACATAGGAAATTCACGGCTCTCCTAAGGTATTATCGATGTTTAAACCCTCCGCCAAACTGCCCAGCCAAGCCTCCTAACCTAACATGATATTATCAATTTCCTCAAAACCGCCAGCAGCTCCACGAAAACCTTTCCAAGCAGTCTGCAAAGACATCGGCATCCAGCACCAAAACACGATTGGTCTCGCGCACCTTGAAAATCAACTCGATCTATGGAGCTAGGATGGACGGCTTTGTTGACAGATGTCTCCAAGATGAACGATCATAACGAAGAACTACGACAAAAATAAAGCACCACCCCCAGATTCGCCCTCGACACGATTGTGTTCTACACATCACTACATCATCGAGGACAACCGCTGGATGCCTATATCTCTCTTCCTTCCAAAAGATCTACGAGTTCTTTGCATTCCCACTACCAACATCCCTTCGATCGCCGACCCTTCGGCCACAGTGTATAGACGACACGCCACCGCTGATGGCTCTTGTCTATACAACACACAAAAGCAGTATACATACCACTCAGCATCAAGAATCTAGCCAGAGCGAAAAGGCCGATGCCATATCCCGAATCTACGGTGGAGATGAAATTTTGGAGAAAATGCCTGCGGAAAGGGTTATAGCTGTGGGGCTTGTGACGCCTTTCGATGAGTACGTGGAACGCGAATCTACGGTGGAGAGGGCTTTACAGGGCAGACTTTGCTGGCTAGGCTATACTTGTGGGGCTCGAGGGATAGGACGTGAGAAGCTGAGGTGGGTATGCGGCTGGTTTAGAATATGTCGGGGCTGTGTGTGGAATCGTGACGGGTGGGAAACGTAGGATGTGATGACACTCCTGCTGGGCTGGACTGCTGGACTGGGAACTTTGTGGAATGAGGATAGAGGACAGGTTGATGGTGTTGTGATTGGGTTGAGGATAGGAAAGCTGGGACTGTTTCCCCTTCTAGAGATATTACTCGAGACTCATTAAGCGTCTCACTGTCGAGGAAATTTCTCTTCTCGAGAACCTCATGAATTCTCAAATAAGATCTTTTGAGAGCCGCAAGTCTGGGGCGCCATTTTATCAGCTTTTTATCATCCCATAAATGCTTGTGATTCAGTGACACGGATTTGATATGCAATTATAGTTCACTACCTCACTACCAAGCTCTCAGCAAACATGGACCGCCTAAAGGGAAGGCTGCTTCCCAAGATAGAATGCCCAGCGGAATTCCGCCAAATCGCCAGTTTCGCCCAGAATACATGGAACTATAGAAAAACAGCGAACGGACATCCCCCTCCTCTCACACCTTCGCACCTCCAATCCCTCCACTCCCCCCCTTCCCATCCCCACTAACCCCCTCCCTCGCACTCGCAGCCCCCGACCCTCCACCCATCCCCGGCGGCAGCACAATCTCCGGCAACTTCAACGGCGCCTTCGTCGCGCTCGTCAACTTCTGCAACTTCTCCCCCCTCAGCACCTTCTGCATCTCCTCCAGATTCAGCACCTCGTATTCCACCAGCGCCTTGGCCAATATATCCAACTCGTTTCGCTTTTCCGTGAGGAGGGCGGTGGCGCGCTGGCGGCCTTCGTTGATGAAGCGGCGGGTTTCGGACTCGATTTGGCGGCGGGTTTCGGGGGAGGAGTAGGAGTAGGCGGAGTGGAGGTCGACGTCGCCCACGAGGTCGGACATGCCGTTTTGGGTTATCATTTGGTAGGCGACGTTTGTTGCGTTGGCGATGTCCTGCGTGGTGTTAGCTTTTCATGTCTGTAAAGGAGGTGGCATTGGACTGACGCCTGCGCAACCACTGGTCACGTTGTCCTCCCCGTACACCAACAATTCTGCCACTTTTCCGCCCATCGAGATGTCCAACATGGCGAGGTACTCCTTTTTGGCCATGGAGACTTTGTCCATGTCGGGCATAAATGTTGTCATACCCAATGCGTGACCTCGAGGCATAATCGTTGCTTTGTATAGTGGAGTTGCCCCGAGAGTGTACATGGCCACGAGTGCGTGGCCGGCTTCGTGATATGCGGTCATGATCTTATCCTTCTCTTGTATGACGGTGCTGCGTCGCTCTGCCCCCATCATGATCTTGTCCTTTGCCCATTCAAACTCGAACATACCGACTTTCTCAAGTTTGTTTCGACTTGCGCGTACAGCGGCTTGATTAACAAGATTCTCAAGTTCAGCGCCTGAGAAGCCAATTGTGCCTCTAGCGATAACGGATTCGTCCACGTCCGCAGCTACTTGAACATTTTTCATGTGGTGTTTGAGGATTTGTATCCGGCCACGAACATCGGGCAGCGGTACAGCAACAATACGATCGAATCTCCCTGGTCTTGTAAGGGCCTTGTCCAGCATGTTTGGGAGATTTGTGGCAGCAACAATAATGATGCCCGTATCTTGAGAGAAGCCATCAAGTTCAGTAAGTAGCTGGTTAAGAGATTGCTTGACGTAAGACGGGTCTCGTTCATTGCGTTTGCCTCCAACAGCATCCAATTCGTCAATAAAGATAATGGCTGGAGCTTTTGCTCGAGCGTTGGTGAACAAATCCCGGACTCGCTTGGCACCGACACCAACGTAAATCTCATCGAACTCTGCGCCGGACATGAAGAAAAAGGGAACGCCAGCTTCTCCAGCGATGGCGCGGGCAAGCAGTGTCTTTCCAGTGCCAGGTGGCCCTGTGAGCAAGACACCTTTAGGAAGCTTTCCTCCAAGAGTATTGAATTTTTCGGGGCTCCTCAGGAAATCAACGAGCTCTTGAAGTTCTTCCTTGGCCTCCTCACATCCATGGACATCGGAGAAACGAACAGTCTGTTGCTGAGGTTGGGCTTCGTTGGCTGCTGACCCTCCAACCTTTTTCAATACACCAGAGGTCTCAACCACTAGCTGTAACACCACCAACAATACATAGCCGAAGAATCCAAAGTAGAGGATAAATTTGACCCATTTGAATATAGTCGAGCCCATAGATTCGTCTACCACGACGTATAGCGGGCTGGCTTTGTCGCCACTACCAGAAGTTCCGACTTTGGGTCCCACAACTTGTCCACCCTTCATCTGTGCTGCGACTGCTTGGCCGATAGCCTGTAACTGCTCGCGTGGCATATTGTTCTGTCCTTGAAGTTGTGTGCCGCCTCCTAGAGCAGAAGCGCCTTCTGTCCTTGCGAGCTTCTCAAGGGCCCGATGATACGTAGATTCACAGGCGCTATTTGAGGCAAAGCGTCCGGTTTGAAATCTCTCGACAAGGATAGCTGGCATGTCCGCTCGAAGAAGCGCTGAATAGAAGGCGTTTTGCGCTGTGGGGCTTGCGGGATTGTTGTTCGCGGTCTGCTCCATGTGGGCGAGTAGGTTTTGTGACGAGCTACCACCAAAGAGTGTCCTTCGATTTTCCATGCTAGGGGGGCTTTTTTGTGCGTTGTCGGTGTTGCGGAATATCCTAAAAGGTGCAAAGGTTGAATGAAGTCGAGTGGTCTGGCTATTCGGCGATCTTGTAGAGATGAATGGACTTGCAGAATTGAGGATCTTGGAAGAAGCTAATTCAATCAGCGCTAGCTTTGTGATCCCAGGTTTCACAGCACATACAGGATCCTCTCATCGCAGAAACGAGGTCTTTCGTCATAGACCTTGACGGGCCTAAGGTACACAGGGCGGCAAAGGGTGTGGAAGCCAGACATTCTGGGAGCTCGCTCATCGGAGTCGGCTGGTACGATTAGCCACAATTGTCTGCGATTGAAGAGTCGTAACATACAGGTGGCTCGATTCTGGAAGAGGCTATCGACTTGAAGCCCCGTACCGTGGCTCTTCCAGCTCTTGTAGGTTTCATTTGGGGGGCTTGCCTCCGCATAGTTTTCCATGGTGCTGCTAAAGCGCCCTTCATGAATGGCAAAAGGTCAGGGGTGAGGGAAGCGAGGGTCTACGCAGAGATACAAGTCAGTTGCTGTCCGGATAGTAGCAACATTAGGTGGCGTGTACATACGGTAACTGGAGACTGGAACGCCATGACGGCGCCAGATACCGCTGAAACGCGCGGGCACGACAGGAAAAGTCAACGCAACAGGAGAGACGTAAAGAATGGGAGCTGCATGACATTCGGTGTTAAGTGGCGGCCTGGAAGTCGAGAAATGGAAGTTCGCTGTAGGGGTCCAGACTAGGTTAGCGTCGAAATCGGCATCCTTGGAACCCACTTAGAACTCAGCCAGTCCGGTGGCTTGGCACGGGCACGATTCCCCCAGCTTGATCACTTTACGAGGGCCACTTCCCTTAAACTCACTCTCTATAGAAGGGTTCAGCCCCTAAAGGACCACCCCTAAGGGAGGGCGAGCCCCTAAGTATCACCCCGAAGAAAATGTTAATCCCCTAAAGATTACTCCTTAAGGAAGGGCTACCCCCTTAAGGAATACCCCTTAAAGGCTAAACTACCCTTACTCGATAGCGGCTTAGGGAGTCTTACCTATCGAAGACTTTTACTCGTGTTATATCGCCTATAAGCTAGAAGATAGTGCCCGTGCCAAGTCGCCGGACTAACTGAGTTATAAGTGGGATCCATCCTTGTGCTAGTAGTTCCCGAGGTCTACTTACTTCTGCTTCCATGACACAACCTCGACAACCTCTACAATAATCCTTCACTATCAGGCGCAACGTAAGTTCTCTGTCCATTGACGATGAGAGACGGTCTCGAGATCTGCAGTCCTTTTTCAATGGCTCAAACAACTGGCCATGCCTTGAAGCACTGTATATATCCCAAAGCTAAAGAGGCCTGTGAATCGATCTGAAAGCCAATCGAGTCAGTCGTCTGGCCTTGCTTGGAATGCTTCTGATACGCTAGCTCCGTCATCTCATACTGTTGGAAGGAAGAGGCAGGGCGCGCTCGCTTAAAAAAGGCTTTCTAGTGTTTTGGAGATTTAGGGATGGGCACCGAGCATCATTGAAAGCGATTGGGCGTTCACCATCTCAAAGTCTTGCAATGGGGCTCTATGCATCTTCTTTGATTCAGACAGTATTTTCTTGATTACGAATCGCTCTTGACTTCCCCCGAAATGACAATGAGTCGCAGCTCAGTGTCGGCATGAATGACACTTGCTCAAATTGGTTCATCCTGGTCCAACAGAGCACTCACTGAAACTTTAAGGGTCGCTATTTCGAGTCTTGTGAATCTGGGCTCAGTAAGCCGAACCACTAACGAGTGACTCCCCCAAAAACCATCCACTTACTTACTTCACATCCTGCGCGGAGGACTTTGATCACACATCTGAGTATTTGTCCCTCTCGAAAGAGGTACAATCATAGTAAAAGCCGTCCTCTCCCACTGAGATTCGAACCTCCTTCCACACTCACCGTTGTTCTCACACGCCGCGAAACCTACATCTAGGAAGTTCCACTCCGCCACTCCCTCATTACAGCCCTCTAATATCACAGACCGTCTCGGGTTGGAGAATCATCTGAGACTCCCAGTTTCGAAAACGACCAGTTTCGCCCCTTGGATTGCTTGGAAATTCCACTAAGCATCAGGTCATGAATGCAGAATACCGTTATTGATCTGGACTTCATGATCCCGCCGCGGCGCCTCCTTTTCCGTTCTTCGAGGAGCCCGCCTTGTCAATACCATATCATTTGTGATGAAGTAGTGAATCTTAAAACGTTGGAGGGGAGTGTGTTCGAGTTGCCGTCCGTCCAATTTTGTCGATGAATCGGAATTCCAAACCACTCTGCTCGCAAGTCACCGCACCTAATTAAGAATGACAGCATACTTGATTATCACATATCTTCATTTCTCCAAGGTGGTCTGCAACCGGACTCTTTCGGAATGCTCTGTTAGCTATGATGAATGGTACTCTTCTATTTGAAATTCGCCCCTCTGACCCTGAGCTTTTCTCTTCTCATCAAAATCTAGCTTGGCTGATGCAATAATAGAAGTGTATATTTGTTAAATTGGTCTGTTCTCGAGGTGTAATGGATACATTTGCTGGGACTCCCAGCGGATTGATGATGGACATCCAGTATTTCAGTTCGGCCACGACTGCTGGCCACCTCACATGCAAGCGGCGGTGGGCGCGTAGTCTCACACACATTGGCTGAAAGGAAATGGACAGTTCAGGCCCCAGACCGCAGATGAATATCACCTGGAGGACGTTTGCGACTCCGGATGAATTTCAGTCCTGCTGCCGCTTCTTTTCTGGAAAAATAGCCAATAACACAGACTGTTAACCCAGGCACACATGAACAGTCCATTATCATGGAAGATGAATAGTTCGAGCGATTTCGAGACCATTGGTCATGGTTTCATCTCCGAGGATTGGGTCGGCAAGAACTGACCTTTTGAAGACCGATTCAACATAGCTTTCTCTCAGCAGGTGATCATGGCGAGAGTGCTGTTCGGGGTCAGAGGTAGCAGAAGCGAAGAACTTTCCTTCAAGTACTTACTCACCGTGCTTTCTTTTCGATTAGTGACACATAGGACTCTTTGGACAGGCTACGGATGGATCTTTGACTGACGCACTTACAGAGCTATCGCAAATTTGCGGATCAAGCCAAGTCTTGGAGCCAAGCATATGCGATTGCTTCATCGCTAGTAGAAATGCAGGCTGATGAGCGAATGCTCCAAATACGAGGAACCAGAGGACCCATGTCGGTCTTCAACCCTCTACGCTCACATTTCGTCTCGGTTCCTCGAACATAAGGATGTGAGTAGGGACTTTCTTCAGGCTAATATCAGCTCTCAAACAGGATATTTTATGCTTATGATCAGCACCATCGAGACCGCTTATTTTATAGAGTCTTCAGACTGTGATAGGCCATAGAATCTGAAGATCTCAAGACATTGATGGTAGAAAGTTGACTTTTCAGAATCAAAATCCATTTGCGCGCCGCCATCTTTATTTCAGGTACACTCTCGCCTTCGCCTGACTCCTTGTCCACGTCAAACAGTGGCCAACCTTCAAGGCTAAGCTAACGCTTGAGGCATTTTGGGCCAGTCCGAGAGCAAGCCTGTGGCTATTCCCGGAAGTCGATCTTGCTCGAATTACTATGATTAAGGAGATTGGTAATTTCAATTCCTATCCTCATCGACTTCTACAGATATGTTGAAAATCAAACTTTCGACATTGTCGTTTCGATCTATTCACAAGTTCCCGGCAAAGCTGGATAGATCTCCCTGGGTGACGCCGAGAGTGTCGCCACTTCACCTCGTGGACTGCAATGGTACACCAATTGGTCATGTCAGTTTCTATCGTCACGACTTCTCAGTCACTTCCCGCGAGAGCAATTACCAAGTTTAGATGTGCCACGCCATAATACCCGCCAAGACATTGTATACTCTCAAGAAACATCGTAAGAATCTTATTGTTACAGGTTACAAAAGCTAACAAAGAGTTGCGTTTTGAGGGTGTTAACAGCACTGACCACTTGCACTTGTTTTCGAAGAGCTTCCTTGGAATATACTTTATCAACATTTACTGTTCGCGTGAGCATATACACCTAAGGGTAATTGAAACTCACCCTGGGAACAATGCAGTGATGTTGCCCGCTTGCTCTGGGCCGCAGCAACTTTTCTCACTTTTAACCAGGAAAAACCTTTCCTGGAATCTCCAGGTCTAGAACTAATGAACTCCTGGACCACATGTCGTGGGCTCCGAGCAAAAAATGACGATAGACGGGGATGCCGTCGACAACTTCCCGACCCTCAAACTCGACTCGCCGCTCGCCGACATGAAATAAAAAAATGAAAGGAAAAACCAAAAGTCCGCCCGCATACGAGCCGAGATTGGAAGTTTTCCAAATGCCAGCCCATCTCAGATCCATAGACGAGCGACATTACGAAGTCTTTCAAACGGGTGCGCTTTTTTAAGACGTAGATTTCGAGCGCTTAGAGCGAATAAAAGGATCTATCTAGTTCCACGGACATTACAAATTCTCTCTTACCCCATTCATGGTAGACACTCTGGCGTCTGGCCGTTCATTCCTTGTACGACTCAACCTCCAAGGAACCCAGGCCACTTCGTCGGTCTTATGCCTTGAAGCACCATTTGCGAGCTTCAGATACCACTAAGTGTCATAGATACTGCTGTGGAAAAGTCTGAGGGCAGAACCATTCCATCGCTAGTAATTGCTGATGATTACGGCATTCACACTAGGAGAGTTGGAAGTGAGATCAAGCTGGCTTATTTTCAAGTCGTTGATCAAAACCTAAACAATATGGGGAAAATGAACAGATTATCTTACGATGACTTCAAAACCATAAGTTCCTGTATGTATCACATTCAAAAGACGTCAATCATTGACTTACAGCAATCGCCGTGGCCTTCGGGTACACGTTTACCTAGAAGACGAATGCTGCGCATATGTATGGTGCTGACCATATCAAATCTAATATGGTGTCATCAAAGCTTTGTGTATAGACACGAAAGCCGGTCGAATTGGCATCGAGGCCACTCTCAATATCAACCCTTCAACATTCGTCAAGCCTTTCTCTTTACTACGCGTCATATTTTCAATAATGTAATGCATGAAGACAGCTCTATTATTAGAAAAAGCCTTCGAGCTTAGATATGACACAGCTCGGCTACTCCCCAGCGGTAAGTTTATGAAGCCTATATATTTGTCTTGCTTCATTACTTTAGCCTCCTTTTAATCTTAAAAGACACGTCCTCAAGACCTGAATTTCGACGTAGCTAATGGCTGCTGGCTTCATTGTCCTTTTGCTATGATGTACTGAGTGCTGTAGTACAATTCGTACTTCGATGTGACGTATATTAAGATGCAGTGTATGCTTTGCTTTAATCCAAATCCGGATTTCATGTGGTTCATGCTTTGAATAGATGCAAATACTTACAGAACCCTTGTATAGGAATTTTCGCGCCTGAGGGCACAGTTTACTATAGAGACCACCAGGTCTCGTCCGTCCTGAAGATTTAATTGGTTACCCAGCAGACCCAGGCCCTTCTTCTGTGATAGCTCACTACTATGTATTATAACCGGCCATTCCACCGTATGAAATTGATGGTGATTTGAAGAATGATATCAGAGCATCAATTACCCCATTCGAAATCACCGACAGTTCTCGGCCGCGAATTGGAAAAGTCACTTGAATCTGGTCAGGCTCGAAACTCCCAGATGGAAATTCATCTTGGGATCGCCCAATACCAAATAATCGGCAACATCAGCGATAAACCATTCCTGTCCGTGAACTTCAATCAAAGGTGTTGTAACCCTAGTGCAGGAGACGAGCGATTTTTCCGACAAATCTTGAGAACCTGATAAAGAGATGTTGATTGCACTCTTCATACTATTTTAATTGATCGGACCAACTTGGGCGTGATCCTGGGTCAATTGAGAGTCTCTAGCAGCGAGGAACGACTGAGATGATCAGTGACTAGTTCTCGCCAGTTTCTCATCAATTAACGCTATTGCCTTCCAATTTTTCCAAAACAAGCTCTGAGACAATGACGGCTTACCAAAAGGCCATATGGAAACTACTGGCAACGCAGGGAAGGAGCAATCTCACCTGAAAATACACCCTCTATACTAAGCAACTCCCGCGCATATTTCACTGCTCACGAACAATTGGTTCATTCACCAAGCAAGAGTTTGCGTCTTCAAAATGGCTTGTCCGGCATGAAGGAAATGAGTCTAAACAAGTGTGAATCTTGTTAAGTCTTTCAGTATTACAAGATATACCAAGAGCAAGATATTCTGCATTGAGCGCATGATACAGCTGATCCCATTCCTGATTATTTCCATCTTCAATGGTTTCATTAGAGTCGATGGGAGCCCACAATACACTTCCTCTACCAGCACAAATATCCCTGATCGTCGTCTTTGTATTGAAAAGTCAAGAGGCAGAAAGCTGGTCGGAAAGAGTCACACCCTTCGTTTTTAAGATCGACGCGATATCCACTTGCATCATGCCATTTTCATCGAGACTTGAAATGTTTGTTTCGGGTGTACAAGCACATAAAGAATTCCGTGAGGGGATGGATTCACACAATCACTAATCGTGGAGAGACAAGTGCTCTCCGAGCAGAAAAGAAAGCAAAAATCTCAAAGTAGCGGGTCTCTCGATTGTTGGGCTGGTGATGCTCGTCATATGAGAGTGGGCTGAATTAATTTATGCTGAAGATTCGAGTGAGATCACTAATTGACCTGGAATGAGAAAGATGTTCACATTAAACCCTACCACATGTTGAGCGAAAGATCCAGCCTCACGCAAAAAGCGCAAGTAGCTTGGAACGCTCATGATCTCAAATGAGCACGTCGAGGGCATGTGACGCCTGCTGAGATTCACCACTGCCAATCACATTTCCAATATTGGAGCAGAGATCGAGGACGTTGTCGCAGAAAAGACATTTTTCGTGTTTCGTTGTACCCCTGAATTCTGTCACATCTAGAACAACTCAGTCGAATCCCCAATACGACGCACACTGAAGCAAGATGGTTGGCACGCCGTTTCTTTGGTTCGCCATGGATATAATGAAAGAGATAGCCGGCTAGCGATGGTCAGCTCGAGACAAAGGAACGAGAAGATATCGGTGGCCAGTGGTATGTGAGAAGGGAAATTGAAGAAGTCCTAGACGACTTTGAAAACAAGTTCGAGAACCGAAAAGAATGCTCAAAGCCGGCATCCAAGAGATCATTATGAATCTCCATTTACTTTTTCGATCCATAATCACGGATTCCGCCGCAGCAGTGTTCCAGAAATTGAAAAGAGAGTCATTCAGCGCTCACCAAGAAACGAGAACACATGCAAACACAACGAATTCCAACAGAAGAGGGCTGTGCCGTGTTGGTTGTTCCATGAGCTCGAGTCAAGATATCTTTACTTATACTCTCATCGTGAAAGCAGTTTATGAATTTTCTATGCAAGCCAATTCCTACAGCTGCGGGTTTCTCTTTGTCACATCTAAATGAGGTTTTCTTTTGGTGCTGGCTGATAGAGAGTTACGACTAGATCTAATCAGCGTGAGTTCTTCTCATTCACGTATTTGTGGATTGTCTTATCGCGTCGCAACAAATTGATCCAAATTTTTCTGTCTTTTTGACTTTTTCTGGATATCTTGAACGCTCGGACAGGGATCGCAAAATTACGACACAATCACAACTCTGATCATCATGTAGGATTGTCCGTTTTCTCGCAATCCCAAATGGTACATGGTCACAGAGCGATATCTACGATAGCTTCGAAGATTAGCTTCGCCAAGCTACATGCTTCCTTCATTGATCTTCGGCAACAATTACAGAGTGCTCCTGAGAGCCCCTGTGGACAACAAACTGAACGGGCCATGCTCAGCATGGCTGCCCATCGTCGCCTCTGCCAGGAAGCTTCCAATCCTAATCTGGGCAACCTTTACAATAAATCGTGTGGGGTGTTGTTAGCGGTGGATACCTATTACACGAAAGGTCAAGTTGGTCACCATGGATTACGGTCATTAGTACGGACTCCAGAGTATGAGACTAGACTCCAACACTTCATGAGCGACATTTAAAGTCGTAAAAAGTGAGATGGCCCGCCAATCCCAGCAGCGACTGATACCACACTCTTTCCCGTATAGTGATGGCGTTTAGGAGAGCAAACAGGTGACGTTCTCGATTCTTTTTTCTTTTACCCTCCGAGTGCAGATTTTCGTGCTTCTCCTCTTCTCAACCTTTTCTTTGTTTCATTCTTGTCAATGTGGTATCAATCGCCTTGGAAATATTTTGTGATTGATACGCGCAGCCTCAGTAACAAGAGTAAAAGCAAAATCCAGTCTTGATCTCAATGATGCAGATCTCTTCAAGCTGTTGTTGACTTAATGGCAATTGTTTCACCAATCGCGAAGTACCTGGAAGACCATGAATCTATTTACGCAGGCAATTCCGTGACCACTGGCATGAGGCTGACGAAAAATTCTGGGAGGATCGAACGAATCTGCGATGGTGGAAAGTGAGCGCAGTCCGTCAATCGTGAACTTGGACAACCTGGATGGATCGTCTCGTACCACGTTCTCGCTACACTCAATCCGAAGACCAGTACGACTCACAGATACTGGTTTGGGACTCCTCTTATTCCATTTTTCCGGTCAGCTTCGCCCACCGTCTAAAGCATAGCAATCGCCGATGTAGGCGCGAAATTTCGGGAGGGTGCTAGGTAATGCCTACCGTCCAAATCTCATTGCGTCAGGTGAAGTCCTGCTTGTGGAGAATCCTACTTTTTATTTACCAATGACATAGGGGTTTGGGCAACATTCCCGATAGCAATACAGTATGTTACAAACTCACTGCAATCTCAAGCATAGACGAATGGTGCGCGGACCACATTGGGGGCTGCGCGAGCAAGATGGTGTGCTCGACACGGAGAGATATCGTCATGAGAAACAAGCCGAAAGGAGGTCTATCGACTACCCGCTCTTGCCACCGGTCAGCAACATTTGCAGCAAATTCAAGGACCA
>JAABUP010001176.1_pt1 | contig 55276 bp, 55 predicted proteins | sample 5559201 | NCBI WGS metagenome assembly JAABUP01 (sample SAMN10711887, study PRJNA513373) | rock metagenome | isolation source: Antarctica rocks | place: Antarctica | reverse complement strand
AAGACAGAGGTTTTGCGCCTTCCCACTCCTTTTGCGACCAAGACAGAGGTACTGCGTCGCACCTCTCTCGCATCTTCTGCCACTCCTCTTGCGATTTTATCCACTCCTCTTGCGACCAAGATAGAGGTGCCGCGTCGCACCTCTCTTGTATCTTCTGGCACTCCTCTTGCAATCGACACGGAGTTGCTGTAACGTACCGCCTGGCATAGGACGACTTGATTGATTGGTCGGTAGTCTCTAGATTTGAAGATGTGAAAGGGTCTGATGGAATTATTGGAAGGCCTGTAGGCAATGGCTGTTGAGATACGTTGATGCTCTTGTTTCGATTGCCTTTCTTCGAGCTCTGGCCTTCTGTGTCCAATACCGGTTGCTGCGGAACACTGTAAGATCCATGTCTGCAGCGACTTCTGTTGTAGTGCTGTGCTAAGGCGCCTTTTTTGGTGAAAGTTCTTTTACAGATCTTGCACTTTGTGCGATCCAGAATCGCTAAGTAATGCTGATGGCCCTCGTCGCTTTGATCTCGAATGTGTCTCCGAAGGTGTTCACGAAGCTTGAACGTCTTGTTACATGCTTCACATTGGATGCGATGCTCGACGACATCGACACGACGAATCTCATAATAAGAACCGCTGTGCTCGGGTATCGCGGCCGAGTGGCTTGTATCGGACACATACTGTGCCATCGGATGTTTCCTCATCTAGTTCTGCCCGTGAATTTAGCGGTTAAGTCTATACTGACTTGAGGTTGATCTTCGAAGGATTGCGAAGCATTGCATAGAAACGCTTGTGGCCGTCTCGGGCTTAATTTCCAAAGCTCCGAGTGTCGCCTCCACGCAGTCCCACGCCAAGCCGCGACCTTTCCTAATGGGTACCAACACATCCAATGGATGTATTGAACACAAGTTTGGGATCTAGCTTCAAACCCCTTTCTCGTCTAACGACAATGGCTGCTCTTATGACAGAGACCGACCAGCCATGTTCGTCAACAAAGACTGTGTCGTTGCCTTTGGTGGGTTTCTCCTTTGCACATTTGTACCTCCGCGCCGCGCTCCAACTTAATATCTAGTTCGCATTATTTGCGGTTCTTATCACCTTGCGTCTAGCTATTCATCCTTTCCACCACCTACAAATCTCTGTTGCCTTATTTTTGCTGCCTTCATTACTTTGCCTTTTTTGCCTTCCTGCAAGCATGACACTTAAGTGTATATCTAGTGACGATGACCTAACTCTGCTGCCGGATGATAGCGAATATAAGTCTTCAGTTACGTCGACAATTACGACCTGTCTGTCGACTCCATTAGTAAGACCATTCGAACATGTTCCGCTCAACAGGGACTGTTACGCAGTGCAAATTCTCCGAGGCTACGACCTAGACCATATTCGGCTTCTTTTTCGATTTAGCATTTTCAGCGACTCAAGCCTACCCGGCAGAGTTCTTCGGAAACGGTAGGAACCGATGCTAGGTACATTCCTTTCCGAATTAGATCAATCAGGTCAACCTCGCAGAGATGTCTTACCACTCAGCGTGAATAAGAAGGTCGAAATAATAGAGCGCTACTTACACTTTCCTTCACGGCATTAGGTGCCTCTTCAGCTTTAGATTCCGGAAGTGACGGATGACAAAGAGATATTAATGAAGATCAACGACGCAAGTACGTCGGTCTTTAGACGCATACATTTCTCGGACGTCGTGCGGCAAGCGTTTCTCGACTTCCATAGGCCCTTAGACTTCGCTGAAAGACACAGGGGGCCTATAAGAGGCTTCCTGCTTTAGCACAGGGCCTTGAAAAATCTGCTATACGTACATCTCAGCAGGTATCTAAGCGAGGTGCAGAAATACAAGCTCATCGCCACGGTAAGACTAAATGCCACGACTGGATACCGCGCTAAATTCTCAAGTAGGAACTGCAAAACCAAAACCCTTTCGCCTACTGGGCTATTTCAGAGTCTCTTATAGAGGCACGGGGCAGCTCCACCAGTGTGCCCTGTCCGGATCTTAGCTTTCTCGTGAATCCACTAAGAGACCTATTTGCGAAGTATAGTGGTAACGCAACTGCTCTATTAGTGCATCTCTGTATGCTGGAAGTTCGTTTTAAGAATTCATACCTATCGGAACTCGAAAATGACTAGACTGGGCCCTTCTAGGTCGAGGTACCTCTCTATAAGGAACTCGTCGTGAAAGGTGCTTAGGCGGTAGCGAGGATAATCACAAAGGACGATTAATTTGCGTTTCGACTACTCAGCCTATCCAGTATCATCGACAATAACCAACATTTTCGTGACGTTAAGAGGCGCTAGAACGATTTGTGTTTTACTGTATAGGAATGTGCTACTCCACAGAGTGGCTTAAGGTCTTATCTTCTAGAGCTCGCTCAGGTTCGTTTGTCTCCTCTTTCGAGCGTTACTCCGTCTCACCTCACTCCAGTACCTGCGGAATGTTCGAAACTTCTTTGCGACAACTGCGGTACTACAAGGTCTACAACGCGCTCGTTTCGATGAATCATATCGCCCTGAACTTTTCGCCCTCATCAATACCTAAGACAACTACGTACATTATCGAAGAACATTCCTTAGGGAAGGAGGTCTTCCACATCTGTTACCGCATCGTATTACATATGAGCGTTGTAAGGATCATGGCTTGGGAGAAATATTTGGCTACGTTGAGTATAAACCAGACCTTTCTCTGTTCCGGCCTCCTACACAGTCAGAAGGCTACGGACCTATCTCGGAACGGACTTGCGATTATAGGCAAGAAGGGTTGGTATGCTTACGTTGGGTACGGAGTCTTTGGGGGTGTATCACTCATGCGTCTTGTCTTGGCTCAGCTTGACTCGTCTTCTCTGAGCTGCTCTGCCGGAGATTGCAAGGTCATTCACGGTTGAAGGTTGCACACAGCTTCATCATCGAGCAAGAGAGACTTAGGAGAACGCTTGGAGGAACACATGTTTTTCTCAAGAATCAGCTATGGGATTTATAGCTGGGCACTATAGCTCGGAGGTGTTTTGTAGTCCATCCTTATCCGTCAACCTTGCGCACCTTTCCTTCAGGCGCCATTCATGACCAACAATCGCTTTGCATCACTGTTTATCATTTCCTCTTCAGGATTTATACCGTACGCGATGGTTTGATCGGCATCCGAGTTGAGCGAGCACTGCATGCACTGCCCTTTTGAAGACTTTGTAGCCACTGGCGCTGGCCATACTCATTGCGATGGTTGTAGATTTGGGTGGGAGCATGCGAAATTTGCAGATTCGGACTTTAGACCGACGTCACGGCGTTAGGCCTTGGGATCGGTTCATGTGCCTTGTTGACGTGACAGCAGTCTTGGCTTCGCCATCATTTCAGATCGATGGCACGCCTCGTAAGCAAGTCGAGAAAGCGTCGAGATTAGTACAACGAACATTACAGAGCTATCTACTAATCTTCGACTCCATCCCACTCAACAGAAAATTCAAACCATCATTATCTCAGGCCGATGAGACGCTTGCACTCTCATATCCCGCAACGATGTCGTCGTGTATATCCATCGCATCTCATCTGCCCAGGTGTTGTCTTCCTCTGGGTATCCTTCCCACGTGACGAGATACTGCACGATCTTGCGCTTCCTGACCCGGCACCCCCTCGGCAGAGTTGTCTCTTTCTCCGGCAGATCTAGATGAGAAGCATCTTCCGTGCGGGTGTGTTCGAGTGCTTGTATCTCGTGGCTGAAGTGGTGTCCGTCTAGTCAGACGTAACAAATATGGTTGTTGGCTGTCAAGACGTACTCTAAGAGGTGACTGTATGCTCAGAAAAGCCTATCGGGACCAGGGGATGGGTGGGTTCCGAATCAAGACCGGTGAGATCCACTACCTCTATTTCGTCATGGAATGGTGCTGCAGTCGCGTTGCTGTTGCCCCGCGATAAGCTTGATCCGACGAGTTGGGGCGTTGCTCCGGCACGAAGTCTAGGGTCGATGTTATCGTCAAGTTCATCACTGCAGGTAGATGACGGCGGCGTCTCGACACCGCATTTGATCGAATCTACATTCCATACTGGTGTTGAGGTTGAATGCGTCGAGCTAATTGAAGTGGTCGATTGCCGCGATGTGTCCCGGCTCCGAAATCTCGCTGCCTCGTCCATAAAGGGGTACTCTTGTTTAATGCATGCTTCGGTCTCCGTCTGTGGGTTAGGTCGCTTGGACATGCGTAGCCGCGTATCCGGCTCGCTCTTGGGTCTAGACCGTTTAAACCCCTTTCTAAGCTCGACGCAATGAACGTCCTCGAGGTGAAACTTCAGCCCTTATGCTAACTCGAAGGCTTCAGTGCACTGCGCCCGCGGATGTGGATATGTCGAGGCTTCGCTACCGTCTAGCTTCCTTATATGCTCGTCGATGTGGGCTTGCCATTTAGGCCGGTCAGGGAATTGTTGCATTCGTACGGTGGTAGAAAGCGCAACGTCGCCCAGACACTAAGGACAATACCTAGGGGAGGCTAGATATCCACTATAGGTAAAAGGATTATATTAAGTCGGAATCCTTTCAGGTTCGTCCAAGTGGGCTTGGTAATGGTCGGTCTAACTCTTCTCGCTAGTAACCCATTCACTGCAGGCAAAACACAGCTCGCCGAACCTATGCGTCGCCGTAAGCTGCTTCTTATAGCAGTTGTATATATGATTGGCTCTCTGCAGGACTAGTTTCCTGGTTCAGATATAAGGTTAGCGCTGGCTCTTTATGGAAGGTGGGCGAGGGAACAAATATGTCTAGCTGTAGGCGCCGCTCCACCGCACAGCAGCACTTCTCTGGCTCTAAGCCTAGCCGGCAGGCTACTTCAGTATCCTGCTTATAGAGTTCGATCATGTCGCGAAGCACTACACGACCTTTTTCGCTGCGGATAGGAGCGATGGCGAAGAGGCCCTCCGCCAGGCGGTGGCGTTCGGGCATTAATTGCTTAGTACGGGAAAATTGAGTGCGGTGGTGTCCGATCTGCTCTAGTTTCTACACTTTGGAGGGCAGTTTCCTCGGCTGAAGCCTCTGGCATCTGCGGAGCTCCGCAGTTACCAACTTCCTTTTCTGTATATACAGCTCCTTGCGGCGAGAGTCTCTAGCCGCCGCACCCTCTTCGGGCTTTAAAGCGAGCTTCGCCAGCTCCTCTTCGATGGTGAGGAACTCTTCACTGTTCTTAAGCTCGTGCTGCCTTTCCGCTGGTAGGGTCTGCCACAGTTTAGGATTGCGAGACAGCGTTATGCCGCGGAATAGATCATTAATAATGGTCCGTGGCTTGTCGCCGAGGTAGCTATTTTAACCGTCCGTTCCGGGATTTCTAGGCGCATAGAATTCACCGTACGTCCTATCGCTAGTGTGTCCGCTATGTTGCATCCTTAAAGTCGATGAGTAGAGCTTGTCTGTGTGCGTGTTAATCTAATGGAAGCTCGTGAAGAGGGATGTACGGGGGAATTACCGATAGTATGTAGGCCTTCCGCCCTGAAATCATGAATTACAGGTGGTCGCTCGTAGCCTGCGCGTAAGCCCAAAGCTCGGCAGCGCCGGCCGAACACGCCGGCAGACTCGATTCCGCCATCTTTCCGTCGGTATAAGGGAGTGTCAAGCACGCTTGGGTCCCACTTAAGACGAGACATCTCCTTTTCCAGCGGCTCGAGATCCAGAAGGTCCTCCATAGTCTTATAGTCTTGGAAGGCTCCCTTCCCGATAAACATGGCGAGGTGGGTGAGGACGGGATTCTAAAAGAGTGGTCGAGGCTCTCGCCCTTCGTGCAACGCGTGTTGCGGTCTACCCTCGATTAGCCTCCTCGAGTGATATAAGATACGTTGAGTAGTGATGACTGACCTCTTGTCGGGCGTTAACGTCATACCCTTAGCATCCTTCTCGACCTGCATCGCAAATTCCGCCTTTCCGTCCTCATTTCGGAAGACTCCGAACGAGATATCCTGTCCCATCGTGCTTTAGTACAGCTTCCCTCACCTAGCGACACGGACTAAGAAATGGCACTTACCCGAAAGTGTAGACCTCGGCCAGAACCGGGGCGGGCTGTTGACTCGACATACTCACCTATCCTGGCCGCAGTGAACGCATGGAGCTGGATCTCTGCCCACACCTCTATTCTGATTCCTGGCCGGTCGTACCTAAGCCAGTCGTTCTGCCACAGCTGCGTGCCCAGGTGAACGAAGTGTATCATGGTCGCATAGCATCGCTTCCGCTTTCTCAGCGCAAGGTTAAGTTCCTTTTACAACACGATCTTAATGAACTGCAATATATCAGCGGTGGTGACCTCGGGGTAAGATTATGAGATCGAGTGGAGCCTTACATTGGAGGTAGTGGAGGTGACCATCTTATCGATCTTCTAGTTGCCTTTCCACTGCTAGCCACCTGTGAAATCCTTATAGGCCTGAACGACGGTGCTCAAGCATGCCCACTCATCGTCATACATACCAAAAACTCCAAATGCAATGCACCTCACAAAATCTTTTGATGTCTCGATACTTTAGGGAGTTGCCTCCGGATGCTCGATCTTGTACCTGTTACGTGAAGGAACGAGAGCGTTAGAAAAAGGGGATCTTGCTGGGCACTGGTCGATCAACTTACTAATCCTACTGCGCCAAAGCTCGACTGTAGTTACGCATCGTTGCTGGCTGAAGGCTTTTCTTAACTTCTTCCCCGTTGACGCTAGCCTTGTTCTGCTTAGAGCCTCTCGCCCGACCTCGGTCGAGGAAGCTCTTAGTTGACTTCGGCTTCGCCATCGAGAACAGAAGGAAATGGTAAGAGTACAGGGAGTCTGGAAGGGAGAAGAGCCAAGAAGCAAGGGAAGGGAAGAGGGCCAGCAAGCAGCAGCGATCGGAATTGAGGGCCAAGAGCAAAGGCGAGGTAGTTTGGGGGAGCGAAGTCCCAAAGATAGAGGTAAGGAGAAGGCATTATACAGAGTGGCGGAACAGCTCCCACGGAGAAAGATACTACTTCGAGTGTGCGCCAACGGTGAAGGAGCATTCTCGTCTTTGCGTGCGTGTGTTTGTATGTGCGTGCGCATGTGTGGGTGTGTGTGCGTGTGCGCGTGAGTATCAGGGGGTTCGGAGGGATCCAGTTTCGAGACCCTAGGGTCCCAAAACTAGGCGCGCACGGATTGTCGTCTAAAGTTGACAAAACGACTCCAGAGGCCAAGCACCCCACAGGCCGCACGATTGGTGCATCAGAGCACCGGAGGGAAGGTGGGTGAGCAGCCTGAACGATGGGATGAATCGCGCCTGCGCAAAGGCGGCGCGGCTGACTAACCGCGGCGGGACTCGCCACAAAATGTCTAGTAGAACACTACCTAGGTAGGGTGGCCTACGAGAATGTGTCTGGCCGCCCGGACGGGTTAGTTAGCTGCCGCCGCTCTGCTCACCTACCACGCACCTTCGCTTCACCCACTGCTCACCTCTGCTCACCTTTGCGCACCCACTACTCAGGCACTGCTCAGGCACTACTCAGGCACTACTTAGGTACTGCTCGCTCTTACTGTCTTACGTTCCTCTTCTGGTAACTCTTAGTACATCCTACCCGCTCGAATTCGTTAACTTTAGACGGTAAACCCCGGCAGGATAGAGGGGTGCCAGAGCTGGCTCCCTAGGGTGTAAAACTGGATGCAGAGACTACGCCTTCCCTTCTCCTACGACTTTTGGGTATAAAGCCTTATCTATTACCCTCGTGCTCTCTGTTTCTTCCTCCTACCTATCACCTTGTCCATGTTATTTCATTATTCGTCTCGCAATACGCCTTCTTTACTCCTACTAAGATATAGTTCTACGATACCTACGTATTCTCTCTTCTTATCTCCCTTCCTTCTATTCGCTCTTACTTCTACCTACGCTCTCCACTCCATACGTCTTACTCTTCTCGCCGTCTCTAATACCGAAGGAGAAGTCTCCGGAGGATTTCTTCCAGCCAGCTCGTAAGAAGGGTTCTGAGATCAACAAGGAATGACACTGAAGTCCAGAAACACCTCGAATCTAAGACTGCGAGGAATTACGAGCGTGCCTTGGATCTATAGAACGGGTAAGTCTACCACTAGGCCTTTGCGTATTTTCAAAGAAGTAAAACGAACCGTGGTCTCCACCCGCTCCCACCCCTCCACATTCCTACCCTTCAACCTCTCCCCCTCAAAATCCACAACTCGCACCCCAGGACGCCTGCGCAGCTCCCGCCCCGGCTCCTGGGCGCACACCCCATTCCCCCTTTGGCCTCCTCTGGCTCCTCTTGTCCCTCCCCTTCGTCATCTGGGACACAATTTAAGTGCTCTTCCGAACCCACACCATGCCCGGGGGCTCAATATGCTGGCCTTTCTACGTCCCCTACGGACTTTGTCGAGATGTGGATTATATATAACGTGCGAAAGCTTGGTATGAGCAGGATGGGTTTACGGCCACGCAGGGAGCACTAAATTTTGTGGAGACGGCGGGGTATGTGGCGTATTTGTGGGTGGCGTGTTGTATTGGGTTTGTGGTGACGATCTGTGCGCTATTTGGATTACTGGGTTTGTACTGGGACGAAATTCTGCCACGCTGACTTTTACATTGTGTTTTCTTCCACTCAGGGCTCAACGAATTCTACTCCGGCTTCCAATACATCGGCCACAATGATCCTCTCCGCTTGATTACCATGTGGATCATACCCAAGGTCCTCCCCCCCACCCCCCTTATCCAAAACCTCCTCTCCAAATGATCAAAGCCCTACTAACCACCCCGCGACCTTCATAGCGGTCTCTGGCTCCTCTTTCCCACCTACCTGATCTACCATTTCGGCACCAAAATCGGTCTCGCTATCGCCAGCGGCGATTCGAGCAGTAAAGCTGCTAGAACGGTTACGCCTGTGAAGGAGGATTGATGTTTTACACATAATCGATTAGAAGAAGGGGGGGGGCGTTGTTTTGGCGTTTTGGGGGTTTTTGGAGGATAGGGGATGGCAGCTTTTATGCCGGGATCACAGTATTGGAGAGGGTAATGGAGGGGAGGAGAGTGGTTTGTATTGACCCAGGGGGGGGGATATCTATATATATAACATATACACCCCAAACTTCTTCAAGGATTCGAGGTCATTAGTTACCCTTCTTCGTTCGCGGAACGAAAAAACTAAGCCGTTTTAGAGTACTTTCTCCGTACCAGCAAACACTGTAGCTCGTGTACGCCCTTGAACGCTATTTGTACACTTATTCTCCCCCCTCCCCGCCCCACCCCCCAGGTCACGCCGTAGGTCGTCCATCTTCTTTTCAACATATCCAAAACCGGTTCTCACTTCACGAAACCCTTATTAACGTAATAGAGAAGGGGACCGAGTAGTAATTAGCACTTAGCATCTATTCCTTACCCTTACTCATTGATAGCTCATCACTTAACCTCCTTAATCAGACCTAGATTCTGGAAAATTACCTCGCTACTCGCGCGGAGTCAAACCCGAACACAGAGTTCAAGCGATGGCTGCTAATTCAGCGAAAGTAAGGGATAGAAGAAATCTCAAGTACATATTATTTGGCCATTTTGGAAATTGTTTTTCTAATGTCGATGGAAGGATTGTACGGGGGAAAAGGTTTTTTGGTGGTAGGGAGAGAGGCGAGAGAGATGAGAGGTTGAATATCAGATTTGCTTTTGCTGATTTTGAGTTTTATGAAGGAGTATGAGGAGTTTTTGCAGCGAGAATTAAGAGGAATCAGAGGATGCTGTATTTCGTTGCTTTACCTTGGGGTATTTACTATGGAGTCTTTATTTGCCCCCCTCTCTTGCTCCCCCAATGTTCCTTCCTCCCCCGTAGTCCTAGAAATAAAATTACCCCAATCCGATACGCGGCGTGAAATATTTTTCCTTCCAAACGTCTGAGATGTATCTTTAAACGGGTTCCAGGCAATTTGCTAAGTCTAAATAGCAAAGATTCACTTAAGGCTCTAGACCTCTTGGTCGGTACTAGACCTGCGTTATCCTCCAATTCGGGCCCAAGGATACACTGAATAAATCAACTTAGTCTAAGGCACCGAACAAATTAAAATAAGGGGTAACCTATTGTTCCATCTACAGTGTCAGTCTTAAGTGCGCTTAGACCTCGCAACCATGCAGTTCAGCAGCTTCTAAATAAGAGAAACCATTGTCCGTAGTTTGCCTAAATGGTAATTTCAATCTCTGTCTTCTTGAACTCCTAATTATAATCGTAAGTAGATATTAGGATAGCTATCAATTTAATACAAAGTAATGTTACTTACTGCGTTGCTGATCTAGCTGGAGTGAGCTCTAAAACAGCACTCGCCTCGCCGCTATGATTCCTGAGAGGTCCCATCGCTGTATTGCAGTTCGATCCATCCAACTCTGCCAGTCTTTATCCTGCGAGGGGTTTCATGATATTCGCGTACTCCCAGTAGTCTGGATACCACCCTGCCAGCTCCCAGTCAATGATGCCGGTAATATGGCCACTCTCATCCACCATGATATTGCGTGGGGCAATATCCCCGTGGGCAAAGACAGAAACATTGGACCGAGGCAGCATGCTAAGCAGTGTATCCGCGTACCGTTCACCATAGTAACGGAGGTAGCGTTGGTGGATACGAACGCGAACAGCTTCATCGGTATGGAGGAATCTAGGTGGGTCTTCAAGGTCCTGAAGAAGTGGATCTGTTATGGCCGGTGAGCCATCGGCAAGGCACTGGTAGAGGTGAGCCAGGTGAGGGGGACGTAGTATCTGTCGCCACTGGGCAATCATAGTCCAGATCTCACGGCATACTCGCTCTCTATTGCGTTCATCAAGCCCGTCCCATATTGACTTGAGCGTGAAACCAGGTACAAAGCTCATGCCTATGTTGCCCTTGTCGGGCTCATAGTTCGAGAAGATAATTATCGGAACTGGGACGCTGGTGTGCTGCTTTACGAGCCTTATACCGACTTCTTCGCTATACCGTACGCGGCTACCGGACTTGCAGACCAGATTGTTGTCATGGCATGTCACATGGCCCCCTCCCTGCCGGCTAAGGATGCGAACCTCGCCGTCACTGTCATCACCACCTATTTCACGTCAGTATATATTGACCGATTGCCCCAGCTTCGCACGACAGAGTGCATACTCAAATCCATAATTACGGACAATCCAAACAAGGGTAAGGTAGGCTAGCGAAAGGTATGGTAGGCATGGGAGCTCGGTAGTGAGAGTACATATACAATAATAGTGGAGCAGCTGTGAATGGGCAAAAGTGAATAAGATTGAAGACGGTAGGACTGTTCAAACCCCACTTGGTCTGGCCGATTTACGATAGGGCCTTGATGGAATACAGCGATATCTGACGCCACTGATGTATGCGTTCATGAGTTGAATAATTGATTGATTGTTCTATGGAGGTAGGGAGCATGCTACATGATAGGAGTTCATGCCAAGGATTGCTTAGTCACCTAAGGCTGAGGCTGATTTCCAATAGACCTGTCTTTCGTCTTCAGCTTATACTTCAATAATTATAACTCGAATTAGAAGTTTTAGCTGCAAATCTTTCAATATAGTTGATTCTCTATGATTTTGCAATACAAAGTCTTCGCTGGAAGGGACTTCTTGAGGGATCGGCAATTTCTCGGCAAAATACTGAAAACGATTGCCTTTTGCAATAGTCTAAACCACTAATAATGAAAGTTGCTCTAAATTGAAAATCTTTAGTATAGAAGTTAGGTAATACGCGATTCTCTTTCGCTTTTATACGATAATATTTATAATTAGTTTAGGTTCCTTATTACGGAAGGGTAAATCCGAAACGCCTAAGTACGTGTTATTAGTTCGAAATAATAAGAGAGTAGGATATTAAAGGATTTGCTAGTACTAGGCGGTAGGATTATCGTATCTAGATAGAAATATATCGAGAGTCGAGACTACCTAGTTAAAGAATCTTCTTAGAAACTAGCTCTTAGGAATTTAACGGATTTAATTAGTATAATGCTTCTCTTAGTAATACTAGTAACTAGCCGTTCTAGCTATACGCGCGCTATATTCTTAGCTATATTTATACCGGGGTAAGGTATACTAGAGGTTATCCCTATATATTAAGTTCTAATCCTTCTAGAGCGCGGCGCGCGATAGGATCTTTAAGAGAAGATAGGACCTAATAATTATTTTAGAACTTAGTTAACTAGAAACTAATTAGTTAGGTTCGGGTCTTCTAAAGAGGAGGACTATTCCTTCCCCTAGTATAATAGCTACTAATATACCCGGTTAAGGAATAGATATCTTAATATATCCGCGCTTATCTATTAAGCTATTAATTATAGGATCTATTAGTATCTAAAGGTCTATAAAATTATATATAGTTCCTACTAACTCCTTTTCTAGAGGCTAACTAGAAGTAAAGCTAAATATACGATATTAACTAGAAGAACGGTCTAATCTACGAAATTAAAAGTAAAATAGTATAAGACTCTACCCTAAACTATAACCTAGATAGTAAAGACTAAACCTATTTAGTAATCTATATATCTAGCTCCTAAATTTAAATATATAGAAACTAGTAGTATATAACTTTTAGGGGAAAGTAGTAGAAGCGCCGGCTAGGCACGATAGAATAGAAAAAAGTAGATAGCCCTCCTCCTTCCGGACCTCCGCCTATAGAACTTAAACTTGTCCGGTAGGAGTGGGTTACTATCGAACTATATTACTAGTTCATCGGCAAAAAGTCAGCCCGCTCAGATTTTGAAAAGTTACTAATTATGGTAGGGCCGCTATTAGCGGCCTGTTAGCGAGCTAATAGCGGGCTAATATTTAAAAAAGTAGCTAAACGTAGCCTAGCCGCTCTTAGCTACTAAAAGTAGCTAAAATAGAGATATAGCCGCTAAAGACGGCTATATCTCGTCTATTTTAGCGTAGTATTTTAAGTTAATTTATTATAGCCTAAAACGTCTATATATTAATTTTCGGGTTTAGGGTTTTAAATCCGTAAAGTTCGTTATAAAGCGGGTAGCCTCGCTAAACGTATATAGAGCGTACTAGCTACGCTTACGTAATTTAAATATTAAATTCGATCGATTCGCGTAATTTATATACGCGTACGCTAGCTCCTATACGGCTATTATATATATACGGTCTATATTTAGGGTTAAGGTATTAGCGATATTAGGATTTACTAAAGTCCCTACTAGGGGTATAGGCTACACGGGCGCAATACTATAGGCTACGGGCGTAATGCTACGGGGGTGTACTTTAGGGGTATGCGCAAAAAGTAGCCCTAGGCGGCAGGGCCGCTCGGGGTAACTAGGCTAGATATAAGAGGCACAGAGCTGGGACATAGGATATTATAGGCAAACCAGCTCAGTGCCGCCCCGGGCGGCCCTGCCAGCCCTGAGCTAGGTTCAACTTTTTGCCGATATAAATACTACTAGTAGCCTTTAATAGCACGTCTACTAGGCATTCTCGCGCGTAATAAAAGAAATAGCTCTATCTACTTACTATAAATAGGATATAATTATTATCTCTATTAGGAATTATAGGTAGTAGATATATAATTAAATTACTATAAGGGAAAATATAGGTGGATTCTTTTTATTTCTATTTCTATTCCTAGAGAAAATTATATATATTAAGTCTTTTTAGCGCTCGCGAGTCCGAACCTCTACGCTTATTTAGTATCGAACCTTAGTTAAGTCTATTACGCTTAATACTAATCTCTATAGCGCTTTAAACTATAGATTATATCTAATAATATATCGAACGTTATTAAGACTTTAATAGCTAAGGGAATATCTAAATATCTTTAAAGACTACTCTATTCGGTATATCTTATTACTAACGGACGAGACTTTTATTAATACTTTTTTATTATAGAGCGAGCTAAGAACTATCTATAAAGAGGACTTAGCGCTAAGTCTTATTTACTTCTATCCCCGGTTAGGTTAGCGTAAGAGCTTTACTAGATAAAATTCTATACCCTTTCTTTTACTTCTTCTTTCCTTATACGAGATCTTATATCTTAGCTACTAATTAAGCTACCTTACCTATACGATATACCTCCGTTATATTAGTATTAAATATAATAAAGTAAAAGGCCGGGCTAGCCGGATAGAATATAAGCGAGGGTGAATTTAAATAGTATTAATTAGGGCTATAGATAGTAGTATTTAAAGAGGTGGGTAGTAGTATACTACTAGCTAAGGTAATTGAAGCCGGGCTTAAGGGAGCCCATTTAGGCTCTAGCGTGTTACGCCCCTACTCTACCCCGCAGGAACTTAGCTTAGGCACGTCTTAGGGCCGCTTACCCCGGCTTATCTTGGCTCACCTAAAAGTAGCCGCTACTCACCTACGAGGCTAGCCACTCGTTTCGGGATAGTCCCTAACCTACAGTCCTATTTGAGTTATTAATCATCCCTAGCCATACTACTACTACCTATTAACGTTATCTACCTCTACCTATACTATACGTCGCCGTCGCCTCAGCAGCTATAGAGGTGGAGCGGAATCGCATACACATGTAGTGGTGGGTGGAGCGGAGTCGCATGCGTTGTAGTAAGTAAGCTCTATTAGTTCTTTCTATTAACTAGTCTATCTACAGCGACGAACTAAGCAAATAATTAGCTAATTAACTAACTAGTTCTTCTCTAGGCTTTATTAACTTCGTCTGTTTATTATCCTTTGCGACCTCCTAATTGGCTACACGTTGTTGCTTCTTCTTCTCCCGTAGAATACGCGGGTTTATCGCTCCTACGATTCTAACTTCTTACTCTTCTTCGGTGCGATACCCCTAGATGCTCTAGTTAACCGAGTAGTTAGTGTAGGGTCTACCTAGGATATAGAGAGGCCTTACTATTAGCTACGTCGATCTAGCTATGCGATAAGAGGTGGAGCACTCGCCGAGGTAGTTACCCTTAGCGATGATAGTAAAGAGGGAAATTTATCGATATTATTAAAATCGGCCTAGCGCTCGGATAGCTACACACCTTAGCTCGGAGCTTCTCCTAGGCCAGGCGAGCCTCCGGAGCTATTACGTATATATATATCTATAATGTTGCTGTCGTACGACCTCGCTGTCGCCGAGTGGAAGAATTAACACTATGCCTTCACTATCCCTTTCCTTGTGAGCGGATGGACCGCACTAGCGACTAGCATATCCGGAGCTATGGAGCTTACCTGATTAATCCTACCAGCTCTTAGCAGGATTCTCAGTCATCTGCGGATTATTAAATGGATAAATAGCATCTTTAGGATGCCCTCGGATACGCTAAAGCCTAGTGCGGTCCATCCGCTCACAAGGAAAGGGATAATTAAGGTACTCCGCACAGATGTGCTAAGACTCGCTAAGATATAGGGCTGAGCACGCACCCCACCACACTCCACGCACTATACCTACACCACATCTATATATCATAATACTATACATAGATACGCGGTTTGTAGAGCTATCTGTTTAGACCTATTCTCCGTGGTTGTGATACAGATCGCGTATACGTAGCATACGTGGTGGAGAAGAGAAGTTTGTGCGCCCTACAAATCTGCGGGTGGTGGTGTGGCTGGGGATGATTAATAATCCAAATGGGACTGTGGGTTGGGGACTGTCCCGAAACGAGTGGCGAGGCTAGAAGCGGAAGGGGCAGAAATGTTTCGTGATCATGTCTAGAGAGGTATCTCCAATTATTCCCTCAATGGCTCCCACGTACAAGGTCGCCTTGATCCAACTTCATCCCGAGGTCACCACTCCTGTCTACCCTTCTGCGATCAAAACCCCGCCCTGACAACTCCTCAGCCCCTCCAACCAGCAAAGAATTTCGCCAAAGCCGCCGAGTTCATCGGATCCGCAGCTCAGAAAGGAGCACGGCTCGCTGTCCTCCCAGAATACCATCTCACCAACTGGCTGCCCGAAGACCCTCAATTTGCTCCTTTGTGCGCGCAATGGGAATCGTACCTAGAGAAGTACCAGGGATTGGCTAGGAAGCATAGCATATGCATTGTTCCAGGGACGATAGTCCAGACTTATAAGGATAAAGAGGCAGGAGAGGATCAACTGCATAATGTTGCGTATTTTATCGACGACAATGGGGAAATACTCGGACGGTATCAAAAGAAAAATCTATGGTGTTGTCCAGATTACCCTGCTTCAATTGTCGCTTACACTCGCTGATCGTACATCTTCTCTATCTATCTCAGGCATCCAGAACGTCCTCATCTTACGTCCTCAACTTCCGCCCCCCACGCCACATTTCCCACACCCCTCGGACCCGTTGGCATGCTCATCTGCTGGGATCTCGCATTCCCCGAAGCCTTCCGTGAACTCATCACCTCTGGTGCCAAAATAATCATAATCCCGACCTTCTGGACCCATGCCGACTGCTCCAACTATGGTCTCGAACAAAACCCCATGGCCGAGAAATTGTTCCTAGAGAGCACATTAACCACCAGAGCATTCGAGAATACCTGCGCCGTGATCTTCGTCAATGCAGGCGCCCCTACAGACGGCCCTGAATCAGGCTATGCAGGTCTCAGCAGGGTCACGATGCCGTTTGTGGGAGCATTAGGCGATGAGACTAAGGATACGCATGAAGAAGGTATGAGCATTGTGGATGTTGACATGAACCATGTGGAGGAAGCGGAGAAGCATTACAAGACCAGGGAAGATATTGGTGGTGATCAATGGCATTATACATATCGACATCAGGGCGGAAGATTGAGTTCGTAATGGTGGTCGATTTTTGTATCATGTTGGCTTTTGGAATTTCTCTTATAAACCTAGCTGAAGCTATGATACGGTGTTTTCCTCATCGCCTAATGGGGAACGCAGACTGAAAATACATCATTGCCATGACTTTCACCTTTCCTAGCAAACCATGTTCGCCGGAAGTACAATCTCACTGCGGTTAGGGGTATCTTTTCATACCATGTAAGTTATGGATATCGACAATGATTGGGGTATAACAACGCCGAATTACGCCCCTGAGTGGTCTACTGACTCTTGACCTAAGCATTGGGTATCTCCGCGCGAGTGATAACATTTTGAGAAAAGGACAGGGGGAAGGGATTCCCGGAGCTACGCCAGGCCTGTACATCTGATGTGGGGAAATTCGCCCCAATTTGCCCGCGAAATAAACATCTTGACCCCTGAAGAGTTAGGCTGCGACGGTGCGAGTATTCCAGGGTGAAGAATGTTTCATGGGCATGTTCGAAATATCCGAGAGAACAGTAGGGGCCATTTCCCCTTCCGAGCCATCTTCATCGGTTCCATCATCGTCCAGATTGAGCATTTGAAATCGGTTCATCATAGCACTAGACTTCTTCGTTGGCAGCGGTGCTAGATTCTCCTTCTTTGGGACACGTGGAATTTTCGGTAGAGGCTGTGCGCACTCATCAGGGTACCATTCGATTCTCATACCCTTGTAGGTCGCCCGAGACATCATGCAGGTCCTGGCGAAGAGCGAGTTGTGGATCGAATTGAGCTGGAGATATGCATCCCCGTACTTGAAAGAAATGTCGATGATGAGGAGGTTATGAATATGATCCAAGTCCTCGCGGAGACGTTCTTCAGTAATGTTCGGATGAAGATTTCGGATGATCAAATTTCGCGTAGCCCCTATACCTATCTTATTGGCAACATGGCCAGGCAGGATGAATTGACGATCGTTCCAGGCGAATTCGAGCTGTGCTCACATTAGCGGCTTGGATCCAATTTCCAATGATTCATGTCTGAACATACCCGCTTGCCATGGACGTAGATGTCATTCTTTTTCACAAAGTTCATGAAGTCCTGAGCAGCCGATCCCTCCACGAAGGAGATGCTCACACTACGCTCATTCAAGCGTAAATAAATATCCAAGACAAGACCACCGCGTACAAAGTCAACAACGTCCTTGTGTGTTGCACGATCCGAGAGATTTTTGGCAAGAATGGTCCGCTTTTCCTCTCTCGGGTAACGCCTCTTTTCTACACGAGGGATGGTAAGGGAATCGTTTTCTTTGTCAAGCTCAGGATCCCAAGAAACATCATCCTCTTGATTGTAGCTGTTGTGGCGACTGCTGGATCTTCCATTTCCTTTTGAGAATCCTTGATACCCGTTGCCGGTGTTCCGCCAGTCCGTGTCCGTTTCACTCCTCGAAAGAGCAGACGGTTGAGATAGGGTGACTCGCATTTTGGAAGGTCGACGGAAAAGATCTGAGTCCCGGTACTCTTGTCCATCTCCATCTTCAACAAAGGTGTCTGTAGGACCCAATTGCACATTTCCACCACGAACAAGGATCTGGAAGACCTTAGCGAGTCCATCAAGCCTTTCCCAGATGTTTCGTTACCTCCAAAGTCTCTGGTTCTATGCCTCCGTTGTACAATGAGTTCCTGAGGCTCGCTGGACGTAATCAGTGAGTCTGACCTTGGGTGCACAGAGCATCACCAAGTGTAATGCAATGCCAGAAATTCAGAGAACTTCTTAGCACTTACTATACTCCTGGGCCATACGAAGCTTGAAGTATCCTCATGTCAGCAATTGTCAACTTCTGAGCGCCGGCCGAGACTCACCAAAGTATCATGGTCAACCTTCGGTATGCTGACGATTGGTACATCGACAGGCGTACTCAAATCTCTGCCAGACGTATGCTGGATTTTGTCTCAGCATTGGTCGCCTGACAGCTCTGTTATCGCGGGAGCAACTAACAAACTCAGCACTATCGTAAGTTAGCCCAGGAGAACCACCGATGGAATGAATACAAGCAGGACCTACCGGCGAAGCAACGTCTCAAAGTACGCCTGATCTATGGTTACAGTGGCCGCCATGGTGTCACTGAATGCTAGTACCAGCCGGCACGAACAACGGTGGTTGAGGACAGAGAGTGTGAAGATTGCGTGAGTTTGAGTTCGCGACTTCCTCTGGTGCTAACCCGGACTTTAAAACCGGAGATAAGACATGCAACAGCTTGCGTGCCGCGTCTTGTTTGCTCCTGGGAGCAGCAGACTTTTCCTGGAGGACGGAGAGCTTTATGAAAGTGGAATTTCTGATGACAGAACTTGTATTTCTCCTCCAAAAGCCTCCAGTATATGCATGCTCCCATTTAACCGAACAGTATCCTACCAAACAAGTATTTCCCTTGTCCCTTTAGCTTTCAAGGCTATGATCCGAAGGCCCTTCTCTTTTCCCAAATACCTTCTCGCCTGTCTCACCAGTCCCACCAGTTGATCTGAGTTGGCCCCAAAATACAGCAGCAACCCAAGTGGCCCACATTACTCCCGCGATTACTCCATATGCAATCTCGCCCTTGACTGTATTCCCAGCGAGCATCAATCCCAAACCACCATTGATGATGCCCAAGGTCAGAATGATTCGGCCCCACCAGACGTGCGTTGCCGACCAGATTACGCTTTTGCCGTGCTTCTTGTGAATGTAGTGATGGAGGAGGCCACTGATGGGTTGGAAGAGAAGCGAACCAACAACGATTATGCCGATAGTTGGATGGCCATTGCTGGCTTTGAGCTAGAAAGTAAGGGCAAATTTTAGGTCTGAGTCCGAACGAATATGTTGTGTGTACATACCTGTGAGTCAGGATAAATGGCGATATAGACCCCCAGACCAAATCCTGCCAATGCCAGTATATATGCAAATAGCTGAATCCCAGCATGCACCCATACAAGCCCGCGAAAAGATGCTGTGCGCATGATGATGGCTCCTAGGGGAAAGAGAAAGGCGAAGGCAAACCCCATAAGAGTCCCATGCGTGATGACTGAATTATCACGGACTGGGTTCGTCTCCTCTTGAGCGCCGGCTATTCCTGCTAGCAACCGATCAGCACACACAGTGAGCTTGGACAGTAAACAGGCCAGATCCTACCCAGCAGCGAGCACGACACGAGAATTGAACATCTTAGAATAAAAAACATAGCGGAGACTTTTGTTTCGAATGCAATGGCTCAATCTGGTCAGTGATAATACAAGCTGACTTGGCCTGTAGCGTTGCTGTTTGAGGCGCAAAGAGAATAGATCTGTAGTAGTCAGGTCTGAGCATGAAATTAAGAATGAAGCAGATACGAATGCGATTGAAGCCCACTCAGGGACAAGCAATGTAACGTCTAGAGCAAGAAACCGTCTGTGGTAACGGATGTGCGGGACGGATGAGTAGTCCAACATGATGGAGTTGACCTGCTATTACGGAGTACGAGATTGCATGACGAATGCAATCTTTGACGATCTTTGGAAGATGCGGGTTGCCCAATGGGTCTCATTTGCGCTAAGTCTTGATGTCATCTGTGTTGGGAAGGCCCTTTCCGTTTGCGGCAATTGCTTTCTAGACCAGATGATACTTTCGCCTGCCACCTTTCCTGTGGTAGCTGCATTTGCACATTGTCAGCGTAACGCGTGGAGAGGTCCGCAGTTCACTTTCGCATCAATAAAAATGGCTATATGGAAATAGGCATTGCTCGCAAATGAGTAAAATCATTGGAGGATCCGATCCAAAATTGGTGACGCTCAGTCTATTGAAGATGACATACATCGTGTGGCGGGAAAGTACTCGACTGGGCTTAGCTTCCATATCTAACCGGCTAGGTAGTAGAAGCTAGGCCCAGTCGAGTACTTTCCCGCCTCAGCAGCGAAGGGTAGGTACCTTACCCTTCGTTGCTGAGCCTCATCGTGAAGCCAATGGCGAAATCGCTGCTAAGTCAATTGGGTAGCTCGGAAAATCCAGTTGTGCCAGCGGATTGATATGTGGGAGCAATTCCCAATCGGGCAGTCGAGTACTTTCCCGTCGCACAAGGTAGAGCTGTTTCGCATCCCCCGACTGCGTACATACATACATCATGCGGCCAGCACAGCTTCTATTTGCTGCGGTGAGGACACCAATCAAACCTACCAGTTTCTTATAAGTAGAAAGTTTGATTGGTGTCCTCACCATAGTAAGTGGAAGCACGATGTACTTCCAGTGTCCGGCGCTGTCTTAGGACTACCCTAGAGACGGGCCAAATGTACGCACTAGCCAAGTGTACATAGCCAGATAATTCAACAACCACGCCAAACCACCTTCTAAAAATGATGCTCGGGACCACCAGGTCAGCCCCATAGGACTGTAAAGTTGGCCCTTGAGACCTTCTATCTCGAGACCGGTGTCCTTAGTGTGTACTGACTATATCTAGATGAGGGGTCAGTAGAGTCGACCTATAAAATCAGTCGGAAATTGGCACAGCCGCGAAAGGTACGCAGTGGGTGCGCAAATCTACGCACCCACTGCGTAGGTACTTCTAGCCGTACTTCTAGCGTAGTTCGAATGGCCAATTCTTTATCACGGTTGGATCGTAGCGATAGTTCACCTTAAAAAGCCAGCGCCGGGAACCAGAAGTACGCAGTCAGGGGGGTGCGAAACAGCTCTAGCAATAGAAACTTGTTTGCCAAAGGCATTAATCATGACACAAAATGCTTTTGGACGTCCTGTAATCTCCAAACACATCTCAACTTTTCATTCCGTGAGTGTCACATGCGTTGATTAGAGCGAGGAGTTCGCTACGCGTAATTTTGAAGCCAATATTGTCAAAGTATACAAGAGACTGGAGCCGAGACACTAGAAGATTGATAATGTTCTGCGTAATTATAATCGTCCATGTCAAGAATACAGATCGTTGGTGGCATTTTCAGCCAGCAAATATCTAGGTCTTTTCTAGAATGGTTTTGATCATTTCGTTTCCTAATTTTGTCGCTTCAGGAAAGCGAGGCTCGAAAAAAGTTGAAATCCGTTCAAACCGATCCTGGTAGGATGCAAAATTGCCAAAAGACACACAGTCTGACCATCCCTAATATTAATGTAAGCATGGAAGGACAAGGCATCCATCCAGAAACAATTTTGCTTACACGAGCGGCAAAAGTGAATTCCAGATCATCGGAACGAAACGTATTATCGTCGATTGCTGTTTGGATGACCTCATCAAGAAGATGAGGCTGGCGGAAAAGGTACTCTGTAACCCCCAGCCAGAGTCGGAATGGCTAGAAACAGATTCAGCATCTAATGTGATGAATGATAAGGACAAGTCATACTGGTGTGGAGCAGATCATGTGGTCATAAGGCACAATGCCCAGCTTCCACCAACAATCAACCATGGCCAGCAGACTAAGATGATTGTTGGGTGTCTTCTCATGCGGTACCTTTCCTAGGGAGAATCTATCTAATACGTCGTCTCTCAGTAATAAATCTCGTTTGTCCCCTGGAGGACCGAAGACAGCCTGCCCTGCGGTTTTGATGCGTTTCTCAAGCTCTTCTCGATGGCCGCCCAGCATGAGCTTGAAAAGCTCAGTGACAGATTCAGCATATTGTCGGATTTGCTTTTTCGCCCATGAGTTAAGTATCGCAAGGCCAGCGTATACGTGCCATTTATTTGAATATATTCGCAGCATGATATTGCATTTGATGTTTTCGATGCCGCCAACATAGCGACTGATCTCCCAGGGGAATTGACTGTTAGCAAACCAAGCGGTGCCCATGCTCAAGAATGCAGCATGGGTCACAGCTTGTGTATCCGCCGTTATCCGATCATGCTCTTGCGCTGTAAGGTAGACGTAATTGGATTCGAGACAGGAAAGTATCTTCTTCACTAGCTCAAAGCTTTGCTGAGATGCCCGTTCCTGGATCAAGACAAGAGCCTGGCCTTTAGGATCAACCGAAGGCCCGTGTAGTGAATGGCACGATACAATCTGAACGTCAGTGGGAAGATGTTCTTTGAGAGCTGCAATTTCGATTTCTTTGCAGGAAGTCTGTCCACCGACGATGGCGCCTTGCTTTGTTGCTGCATTGATATTAGTGTGAAATACCCTAGTAGATTGTTGAACTTTAGAAACGTACAAGGACCGTACAAGCTCGCCACATGAGCAATAGCCTCGGCTTCTACACTGTAAATGATGAAGTCGCTGGACCTGGAGACGAGACGACCATCGGCAAATATGTGTACATTGCTCTGGGTTCTGCTTAGCTTCTATGTACAAGAACATCTCATGGCATGATTCACGTTATTAGCAAATTCGGCCTCTAATGTGTCGTACTTCTCGGGCCGGTCACAAGCATTGACTCTACGCAGAAAATCGATTCAGCTGACGGATGCTTAGGTACCTGTTCAAAGGATCTGTCAGCTTATGCTTCTAGGTATTGGCACATTTCGAGCGATAAGGGTTTGGGTATGCTGTTTCAGACAAAATAATTTAGGTAGCTGAGATTTTACATCAGTGACAACCAGCCAGCTCACCATAGCACCAAAATGATACTCTGATTTACCAACCAGCCATACTCGAGCCAAATGCACTCAAGTCATCATTGCAGTACATACGGGGAAATGTAGAGGAGGGAGTACTCACACTGTGATTTTGTGTAAATGCTTTCGACGCGGAGGATCTTACCTCCAACCGGCAGCACTGATTCGCCTGGCATACATCTTCCCCATCTCGCCCATTCCAATGACACCCACAGACACCTCATTATCATCCATGTTCTTTGTCAAGTCCTCGCGCATCTTGCTCAACAGGTTGGGGATGCTTTTGGGGCAGGCTACCTTGAACAGATTAAAGACGGCCGGGACAGCCAGAATTCATCAAGAACGGGCAGATCAGCACATGTCATAGAATACGTCGGTCTTACAGAATAGGAATTTAAACCCCTAAAGAAATGCATCATATATCATTAGATGAGCTGACTGCTAAAATAGAAGAGCGAAATAGGATCTCCGAAGGAAAAAATACACCGACAAGGCTGATCTCGCTTAAATTAGCGGCCGCGGCACACCGCGCTAGTAGTCTCTCAGCGAACATCCGTTTTGCCAGGAGGTTGACCACATCTCCACCGGCCCATATCCTAAACGCACGACTCGTCGCCATGCCACCCAAAAAGAAAGTCGAGCGCGTAGCTGAGAACATCTCTCTTGGCCCGCAAGTCAGAGAAGGTCAGCAGGACCCCCCACAACTATATGAACTCAGTCCCTTATCATTTGCTAACGAGTTCTTTCATAGGCGAACTCGTCTTTGGCGTCGCCCGTATCTTTGGTAGGCGATCTCTAAGCACTCTCGTAATCCGCCAGGTCTTGAGTCGTTGTCTTCTTAGGAAGCCTACTCCTGCCATGGCTCGGGAATTGGAATTATTCTTTGAAGACGATAGATGCTGATTGTGGAATTTATCAACAGCTTCATTCAATGACACCTTCGTCCACGTCACCGATCTCTCGTGAGTGAATCTACTGGAATATGGGAGACATGGCTTGTAGGCTTACATCCTGGGTGATTCCAGTGGCCGCGAAACCATTTCCCGAGTGACTGGCGGAATGAAGGTCAAAGGTACAGAGCGGTCTGCCAGCAAAGAAACGTGGCAGGTGGCTGAATTAGCATAGCCGACCGCGATGAATCCTCTCCCTACGCCGCCATGTTAGCAGCTCAAGACGTGGCTGCTCGATGCAAGGAATTGGGTATCAATGCACTGCATATCAAGATTCGAGCTACTGGAGGTATATCACACTATCCAAATCATACATGTCAGGTAGGGATAAACACGCTGACAATAGGTTTGCAGGTAATGGAACAAAAACCCCAGGTCCGGGGGCTCAGAGTGCTCTGCGCGCGCTTGCTCGGTCTGGAATGAAAATTGGGAGAATTGAGGATGTGACGCCGACGCCCTCGGACTCTACCCGTCGCAAGGGCGGTAGGAGAGGTCGTCGTCTATGATTGGACATTGTGGTGGTACAGCTGGTAGCTTATGCTTGGAGGTCATAGCAAACAAGAACGAGAGGAACGGCTTCTGCCTGGTCTTCCCGCAATTCATTCAATTGCGCGCAATCTGAGCCCTTACGCTGCCAATACTGAGGCAATTCGTTTTGATCATGGATTATCTAGCTCGACTATCATAGGAGCATATTCGCCCCTCTCGTCTTCCCCCTCCATCTCATCCATCTCAGCATAAACCTGTTCTCCATCCTCCAATTCCAGCATCCCTTTCCTCACAAATTCATCCCCCAACTCCCACCCGTACTCCATTTTCAGAAATGCTTCCAAAGCCTCCATCTCCTCTTTGACCTCATCTCCCTCGCCCTCTCCGAAAACCTGATCCACTGTCATTTTGAAACCCTTCAACCATTTCTTAAGCTGTCCTCCACCCTCATCACTCATATCAAAAAGCCCACCTTCAACATCCTCACACCTCTCCAGCTGCTTCCTCAGCAGCGTCAAAAATGATGCAAACCACTCTTCCTTCTGCCTTACAGCCCGCTTGCACGTCAAAACTAACCCCACACAGCGCTTCCATTCTTCCAAGCACGAGTAATTGGCCACCGTCAAGACCATAAGAAAGCAAACTTCCATCTGCCCTAATACCACGTCACCATCATGCCAACCCTCTTCTGCCTCAGGAAACTCCCTCTCCCACCTCTCGATCACATCACTCAAAGCCCAACTCGAGTCCAACGCCCCTTCCGTTCGCTCCCTTCCCGTCGCGCCCTCTCTCCATGTCCTCTTCAAATATATCCCCAGCACTCCAAGCTCCTTTTCTTCTCCAACCTCCTCAGCATTCAAGCCGGGGATCTCATCTCGATCTTGCTTGGCACAACTTGCCGATGTGATCCTCCACTCATGATTCTTCATCAGATGCGAGAGCAGACGCGGCGTAATATGCTGTGTCAATCCCGCCCAGTCCCCTTCTTTAGATTGCTTTTCTTGAGCCGCGGATTGTCGATATGGCGACAAGTTCTTCTCCCACAAATCGCGCACTTGAGATCTACAACTTTCAACGTCGTCGCAGGGCTCCAAAAATCCGAGAGAGGGGTTCCATCTGCGAACGACCAAAGGATTAGGCGAGCTGGATCGGTCAGGGACGTGGAACCAGAAACCATCGCGAATGGAAAGAGACGATGTCTCGCTGGTGAAGATGAAATGCCAGCCTGGTGGTATGTCCTTGATGCCGCGAAATTGGGCGGAAGTCGTGAAGGAGAGGAGATCGACGCCGCAGAGTATACCGGCTGGAAGATCCAGTAGGAGTGCTGCTGCGGATGAGGTCGGCACGGTAGGTAGAGCCATGATTAGACAGAGTCTCAAACTCGGTGATAATATATTCAAGAGTCGCCGGGAGACGCAATTACGGGTATCCAATTGGATTAGGTAGCGTCAGGTGTCTGTCGTAGAGCAAGGTAGCTTAGAGGCGAGTTGGCAGTGCTAGCAGACAACGGCCGAGCTGAAGGCTCCATGGCGAAGGTGTAGCAACTTTTGATCGCCCAGATCTGCTTACCAGAGATTGGAGAAGGAGTATTGGAGATGGTCAGTGATGTGGCACTTGGATTGCTAGGTACCGAGGCGAGGAGGCGAGAGAGAGGTGACTCTACGTCCTCAACGTCCTCTTCATAAATACAAGTCCTACATCCAAGATGATTGGGGTACAACCAGCCAGCCAGTAGCACATTGGTATCTAGTAAGATACTATCATTCAGGCTATATACATTATAAGTCACTCATCTGGACACTGCAGATAGCATTATGAAGAAGATCATTGCAAAACTCCACCCTGAACTGACTACCCTCTCCTGTCTGTCAGCCATGATCCTGACCACCTATTTCATGTCCTCGACGTTTAGAAAAGTCTCCCTGTGCTTATATTTCGGACGAGGCGGCAGCTTTGGTTTCATTTCAATAGCATCTTGTCCTTGTCTTTCAATCTCGATGGAAGCTTGAGGGTCTACATGCCACCATTCGGGCCTATGGGGATTCGAGAATGAATTCTTTGCTTTCCGAAGCCTGAATGAAGGCTTGTGGGAGGATGCGATATTCAGTTTGAAGGTGTGGTGGGTAGCAATGTACTTGTCGCGTAGCAGTCGATAGAGCGGGAGCAGGGTGGGAATACAGGCAGCTGCAATGCCAATGTTGACTTCCGCACTGTGGGGCGTCAAATTGTTAGGAGCACGCGCGCCACAGGAGAAGTAGTAGGATAAATATGTAAGAGGCATACGTTCGCCACATGAAATTATCGACACCAACCCCTAGAGAATGTCAGAGTGACCTTTGAGCATTTTGTTGCACTCCACTCACAAGATTGATCAGCGTGAACATTCTGCCAATTAAGGACCGTACGGACGATACAGCATGCTGCGGTCCTAGGATTTCTTTTAGCTCGCTCCGCTCATTGGATGTCGAGTGCCCTCACAAAAGTCCGAGGCCCATCAGGCCACACAGTAAGATCTTTTGGCGGGTCGTGATCTGAACCTTGTATAGAATGATAGTCGGAAACCCTGCGAGTATGAAATCTGAACCGATCGATATTACTCGAAGCAAGTCAGCCCGGAAGTGTACGTCTTTTGGTGCATTAAGCTTACTGGCTTGGGACATGATGATTCTCTGTAGCTGACCCTTGTCGAAACAAGACGCGTCCTGTCGCTTTGTGGCGTCCCATGCTGCATCCACTGGAAAGCATTGAAAGATCCAGAGGATAGACAGTACGATGTTCGAGACGACCAGAAAGAATACGAGACCTTGGATAGGTCTTATGATACGAGCGCTGGGGGAGATGCGCAGTAGTAGCAGACAGACAGATACCTTGGTGAACATCAATGTGGCGAAAGTCTGAAGCCATTCGCCATAGGTGTATTTCTTGAATTCTTGGAATTGGTGATCGGTAAGGTAGGCTTGATGTCGTCCGAAACCGTAGTGTGCTTCCGGAAAGTCGAGACCGGTCCCTACAATGGTTCCAAGCTTCGTCTAGGTCAGTACGTGTACTCTTAACGGAGTCCATGCAGTACTAAGGCCAGGACCATAGTCCAATCATCCCAATGGACCGACTTCAATATAAAGTATCGGGTATACATCCGCAGTCCCACGATGATGCACGACAGCGTTAAAGCGCCAATCATCATTCCGATGATTGGTCCCGTTCTATTTTGATTGCCATCTGGGGGGAAGTGCGCTGGAGCATCCATATCGATAATAGTTGAAACCGCTATGGGAAAGAGAAGTTCGGTCAAGGACGTAGAAGTTTCGAGACTTAAGGGAGACACAAGAGAGCAGAGGGAGGGAAGGAAGCCCCGCATAGATGGCCATCAAGATGTGGCACAAAGAGAGGGATTCTTGGGATGGTGTGATAATACTCATGTCACGCGTGTCCTATGTACGGACGTAGATATTGTGGCCAAACCAAGAAACAGATCGTAAATAGATTTCCCCAAATCTCCTGCCACAACAACATCAATCCGTTACTAGACGCAGGGCGGAGCTTTGCTTTATCCTTTTCCACAAGATTCTGGCAAGAATCAGGATCAAATTCAAGAAATAAATCAAGGGAGTTATTCAAGCAAAGATGCGTGCCACACCACGGGAAGACATGGCGATAGCTCTAAACATCAACTTTGACTCTTCCTCATAGAAACCAAAGTGCCCGACAGCATGCATGGAGAAAGCAGTAAGACTGGGCATTGGCTGTCGTATCGTAGCGCCTGAAACCACGCAATAGACCTTGAGACAATCCAAGTTACGCATCCGAGATTGCTGACATTTTTCGAATCTATTACATGAAAGCGGGAATACAATGGAGATCTGACCTGCTTGAAATGTTATGGGTGACGTAGAGATCGATCAGTCCGTACGAGTAAATGTCTGTACAATAATCGAGTGATGTAGAGTATGGCAAGAGTGCCGCTACCGCCAAGAACCGCCGCCAGGGACCGCTCCCCGGAAAGTCTGATTCTCCGGGGTCCGTGGGTCCCGCACTTAGGGCATCTCTAGGGGACAAAGGCGGGGCCTTCTTCTCACTTGATCTTTCTCTCAAGTATGTTCGGAAGTGCCATCTTTATCTGAACAAGGCCTTGGCTTCAAAGGCTTCGACCGCAACGCTTTTGAAGGATGCTCGTCCAGACGGGTCTGGGTCAAGGGTTTCGGTTTTGATCACCTCATTCAAATCTACCTGCCCATGGCCGTTAGACCAATCTTGATCTGACCTCACCTTCCAATTGCGCGGCCGCCTTCCATTACCGTCCTTAGCTTGGGGGGTCGAGAGGATGGATGATGGATGCCAGTCGTCACACAACGTGGTACCTGCCTTCCTCGCGGCCCTCATGCATGAAGCCAGAGGCTCGCGTAGCCTTGTGTTACATATCCCCAGCACGTGCGGCCAATCACTGGCCACGACTTATGGACGGTGGCCCACTCATGTTCGGATCAATGAACGAGTGAGAGCCTTCCCCCGATGTATATATCAGCCATAGTCGACTGCAATCAACATAGTTCCTGCGTCTATGCCACTGCTCGTACCGGGAGGCCACAGTGATTCATATTGTAGATTGGCATCCATCCATCAAGATGCTCTCCTCAGCATTCTTCGTTGGCCTAGCTGGCTTGCTGTCCATAGCTTCGGCTTGCGATAATTGCTATGGGCCCTTAGATAGTCTCCAGCATTCCCGTCTTAGTCGTCGCATGCAGCCAGAAGCTCTAAATGCTACAGTCGCACCCACAAGGCCTTTGGAGTGGGGACAACTGAACTTCCTCCATACCACGGATACTCACGGCTGGCTCGAAGGACACTTGAAGGAGCAGAATTATGGAGCGGACTGGGGTGATTTTGTTTCCTTCTCCAAGCACCTCCAGCAAAAGGCAGACTATCTAGGGGTGGATCTCTTGTTGATTGATACTGGTGAGCAGCCTTGTAGACTCATGAAAGCCATTCCAGCTGGTCTCGTTCCTTTATTAATCCACTCAACCACAGGCGATCTCCATGATGGCAATGGACTTAGCGACGCGGAGACCCCTGATGGTGTGCTTTCGAATCCCGTTTTTGAAAACATCGACTACGATATCTTGACCATTGGCAATCATGAGCTCTACCTTGCCAATGTTGCTTATGAAACTTTCTTCAATTTCAGTACAGTCTATGGAGACAAATACATCACCAGCAATGTCCAGATACTGAATCCCACCACTCAAGAGTTCCAATACATTGGGCAGCAGTACCGCTATTTTACGACAAAGCATGGTCTGCGTATCATGGCATTGGGGGTTCTCTATGACTTTACGGGAAACACAAACGTGACCAAGGTCATTAAGGCTGCGGATCTCGTAAAGGAAACGTGGTTCACAAGCGCCATCAATTACCCTCAGCCCATTGATCTATTCCTGGTCACGGGGCATAACCCAATCAGACCCACTGTTGGTGGTAGCACATTCGGCGTTTTGTACAACGCCATCAGGAAAATGCGTCCCAGTGTGCCTATCCAAGCCTTCGGCGGACACACCCATATTCGAGATTTCGTGGTTTTCGATAGTATGAGTACTGGGCTGGAGTCCGGGCGGTATTGCGAGACACTGGGCTTTCTCTCAATGAGTGGAATCAAATCTAGCAACTCCACTAGCGTCATGAACCCTAAAGGGGTCCCCAATCCAACTACGAAAGCCATTTCGATGGGAGCTTCCACAGCCACAGCTACTGCCAGTGCAGGCTTCCCCTCTTCATCCGCCAACGCATCAAGCTTGGTCTATTCTCGCCGATATCTGGATTGGAATCGGTTGACGTTCGCGTACCATGCGGCTGGCTCCCAAGATGGTACGTTTGATACAAGCAGTGGCCTTGAAGTGACGAGCGACATCACTGCGATTCGAAAGGAGCTCAATCTGACCGCACTGTACGGCTGCGCCCCTGAAACATATTGCTTCTCCTGTAAACCGTTTGGTACGGATGGAAATATATTTAGCCTCCTTCCAACTGCGCTCAATATTACCGTCGTCAACGCAACGCGTGCGACGACTCCACGGATCATTATTATCAACACCGGTAGCATCCGTTTTGATCTCATTCAGGGGCCTTTCACCTATGATGATAGCTTCATTGTCTCACCTTTTACGGACGGATTTCAATATATCCCAGATGTCCCCTATGCTACTGCCAGTCAGGTCCTTGGACAGCTCAATAGCGCACCTGGTGATGCCAAACGCAGTCTACAACATTCCGATTTCGATTTCCGCTCATTGGCTGGCGATATTTGCCCTGACGGAAGCCTTGGCATCATGTCTTCTGAGAATATCTTGAAGCCGCGGAGCATGACTCGTGGTCTACAGCGTCGCCAAAGTGCTACAACATTGACACCGGGATACACCACAACGGATGATTTTGGGAAGGATGGAGATGATACTCCACATTCTAAGATTCCATCCTATCCGCAGCCAGAGTATATTGAAAGCAACGGAACTTTCCCAACGGACGGCTCAACGCCAGAGGCGGTGGACCTGATCTTTCTGGATTACTTCACGAAAGACGTGCTCTCGATATTGACTACATTGGGCGGGAAGTACACCATGGCTGACGTGTCGTACTACTTGGATCCTGACAGCTTTACCACCCAAAGCTATCTGCCAGCGTACGCGAAGAAATTCTGGCAGGCGAATGTCCCAAATTGTCCAACTGGAGAGGGAGTCACTAAGTGATCCTGGTTGTCAGATAGAACAAATACATCTGTTGTTGCAGTCGCTCTCTTGCGATACTATGTTGTCAGCACTTTCACTGCATTATGTACCAATGTTGTCCGGCTGAGGATATCTGTTCTAATGCATTCAACGAAAGGCGAGGTCGTCTAGTCTCCTGTCAGGTGAGTACCAATACAATGCGTTATGGATGCTAACATATACTCTGAAAGATGAATAGCTATGTACAGATTCTCAATTCCCTATATTCATTCCCCCTACCACTCCTCAGATACCTATACTTATCCCTCACACAGTCTTCAAACCCGACTTGCTCACTACGAATCTCGCCTCCCTCTGCACATCCAAACAATAATCCAAATGCGGCGGCAAAATCAAATCCCCATGCAAACAAATATCATCCCCGACATGACAATCCGTACTGACCTTACTGGCCGCCACACTCCCAAACGCCTCCCCATCATCCGGATCCCCAAACAACACCACACTATCAATGAACGCCGTCTGCCCAGCAGTAATCATCGTCGCCGCATTGTGCGCCACCTGGGCCCCCTGACTATACCCACTAACCACCAACTTCGTCCCCGGACACTGACTCATCGCCTGTCTAATTAATATCGCCATATCCTGGCTACCCGTGGCGCTGCCGCCGGCCAGAAAGCCCGGGATGTCGGCGGGATAGTTGTTCACGCCTTGGACGGCGACTTGGGCGGGGCCGAGGAGGGTGTTGAGCGCGGCGACGAAGGGGGGGCCGACAGTGTCGCCGATGTTGCCTTGCTCGGTGGTGCCGCGGGCGAAGAGGAGGGTGAGGTTTTTGCAGGGGGTGGTGGAGAGGTCGTTGCGGGTGGCGCCGGTGAGGACAATGTTGGCGCAGTTGGTTGGGAGGGAGGTGGCGGGGACGCCGGCGAAGCCGCTAGGAGGTGGGTTAGCGGGTATGTGTCTTGAGATTTGAGGGCTGTTACCTTGACATGGTGTAAGTTGGGGTTGCTGCTCGCTCCTGCACTCGGGCAGGAGCTGGAGATGCAAGTGCATCCAGGATGAAAGGAGAGAGAAGTAGGAGAGTCTTGGACCGCATTGTGAGTGATAGAGAATTTCAGTCAGTCTAGCTTTGGAAGAAGACGATCATCGAGGGAGGCATATGAGGCTTGGCTACACAGTTATATAGCCAAAGCAGTCTCTTTGGATCGAGGTAAGGTCCATGCCTCGGCATTAAATCATATTTCAAGCCTTACATAGGTCAACCTTGCAGTACAGAACGTTGACGTTGAAACCCAGAGTGGACGAAACGTTGACATATGCCGGCAGTCGTGCGCCTCACCCGCCATTAGTTGTTCTAGTTCCAGATAGACCAGATATTGAAATGCTTAGCATATGAAAGGAAACTTGGTTCGAGTCCTAGTGTTCCCCGCAATCGCAATTGCAGGCGCCGATGTGTAAGTTTGGATAAAGTAACGATGCCGAGGTTGAATTTCTCCACTTTCCATCGGCAAATGCAAAGATGACAGCTCATATGCAATAGATCATTGAGGGACGGGCAAATGGAAGATGAGATTTGGAGTCAGGCTGCATATGCAATCGTCAAGCGATCAAAGACTAGACATGTGCAAATGTTCCGAGAGTTGGAAAAATGACAGCACTATATTTTTTCTAACGCTTCAACAAGCAAGTGGCTCTGACAGGCATTATCATAATTCATCAAGTACGCTAATATGTTTTTCAAAAATGTGGTAGGAATGCCATCCAATCTACAGACTGGTATGTGCTCGGCGGTAAAGCACGGAGGTTAACGAAACCTTCCAGGATGATAAACGTACGAGCAAAAGTATATGTAAAGGCAGCCAACGTCACAGGTACGAGCGTTCGTAAAGGCACATCCATTACAGGATCGTGCGGGTTTGTAGTATTTCTCAGCCGAGACGCAACGCGCTTGATTCGGCGCATGCTGCACCAGCGCGGTAATGATGTCGAGTCTTCCCCATTCTGCACGTCTGTGGAAGCTTTCTCCCTTCTCTCGAGGCCTGTAGGCATTCGCCAAGCGTACACTTCCACAGCCCAAGTGCTTAGAATGCAGACCATAATAGTAACGGTTGCAATGTGCCATAGGAGCTTCTCTGTATGGGTAGGAAACGACAGATTCCATGCGGTAAGGTGAATAGCGCCGTAGCCAATTTGGAACACGGCGAGTATCCACATCGGCCAGCCCTCAATCAAAGGGAAATTGTCATCCGGTATCTTATCCATCGGTCGCACCATCCTGTCCCAATTCACTCCAAATTTTCTTATAAGGCCTTTCCAATGCGTCCAATACAATGTCCACGACCACTCTTCCCGTGCCACGAAGTCCATAGGGGTCAGTCTGTAAGGTTGACGTGCGTCTTCTCCGGCATCACGGAGGATCTGCTCTATTGTTGCGCGTGGCCGCAAGACGATGGCTCTTTCAACGTCCATTGGCTTGTTAAACCAGAAAATGTAGGTGCCCGCACTGCAAAATATGAAGCCGACGGTTGCTACTTCCAATAATGTAACCTCGAGATGCTGACACAACCTAGCAATACAAGCTATGCAATACCAGAGAATTTGGCATACGATGATGATGCGCACAAGGGCGTCAGCCTTGTTCTTGTCCGAAATGACCTTCTTGTGTATCCCAGCCTCGTCATAAGAAATATAATCGTGTTCGACTAAATAGAACAATTGATTGGCGTCGAGCGGGAAGCAAACCCAGTCCTCTCCAGATGATTCGAGGCGAGTTTGCAGCACGAAGCCACCCATGTTGGCTAGGAAGGCGTGTCTCATCGTCCATTCATGTTCCATCTTCCGCCCAGAACATTTCATTCGCCGAAATTGGTTGACGGAACGACGTGCAGCGCACCACTGTCCCAACGCCAGCTGGAATAAGAACTCGGGGCCAGCAAAGGCAAGTCCAGCCATCAGAAATTTCCGCCAATTTTTCCTGCGTTCGCCGAAACTTGGTGGGAAAAGGTTGAGACATAGGACGGACCAACTGCAAAAGAAAAGAGTTATGACACTAGAAGAAATGATGTCGATAGTGCCACGGCCATCTGGAGAGGGTGTCCAGCCTTGAAGCGGTGCAGTCCGATTACGGTCCATCCAAGGTGAGTTGACAAGACAGATAGTGGAATGCGACTATTTGAAAATTCTTCTGCTCTTAAACCAAATTCATGAGTATCAAGGGTACATCGCATCATATGGGAGTGAGGATTCCTAGCTATGAGAATTATATCAGATGGAAAGACGTTTGGGCTGAGGCGCAAGACTCAAACACAGGCTGGCTGCATAGCCGACGTTGCCACCAAATGGATGCAGTGACAGAGAGGTTGGCGAATCAGACAAAGGCTTTGGCTGGATGGGGAAGGACAAGGACCTTTGCATGTTACATCGAGTGGTTCTGGCTGGTGCTAGAGGTATTCTAGCGAACCCGAGACACATCGCGGCCTCCTGGAAGGCGCTAAAGGAGTCGGTAGCCTTGATAACTTCAGGCACTTCGACGAGACGGCCCCCAAGGTGCATACTGGCGATACAGCAATGCAGAGCTCCAATCTAGCAGCGCTTATTGGAACTCTTGCCAGTCCACGCAATAGTTCCATTGATGTTGAGAGCTTGATACGGTTTGAGTAAGAGAATCTTGCATCGTGAAGCAGGCCATCAGACGATAGCGTTGGCTGACCGGGAAATCCGTCCCCGTAACCGGGCGGCAGGGGGCACATACGCGCCCATGTGCGACGCCATTGCCACTAGTCATGCTGTCTTCGGAAATCCGCTGCACGTTCTCGATAATGAGATGCCCAATCGTTATGTAGGATTCCCGAGGATGATGTTGGCATTACCTAAGCCATTTAGCGCCATGATCGTCCTGCAGAACAGGATGAAATGCTCTTTCGCTGTCTCGGGCCCATCGAGCCTGTACCTTGTCAATTACCGTCTTAGCTTTGTTGATTCTCACACAAGTCTTTCCCCAGCGATTATCGGCCTGCATTTCTCTTTCGTCTTGTCTGTTCATTTGTATATGTCGTCAACTTCTCACGGCATCGCATTCTACTTCCCGAATGCCTAATGATCCAGCAACTTGCTTGAAGTAAGTGTAAGATCAGGGAAAAGCCAACGGCTTTTCTGGGACGGTGCGATATAGAGATCAAGGAGTTTGAAACATGGCAGACCATAAAGGGCGTGTAAATATAATAGCCCAGAGTGTGCGGCGATTCTATGATCGGAAGGAGCCTTTTCGTATATACCACGGCTCCACGAACAATACTCACTCCTCCAGTCGCCGTCGGGATCAGCTGGTCGATACCAGCAAGCTCAATCACATACTCCAAATCGATGTCCAGGCTAAGGAGGCGTTGGTTGAGCCTAATGTCCCCATGGACGATCTTGTCGAAGCGACACTTCGCCACGGTCTGGTGCCACCGGTCATTATGGAGTTTCCTGGCATCACAGTCGGTGGAGGCTTTGCCGGGCAAGCTGGCGAAAGCAGCTCCTTTCGTTACGGCCTGTTTGATAAGACAATAACCTGGCTGGAAATAGTACTAGCGAACGGTGAAGTTGTTACGGCGACAAAATCTCTCAACTCTGATCTCTTTTCTAGTGCAGCTGCGTCTTTCGGCACGCTAGGGGTTACTACCCTGCTGAAAATTGAATTGATAGAAGCAAAGCCTTACGTCGAGTTGAAATACCATCTTGTAGCCAGTATGTTGCAAGGGGTGCAAATGTTTGAGAGCCTCACCGAGGATGCATCCGTTGATTATGTAGATGGCATCATGTACTCGTCAACGAGTGGCGTTGTCTGTTCTGGACGGTTGACAGACGTTGCCAAACCACGTGTTCAGCGGTTTACGCGCGCTACAAACCCTTGGTTCTATCTGCACGCCAAGGCGTTTGTCTCACAAAGTACCAATACCACGGTCGTGGAATCGATTCCGATTACCGATTATCTGTTCCGTTATGACCGCGGTACTTTCTGGACAGGAAGATATGCTTTCCACTATTTCGTCACTCCTTTCAATCGACTCACACGTTGGGCCCTCGACAAGTTTATGCATACACGTGTTATGTATCACGCCCTCCACCAAAGCGGGCTGGCCAACCAGTACATGATTCAGGATGTCTCGGTGCCATATCATGCGGCAAGTGAATTCATGGACTACCTTGACCAGTCTTTCGGACATTATCCTATCTGGATTGTCCCTTTGAGCCAAAGCGGAAAGTCAGCAGAGTCTGGCCGTGGGCTCCTTGTCGAAAATTCCGACACGGAAAGTCCCGATAAAATGATCAACTTCGGCGTCTGGGGTCCTGGGTCTAGTGATCGTGCTACCTTTGTCAAACAAAACCGCGAATTGGAGGACAAGGTTCAGGCGCTGAATGGAAGGAAATGGCTCTATGCCCATACATTTTATACGGAAGAACAATTTTGGAGTATGTTCGATCGTGAACGCCATGACAAACTAAGAAACAAGTACCATGCTTCGCATTTGCCGACTGTGTACGATAAAGTGAAGGCCAAAATCGAGCTCAAGGAAGATTTGTTGACGCTATCCTGGACGGTCTGGCTCCTGACCTTGTTCTGGAGTGTCTGGCCCTTCACTGGACTTTATGGAGTATATAAGGTACTTGCCGGTGGAGAATATCTTCTTCCAGGGAAGCCATTGACCGACCGATCGCATGGATTGAGCACATAGCTATGTCTTTCTGTCAAATTATCGTTCGCAGAAGGAAGTACTTTCTCTAGGAGCATCAACCAAGCATCCATAGGCGTGCTGCCAGAATCCCTTTCCCATTGGAATTTTTAGCCCTCTTAGCATCGTTGCAACCACCAAAATATCCACATTTTACAGGAACGTTAAATTGACGAGAGCGGGTTTGCTTTCTGTATCTACCTGCAAAGGGCAATCGAGATTTCTGGTATCCATTGTCTGATTTGATTGACGGTAGAGTAGACGTGTGCAGATGATATAGAGTTATGACCCTTACCAAAGATTCCCATAGGTTAAAGGACTAGTTTGCCTGTCCGGGGATTTGGGCAACCTCATCATTTTGGATTCTTATGACGGCTGTGGCCAACCTAATGATTCTTGCCGCAATAGAGCTCCAAAATTCCACATCAGTCTATCCTACGTCCTGGTACATTTACGTTTCTTTTTCTAGGCCTCCTTTTCTGGTCATCACTAGAAATTGGGGACAACGTCCCAAGACAATCGCTGATATCTATCATAGCCTTCCGGGCATGTTTACCCGATATGCCGGTGAGTTACCTGGGGAAGACCCTAGCACTGTGATGTTTTCAGGGACAACGCTCAAAAGATTGCGTTGACATCCAGGGTCAATGCCCTTAAAGTCCGATACTGCGCTGCTCTTATAGTACCAAGGAGTCGAGACACCTATTAGGATTTGGCTGCCTAAGAGGGCAAATGCTCTGGAATCGAGCCACTAATTCACCAACATACGGGGCTGGACTAATGTAATTCGCATGCATACCAATGTTTAGCTTGATTTGACGACGTAACTCATTTGTATTTCGGAGGGAAGGCTGTTCAAGGTGTATCGATGTCATTTCGCAGTTAGGAATATGAGCACCATTTTAATGCCATAAATTATCCGCCGATCCCTCATGTCATTGCAACCAAGGTTTAACGAAACATAACAATTCAAGTTCTACGGCCAACCTTATTATTGTGAAGCTATCTTTTTCGTCTGAACTATGGCATTAAATGCACAGCCAAGCTACGCTAAGCCAATTTGAGATTTCAGATTCGGTAATTTTGCATCTCTTGTCCTGCGTCGCACTAAGTAGAATCGTCTGCATGGTCAACTTGCCAAGCAACCTCATCCTGCATGGGAGTGATGGATCGAATTTTCGTAGGCTATTGCGGATTTGTTGGGCAAGACTATTCAAATCTCACGCTCGGTCTCAAGTAACATCTTTACTCTTCTTGAAATTCCTTGTACCCAGCATCGTTATCCATTCGAGATCGCTTGAGCAACGTGGTCACGAGCTCTATTTACGTGCAGGAGTACGATCTTGAGATATTAATACTTCGTTTCTCTGGAAGGGGTGAGACCGCTCGTTAGACTCCAGAGCAACCTTACCTGTGTCTCTACTGGAATAATCATTCTCACCTGTCCCAAGATCTGAGCAACCTCCTTAGCGAGGTTTTATTCCCAAGCCTCCGTACTGAAGTGTGGATAACTCCCAGGATATCTTGGTGGCATTAAACGTTCTTTGGCGTACTTATGACCATATCGATCATGACGCAGAGGCCCGGCGGCCCTCTTGTGCAGCACCTTCTCAGCTTGTGTCAGAATGTCTCGAGTCACGATACCAGATTGGTAGCACATTATATCACCATCGTTAGCGTGGTCCAACAATGACTGCATGAGATGTCGGCAGTGGCGCTCCATGCGGTTCAATCTATGTTGGCCGTAATAGTGGTGAAAGATTTGACACATGTCAAATAATCTGAAGAAGTAGAACATCTCCATCTCGGTGCCTTTGTAGCGGACCCAGTGTAAGAGAAGGGCCTCGAGATATCTTTCAACGGAAGGAACGCGGACTCGGGGCCAATTCTCCGGCCATGTAACACTTCCTTGCAAGCGGTCGTCTTTCAAGAACGTGTCACCCGCGTCATGAACGTCTCGATGCCATCCCATGTCTTGATTTCCGTAATCTCCCAAAGTGTATCCTCGAGTCGATATAAACGTATTGTTTCAAGCTCTTCAAATTCTAGGTCTAAATCATTGCGGACAGGTTCGTCCCGGAAAGTTGTGTATAGAGGCCAAGAAGCAGGGGGTCTGTCTATATGGTAATGCACGGCTGGTGCGCCCGATTCAGGGAATTTGAGGTTGAGCACCCTTGCAGTCTGCAGCGCTCAAAGCCCGCGTTTTGGAAAATGTCATGGGCGTCTAATAGGGCATTCTCTTCAACAATGAAGCTGTACTCCTGTGCGCATCGAGATTAGTGAAAATGTCCATCTAATCATGAATGCTGGCGGATGCTTACATGAGGTAGCGAGATTCCTCCACCGTGGATTTCATGCAATATGTCCCCCCGCAGGAGGGTTGGAAGTTTGTTGTTCTCGAGCAGGCGAGCTAATGAGCATGCAAGGTCGGAGCGATAAGATTCGTTCAAGAATGGCAGTGAGGCGTCGATGCTAGAGACCTTAGGTTTCTTGCCATCGTAATAGAATCGACCATCCAGGTGTCTTCTATCATGATCCTCTTGATTATGGTCAACAGTTATCGCTGTGTCCATCCCACGGCACCAGGATACTCTTTGCGTATTGATCAAATGATATCCGATAGAACGGTCCACTCTTTGAATTATAGGGGTCTTGTACCAGAGAGATTCGCATTAGATGAGGTGCAAGGTTTATGCTTAGCTTGTTTGAAGACTCACGTACCAAGGACATTGATTTCCCTCTAAAGCCGGATCGCGTACATGATTGAAAGATCGAAGCAACAGTCATTTCAGATTTGGAATGATCCACTGTCTAACCAAAAAGTGTCTATCAAAGAGTGATTCAGTGAATTTTGCGATGAAACGCCAAAGTCAGGCAGTCTGATACAGACTGTCTTGTCAGAGAAAGGATTGTAGAGACTTGTGAGCTGCCGAATTATAGTGCCAACCGAAGCCCAACACTGTCTTTGATCGCGATTTACCAATTGCTGAATGCCGATATTGTAGACGTGGAGGAAATGTGGAGTGAGGATGGGAATGACTATGGATCTCGTCATGATGTATGAGGAGCAGATGTCAATGAAGTTGGAGCGAGATGTGACGAGGTTGGGATGGAAAAGCGTTTGAAGTAATATTGTGATTAAATTGAAATCTGAGTCAAATGACAAGTAAAGTGTTAGAGTTCTCGTTTGTGAAGTCAATCTTTTCCCTCGCAAAATGGGTGATTATGAAGCTTTTTTATGACTTCAAAACTTTTGATCAAACACGACAGTAAGGAATTTATAGACGGACAGTTGCAAGAGAGAATCAGGGCCACGGGCTCTAATTGAATAGCTCCCACTGTGTAATTGCCGACCAATAAAGGTCAGGTTGGACGGAGAAAATTGACACCTCTTAGGTCTAGAGTATAATTTTAAGAGTATTTCATCTATGGAAGCTAGCTTACTTATCTTGGATAGCAACGAACTTTATACCATTGCTGCAATTGCTATGATCAAGCACTGCCTAGTTCATCTGCTTGATGAGAGCATTGATCTTCTCCTCTCGATTCCCCAAATCACCCCCCTCAACAAAGTGCTTGAACTTTCTTGTCCTGAAGCCCCCGGTCGGATTCGACAGTTTGAATGGCCAAAGAAAGTTGCTCGCCTGCTTGAAGTTTGGCCCCACGGTGACGATCTCATGTACCAAATCCTCCATACAGATGATGCCGAATTTGCCCAGGTTTTCCTCGATGATCTGGTTGTCGGTCAAGGGAATGCGTTGCTTGTTGACTTTGCCATAGCCGCGCTTGTAGATCAAGTCACGAACTGTCTTGATGGAGGGATAGCCATAAGCGATGTAGGGTTCGACGACTTTGAGCATTTCCGTAGTGGCTTTTGTGACTTTGACGAAGACGCCGTTGTTGATTTGGAGAAGACGGAGTAGTTGGAGGATTTTGCGGGGTTTGGGGGCAATCTTGTTGATACTGATGTGGAGGAAGCGCAATTAGTAGAGCTTGAGGGAATGGGCTTGGTATGGATGTAGGATGAGGTGGCTTACCCCTTGATGCGGACGACGAAAACGAGTTTCGCCTCTTCTTCTACGTAGAAGGTGCCTTCTTGCTTGCTGAGGCGATGAAGGCGGATTTTTTCACGCTCCGCATCACGGTATTCCTTGACGTAGGACTCCGCACGCTTGAAGATGACGCCGCGCTTTTCCTTGTTGGCCTGTGAGTACCAAGTTAGCACATTGCTCGCGTGTCTTGAGTACAAATTAGGCCGCAGTAGTCGTGAACGATTCAGACCCGAAAGATGGTTAATAAAGCGACAGCATCGACCCGTAGGTCTAGTCGCAAAGTTGGTATGTATCATCACCATCGTCCACGTCCACAGCTTGCCATAGCCCGAAATCATGATGACAGGAAATGTAGGACTGACCTTCTTCTTCTTTTCAACCTCAGCCGAGCGCTCCTCACGTGCCTTCTCCTGGCTCTTGCGCTTTTTCAATAACGTCTCAGGAACAAGGATCTGATCCTCTGTTGGCACCGTCCTACATCCACCCAAAGCACCTCAAGGTCAGCATAATCTGTCCGCATTTGAAGGAGGTGGATACGCCGAGTGTAGAAGTGCAGCTGAAGCGCGGCATTCTCGGACTGGGATAAGACTCGACGAAATGGATTTGATCGGTGAGATGGACCCCTCTGCTACTAAGCTTTCTCAAATGTAAGGTATGCTTTTCGCGAGACAGGCACAGTCTTCTCAGCCAACAAGACCTCAAGCAGAGCTCGAGAAAGTTGCGCGCACGTGTTTCGAGCCATCATTGACTGGCAGCGAGCATAGGGGCAAGCTGTGAGTCGGTGGTTGAGTGCGGCACTAGATTTCAAGGAGAAGATATTCTTCAACCTCAATACCCCATTGTATACTGCGGCGGAGCCAGCCCAAAGGCTGCTCGTATCGGAAGTACACTGCGGGACTGTTCGAGCTGGTGCTGACACAGGGCACTGTGAAAGCAGACCCAGCCAGGGAGCGGACAGCTATGACACCAGGGTAGTAAAGCGAGGGTGGGTGGAAGGTGGACGGAATTGATTAGGAGTTGGCATACGTTTTGACCTCCGCTTGATGCTTCTTGGGCGGCATCTTGACGGTTTGTGAGTTGTCGTGATAGGTTTGAGGTATCGAGTGGTCAAGAAGGGCATCTAATAGAGGTTCGCGATGTACAAGTGTGGAAAACCTCGCTTCGGAGGCGCTAATATTCATTGAGCTAGACTGAATTTCAGCCCTATAGAGCGGGCATTTGAAGGCATACAAGGCATACAAACGGCTCACAATTCCGTATCTCTAGCATATTGATAGCAGAGACTGTGGGAGAAATCTCCGCCACCATGTCCACCCGCCGTGGTGTCGGCCTATCTGCATTCCAGAACCGTTCCTCCCTCTCCACCTCCTATGCTACCCACGGCGCTTCCCTAAGAAATACTCATCTCTCGTCTCTTAGCACCCAACTCTCGGTCTTTCAATCACTCCTCCACAACTTCGCCCTCCAGCATGCTGATACCATCAAATCGAATCCCACATTCCGTGCCGAGTTCGCGCGCATGTGCAATGCGATCGGTGTGGACCCACTGGCAGGGAGTAATGTGAAAGGAAGTCGCAGTGGCTCTAAGGGAGGCATTGGCAGCCTATGGGCGAAAGTGCTAGGAGGTGATGTCAACGATTTCTACTTTGAGTTGGCTGTTCGGGTGGTAGAGGTGTGCAGAGGAAGTAGAGGGGAGAATGGGGGATTGCTCGGGGTAGAGGAGTGTAAAGAACGGATGAAGAAAGGGAGAGGTATTGGCGGTGGAATGGATGTCAGCGACGACGATATCTTACGCGCTGTGAAATCGCTCGCGCCTTTGGGGTCTGGCTTTTCAATTATGACGATTGGTAAAAAGCAAATGATACGGTCGATACCGAAGGAGCTGAACACAGATCAATCGACGGTGCTTGAAGCGATTCAAGTCCTTGGATACGTCACCTGCTCAATGCTGGAGGACAATCTGGGCTGGGAGTATGCAAGGGCTGAGACTGTAATCGAAGATCTCCTAGGCGACTCTTTGGTCTGGGTGGATCTGCAGGCACCTGAAAAGGAGTATTGGTCACCAGCATTTATGAACGACTTCGACGACTGACGAGGTACGACAACGGAGTTCTGAAATATTATGGCTTTGGATTCTTTTCGGATGATACCCCTGCGCGAAGCATAGATGGCGCCTTCTCGGAAATATGCATAGACTCATACTCATCGTCCAAGCAAGAATAGACAAACTCTTGATGTGCTTAAGCCTTGATAGCACCACCAAGCGCACCTCCTCCAAATTGCTGTCCTCCACGTGTTCTTGATCCACCACGGTCGCCTCTCTGGCCTCCGCCTCTACCTCTTCCCCCACGACCACCCCTTCCTTGGCCACCTTGTCGCTCGAACGCATTAGCTGTGCCTTGCGTTCTCTGCTCTAGTGTTCGCTCGTTGGCTTCTATGAGACCACTGGCCTTGTCACTGAGTGTAAGCGCCAAGCTTTGTAGCCTCGACAACTCCACGCCCTTTCGGAAAATGATGGCGCTGTTTACTTGATCGAGAGCGGCTGCTAGCTCTTCGTGTGAGATCATCTTGCTGACAACAGCTGCGACCTTTCGCTCCGATAGCTCGAACATTGAGGATAGAGTGCTGACGGCAAGTGTGTCGTAGAACGGAGCGTAGGTGAACAAGTAGGTCCTTAAACCCTCTTCCTGTATCTGTGCAGAGAGCATGGCTTTGATTTTATCAGGCTCTGCCATCAGCTCCCAGATCTTGATCGAGCTGATCAGCTCTGCTGCTTTCTTCCATTCGCCAGCAGCTAGGGATTTGGAAGCTAGCATGACATGATCTCGGGTGTTCTCAGGTGGCCCTGTGAATATTTGACGCTCATTAAACTCCAAGAGACGGCGATAGGTTTTGCTGATGATTCTCTTCTTGATGTCTGGCGAAGAACCAGTCTGTGCTAAGAGAGGAATCTCCAACAGCATTGAACAGGTAAGATACACACATTCAAGAAGCTCAAGATTGATGTGCATGTGGAATGGCAACTGACGCTGTCGTTCCAGACGTTCTTGCTCTGGCGTGACTTGCGAGTATCTTTGAATCATGACACCTTGCGCCAAAAGTTCTTTTTGTCTGCCACTACCGCAAATCTCTTGCAGCGTGTTTTGTGACTCGTATACCAAATTTGCTCTGAAAGCGCAAAGACCGACTTGAACTAAAGTACGATTGAAAAGGATTTGAGTGTTGATGGGGAAATTACCGATGGTCTCCTGCAAATGTGACATCAGAAGCATATCTCGAGCTTTGTAATATTGGTCATGAAGTGCAAAGTAATACACCTGGCATAGATAGGCTCTCGCTCGGATTATGTCAGCGCTGTGTTTGAAGAGGTATGTGCTGAGGGTCTGAACGAGGGTGTCAATATTCAAATCATTCTTGCGAGGAGTAATTCCTGAGTCGAGTTGAGATGGGATTGCTTTCCAGGCGGTTTCTTCGAGAATATGCACAATCTGAGCGGGCTGGAAAAGAGGTTAGTACAGCAGAACATCTTCGTGGAGAAAACCTACCTTGAAATAGACATGCTCAAGCCTTCTCATTACGATACGATTTGCTCCATCGTCTGACAACTCAAGCTTGGAATCTTTCTTCAGGTTTTCGATGTAAAGTAAAGCACGTAGTATATTGCTATAGAGAGCCTGCTCGTCCTTTAGTCTTTCGATATACTCCGCTGTATGAGGATCGATATGCTGTAACGATCGGGTAAGCTCGTCGTCAAGTCGCTCGACCACGGAAACAACGCTGCCTGGTATCTTGAGACTCTCGCCAGCGGCAGGCTGGGGTGGTTTGTCGTCATCCTCCCATTCTTCGGCGTTCTCAAGAACAATCATGTTGCGGTTCGATTCTAATGTTTCCAGTAGTCTGCTGAATTCGTGCTCTGCACTTTTCCAATTCTCTTGAGACATGAATGTCGCAGTCGATCCAGTAGTCAGGTCAAATCGCGTAGAAATCAATGCTAATAGAACTCGGATTTCTCGATAAGGGGTGTCAGCGACTTCAAGTAGCTTTTCCATGACCCTGATCTGCTCAGCACGGTCCGTGTTCTTCTTCCCTCGAGACTCCACGATTGATCGCAAATGCTTGAGGATGCTCTCCGGGGTATATTGCAAGGTCTTGCCTCCACGGCCGACAGTCGAGAACCCTTCATCGTCGCCAGCATCGAGACCCTCAAAGTAAACCGCCTTGGCTTTCTTGGGTTTCGGCACGGGCTCCGTCTCTTCCTCTTCTTCTGACAATAGGTACTCAAACTTGTCTTCTCGATACTTTTCGATCTCAGCAGTGTAGTCTTTGTTATTTCTCTTGATCTTTTGCTTCATTGCATTGAGGCCTCTAGCGTTTGTTGCATTCATTTTCTTTGTGGAAACCTTCTGTTTTGCGATGGCCTCGTTCATGAACTCCTCAAGATCAGAGATTGTCTTTATGTACTGTTTCGGCGTCTTCTCCTTGATCTTCTCAACCTGTCTATTCAACTTGTCGAATTCTTGATCCTCGTATTAATTTTGTATCCTTAGCTTGTGAGGGTCTCCAGATCCTACCTGTTGATATTGAACTCCAGTCATTGATCTTGATAGCATTCTCGATGACCCTTACAACACCCTCCAGCTCCTCAAGTCGTTTGTCTTTGGCGCTTTTTACCACTGTAACTTTGTCTTCATCGTCGCTCTCATCACTCGAAGCTGCTTCTCGTAAGAATTTCGAGGCACCGGATTTCCCTCCTTCATCTTCTGACGAAGATGATTCTTCCTCAGACGCCTCTTCTTCGTTGCTGGATTCCTCCTCGGACTTTTCCTCGCCTTCCCGATCGCTGTAGAGCTCCTCCTCATCGGAAGAACTGCTCTCGCTGGAGCTGTCACCTTGTGTGAAAAATCGAGACATATTGAGGGAGTAGAAATGAGCGGGTCTAGATAGATCAGTCAAGGGCGACAGTCCTGTGTGACAATATCGAAATCGCAGGGCCGAATTTCAGTGCGCGATCGAGTGCCAAGACTGCTTAGCTAAGCAATTTTCGGATGTGAGCCTCGCGAGCCAGACTGCGACCACTTGCACATAAAGTATCTTTTAATTGAGTCACAGACGATGCGGTGCTTGAAATAAAAAACCGAAACGCTAGCTTGATGGCTATCATCACATCATGCGTGAGTCACTACCCAATGCATATCCAAACACCACAGCGAAGATTCCAAGTACAAGCCCCAGTGTAGTTTCACTCACTTGGGCATTGCAAACCCAAACAGTCCATCCATCTGCACCCAGACCCTCCCACATCTCTTCAAATATCCTTCCACCACATTCCTACACGTTCCAAATCTCTCCCTATTCCACTCCGCCACAGCCTTCGCCTTTTCCCTGTCCTCCGCCGTACCTCCTCCTGCCACAAGAGCCTTTCCCTCAACATCCCACAATCCCCGATAATAGAGCAATTGATTGTACACTTCCTTTTCGCCCATCTCGTATCTCATGCGACCCAGACAACCTTCTGCTCGGCCTCGTGGACCAAGGCAGCGATGACCATACACACTCATCTGCCGTGTACGATTGCCGCAAGAGCTGTCGTCACAGACTAGGTAGGCGTCGTAGTATCTGGAGGTTTGGAGGCGAATAGCATGTTCGAGTTGACTGACTAGAGTGAGAGTAGAAAACAGGCGCTTGCAGTCGGTATTGCCGCATGTGATGCCCTCTGGTGTCACAGTTGCGATTGAAGCCGCTAATCCTTCGAAAACAGAATTGTTCTTGCAGTATCGACATGTGAGTGAGAGGCGAGCGCAGTCTCGGAAGCGTACGCTATCCGGTACTTGAGATTCCAGGGGCGATATCTCTGCTGTCTGATTCGAGCTTGAATTTGAAGCAATCGAATACTTTCTCGTGTCTAAGCCGAGACACTCGGCTAGATGTACTGCATCAGTACCAGGCATGGGCGCGCAAAGACGCTCAATGGGCGGGAAGATCTGCTTGTAAAGGTACCAATCTACATCTGGCTTCAAGGTACTCGAGGCTGATGTGACCTCTGCAGGGGCGTAGGCGCGTTTGGCGGTGGATTCATGTGGCGCTGATGTGCTACCTTCCTTGAGTGCGGTCATGATATAAGAGATCACGTCGTTGACGCGGACGGTTTTGCCCTGAGCGAGGGCGCGAAGGGCGACTTGTACTTGGGGCATGCTGTCAGGGTTGGGATAATCCTTGGGATTCTTGCCGAGTTTCTGGAGAAATGTTAACTTCTAGGTCTATCGGAGGGGTCACTTCTTGATCTTACGGTGAAGATGATGTACTTCTGCGCCGGAACTTTCTCTTCTCTCATTCTTTCAGAAAGCTCTCGGAGGTATTCATGGACTTTGCCGACCACAATTTCAGGCTCTTCACCAGACAGGATCAGATTCAACAGACGTGAAGAGGCCTCTTTGGACAGTGCACAGTATTCTCTTCGCCTCATGTCGAGTCCTTTCACCTCCAGCTTGTCTACATACTTGCCTTCAACCTCGACCATGTTGATAGCAGCATACTTCTTCTTTGCATGAAGTAAGAGTCTTCGGAAGATGTTGTCAATGTCGATTTCCAGCAGCTTATACTTTTCATTGACAGAGCGCTTGAACTCATTGCCAACCTTGAGCGCCTCCTCCATGTTGTCGGCATTTGTATTGATCATGACCGAATCAGTATCTCCATAAATAACGCGCAGCTGCGTGCTTTCTGCAAGGTCTTTAGTACTTCTTAGAATCTCTCGACCCTTAAAGGTTGTGAGCATCGCAAGAGGTCGCGCGTAGAATCTGGATTGTGTGTAGCCGAGACATCCGTACATAGAGTTAGCAGTTAATTTCAAGGCGAATTGTTTGATATCCCAAGTAGCAATCTGTTCTCCTGTAGCTTTCTTATCTTTCATGAGACTCTTGACCTGCCTTCGCCGGCTAACGAGCGTTGCGATAAGTCTCGGCAAGATACCCAGATCTTGATCCGCTGGAATGTCTGGGACCTTCTCTTCATCCTCGGACTATTCGTTGTCAGCCATTTCCTATACACAGGAATTTGAGCTTATTTGTTACCTTCTCCGACCTGTCGACTGTCGTAAAACAGATGTTGTATTCCTGGATAATGCTGGGGTATAAACTGTTGAAGTCCATAACCAGAATGAATTTGTCGTAAAGCCCCTTTTCGGGTTCAAAGACAAGACCACCTTTGAATTTGTCTTTCTTCTTTACATCGACGCCTTCTTCTCCGTCTGGTGTCTCTTCTTCGATATGCGCTTTGCCTTTACCAAAGATTTTGTCTGGACAGATGTACTTGTTCTTGTTAAACTCATGCAGTAAAATGTACTCATTTCGCTCGGCTCTCGTTCCGCTCAAAGTTCGTGCCCAAGAGTTTCCAGCCAAGTTCGTGAGAGTCTTGCTCAGCGGTAAGATCTGGACCTTTAGAGCGATAGCAGCGACGAAGTATGTGTCAGCCTCACAATGGTTGACGTAATTGAGAAGGCCTTCTCTCGAAGTAGCCCAGGTCTTGAGAGCAGCATCGTTATCAATCTCGCGGCGCGAGTTCCCTTCACCCAGGTAGACTTCACACATTTCGGTCAAGGTCCAAGACTGGCACTTAGTCATCAAGGACTACAAGCATATTAGCATGTTCCCACAAGGAAGAACCAAGATACATACTCTGCCCATGTCATTGGCCACGTCACAAAGCAACCGTCCAGAAATCAGCTGCCTCTCTGCAAAGAAACTACTTCCACCTTTGCCCATATTCTTTGGCCAGTCGTGTCGCCTCAGCCTTCCAATTCTGTGCCAGCCTGGTGTCTTCTTTTCGCGGAATCGACTCAACAGGACGGGATAGTCTACATCTTGCAATTGGTGGCCCATCAGAACGTCGGGATCAGCTCTTTCCAGTAAGGCCAGGAACTTCGCCAGTAAGATGTTCTCAGTCTTGTCGAGCATGATGGTTCCACGCTGCTTCTTGCAAAGCGCATCAAACCCTGTTGGGAAAGAACCACCTACAGGGCGCATGAATGTATACGTTTTGCATGGTAACTCCTCCGTACGTCTTGTGTCGGTGAGACAAATATTCTCGTAGACACGTGCACTTGCGACGAGAATTTCTTGCTTGTTTTCCCTCACGTTCCAAGTGGTCCTCAAGGCGATACTCATGAATGTAAGGGAAGGTGCATCTTGAGCGTCGGACTCGTTCAGAGCAGAAATGGCTTTTGGAGAAGCGACTTGAACTTCGCATTTGCACCAAGAGGCATTGTTCATTGGTGCAAGGTGGGCACCGTCAATACTCAGCCAGCACGGACCCATGATATTCTTCCATAGGACGAATTGCTCGAAAAGTGCGGTGTTTGTACCAAATACGTGGGAAAAAGTCTCTCCCTGCATACCGATTGGAAGCGCGGGCTTGTCGTATGGATACATGAGCTTCAAGTAGTCTGCCTCCTTCGGTATGTCTGGAAGTTCAAAGGCGTATTTTCTGGAGCACGGTTTGATCTTGTGCATGCCTACTCGAAGTTTTGTCATCGTCTCATCCACTTCTTGGTATACATCACCCATCTCCACTTCAGTGGATGTGTCTCGGCCATATTTCTGGCGGTAAGTCCTTGGGAGAAAGTATAGCTTTCGCAGTATGTTGTCCACCTTGACGAATGCACTGACATGAGCACCCGATTTCTTGTCTTTGACCTTCCCAAACAAACACAGGCTGCCATTGACTTCTGTGTAGTCCGTCCAGAAAAAGCGGAGACTGCCATCCTCTTCCGTAGCATCTTCATACTTGAGCTTGCCAAAGCTGGCAGTCGCCGGCTCCTGACTACTCAAGACATTGAGCTTTGACGTAACGTCATTCCAGGCCGAAGCATCGACGACGTCGGCGGGAGGACGAGTTGGTGATGAGCTGGCAGGGGAAGGGTATGCGGGGGCTTTGGCGATCTTAGGAGCAGGCCGTGATCCAGACATATTGATACTTGCAGACTTGACTTTGTGATCTCCACTGGCTTGAGCTACCTCCATCATATCGTCATCTTCTTCCTCCGCCTTGGCCTGCTGCTGGCCCTTGCGATCGACGGCATTGGTCGTTGGCGATGAAGGTATAGGATCGCTCGGCGGGAAGGCCTCGTCGTCCATCCCCCCCATATAATCATCGTCGCCGTAGGCTGGCTCCAACGGTGGTGTGTTTAGCAAATGGGCAGCTTTGTTGCCGTGACTTGACTTTGGAAGGGCGACTTTCTTTTCTTGAGATACTGGGGGCGAGAGCACACGTGTCTTGCGTCGAGCAGCAGTTTTGACGCTCTTCAGAGGTTGACGGCAGGGTATATTGACATCCACTTCGCCTAGAAGGTCGGCCATGAAGGCGGCATCCTCGACCGTGGCGACTGACTGTGTTGCTAGTCAGTAAACTGCAGCTGTTCACCGAATGGAGGTCGAACCTTAGGTTTCGGCGCGGCGGCAACGGGCCTATTATTGAAATATTTGTTGATGTTATTGTTCGTCCTCTCGACTTTCTCCTGATCCTCTTCGCGTTTTCTTTTCGCTGAATAGAGGTCAGTTTACCGTGGTCTTTATCTCACCTTCGTGGAAACGTACCGGCCTTCCCCTTCAATGGCAATTCCTCCTCACTCCCGCTAGCACTATCATACCTTTTCTCACCCATCCACTCTTCACGGCCGTCGTCTGCGTATCCCTCGCCATTATCGTCGACGATGAAGTCGTCTTGATCAAGCCGAGACCTGACAACTTTCTTGTATCCTTCCTCATCAACTTCGTCATATAAGTTCTCTTCATCTGCAACTTGGTACGTAGAGAGGCGTGTTTTCCCAGAAGCCCGAAGCGCTCGTAGCTCTGCAAGACGAGCAGCTTTAGACATTGCAGTTTGAGTTGCTCAGATTTGAATCATCTAGTCAGTAAAATTCTGGGATGCCATTGCTGTATTTCGAGCCAGAACTGTGCTCTTTGAGATTGACAATACGCTGCAAATCGCGAACTCGCGTCGAAGGCGCGAATCCTTGACCGCGCTAAGATTATGCATCTTGGCGTAGATTAGGGCTGCGCTAGCCCAACTCGGACCATCATTCGAGCCTTGATTGCAGGTTGTTCATCTGTATGGTTTTCTTCAAGCAACAGAGGAAGAACGTGTGGATATGTTTTGATAAGATTTGTTCGAAGTGATCACTAGCCCTGCTAAAGTCAGTATGAGACCATAGAGCGAAAGAAGATTCTAATGACGAGAATACCCAAGTCTATCCACAACCGCAATTCGCCCCATTCTCCCCATTCACCCTCTGCACAACCAATTTCACAATCTTTTCTACCCTCTGCTTTCTCGTCCGCTCGCTTTCATTCTTCTGATCCCAAATACCTAAGTCGCCCCCTTCCCCGAAGAGCAGTCCTCTCTATAATAACATCATCGCCCCGTCTAGAAAAGCTTTCTCCACTCTTCTCCGCCTCTGCCGTACATTCATCAATATTCGCTCTTATAGCCTCCCATTCTCGACCTTCCACCGTCTCTATCGCAGCCATAATTTGTTCTGACAACTCACGAGCTCCGGCCTCTTAAGATATCTCGGTTGTCCATCGTTATTTTCCCTTCGTAAATTTTCGAGAACCTGTAGTACGACATCACCAATCCAGGGCAATGTGCTACAAGGGAATTTCTCATCTCCAGTTCCATATATTGTTGCAGTGATCCAAGGCAAGTCGAACCCTAGTAGCCCTTTCGTGACACCAAGCAAGCATCCTGTAGCTATTCCCGTATACTGGATCTCTCTCTTTTCCCTCAGGTATTCCAATATTTCTGCTCTCGCCTTAGCAGGTGGATATGCTTCCTTCACCTCCGAATGCTCTGTATCGTAACTGAACTCGCATGGGATGGGGTGACGGACATGAGCGGCGATAGCAGCGTCGATGAGATTCTTCTGGAAAGGCACGTCTGCAGGGGCGATGGCGGAGATCACAACGTCTGCACTGGCATTCCGGAAGGCGCTGGTCAGATCTCCGTGGTTGTATGCAATCTCATGGTGGTTGACAGAGCAGAGAGGCGGGGGTGATTCGTGAGGACGGATTAGGAGTGTCAGATTATAAGACGAGGGAACACTTTCATGATGGATGTCATTGAGGTTCCCATTGTCCCCATTCTGGTGGGCATGAAGGGGTTGAGGCAGATTGCTAGACTGGCGGTCCCCGGGACAATAACTAGCGTGTGAGAGTGCATGGAGGATTGCGGCCGAAATGTCACTTTTGCCGACGACAACAATGTTTCTGATGTATGCCGACGTCAAGAATTAGTTTGGTTGTAAAGATCAAGTTAATTAATTGTCTATGCAGAGCTATAAAGGGATCTCCAGTTGGTACTGCCCCTTCGTACTCGGGATTGAACTGCCTTTCGTCCGAAGATATAGAACTGTCTACATGTCCTCTCATTTTCGTCGTCCCACTGGATACAATCAGAGCATCTTTGGCCTCATACAGAAAAACAGAGCAGGCTTGAGGAACCCCAGCCGAATTCCAGAAAAGACTGCTAGCTTTCGACCATCATCCATGACTCTGGGGATCAAATTAGGGAGTATGCCTAAAAGGACCCGAACACTTAGGGTTACGGCACTGGATAGCAGGCAGAGAAAGCCCTTATGGAACGATGTTCACTGCGAAGGGATACACGACTTGTACTCAATTTCCCTACAGCTTACCAAACAAGCAATAACACTCATCGCTTTCCCACTAATTTTTTTTTTGCCATGAACTAGCAAAAAGAACGCCCATCTGTATTCAACAAAGGCCTTGTTACTTTATAGTATACGCTCCCCCTTTTATCGTGCATGAGTAACTTCCAGACCGAGAACCCAGTGACCCCAAGCGAGGGCTTACTCGGGGAGTCGCCCATGGTGTCTCCCGTGGACTCAGCTTCTCGTCCTCGTGGTGCATCAAATCATGCTCTAGTGTCTCGTCTTGGTCGCTGCAGACTGCAAGTCCAAGCCCTGCCAGTCTTGGCTGGTAGCTCATCCGCCTGGGTAATGTGCCTCCTTCAAGATCCGAACCCTTGAGTTCTTTTCCATTGCTCTCCCCAGACCCATCACTGAGCCGAATCTGGTCACCAGAGTCCTTCATTTGAGATTTTCGTTTTGGTAGCCTGCAACCACGACGGGCCGTCTTTTGTGGTTTGTCAGAGCTGTGCTTGCCGTGTCGACTGAAAACCGTGAAAAGCTGACGAAGGGCGGGAATCGAGGCAACAATGATTCCAACATTTTGTTCGAGCCTGAAGGTTCAGGTCAGCGGCTTTTTCTTTGGGTAGGGGAATGGCGGTAAATCGCCGGAGATATATGGGGGTCTTACGTGGCCCAAATCGCAGTCGGTACAATATCCCCTGACTTATACTTAGCTCGGAGGACACGAGGGAAGGAGAACCGCTTACATGTTAGATTCGAGCTAGCCAGGTTAATTAGAATTGTTCTAGCTAGAGCAGTCCCTGCGGTACTGATGATTTTCGGCCTGACGGGCTTCCGAAAACCTCTGTAAAGGCATCATATATGCTTACAAGAGTCCAAGTCCCAAGATAACGAAAAGAGCTATCTTGTCACGTAATTTTACGTTTAGGCGCCGCAGGAAGACCATGGGTAAAGCGACGCAGAGCAGGTCCATGAGAACAGCGAAAGCTAGAAGACGGTGAGCCATGCCAGCGCAGATGAGGCACCTTACTTACCTCCTTGAAGCTTAGTGACAATGCCCACATTCTGTAGTGGAATGCACTGTGCCTGGATAGACCTATCCCAGGTCCCTTGAATTGGTATGCATTGAAGACATACTGTCAGGAATGTTGAAGTCGTGACAAGAGCAAAGAATATCATGAGTCCCCAAGTCCCTCGACGAAACGTCCTATATTTCGCAGGCACAAGTCGCAAGACGAATAAGCACACGGAGACTCGTACGACGAAGGTTCCCCAAATATGGAGTATGATGATGATGGTGATGAGTTTGATTACGTTTTGTATTTGCAAAGGGTGCCTGATGATGATCCCTCTGTCAGAATTCTCTCACAAAGAACAACCGCCAAGGTGCGAGATACGGATGGATAGATTTCGCTTTTAGTCGTGTCTTACGACTTACACTTCTTTTACTATGAGAATTCTATGGGGGGAGAACGCTTACAAATATTGGATGTTGCTGCCGAATCCACTATTATACAGAAATATGGAAAGAACATTCTGAATGAATGCGAAGACCTGAAAATGTCAGCGTTTATATTGCTTGAATCCTCGATAACAAATCACACCAGTGCAATGACGATCGTATGATCATCCCAACCAAGGGTTCTACGAAGTACGCCTCGAGTAATCAGTCGCAGAACAACAGTGATGGTTGCAAGAGAAAGGAAAATCCAAGAGACTATGAGAACGGCAGCCCCACGATTATCGTCAGGCGGTAATGGCTGCCTTGATGGTTGTGCAGAAGCCATTGTAGAGACTTAGGCAGACTATCCTGCAGCAAAACACAGCAATAGGAAGAACTTATACGCCTGGCCTCAACCAAACTCGAAGATCGCGATGGCTATGACGCAAGGAGCATCGTGGCAATGAACGTGATGGTGGTGGATGAAGAGACTCAGGTCTCGTTTTCCACCAGAGGACCTGATACTTTGATGGCGCCGCAGGCGCATAGTCACCTTCAAAGCTCCAAAACTTAAAGCTTTAGCATATGGTAGTACCAGCAATGAGGGAGCAAATTGTGGAGCAAGGAAGGAGCGGAGGATATGATTAGTCAGCATTGAAGCTCTAAAAGCCAGATCCATTAGATAGAATCAATGATATCTCTCTACCTACCTACGACAGATAACCTTCGTTATCTATATTTCTAGCGACCTACGGTGCGATACTATAGCCCTAGGGATTAATCGTTATTACGTTATTTCCTACCTCGTCCTTAACCGGTGGTCTGTTCGAGTCTAAAATACCCCGCTTTAGCATTAAAGCTTACCTATCCTTTATATAACCTTTATTACTAAGATAGCTCTAGCTACTAATCCTAATCCTCCTAAGTCTCTTTTCGAAGAACTTAAGGATTACTATATAAGACTAGAACTACTAATACCTTCGGAGGCCTTATTATATCCTTCGCTATTCTAGATTCTTTTATCCTACGATACCTAAGTCTAACTATACCCTAAACCTAAGTTAGATTTAGGTATCTTATCTTATTCTAAGAAGTTAAG
>JAABUP010001175.1_pt1 | contig 55298 bp, 89 predicted proteins | sample 5559201 | NCBI WGS metagenome assembly JAABUP01 (sample SAMN10711887, study PRJNA513373) | rock metagenome | isolation source: Antarctica rocks | place: Antarctica | reverse complement strand
CCCCCCAAGACTTGTAATGTGCTGTGGGTGAGGGGTAAGATGCATAATATCTCAGGCGCTGTAGTCAGCACAGAAGTTGCTGTGTGCAGCATATACACATGTCAAAGACATGCACTGTCTCTAACAGTCTGTTGTTGGCAGGATGTACTGCTGCTTGTTGCTGTGACAGCAGGCAGAGTTTGACAGAGCAACCAGCATGATAGGACAATCTGTGGGCAAACCAATGGGCAAACTAGAGGGCAACAGCAGGTCGCTGCATATCATATATTGCTGCTGTGTAGTGCTTGCAGCAGGAGTCCCATATCCCAAAGCTAAGACCCTGCACTAGCTTGCAACCGCAAGGCTTCATACACAACATGTCACTGCACTGCAAGACCATATACAGCAACATCTATGCTCCAATGGGGCAAATGTTATGCAAGAAGGGTACATTACAATGAGGCTGCGTGGGCATTGCAAACCTGCGGGAGTAGGGGTCCATGCCGCTGGTTGGCTCATCAAGAAAGACGACTGCAGGACTACCCAGAAAGGCGATGGCTACGCTCAGCTTGCGTCGTTGCCCACCAGACAAATCGCCAGCAGGCGTGTCCAGCTTGCCATTAAGCCCTACAACTCATGGTAACTTATCAGCGTCATAAATAACGGCTGTTGCCTCCTCCAAAGTGGGCGGTGATGGCCGCAACAAACACTTGCCATTATCATGAAAGAGTCACAGCAACATGACAAACATCATGAGCAGCAGTTGTTGCGACAGCCAGCTGCTGCTGCCAAGCGACAAACACATGCCATTGTCACAACAGAGTCACAGCAACAGACTTACCAACATCATGAGCAGCAGTTGTAGCCTCATCCAGCTGCTGCTGCCGAGTGAAGCCTTTGATGGCGGCATACAGCATCAAGTGCTCCTTCACAGTGATGTCAGGCCACAGGATATCAAACTGAGGGCAGACGCCCAGGTCCTGGCGAATGGCTGTCATGTCATTCTTCACGCTCAGCCCATTGATGATGGCATCACCTGGAAGATGAAGAACGGTGTATAGCGGGGTGGATGCCTGAAGGGTTTGGACAGCTGAGCAGCGAGGGAATGGTAGAGATGATGCAAAACTTTTGGGGTGCTATGGCAATCATGTACCGCTGTTGTGTTGAACCACAGGGAACTGTGGAAAGTGCTTGAAGTCACTCAGAAGCGGCGCAGCAGCATGTGCAAAGTGTTACTTGCTCCTCTGTACTCTGCCTGACTATGCTCAACAAAAACTTTGGGTATCAGCTGAAGCAGCAGATGCAGCAGCAGCAGCACAAATTGTCCAGGCATACATCTGCCTGCCAATGCATTTGCACATTGCTACATTTATATCCTGAAGGCAAGGCCTTCCTCTGCTGCTAAAGCGTCATTACCTGAAGTGACCGGCACAGTTCCAGTAAGCATTGAAATGGTGGTGGTTTTGCCAGCGCCATTGTGACCCAGAAGGGCTGTAATTTGGCCCCGGTAAATGTCCAGATCCAAACCGTCTACAGCATGTTTGACGCTGCCGTCTGTGGTTGTGAAGTGCTTCCTCAGCTTGTTGATGCTCACCGACACCTCGCCATCACCTGGGGCATGTTGCAACAGCCCTTGAACACCTGACTTTGTTGTGGAACTACTCTGGGGCATGTTGCAACAGCCCTGAACAATCTGACTTTGCTTTAGAACTACTCCTCATGATGTAAGGCGCAGGGTTCACACTTTGTGATTGACATGCATGATGAAAGTGTTGAATTGAATGATGACTGCACTGATGGAAGACAGTGAAGACAATGGCTAATTGAACAGATGGAGAAAGACGACTGCAATGATCATGGTGATGACAACAGGTGAAGAAGAAGAAGCAGAAGAAGAAAATTACAAGCTAGGTTAGACAGCTAGAACTTGCATCACTAATTTTCTGCAGGCTTCAAGGGCCATCTGTGCAGCTGCCAGGGCATTGATGATATTTTATAAGTCATGTCCTTGAGCATCTCACACTTTCAATCCAGCCTTTGCAGCAAATCACATGAGTGCGTCAGATACCTGCAGAGCTGATGAGGGGTGACTCGGGGTCCTCCTGGGGCTGCACCCCCTTGCCAACCTGGCTCTGGATCCAGTAGGAGGGCTGCAAGAAGAAGTAGAAGGGTTGCCTCTGCCCAATGTCACTAGGCAGCACCTGCATCACCAAGCATCATGTGTGTTTGTCGGACAATTGGGTCATGATCCTGTTCATTTCATATGTGCCTTGAATAACAGAAACAGCTTGAAGGCCTGTACCAAAGTGTAGCAAAGTGCGAGTCAAGTCTGTGTGGGAATGTATGTGACATGTGCAAATGTGAGCTCATTACCAGCAGGTAAACTGAACATTGCCACTGAAAAGCTGATCAACTAGTGCAAAGTCACACTGCATGTTGTGCTCCTGTTCACAAGCACATGACATTCACATCTGACTGGCTGCATGCTGTTGCTGCTGCTGTCAGAGATGGTACACCAAGAAATTAAAAGTTTTTAGACTTGGGATTTGCCAAAAGTGTAACGCCTTAGCAATGGATGCAAATGATGTGTTCACCTCAACATTTCAAGGCAATGGGCAGATTTAGTACATATTTATCAGCGCAATGAACAGATGTAGTAGATGCACATCAAGGCAACAAGTAGATGTAGTACATGCGCATTATTGCGATGGGCAAATGCAGTATATGCGCACCTGATCTAGGTACCAAGTCAGGACTGCATAAAGCACAATGTCCAGGAGCAGCATCTGAAACACGGTTGCTGCACTAAACGGGGACTGACTGTTGACTGACAGGTGCAGGGTCTCTCGGCTGATGCCGCGCTGTGCTGACTCCAACTTCAGCAGCACATTGGCATACAGGGATATGCAGGAGGGGGGCAGAAGGCAGGCTGTCGTCCAGCCCCTGCCTCCATAGGGCTGCAAGCTGGGCATCAGAAACCTGCATGCAATAGAGGTGCATTTGACAATAACAATAACAATAACAATAACAATGACAATGACAATGACAATGACAATGACAATGACAATGACAATGACAATGACAATGACAATGACAATAACAATAACAATAACAATACTACTACTACTACCGCTTTCCAGCACTAGGTACGTGAGAGGTGCATTGGAGAGACAGGTACAGCTACACATGGGTTGTGTTGTGGCCTTACAAGATGTTGGGCGTGCATGATGGCAAGAAGGCAAAAGCCAGAGAAGCCCAGCAGAAGAAACTAGCTACATGCATTGCAAATCTGACATGCTGCTCATAGCAACTGTGCATGGAAGTCCACTGAGCAGTGCCTTGGGTCACGCACAAAAGTACATGCAACACATCTCGAACAGCATCCTGGCTACTGCATGATGAAGTCATGTGCAGCTGAAATCATGGGCAGGTATGGGTTGCATGTGGCTGCAAACCCGATGCAAGCAACCTCATCAACCTGCCCAACAAGCCTAACTCAAAACATTGTTTCACAACACCAGAAGTCACAACATGACACATTTGCGACCCAAAGAATGTGCACTCTCATTTTTAACAGCCTTACTCACCCAGGAACCATAGCCAAGGCATACAGTACAGCTGTCACAGTGCCGGCAACCCTTGACTTGGAGAAGATGGTACTCAGGAAGTAGCTGAAGCTGATGAGGGAACAAGCCAGCAGCCAGTAGAAGCTGAGCATGATGGCAAAAGAAGAGTGGCGGAATGGGTACAGTCCAATGATGGCACACAAGATGCCTGAGACTGCCATTGTGGAGAAGTGTGTCAATGCCCATGAGCTCCAGTAGGCTGATTTCTGCAGCAGCAAGGGTATGGGTTGAGTCAAGGGTATGTACCCTGCAAATTTGATCTGACTGATGTACATGCATGTGCTGTTGCATATGATATTTTGTAGCGGCCGTCCCAACGATGCTGCAATGCAAGGCAGATTTCAGCGTGAACGCACAGGGATGATGAATAGCACTCAACAAAGTTGTCCATGAAATTCAAAATGTGCATGGGCAGTTTGAATGGACAGGAGATGGGCAGGCATGTGTTGCAGTCACACTTGACTGATTGGAAAAAAGCATTATTAGCAGCAGCATGCAGCCATGTTCTGTTCAGCATGCAATCAGCAGCTCTGCTCTGCACAACCACATGTCATACTACTCAAGGCAACATTGCAGCAAACCTTGAGTCCCAGAATCCGCATCCCTTCCCTCAGTCTCAGCTCCTTTTCCCGTACAATGCTGGCCACTGTGGACCGTGTTGGCGCCAGAAATGAGTAAACAAGCAGTAGGTTGAATGCAATACTTGATGCTGCAGCTCCAATGTCAACAGTCACTGCCGGCCAAGGGAAGGGCTTGAAGCTGACACTAAACGGATTTGGAATATCAGGCTTAGCTGACACAACAGCTATGATGGCCTGGTCAACAAGCTGTTGCAGGTTGGTGAAGAACCAGTAGCGTCTGTACTGAGCATCTGGAAGAATGTCAAAGACATTCAACAGCTGGCGTGAAGACGGCATGTGGGTGTGGTTCATTCTGATCGTGTAGGCAAAGTCAGTGGCGCTGAGATCTGCATCTTCAAAAGTCAGCACTGCATCCACAGCTCGAGGGTGATCTGAGGCGTAGCCCACAGCGTCTGCTTCTGAGGCAAATCCTTGAAGATTGCCGTCAACAACATGCTGGTAGCACTGGCTTGTGCTGAAGCACTGAGCTGTGTTTTGACATTCAGAAGGCGATTCTGCAGCCTTGAAATACTGGTAGAAACTGTTGGCGTGTGTGAGGGCTGTGGGATCGCTAGGGCAAGCTGCTTGCCTGGCAAATACTTCCATGAGCTGGGTTACTGCTGTTGTATTTGGAGCAAACAGTATAGATGCGTTGTTGTGGTGGTGGCGTACAGCAGGACCTGCAATGGCACAGGAGAGATGGTGAATGATTTGCCACAATCAGGTGAGCTTGGATGCATGCATGGCATGGAATTAGAATCAAGCGAGTGCAGAAAGGGAAAGAGTAGGACGCACCATGATATGGACGAGCCCAAGTGTTGCTGTCTAAGCTGTATGCTGGACCAGGTAGTTGCCGTGGACTGGGACTGAGAGGAATGTAGTATTTGGGAATGCACATCAGCAGGAAGAACAGTCCTGGAATGAACATCTCGATCAGAAGCGCCGCCCATCCGCCAATGCCAAAGAAAGCCTTTCTACTTCTGGTCTGAAGTATAAAGTTCTTTTTCAACACAGCTGCAAACTGTGCCAGTCGACAGGGACGCTGGCGCCCAGGGACGGGCTCGTTTACGTCAGCATTGCTTGTCTCCATATCAAAACTGTCAACGGGCATGCGGCCACTATAGCAGGAGCGCCGTCAACCAGAACGGGTCCATAAAAAAGGGAGACCACGCAATGTAGATCTCGAATACGTGTTGCTAGAGACTGATCTACGACGAATGCAAAGCTGGTGGTTACAGGCACAAAAGCGATGAGCGCTGCGTAATGAAATGCCTGTCGGTCAAGCAGCTTGGAAGCTACACTTCGCTTCGCTTAACATCTTAGGGCGAGGTCGAAGCAGCCCTGCATGCGTAATAAAGACGTCCCATGCATAGCGTTTTGCATGGCTTTCTGATTCAGAGACACCATTTCTACGATCGATTCGCATCAACGCACTGCCCGTTGCGCTTTAGCTGGTGTTGCAGAGTCCGAGCCTGTCTTGCAGGCCCGATCCAACGATCTTGCTGCGCATGTTCCACATATTGTGTCTGGTTGTGTTCCTTGCTGCGTTCACGAGCTTTGCTCAAGACAGCGTTCATCATGACATGCATAATTCGCTCGAGAAGTTCAAGATCGGCAATGTGCGACACGCTCTTGACGACGTCATACAGTTGGGCACAAGTCAAAACCTGTTGAGGCAGAGCGGACAGTGGGTAGAAGTTACATGGAAAGGCGTTCAAGACCCGCAAGACGATGACTATATAGCTTTGTACGCCCCCGCCAACGTGAGCATATACGAGACAAGCCCGGTCAAATATCAGTGGGCTGTCAAGGCCTCGAGCCATCGGGCACACGGTACAGGCAGCGTCAGGTTCGTCACTGTTGATATATTACTGATTTTGTCGCGCATCTGAACATCATTTTGGGCCTCGAATCCCCGTCATTTATAAACCTAGCAGACAACCGTCTCTGTGTTTCTTCCAGGTTTCGCTTGCTGAACCTAAGAACAGACATGAGGATGGCATTCATCCGCAATGGCTTTGAATTCCCTGTAGTTGCTGCTTGGGGGGATGTCATCAGAGTGGCAAACGCCAATGAGCCATTGCAAGGCCATCTTGCATTGACTGGTGAGAACAGGTATCAATAGCTAGCCACAAGGCATGCATCTTACGTGAACCCCTGGCAGTGCATACCACGTCTTTTACTGCCTCTTGCAAGAAGAAGCTGTCCCCCTGCAAGGCATTGTTGCACAGCAATTCAGCATACCTTATCAGCCAACCTGCTGAGTGCGGACAAAATGAATTTCACAGCCTCTATCATCCCACAGCTGTTGTGCACTGAATCAAGGCGCAAGCTAGCAGGCACTGCCAACTTGCTCATCCAGATGAGGTGCAAGGTCCACCGACAAGACACACTTGTGGAAACAAAGCCTACACACCAGGTGGCATGTTTGCATTGTGATTTGTGTCATATGCTGCAGCCAAATGCTGATCCAATGGACCACAAAGAACAGTTCAGCGCCTGAAGTCAAGTGGGGATTGCAGTCAGGCAAGTACACAGCAAAGGCAGCAGCGAGCAGCATGACCTATACCAAGGAGGACTTGTGTGGGGCTCCTGCAAATGCCCAGGGCTGGTTGGATCCAGGCACACTGCACAAAGCCCTGATGACTGATCTACAGGCTGGTCAGCGCTATTTCTATATCTATGGGGATGAGGTACGTCACTCTGAGTTTCATCACATCTGATATTCTGCCATCAAGACAATCATCGACACCAGTTGGGTATGACAGTGATGAGTATTTCTGTGCTGCATGCTGCTCCATCAAGTCAGAAATGGGTCGCAGATTCTGTGAAGCACAGTTCAGCATACCAGTGTTCACATGGAGTACCAGAACTACTACTTTGTATACACTTACGTGTTATAGACTTTGCAAATATATGACTTTCTTTTGTGGTGCTAATACAACACTTTTATGCTTGGCCCCGTAATGACTTTGTTAATTTAATTCCACAGAAAACAAGTTTGCAGGATATATAGCCAAATATTTGCTTATATGTATATGTGTATATATAAGCTCAAGATCATACAGACAGACAGGCATGCTGGTGTGCAGGCACATGGCTTCAGCCAGGAGGCTTCTTTCCAAGCTGCCCCAACCATTGGTCCTGAATCCCACGTCAGATTCCTTGCCATTGCTGACATGGGCCAAGCAGAGATCGACGGCTCAAATGAGGAATCTGAAATGATTCCTGCTCTGAATACAACCAGGTTGATGATTGCAGAAGCTGATGACAAGCAGCTGCTGATCCACAACGGTGACATCAGCTATGCCAGGTGGGATCCTTGTTGGTGTTGTGTCTGGTGTCATGACTGCTTGTTGTAGCTATGATGTTTGTATTCTGATGTGGCGAAAGGCAACAGTATATGTCATCATGCATCCAGCGCTAAAAAGGTAAGCACATGCCACAGATGTTCTCCTGTTTCGTGAGCTTTGCCCATGTGGCTGCAGTTTACTTGCTGCAAACAATGTGTGGGGGGAGGGGGGGGGGTTAATTGCTTGTCAGCAATGATAACGGCAGCCTCCTCAGGCAGCAGCCCGGAGCAAAGTACTGTGCTTCCAAATGCTCGACCACTCTTGGCTTTGCTGGGCGTTCCTGATGTGTCTGCTTTCTCTCTCATTGTTTTCCCCTAAACTTTCTCTTGATCTCTTTTGCTGAAGTCTTCTGGGTTTGCTGGATGTTCCTGATGTGTCTGCTTTTCATTCTCATTGTCCTTCCCTTCTTCTTTCTCTCACTCATGTTTCCTGAGTCTTCAAACTTTGTGTTTTATTGAAATTTATCAACAATAAACTTGCCTCGCAGGGGGTACAGCAGCCAATGGGATGTCTTCTTTGACCAAGTCGAGCCATTAGTCACCAAGATGCCTTACATGACTACCATCGGCAATCACGAGCGCAACTGGCCCAACAGCGGGGACCGCTTTCCCGCCCAATACGACTCTGGGGGCGAATGTGGGGTTGCGTATGAGAGGCGTTTGCAAATGCCCCGCCCTGCTGAGGACAAGCCCTGGTACTCCTTTGATTTTGGGCCAATCCATTTTCTGCAATACAGCACTGAGCATGTTTTCGCCAAAGGTACGCTTCTGGAATCTGCAGTTTCTTGCTGCACTGCATGCTCACTGTTCATACAAGACTGTCGTCGTGTGTGTGATTGCATCTTGAGCAATGCGTGTATACAAACGTGTGCAAGTCAATGCCTGTTTGAAATACTGCCGTTTATGGCAGTTGGGTTGTGACAACAGGCACTACAAAACCTCATGAGAGCATGCAATAGGGGCCACATAGACTTTTTTTTACTGCTTACCGTGTTAATGCAATCATGCAGGATCAGAGCAGCATGCATTCATGATCAATGACCTGGCGAGTGTGAACCGCACGCTCACCCCTTGGTTGGTTGTTGGTGGGCACAGACCATTCTACATTGACTCCACCAACAACTTGGAGCCTGATGGCGACCAGCCGGTTGCAAGAGCTCTCCGGGATGCATTGGAAGACGCCTTCTATGAGTATCAGGTGTGTAGTGCATGCAGTCAGAGCTGATCTTGCTGTTTGTGAGCAGATGGTCCTCGAAACACATGTGCATTCATGCTTGCTGGAGTAAGCACGAGGTGACTCACTGCGTAACGGAAAAGAAGCTTTGTCTACATTGCTTAGCACATGGTGGGTTAGTGGCAGTTGTGCCAACCTGAAAGACAGCAGTGCTGAGTTGTCGGCATAGCTGTGCTTCCTCAGCACAATGCTGTGGTAAGTCGCTGCTGCACCTGCTTAGCTGGTCAGATGTACTTGTCCAGCTTACAACATGCTCACATCCATGGGCAAATGCATACCAGGCGATTGTTCATTGTAGCCATTCAAATTGCAGGCATTTCTGTTTTGGCTTGTGGAGTTTACATTGGCAGGGGTCAGAGCTGCTCTGCATGAGCTCCCATTTGCATGTCTGAGCTTCAGTGCACGTCACCACGCATATGTATTTTTGATTTCCAGGTGGACATGACGTGGCATGGTCACCATCACAGCTATCAAAGAACCTGCCCTGTCTATAAGGAGCGCTGCCTGCCTTTCAACGCTGATGGCACAGCAGCAGGGCCTGTGCACTTGGTCATAGGGCATGCTGGAGCAGGCCTCTGCCTCAACACACTCCCCCAAAGGCCCCAGTTTTGGGAAAGAGTGGAGCTGACTCATGGTTACATGAGGGTTGAGGCAAACGGAACTGACATGCATTGTGAGGTAGGCGCGCAAGGCTTATAGGGCTAGCTTTCAGCCAATTCAGCCATTTTGGCCAATTCAGCTTACAGGGCTAGGTTGTGCTTAATGGTCACATTCAGCTCATACCTACATCAGCATGCATGACTCAGAGGGACACAGTGGGAAGATACTATGCGGCAACAGAATCCGCTCACTCAGAACCACCACACTGAAGTTGTTATCTTGTTGCAAGCTTGCTTGCCAGGACTGTAGCCAGGGCGTCAGAGTCAGGTCCTGTTCAGTAGAACAGGCCATGGTGCTGGCAGTTAATGTGACCTGAAGATTGCATTATCTGACTGCATTTGAGCTGCGGTGAAAAGTTTCAGATACCATAGTGCAGTTGGAGTTCAACTGCAAGTGATGGCAGACAGAGAATGACTTGACAGTGATCAGGTGGTGTTGCTGTTTCCTGCAGGTTGTGACTGATATTGATGGGTCTGTCATGGACTCTTTCACGTTGCATAAACCACCAGGGTGGCGACCTAAGGATGCACACATTGTCGAAAGTTGGGAAACGTCAGTGCTGGGCATGGCAGGCATGTCAGGACAAATGAACAATCCTGCAAAAGCAGGATTACAGGGGATGCAAGTTGCAGTCAGAGATAATGTCTTGGCTCATGGCTGGCTACAAGGCATTGTACACTACATCAGGCGTCATAGATCCAATGTGCTGCATCAATTTTTGAGTCCCAGGCACATGGTTCGAAGTATTGGTGTCTTGCATTGAATGCAGGGTGACGTTTTGTTAGGTTTACCACTGTTTTTTTGTTTCCTGCTCAAAACCTGGTGTTGACTGCCTTGCCTGTGCCCCACATTCTGTCATGCTTCAAAGGTGTTAGGCTTTTGTACACAAGAATTGAATGCAGTTTGGCATGCATGTAGCGCTTTGAGGCTGTTTCAAAGCTTTTGCAGTATGTCTTGCCTTCGAGAACCTTATTCATTTCAATCTGAAGCACAGCACTGTGTTTTGTAAAGATTCACACATCTTGGATTAACACCATAAAGCAAAACACTGTGTCCAGCTGCTTGACAAAGTGTCAACTTTCATGCTGATGACGTCAGCATTATGTACCAATTGTAACATTGGTGTGAGCAGTTCACATGTGTAGTCATTGTGCAACATGACTACAGTGACTTTTCTCTTGCTGCGCATGCGCGGATGTGCGTGTATCACACTCACCAACAGACTCAACAGCTAATGTAGCAAAATCATTTGACCTGGCAAGGTCGAGCAAAGCACCCTGAACATCAGCAACTCAATCTGAACCTCATCAAGTGGTGACTCCTGATCATGAGGCCTCTGATGTACGCCTTGATGGGGTTCTGAGGCCCTGTGAAAGTGGTGAACTAGACACAGTGTAGCGAGGGCTTTGATATTGGCTTGGCGACTGTGCAAGATTAGACCTTGACCGCTGAGGAGGAAGGCCCGGCGCCTGTCCTGGAGGTGCCTCAGCAGCCTGCTCTGAACCAGATACAGTCCGCCTTGGCGGCGGCTTCGGAGGCACTCCTGCCGGCGAGGCCTGCCGGCTCATGGGAGACGCGGTAGGCGACAGCGCTGGTACCATCGGCATGCCAGCAATGGCAGCAGGAATGCCTGCTGCACCTGCCAGCAGCGACACCGCCGCTGTCCGTGGCGTGCTCATCCCGGTTGCCTTCAAGCTGACAGGTGAGCCAAACGCAACTGGGCCGTAGGACGAGGAGCTCCAGCGAGGAGTGCTGCCTGCCTCCGAGCTAGCCATAGAGCCCGTCCTGCTGATCACACCACCTCTGGGAGTACTTGCTGGAGTGATGAAAGGTGAGAAGCCACCACCTGCAGGTTCACACTGGACTGAGCATTCTGACCAAAAGTGTAATGCTAGGTACTGCCAGACAGAATCTGCCAAAGCAAACAGCATCTGCAGCTGACCTTCAGGCCAGGCTCACTAGATGCATGCTCATAGTTCCTTCTTGCACAAGCAATGACAGTCAGACATACATGCATGTGGAGAGCAAATGCCAAAAATGTGCTATGCAGCAAGCCATGAGTGGTGCATTGACCTGAAGCTGAAGAAGCACGAATGGCCCAGGCAGCTGAGTCATTACGGGACATGGGGGTGGAGGTGCCTGAAGGAGAAGAGAAGCTGGACAGTTTCTGCTGAAACACACTCAGATTCCTGCATTGATGGGCTATCAGCTTAGTCAAACCATTATGGGCTGCTGACTGAGACCAGAAGCAAAAACAGAACTTGCCTACCATTTTGCATACACAATCAGAAGCAAAGGACACTCAAGAGCATGCGCCAATAGTTTGTCTACATGGGCACATAGGCAGCTGATTGCACGGAAGGCGTCCAGTCTAGAGTGCACTGCTGGCTGCAAGATTAAGCATGATTATATCTCAGCCGTCTCAGCCGAAGTGGGCTTGATGTGCACGCACACACTTTGAGCATTTGCCACTAAGTGACACTGATCAATTGTGGCAAGTTCCAGATCTCTGGACCATGTAGACAGATTAGTTTTGCATAACACATGGCAGCTGAGCAAGGATTCTGCGCATCTTTGACATGAATTATGAACAAGTCTTGATAGGCCATCTAAGAAGTCAAGTGAGGGCAGTAGACACTCTGGCCCTAGCCATAAACCTTGGTGTGTGGTTGCTGAGTCAAATGTCTGACCACAATACCACACACTATTCTTGGCATGCCAGTGAACGAATGAATGAATGAATGGATGGCTGAGTGAGTGATATAATGAATGCATGCATGAGACCAATACAGTTCACCACACAGCGCACGCACATGACAAAAACACATGAAACAGTTCCTGATCCACAACTGCTGAAGGAGGAGGAAAAAGAGCATTACCTGAGGTCCTTCTGAGGCAACAGGAAGGCTGCTCTGATGGTCTCCACTGCCTCTTGCATCACATTCAGGCTGTTGCTCACCATGGCTTGCCCAGACCAAGCCAAGTGGGCGCGCCGCTGCCCTTCCAGCATTGCCTTCTGCTCTTCCAACTGCCTTGCAGTACTGCTCAGCTGATACATGGCCTGAAACACATCAATAGTCTCAACAGTTGGAAAAAGGATAGGTTTGCTGACTGTAAAGGCTTTCGGTTTTTCAGAGGCTAATTTGTCTAGGCAGCAGGGTTTTGGTGCTCCTTGTGCAAAGGCTCAAAGCTTGCCCTTTCTTGGGCATATAGGCATGCTGCTGCCCATCCAGAACTGCCTTTTGCCCCTTTCAAATTCCTCACAATACTGCTCAGCTGATATGTGGCTTGCACGTGCAATGCTACAAACAATGATGGCTCTGTCTGCAACAAGCCTGTGAAAAGGCCAGATGGGCAATTCTGTCAGTCCTTTGGCATATGCTTCTGCTGTGTTGAACACATTGCAATGCTTCTCAGCTGCAACATGGCTTTGAGCCAAAGTACAGGTCTCCATCGTCTTGGAAAACGGCATGACTGTCACCTAAGCTGTGCAATAAAGACAACATAGAGTAGTCTGAGATGGACTTCAATCGAGGAGGATTCTGGAGAGACAGCGCCACATCATTGTTTACAGCAGGACTTGCTGTACAAAGCCTACTATGCTCTCTGCTTGATTCAGACAGACAGACTGCCTCACACGAGACCCTGAGCAGAATTAGGCAACAAACCTCAGCATCCCTGCCAAACTTGGCCACATGGGTCCTGCTGCGCCACACCCTATACCTCCTCTGAATGACCCTGGCAGCATGATTCAGGCGGCGATTATGCAACCAGGACGCCTCCAGGTCTGTGCGATTCCTCTCAACAGCCTGCAGCTGCTGCTGCAGCTGCTGGTATTGCGCTGATGAGGCAGCTATCTGGTTCTCCAGTATACCCTGCAGCCACAGCACAGACACCACGGTCAGATATGTGTTGACAATTTATCTGCGTAACATGCCCAAACTTACATGACTTAGCAGGAACCACTTGAATCAAATGCTAGAAACTACAGCAGATGCGACGTCTGCAAACATACATACATTGTTTGCATGTGGTACATACTGTATGGCTTGCTCTGTGACACACACACACACACCAACACTGATGACACAGTTGGAGCACATTGCCAATAATTGTTTTTACCTCCGCATTTTGGTGTCTGGAGGGTTCCTGAGCTACAAAGGCCTGCAGCTCTTCATGCTCTTGCAGCATGGCTTCATTCAGCCTCAGTGCTTCTTGCTTCTCTGCAGTCACCTGCATGCAGCACCCCCCTTGTCACGCACACACACACGGACATGAACAGGGCCCCTCCACAAGACATGTGTATGCCAACTCTAGGTCAGCCTGCAATCACTGTTTAGCAGGCAAACCCTCGCGCCACCATGGACATGGTGTTTGGTGCCTGCTTTGAACCCAATAGCTTGTGTGACAATGCAGTGGAAGAGTTGAAGTTGCTGTGATGCCGTACATGGGATGAATGCATGATGCTCATGAGCACTAACACCAGACTTGCTTTCACAACCCAATGAGACATGTCTGTCAGCAAGTGATAGGTAGCCTGTGTAACGTTGCTGTCCTTGATGTGATCAAGCACTAGCTTCCCTGCAGATGCTGTTTTGCAGCTTCCCTGCAGATGCTGTTTTGCAGCTTGCATGCCAGGTTGTACACCATGCAGCTGTTTGACAGGCCTGATCACCTGCTGCAGTGCCTGCCTGACAGTATCCACAGATGCCTCCAACCGCTGCACTTGTGCCCTTAGCCGCTGCCCTTCCCCAATCAACTGCTGCCTTTCAAGCTGAAGGCCCTCAAAGTCACTGCCCAGGCTTGATTTCTGCGCCTGGGCTGACCCCAAGCTGTCGTCCAGGGTCCGGACTGTCTGTGAGAGGCTGTCCAGCTGACTACGCAGGTGTGAGATGGTGGTGTCCTGTCCTGCTGCCTGCGCCTGTGCTCTGTCTGCTTGCTGCTGAGACAGGACTTCTGCTCTGTTCAGCCGTTGCTGCCACCGTTGCTGCAGCACAAGAAAAGAAAAGAGAACTTTACGCTTTGCAGCGGAAAGAAAAGGATTTTGCTTTCCAGCGAGAAGAAAAGTTTACGCTTTTCAGCCATCATAACGGGAGTCTCCTGAGGCGACAGCCTGCAGATGCTGCAGCAAAATTGCAAATTCATGCTGACTATGTCTACACAAGCACTGAATCAAGACAAAGAGGAAGTTGATCAGGTCTTAGGCTGGTTACTGTCCAGAGAAAGTTGCAGTGAAAGGACGGTGGGCATCATGAATCATGATGGGCATCATCGAGTTGAGAAGGAGGCTGTAGGATTCTCTACCCTTACTAATGCTTGCTGTCTTGCAAAACCACTGCAGCCTTCCTTTTGGCACCGTCAACAGCATCAGGTCAATCATCTGCTCAGAATCATGTAGCTGAGCAGTTGATGCAGATCATGCTGAACTTTTTGATGACAAGTGAAGCGCCTCCTACATGCTTGGGCTCAGCCCTACCAAAGGGCTTCTGCGCAGGGCAGCTGTCAAGAAACAAAAGAAAAGAAAAAACTACGCCTTTCGGCGTCAATTTAATGAGAAGCCAAGTATTATACCGGGCTGCCCAGGAGCTGTCAAGAAACGGCAGATTGTGGATGGAGTCACATACCTCACAAAGCTCCAGCTCTTGATCATGCTTGGTCTTCAGCCTGTCTGCATGTGTCTGTGCGGTGGTGTGAGCCTCTTGGGCCAGGCGAAGTGCATGGTTGAGGCGGTCTGCTTCCAGCTGCTGTCTGTGCAGGGCTGCGTCATGCTCCATTTCCAACTGCTGCCTGAAAGTATTCTGCAGCACAGAAGCCTCTGTGACACTCGTATGCATCCCCTTCCAACCCCGCTTTTGACATGAGATCAGACGTCAGATGGGCCTGTCCACACCCTGAACAGGGGGTATGGGTGGGTGGGGGATTAGATGCTTCACCCAGTTGTTGCCGACATGAGATTCTTCTACTTACATGCAGCCGTGCTTTTGCCTCAGCGGTGGCTTGTTCTTGCAAACTGGCAGCTACCAGTGTTTGTCCTCGTCATGATTGCAATCACTACCATTGTTATCCTCATGCTCTACAGGCCAGTCTTTGGGCTTTGCGAGGCTGTTTGTATGACTGAATGTACCATTGTGCATTGGAGCTTGCAGGTCTCAGATTGCCTTGAAAATGCATATGTCCCACGCTCTGCTGCAGCAGCCGTGCAAACTAGCAATCATCACTGTTGTTGTACAGCATCATACCTGACTGATGGTGTGGTTGTGCATTAGAGTCTCCATGTCTTGTGCAGTCTTGAGGCTTGACTGGGTGGCTTCCCTTTCCAGACTGTCCACTTGCCTTTCCAGCCTGCCCACTTCCTGCCAGGCCCTTTCGGCATCTGCCCTCAACTGCTCCTTTTCACGCTCACTCTGCTGCTGCTGGCTTTCCCCTTCGTTCTGCAGTCAAGGCAGGCCAAGTGTGGTGACATCAGTCGATTCTGGCAGGGCTGTTGACTGAAATTGGTCTGCTTCCCGTCTCAACTGCTGCTGCTGGTACCTGCTTTCCCCCCATCGTCCAGCATTTCAGTATCAACTCACAAAAAAAACACTGCAACACTGAACCATATTCATGACAATACAGTGCGACTATGATGATGCTGATGATACAAATCGTCAGTCATATGGTATCCTCTTGTTGTTGTCATAACCATCATTCTTATTGCAATTTCTTATTTCTCAAATTTGTGGTAGTCATGACTTTAGCCGTTCTTATTGTTACTATGCAAGCTCTAGGCAGGGCAGCAAACACCACAGAGTCCTGGCAAAAAACCTTCTAACGTGGTCAAGAGGCAAAAAAGGGCAGCAGCAAAGGGGCAGCCTACCTTGTCAAAACTGTTGCTTTAGTAGGCCTGATAGGGATGCTCAAGACAGGCTGCTCTGGAGAGACAAGACTTAGCTCATCATGAGCTGGAAAGCGTTGTAGTCATTTTTAGCATGATTACCCCACCTTGGTATCTTCCAGCTGCTGTGCTAGAGCCTCCCTTTGCCCCTTCTCAGCTTCCAGCTGAGCTTCCCTCTGCCTAATCAGTTCATTCTGTTGCTCCTCTACCTCGGACCTTTCCTGCCGAAGAGCTTCCACGATGGCGTTGCTGCGATCTCTCTCTTCCTGAAGACAAACAAGCTTTCACAATGAGCACAACACCATTGCAAGAAAATAAAAGGAAAGACTACGCCATTTGGCGTCAAATTAATGAGAAGCCAAGTACTATACCGGGCTGTCCAAGAACACTATTGCAACCTATATGACTTTTCACCTGGCAAGCCATCTGTGGCTCTCACAACACAGGCATTGCTGGTACTTCATTTTCACGCTGTTTTCCGGATGAATGCAAAGTATCAAGGCAAGCTACCGGACCCAGCTGTCTGGTTTTCCAACGTAGCCTGTGTGTTTAGTGATTAGGCCAAGAACTCTTAGAAGGCATTGCCTTACACTGCAAATAGGCCCAAGCTTGTGTGCATCCAATCATTTTGCCATGGCTCAGCAAACTTGCTGTCTACAGAAGCACATGTTGCTGAAATGTGCACAGCGCCTTACATGCATAGACGCCACATGCAAAACACACCTTGAGGTCTCTGTCAAAACTGTTGCATGGCTAGGACACATAGGGAAGCACTACACAGGCTGGAAGTGTCAATACGATTGTCGTTACCATTATTATCAGTATTACTATCATTATTATTATTGTTGTTGTTGTTGTTGTTACTATTATTATTACTGTCACTATCCATATTCTTGGTGTTACTATTGTTGTTATCAATATTATTACCAACTTACTAGTGTTATGATGATTGTTGTTGTCCTTATTATTGTTATTATTGTTGTTGTCATTGTTACCTTGAGGTCCCCCTGTGCTTGCTCCAGCTCATTCTCCTTGGCCATGAGGCTCAGCGCAAGTGCATTGGCCTGATCCTCCTTCTGCTCCAGCTCAGCCAGGATCTCAGGAGCAATGTCAACCTTCACATCCATGCGCTCATTCACCACAGCTCGAGTCATGATGCGCATCGCCCGGGACCCAAACTGCAGCGACTGCATGCTCTCGTCCAGATGGTCCTCTGCGTTTGCAACTGCGATGACTAGGGAGGTCTTTGCGTTGCCCCCCAATGATTCCTGCAGCATCATGCATGACGGATCTGACATTCTGCATTGGAAAGAACAGAAAGAAAAGAAAAGACTACACCTTTTGGCGTCAAGTTAATGAGAAGCCAAGTGCTATACTGGGCTGCCCAGGCATTTTGCGTTGCCATAATCTTTGACAGTGCCCTGTTCAGACCATGTCAGGGCTCTGTGACATTGTTCATCATCAATCTGCAGTTGCTGAGTAGTGTCATCTGCGTTGTGAGGGCAAATTGGTGATTGCAGCATGCATCATCCACCCAGATGAATGTGCCGTGTCAAATGCAGTCACTGTTTGGATCAAATGCAAGTCGCATCAGTGTGGTCCTGACAATGTTCATTACAGGGGCAACTGCATGATTGGCAGTGTGCTCTCATACACGTCACTCATGTCACTCTGTCTGTGTGTTGTGCATGCTCAGGTAAACTTTGTGTATCTGAACAGGCAACAGCGCAGGCACGAGGGCAGATACAGAAGTCCAACTGGTCAAAGTATGCACACATGCCCAGTGAATGTATTGTCGCCCAGTGAAGTTGCGATGAGCAGACAAGCACACCTGAAGGAGTCGTGTGAGTTTAGAGTCCCTGAAGGGAACATGGGTGGAGTTGGGGTCGGCCCGAGCGTTGATACACATCCCTAGGGAGGTCAGGGACAGGTTGATGCTCTTTGCTTCTGATGCTCGCAGACCTGCACCAATGTAGTGCAGAGCCTGAGCTGCGCAAATGCAGTCGGCTATGGCACAATGGAAAACAGGCTGGATGCTGCATTGCATGGCGCCATGGGTTGCTGCTGCAGTATGCTACATCGCACATGCGCTGATTGCACACGTCAACATTCTGGGAAATGGCCAAGTCCTGGTGTATAATTTTTAGGTCAATTGCATTCAATACAAGCTGGCGGTACAGCCACAGCCAGTGTATCCATGGGCTGCTGGGCCACTGCATTGGACAACCAAGCACACAAACAGTCAGCTGACAAATGAATAGAGACACAGGCGCATGAGCAAATGCATGCGTGAGTGCATGTATACAAGCATGTCAACAAGTGATTGAGCAAGCAGCAGCAACAACAACAAGCTACTTGTAGACATCATGCAATGCAATGATTACTTATAACGCTTCAGCCATGTTGCTCTGCTCAAATGTGTCAGGATATCATGCGGTGCATCGATTGCTTGTGACTCTTCACCATGTTGCTCTGCTCACAATGTGTCAGGAGGCACATGGACATCACATGGATATCATGCCAGGTGGCGCATGGATATCACGCAGTGCATTGATTGCTTGTGACTCTTCAAGTTGTGGCTCTGCTGTGCGCATCAAGTCACCTGTGGAGAGGGATTTCTTGAGGCGCTCACTGCCAGCCAGGTCCACCATGAAGAGCTTGCCTATTTTGACGCGCTGCAAGGGCCCCTCCTCCTGCCCTGGGGCTGTTCTGTGCCTCTTGATAATGGTCAGCATGACTATGGCATGACTGCGACTGGAGTGGGCATTCAGCCTTGTGAATGCAAACACCCTGCATCACCAGTTTGCATGCAGCTTTCACCCACAGCTGATTCAACTTGTTTTTGGCATGCTGATATGTCTCTTGACATGCATCTTGTCAAAGTAGCTGACATGCCGACAGGCATTGGAAATGTCCACGCGTTTGAAGAAGCATTTTGCCTGATCATGCGCAGTCTTACATGTTATCCGACAACGACTACGAGGTCAAGCAGCACAGAAGAGTACAGCGCAAATGCAGGCACTGTTGAGCCATGCACACCAGTTCTCATGCAGCTGATTCGATCTGTTTTAGGCATGCTGGTATGCCTCTGCAGGCACTGTGGGTAAATGCAGGCTGACTGCAGTGGGACACGCTTGAACAGTCTGTCTGTGTACCTGTTTCTTTCACCAAGCTGCAGCAAGTGGAGGCAATCCTCCATGCCCTTCACCTCAGTCTCATGCACCCCAGCCACAAACACCCCCGTGTCACTCTCCCTGATCTGGAGGTTCTCGTTCTCAGGCCGCAGCAAGTCCTGCACAGCAATGTAAGACTGTCAGGCCGCAATAAGCCCTATGCAGCAATGTAAGGCTCTCAGGCCATAGCAAGTCCTATGCGGCAGTGTAACGCTGAGACTGGGCATTCAACAGATCTGGTCGCAGAAGATTGGACTGTATCCCCCATCATTGTAATGTAGGTGTCTACAGGCTCTGACATTGCATCAGAGCAGATGATTCTCTATGCCATTTGCAGCACAGGATGCTGAGGATTCATGACTGCCAGCAGCGCACAATGCATGTGTGCAACAGCGCTGCACTGTGACATGCATGGGGCACATTTCTGGCAGCTGTTGACCAGACTCTTGCTGCAGCGACATCAACGGTGCGCTGCATGCAATCAAACATGGGCTCTGCCTAAGTGTGAACATCCTTGCTTGTTGAGCTGGTGACCACTGGTGCTCTCGGTGCTCAATCCTGGCATGACATTGCAAGCCAGAATGGTAAGCTGCAGCAAGTTGTGCAGGTGACAGGAACTTTGCATATGACCCGATGCTTGCATATTGTGCACTGGATATGTCCAATTGCAGGAAGCAGTTTGGCCCAACCTGAATCATCTCCATATAGATCTGGATGTAGGACATGAAGACTGTGTACTCATTGAGCACATCTGTAGAGATGTGCGCAAAGATCTCGGCAGCAGCTCTTGGGATCATCCCAATCGCCTCTGGCTGGATGCTGGACAGCGTGTACGTCTTCCCTGCTCCTGTCTGTCCGTACGCCATGATGGTTCCATTGTACCCATTCAGAACGTCCTCCACAACAGGCTGGACCGCTGCTTGGTATACATCTGACTGGACAGAGTCCTCAGGCAGGATCTGCAAGCACGAGTGAAGACTGGATGAGGATGATTTCACAGACGCCATGAAGTTGCATTTGGTGTGAAGCATCAGCTGTCTAGCTGGAGAAGTGTGACATAGCATGACATGCTGCATAACAAAGGGTGGGTAAGGTGTGATTAGTTTGGTGCAAGGTCTGCTGTGCATTGTGATATATAACCAGCACTGTTCACCTTGTCAAATTCAAATTCACTCTGTGCAACTGATGACCGCCTGCAAAGTGGGGCAGCATGTTGTTAGATGAGAACATCTAGGATTTGTGGGAGGTGCCATCAGCAACTGCATAGGGCAAGTCCATAGGTCTACAAAAGAACCCAAGGCCCACTCACTCTCGAAACACAGATATGCTGTTCTGCTCTGGGTTCACAACAACTGCACCGCCCGTTTCATGAGGAAAGGGTGGTCTCAGGCGCACTACCACCTTGACACGTTCTGCACAAAAGTACCCAACTGCTGCAGTCTGGTAACAGCCTCTTTGTGCCCACAAATTCCGTTAGACCTGAGACATACCGCCTTGGCCCTTGGCATCAAGGCCACTTCCGGTCCTGCGCGGGGATTTCTGACCAGATGCAAGATCAGCGCTGGCTTTTCTGTTCAGCCGGTTGCTGGGTGGGCGTGGGGCATTCGCTTTTGTCGGACTGGCAGTAAATGCAGTGATGTTGGCACTAACATTCTGTGCAGCTTTCGCTGGTGGAATGTTCTGCGCCATTCTCTGGCTGCTCAGAGATGGTATGCTCGCATGCTGGTCTACCAGTCGTCCTGACAACGATTAGACGATCAAGTGTCACCAGACTTACTCAAACCGAAGCATCGGCATTGCTTCTTGAACAGGAAGACCGCACAGGATTGCATTGCACGTTTACACTTTGCGAGTCGCGGTGACCACGCCGCGCATCGCAACCTTGACAGGTATCACTCAAGTCAAAACCACACACGGGATACAAAACCACACATGCAAGATGCCAATGCATGCTCGCATGATCCGTCCCAAGGGAAGCTGCGTCGGCATCGTGAACGAGAAGATGAACAACAGCATAGCATTACGCCCTGCATGATTAATCATGGCCTCTTGAGCCCTTGTGTAGGATATCGCTTTGCTGTTGTACACCTGGGATGCATGCCGTTGATCAAGCTTGATCAAGCACTGTATTAATGCGTACCCTCGTGCTGCTGATCACATTGTGATGCATCTCTGTTCGTCATTTCCACAATGCAGGCTTGCTTGCTGTCTTGACTCTCGCTGTGTTTAGAGCAGTGACACCTCTGTCAGCCTATATGTATTCACAAGTCACAGTGCATCCGTGCACGCTGCAATATTTAGACCTAGTCATCTAAAGACCACATTGTCATTTGCTTCCAATGCCGGCGGAATCCCAGCATCCGTAGATCAGGACAGCCTGGTGTACAATGCTCTCAAGCGACTTCAGGCAGGACAAGGACGCTGTTGGCGCCTTCCTGAACACTCTGTGATGCACCTTTTCCAGACCTGGAAACCTGCACAGCAACAAATTGCAGTCTGTAGGCGGTGCATGCCCATGGCATTTGTCAGCTGCACAAAGTCTACCCTGACCATTGCAGCTTCACACGCACCACCATACTGCTTGTATACTGCTACCAAGTTTCAGGACAGCCTTATACAGCACACACACACAACATGCAACAAACTCCAGCAGAGAAGCAGCAGAACAGGCACAGTCTTGCACTTGTGTTTTATGGTCAGCTCAGAGTTGACAGACATACAACACCTGGTGCCCATTGCATATGCAGGCATGCCACATGACCTTGCACAAACAGAGTGTCTTGGTGAGTCAGTGTGATCGTGACTCACCAAGACAGCCTCATAGGCGTGGACAAGACGCAGCTCGCAACCGTGAATGGCTTCTCTCAAGCCGTCACTGGACACAGTCATCCCAGCAATCTCTGGGAACAATGGCTCCAGCTTGTCAATGAGAGACTGGATGGCAGCCTGCATGACATTTAGATTTAGCTTCCTGGCTCAGCATGAGCTGGAAAGCGTTTTAAACCTTGTTTATTGATATGACATTTGAAAAGAGACACCTGCTCATGGCTATGCTTCTAACAAGACATCTCTGGTGGCGTAAATACAGACCCTGCTCATCATGTCACGTTTTGACTTCAAGACAGATGATGACTGAGTGTTCTATTCAGCTGACATGCATTGATCTGCATCTTGGCTTTGGCTCATCCCGCTGCTGCTATTGCAGTTGCTGACCCTGACTGAGTCAGCACACAGCATGACGTGGACAGCAACCTGCTTGAGCCTTTAGGATGTCGGGCCTCCACACAAAACATTATTGTATATGAGATGTGAAAATGACTGAATTCCTGACCACCTGAAAGACCCTGAGCAGCACTGGTATACTGAGCAGTATTGAGAGCTCACCACAAAAGTCTGCAGAGCAACTTTGTCAAGTGATTCCACAGTCCAAGCCCATACTGTGACAATGATACATGAGATACAGACTGACCTCGTTGTCTAACCATTTGACAATCTGTGTCGTTGTGGACAGCAATATGCATCTTGCATCCAGGCACAACCCAGCATAACAGTGCATGTCGCAGAGAGGAGACCGTCTGAAACAGGTGTGCTATTAAAAACTTGCTTGCCTTGACATGCACCAGAAGTCTGCCAGCCTGGTCATACTGCTCCTTGTTGAGCTTGATCTGCCCATCTGCCTCCTTTATAGCTGCCTCTGCTTGCCGATGCAGCAAGCTGCGTCCAAGCTGCAGGTCCTCCAGTGTCACCTGCCGACACCAAACCAACCTGTTGCATTTTTTTGAGTCAGGATGGTATCCGTATGACTTGCTGGCACAATCTTCTGACAACATCTCTGCAAACAGCAAATCAGTGCATCCTTGGGGACGTGTATCTGAGATCCAATCTATCAAGGAAACAGCAACATCTGTAAGCCGTTTGTGCTAGCTGTATTCAAGCAAACCTGCAGTGTAGCGCTGCGCTCTTGCAGCTCTTGCAGGTAAGCTTGGGATTCCTGTTCAAGCTGGTGCAGAGTGACCTCAGTGTCATCTTGACTCAAAAACCTGTCAACCAGGTCTGTGACGTCTGTGACCCCTGCACATTGCCAGCATGTGATTGAGCTGCAGAGCTACAGAGCTGCAGAGCTGCGGAGAGAACAGCAGCATCTGCTCAGGAGATTGGTGCTGGTGGGCACGCTCATGCAGTTGTGCTGATTGCATGAGGCACAGTGACAGAAGCAATAACTCAAGACAAGACAATTGCAGTCATCAGCTGCATGTCTATGCACTGAGCCTTTGCACTCGAAGCATGCCTAGCTTGTACAGTCCACACTAACCAACAGCCGCAACAGCGCCCAACAAGAACATCAGTACCTGTTGCAAACTGGATCGCTGCAAATGCCTGCTTGCAACTCAGCTCTGGCCAATCTTGAGCACCCTGTTGGTCATGCACAGGAGCCTGTGCAGATGGGGCTGACGCATCGTGGGCATTCACAGCAGTTGCCTCAGCTTCCTCTGCATCGGCAGCAGCTGCAAGCCCCTCAGCAGCTTCAGCTTCCTCCACTGCTACACTGGCATGGCCAGACACTGTTACTGCAGCCGCTTTGTCTGACTGGCCCTCCTGACCTGGCTCCTTACCATCAACCTTATGAGAACTGTCAGCAGGCGAATCAGCATCAACAGGGCCTGATGCTGCAGCCTCAGAGTTCGAATCTACTCCTGCTGTTGATGTAGCCTCTTGTGCATCTGCATTTGCGTCTGCATTTGCACCCGCTTTATGTGCTTGCTCAAGGTCGGCTGCAGTGGCAGCTGTGGAAGCCTCTGCAGGATGCTCTGCTTGAGCTGATGTAGTGCTAGTCAAGCCTGTGTCTGATGCAGAGGTTGACAGGCCTTCAGTGCCTGCTGCTTGCTGAGTGTCTGATAAAGAGGTGCTGTCAGCAGCGCCCTCAGCAGCACCGTCACCAGACCCACCAATGGCAGGTGTCCCAGTGACTGCAGGACTAGGTTTTGGGCCTGCAAGGCTGAAGACACAAGGTGTGTCATGACCATCCCTTCTATGCAAACAAAGCAGTTGAGCAAAACTGTAGGATCAGAAGCCAGTGGCTTGGGGCACAGGACGGTAAACTCCTGGGCATGTTAGAATTGTCAGAAGTCCTCAGAGCATGGGTCTTTCAGGCTCACGAAAGACAAGGGGCAGATCAATCACCTTGCTGATGCAGCAGCTGCGTTTTCCATTGTTGCAAGCGCTGCAAGGCCCCATGATGCAGAGCCTCATACTCCTTTTGGCGCTGCTGGACCTGGCAGTTGCAACAAGCCTGTTCAGCGGCCAGCATGTGGACAGTTAGGCAGACACGCTGGAGCATGCGCATATGACTTTGCCGTGCAGGAGCCTGACAAGCATGCTTGAGGAACCCAAAAACAAAACAGAAAAGAGTAACATATATACATCCACAAGTTGCTTGGCAGATCATAAGCTGACCAGTGAGCTGTGTTGCTGCAGCTGGTCATTTCTTGCTGCTCTGTCATTCAGCAATTGCTGCTCAACAAGAGCCAACTCTGTCTTGGCATGGTCTTTGGCCTGCTGCACGGCTTTGTGTGAGACCAGAGCTGCATCTAGCTCTGCCTGCATGTCTGTCAGTGCCTCCTCAACAGCACCAAGCTGCAGAAGCAACCCAACTTGTCAGCAGCAAGCACTTTCTGATGACACATAGAGACAGATCAGCATTTGTCCATTCAGAAGCACAAAACGCATAAGTTGCGGAATTGACTCACTTGACTTTCATGTGTCTGACGATGCTCACGCAGTTGCTGTGCAGTATCTTCCAGCGACTGACATGTGCTCTGTGCTGCATCATGCTTAGTAAGCGCAGCTGACAGCTTCTGCTGAAGCTGCTTGACCAGACGAGAACCAGGGCTCTCTTGAAACACAAGCTGAGAGTCAGTGTTCAAATCCTGCATCATCACAGAGTGTGTCTCACTGTCAGTACAAAACCATTGCTCACGCCTGTCAAGCACAATCCAACTTGACAGTTAAAAGCGAACCTTTAAGCTGTCTCGTAGCTGCGCAAGCTTTGATGTACTGCTGAGGCGGTTCTGCACAAGCTTGTCATGCTGCTTGCGCAGACTGTTTGCTTGCAGGTCAAGTCCATGCAGCTCTGTCTCAACAGCAACCTGGAAAAGACGTAGGTCAAATCTGCAAAACTGATACTCCTCTTCAACGCTGAGCGCAGTCTAGACGGACCTTCCCACTTTTGTTGCTTGCAGGGAGCTGGGCAAGCAAGGCCTTCAAATCTTTGTTCTCCTTCTTGAGGGCAGCTATTACTCCTTGATTCTGCTGATAGGTCCACCTACAGTCACCTGCGTGGATGCAACAATCAACGGGCTGCGCTATTCTGTCTGCATTTGCTGACAAACCGGTCACACTTGCCTAGCAGTTCTGCCTCCAGTAGCGGCAAGGCGTCGGCAGCCTGAACTGTCATCCCAAAACGAGGCAACTCTTTGTGCTTGGAACGACAACCTCTTTCATCCAAAAAGGGTCAGCGACTGGTCAACTCTGGCCGGCGAAAAGGTTCTCTCGATTGTTTGCATAAACAGTCCGGGATACAGTCATCACAGATTGCCGAGCTTGTGGCGCTGCGCCTGCGCCGATTGTGTAAACTGGCGATTCTTGGAGATCTGGGTGACGCCGCGGTCGCTTTAGCAGGGCAAGCGGCAGTGAGAAAGCACATAGGCCCTGCGTATGTATGTGTGTCACTCTGAGGCCGGGATGATCCAACGTGATGATTCAGTGATCCAAGATTCCATCATTAGACACCATGCATTTGGTGCTGCAGGTGGTGACGTCTGCCCCAATTGTAAGCTTGGACAACGCATGTGTGCAGACTGGCTTGCTGTTTTAGACACGGGTACCCAGATCTGGAACGCCAACCAGGTGAAATACATCTACATAGCACTCAGGGAAACTTTCCTAGAAAAGTCCTGTTAAAGGCTGCAGAGCACCATGTGGCCCTTAGGATATGGGGGTGCCAAGTGTAGTCATACAGTGGACATTTTAGTTGTGTTACAACTGAGGAACAGTGTTTGATTGGGAGTGCCCTACCGTGTTATGCATTTCTGCAAGCATGTTGTTACATGGGCGCATTTCCTGCCAAAGGCTTGTTCAGAATCTCTTGCCTCAGAGGCAAGAGTCTTGTTTAGGTTTGAACACTTGTGTAGCTAGGTCGCATGCAACATGCGATTAGATGAAGCGGGGATGAACAACAGCAGAATACATATGCGAACTAGAGGCCACTAGTTTTGCAAGGCATAAGCATGGAGCATGGAGCATGGGTTATAAATGGAACAAGGCATGCTGCTGAAAAGGTCAGTTGTAGCGAGTGTAGCAGACATACACTTGGTAAACACACGAACAGACTTGAGTGGGCCAGCTTTTGATCTTGTTCCTGCAGCTGACACTCAGCAGTAATAAACTCGTGTAATTACACACATGTCACTTCTACACCAACTAATGTTGCAAAGTAGTGGCTACAGTCTCTCGCCAGACTGAAAGCCATATACACAAGCCAACTGTTGCGCCTTGTCAATAGTGCTGTTAATGGTAAGCAGCAAATGAAAATCAACTCGCACTATATAGCTAGTGTCCAATTGGTAAGCTTGCCAATGCCAAACTATAACACAAGGCTGCGCAGGCTGCCTGCCGGATGCTCACAATTGCAAGCAAGCAAGCATGTGAGGGTCATGACGATTAGCAAATAGGGGGGAGTATACACTATCAAAATTGTCCATAGCAAGGTTAGCAGAAGGCTGAAAGCAGCAGCACTGTATCACGACAAAGCAAATGGCACATACATGAGGAGGCAATGAATATCTTGTGTGGCAAACGCTACACATAAAGTACACGTGTGCCACAAAAGCTAGCAGCCGCCGCCGCCGCCACCGCCACAGCCACCACCCCCACCCCCACCAAATCCTCCACCACCACAGCTGCCGCCCCCAAACCCACCACCACCACAAGCACCACCACCGAATGAACCACCGCCACCACCGCCGCCGCAGGCTCCAATGTTGCCACAGTAGCCACTGCCAAGTGCTGCCACCACAAACAGATTTCCTGGGCCCATTGTATAAGGGTGAAAATGTGAAGGCACAGGCGCTGGCCGCCCTCTACTGCTGTTGCGCATGCCTGCCTGACTGCCGGCTTGCCACACTGCTGACACCACATCTGCACACCAACAAGGAAACTCTGTCTGCAACATGCAGGAGCCACAGAGAGGAAGAGAGACAGAGAGACAACACACTATGACATTGGCTTGATGAGCAGCATTGATCCTCGCACAATCATACTCTGAGTGGCTACTGGATTAAAAGAGTGGCCAGTGTTCCTTGGAAAATGGTAAGCCAAAGAATAGTTGCCACAAGGATCTTGCACATGGCAGCCACCAATGCCTATCCATAGACTTGATAAGGACTTATTCATGATGTTAAGACTAAGGAATGTACGACCCTCACTATCAATCTCACCCAAGCTAGGGACCCCTGCAACTTGCTTTCTACCTACGACTCATGCTAATATACTCATGTGATCACAACCCTAGCTAATCATAATAATAATAATTAATGCGTGTAGGCATCAGGTAAGTGCGACGCAACCCTAGCTACATGTTGTGTAACCTAGATCCTTGGCTGGATGTGCTACTTACCCTCCTCCTCCCCTGGCTTCAGACATACTCGTCAGCATGACAGCAAAACAGCAGGACTTGTCATTTTGATAGCTGAAAGACAGCGTTGATAGCTCAAAAGGTCACCCACTGCATACAGACACATGGCCAGCTATGCCTTGCATCGGACAAGTTTGTGCCTATCTGTCATGCGCCTCAACTTGAGCAGGTCTGTCTCCCAAGTTGCATGATGTTGTTCACTTGAGTGTGAGTTGCATGAGCGAGCAAAGATAAATGCTCAGCAATAGCAAACACAGTATTACAATTAGAAACACCCCGAAACACCCCCGAAACACCCTCAAAACCCCCCATCAAACCCCCTAAAGTGGCAAGTAAAAATAAAGCAGCAAACCTTGTGGAGGACCATCAAGGGGTAGCTCAGTGTGCAGGATGCGCAGCCACTTGCTGGTGGAAGATAGGGGCAGCCTTCCATGCTTCTTGCCCAGGTCACTGCACCGCAAAATAATCAACAAATCTGCTCTAGGGCATGACAAGTAGTCACTGCACAGCAAAACAGTCAATGAGTCTGCTCTAGGGCATGACAAATGGTCACTGCAGGGCACAGGAGTTGACAACTTTGATGGAGGGCATGATGATTGGTCACTGCAGAGCACAGAAGTTGGCGATGCTTTGGCTTTGATCTGGGCGTGGTACGTGAAATGCCCTTGGCACGTTGTAGTGGTACCACTTCCTGGGCAGAAGGCACTGTCACAAGCGTGCAGACTTCAACATGGTGCTGAACGCCTGTGCTTGTAAATGACAGTCCGTTTGACAACATGTAAGTTGGTGGGCTTTTAGCTTAGACCAATCAAAATCATGACCAGCTGTGCATAGGTGACTAGCCACCACAGCACAGGGACTGAACAGATGAAAGACTCTGGTGGGAATGCAAATGCAGAACAAGCTTGGAACAGATACATCACAAGCAGGTCCAGGTCTAGAGCCGTAGCAGTAGAGGTGCACAAGTATGCAATGCAGATCTCCCAGCACACAAGAGACCAGAGTTGCTTCGGAGTACAATACATGGTTCACAACACAGAGCGCAGCACACACACACACACAGTTCGAAGACACGAATTTGTCTAACTCACTTGGACAGAGTAATGGGAAGGCTGTGAGCACGCTGTCTCTCAGGTAGAATACAGCAATGGTAGTAGCAGCCATCAGAGCCTTCAAACTTTTGGCGCTTTTCAAGCAGCAACGCCATAGCGTGCAAAGCGTGGCTGCCGCCACGAGTCCCACAGTCACTGTATAGGAGTTTCAGGTTGACCCGAATCTGATCCATGAAGGTGACTAAGCGATGCTCATCTGGCATGTGGTAGTCCCACATGGGTGAGTGATAAGGTGAATCTGCAGCAAGAAGTTTGATTTAATCGTTTGTGAGCAATCTGCTGCGCAAAGTGACTGGATAGTGCATCTTGGCTTTTTGGTTTATGAGCCAGTTTTCTGAAAAGGCATGGTCAATTGCAGCTGCACATCAAGTCATCGATGCACTCTGCAACAGGACATCACTTGAGCTCGCTTTGCCTTAATGCAGACCAACCTGCTTGCTTTTTTGCAAACAAATGACACACCAGTCATCAAACACCTGCCCAGGGGTGATTCAGCTTGTGCCATGTGCCGCATCACCAAAGCTTTGTGTAATTTCAACATGCAATCTTCCGGCCATGTTTCCAGGTAACAGCATCATGCAAATGCCAATCCATTGGAAGCATCAGTAGAAAGGAAAGAGGCTGCCTTTACCATTCATGTTACACCTTACAGTCTGGGGTGTGAAGCCAGTTGTGACTCATCACACATCCTGGCTTGAAGGCACAGGTGTATGTGGCGTGCGACAAAACCATGCTGGTGGGAGTTCTGTTCGAAAAGAGCCTAATGTCCCACTGTTGGTAGTTTGGGCCAAATAACAAAAAATGCTGACCTGTCATGATGCTGTAGGGAAATTGAAGAAAAACATGGAATAAAATAAAATAAAATAAACAAATACAATAAGATAATTAAATAAAATAGAACAAAGCTTACCAGGAAAGAGCTCTGCCCAGGCCCTCTGAGTGCCCCCAAATCCGGTGTCTCTTTTGAAGGTCCGGGCAGAATCGTCAGGGGACACAGTCTCATGGGACACCAGGCCCCCAAAGTGCTGCAAGCTCATCTTGTGATACTGTGCGCTCATGCTCATGTGAGTGTGCCAGATGAAGTCCACATCCACTGGTGGTACAGCAAAGACCTCCGGTGCCGCTTTCCTGAGCTTCAAGAACATGATGTACCTATCAACCATGTCCTGCAGAGCATACTAATAATAATGATAATGATAATAATAATGATGATGATGATAATAATAATAATAATAACAATACTATAAATAATGATAACAACAATTGTCAAAATGCTTTCAGCTGATGATGAGCTAGGTATGTGCAGGGCAAGTCTTGTCTCTCCAGAGCAGCCTGTCTTGTGCATTCCTATAGGGCCTACTGATCCGACAATTTTGACAATCATGTAATGCAGAGCACACATGTAAGTGATGGCATGGTTGCCACATTCACATCTATTGGTACCCCCAAAGCCCCAAATAACAGTGCAGCATTGCTACAAAGGAGCCGCCTTTGCTCTGGGAATGCAGCATGCGAGACATCATGTACAGATACATGATGATTGTGTGCCATCTGAGATGCAGATTGCTGGCCAAATGGTGCCTAATTGCAGTAGATTCCTTGCAGATAGCGGCTGGACTCAATGACTTGGGAATGTAGCCTTCAACTGGGCAACTAGCTACACATAGTGGGCCAGGCGGCAAGCCATGTATTATCTTATATTTCAAAGCTGCATGTTGTTCACTCTGTCCCATCTGCATTGCAGCCACTATGGCACTCACCCTCAGACAAACTTTGTCAACAACAGCTGGCTGCAGGATCTGTCGCAGGAAGGAGGCTTGGCATTTCATGGCGCTGGGCAAGTCCATGCTCATGGACATGCTGGAGCTGGCCTTCTTGCTGGGCCTAGAGGCAACCTGTAGAGAAAAGTTTACGCTTTTCAGCGATCATAATGGGAGCCTCCTAAGGCAGCAGCCTGGAGCTCGGCAAGGCAAGTTCTAACAAAAGCTCGTATAGCCAATGCCATCAACACCACATCTGATTATTACTTATACTTTCACTGGAAGCATCAAATGTTTGCACACAAAAGGTGGTATGGCTGACGACATTTTAACCAGTTCTGACTTTGGTATCTCCACTGCAAACAGCAAACTTTCACATGCAGCGGTTGCTGCTGCTCCCAATGCTTGTGTCACATTGTCTCTATGTTCTTTGTAGGAACAGCGATGCAGGCCACAAGTAAAGCACAGGGCGACATCTGTGAGCCAGACTGCTAGTGTCAGGCAGAGACAATCAGGGCATAATTTGTAGCAGAAGCACTCGCTGGGATACCAAGACATGCACATAAGTTTGCTTGTGAGAACAGCTGCCCAACAGAAAGCAGGCAATGCTACCAGAACAGTAGCGCCAACGCAACATACCTGTCGAGGGAAGTATGGGTGTTTAGGATGTTGCTTCTTCCACAAGTCACGCGTGAACCTGCAGAACCAGCCAACTACTAATAGGCTATATCCAAATGAACTTCAGCTTGCAGAATGCTACACTCTCTTCGATGCTTTTGGCAAATGCAGCATGAGCTTTGTGCACACGATATACATTATATCATGTCTTACTTGCTTTGGCTGTCAGTACCATCTGAGAACTTGAATGCTAGCTTGTAGTTGGGCCGTACGACTTGATGAATGGCTCTTTGACAGTCAGCTTCATATGCTACTGGGTTGAGTCTGTGCACCTGCACACGCGACGCACATCAACTTACATGTGTCAGCTAGCATTCCTGCAAAACAGGTGCACATCTAAAATCAGCGGCAGTCAAAGGACGGAATGGATGATGTTTTTGCCTGATCTGCATGTGGAAGACCACATGGTGCTGTACAAGATCATAAGCATGCAGGTAGTCCAGTGCAAATCATTTCATTCAAGTGCATATGATGTAAGCGAGGATGCAAACTGCACGTCAGACCGCAGAAAGAGTCGCTGGTTAGTTGACGTTGCCATGCCGAAACGCCCCAACTTTATGCACATGCAACGTCTGGCTGCTTACATGCCACACCCAAGCTATGTCAATAGGTGCAACAAGTCTGTCCATGTCCACACCGTTCTTTGTCGCAGCCTCCAGCAAGGGGATCCACAATGACTGATACCTGCACTTGCGCATCATTGCAAGTCACACATTCGATTAGAAATGCCCGCCTGCGCTCTATCACGACAAAGAATTTATGTCTCACCATTGCACTACTCAGGATGCAATGCTGCTATCCTCCACCAGCACAGACTGCAAAAACACTGTATGTACAGCTTAATGGACACGGATTCTACCTCTCGATGGCGTTGGCTGCACCAGCACCCTCATAGAGTCCACCCTCACCAGGAAAGCAGTCCACTGCGTGCAGAAGCTTCAAATGGTCCAAGCTGGCGTCTTGCAGCAGCCACCTGTCATTTTCTGCGACATAAAGTAGCTGTAAAGTTAGGTCAGGGCGCTTTTGCGTCTTTGCACCGACAAACCTAGGCCAGCGGTGAAGGTACATTCTAGACCTGTACGAAAATGAGCGCTCTTGTCATCCTGCATCAGCCTCCAAGCCGCGAACAGGCTGTCCGGATCCGGTGAGGTTGCGATCAACTGGATACTGATATTGCGGCGAGCGGAGGAGTTGCGTGTCTAGCACACAAGGCAACACTCTGGTCGAACCAAATGCGAACGTACGCAGAGTGACACCGCGTCGAAATGCTTTGACACGCGGCTATACAGCAAGCACGCGTGGATGTTCGAGCGCGGTCAACGTGCACAACGCTTGTGTTTCAACAGGAAGGAGAATACAACTTGGCAGTCGGTCGCCGTATGTTGTTGTCACAATCTGGAGCGAGGCTGTAGGGACCTGCGCAGGAACGTTCGGGGCCTAGACAGCTTCAAGCCAATTCAGAGAGCTTCGATCCTGTAAATGACTAAGCTCCGCAGTAATCTTACGGTATACGGTCTACGTCGGCGTAACAACAAGCAAGATCTTCTACCCCCTTCAGATCCGGTGGCTTCACGCTCACATTAATCACGGCGGCGTCGTCAGGCATAAGAACCCACGTCTATCTGTAAATTCCGCGCGTCCTTGGAAGTGTTGCCTCACTCAAGCAAGACTTTGCAACTTCGCCTGCAAGTCATGATCTAAGCTTACCTCCGGGTTCAGAAAAGTTGCAACCGTCGGTTTTCTAGCTTGTCGTCGTCCGGCTGCAAATGAATTTGCCTACCTCCAGCTGCACGAATGTAGCCGCTCCTCAGCCCGATTGCCGCACGCCTTGCCAGCTCCTTGCCCTGCCAGATGGTGTTTTGGCACAGATCACGTCTTGCTGCGAGTGGTTTGAAGCTTTGTCTTGGTCCATGACTTGCCACAAACTGCATGATGTATTTGAGGGCTTGCAGCCGCCAGTGACCGTGTTAGACTGCGATGTGACGAGGCCCAAGTTTCAGACGAAAGTTGGCAGTGTGGTCCCTCTGATTGACATATTTCAATTTGAATGGGACGAGTGGGCAGACATGCTCATGAAAAAGTTTGTTGTTGAAGAGAAGACGTGCCAGTGTGAGCGTTGGAAAGGGGCTGGCAAAGCTCTTCCGAGCTTGGACACACACCGAAGAGGCAAAAACTTGGCAGAGAGGGCGTTTGGCGCGTGCAAAGATAATTGACTTTGTACGGCAGGGAGGTAGTCTGGCCTTTGAGACAGTTGAGCTCAGTGCAGAGCAAGACCAGGGCGAGTACTGGGAATGTCATCTGAGCATTCCCAATCTACGTTGGGACACATCTGATGCCCGCCTGCAGAAGCACTTTACGACCATTCTGCAGCCTCTGGTAGACGCTGTGACAGAGTTTGCCAACACTATGCAGCCAAACGTGCCTCATGTCTCTTTGTTCATCTCCAACTATGATGATTCAGTTTTCTGGCCAAAATACGCTGAACCACCTCCATGGACCTGCCACAGTCAGCTGTACACAATGTGCACATGTGGCAATGCCACTGCTGAATGTGCTCTCAAGCTTAAACATGGAGATCAGTTTGCCACAGCTCAGTCTAATGCTGAAGCAGAGCAAAAATGTGAACATGACTTTGAGTCTGACCGCAATTCTGAGAGCAGTGACGAGTACTGACTTTGTTTGGAAAGATGCTGTGTTGTAACACAGTTTGCATGTTGCTGCTTTTATCAGAATTCTACATCCATGCCCTGGACGTATATTCTAAGATTGCATACTTAACATTCAGACATTCAATATGCAATTTCTGGTGGCTTTATCTGCTTCATCTGCAGCATGACACAATCAACGGTTGTGAATGCTGTAGCCAGCTGTACCCAAACATCACAGCTTGTACAGCTGGTATTGATATTACTGTTGACGCCCTTTAGGGGAGAAATTGGCAAGTGGGGTTTTTGATTTGAAGGTGTCCTGAGTAATAGTTGTGTGCCAATTGTTGCTGTGGCTCACTGTTAGTTTGTGTCAATTGAATGCTGCAGCCAGTGTCTAGATACTTGCAGCACACCATTAGTATAGCACACACATAAGCAACCTAGCTAGCTCCATACTATAGTATGGAAACAATGACATGTTATGCACACTATGCTGGCTGCACCGTATAGGTCTGCTCACAAGGGTCTTTGAATTTGTCCTAGACTGCCTTGACTTGTTGCATAGTTAGGACTCCTGTTTGAGGCCACCTGATCAGCTAACTTGCATACACCCGTGTTATTTGCTCTTTCTCTTTCTCTAGTGACTTTCTGTGTTAGTGTTTGCACACATTGGACGGCTGAAAGCCATCATAAGTTTTGTCTGACGGCTGACAGCCATCATTATGATGTGGCCATGCACTTGTGTCTGTCATTTCAGCACACACATGACAAGGGAAGCACATACCTGATGCCTGCTGGCTAAATACACATCTTAATTATTGTTATTAATGTGAACAGGGAAACAAAAGCTTACATCCCACGTCACCTGCAGGACTTGAACCTACGCGCGTCTCCGCAGTAGATTTCAAGTCTACCCCCTTAACCGCTCGGGCAAAGTGACATATGTATACATGCATGATTGGCATTTTTTGGGTTATAACAAAACATTATACAACATCTTACAACAGCCGGGAAATAACGAACGCAAGGACAATCATGCGTGTTGCGGAGTATGGTCTGCCGCGATGGGATCAAAATGCTTTGCCAAACAGCGCTTCAAAGCAAAATCTTCCATGCTGATGGCATTTGTCTGCTGGTCTGCTGTGATACATGGATCCCTTGCAGGCTGGTTCAAATGAATACGAAAACGCCAGACAGAAAAGGATCCTTCGCAACCAGCAAGTCCTCGCTGATCTGGGTCTGAATACTGCTGAATTGCCAATAAGACATGCTGAAGTGCCCGCAGTTGCCCGCAAGTCAAAATCAGAGCAAGTCCAGCTGCCTCTGCGTAGATCAAGGCGGCAACAAGGTCAACCCATCGAGCAACAGGAGAAGATGGACTTAGTTTCAGACGTCTATCCAAAGTGAGCGCCGTCAGCCGCTTAGACATCCTCTGCCTACTTTTTGCGGACAGCTTGGTGTTTGACAGTAATCACTATGGCTTGTCAACGTGTTCCTGTACAGACAGGAAATCCAAAGACTGCGTGCTGATGTGAGACGGAACCAGAACATGGATCATTTGTACCAGCATAACCTCATGAGGTCAGTCTCAGGACATAGCAAGATGGTGATGCGCTGTTCTTTTCAGCTGGCCTGCATGGTGTCGCTGATTAAGCTTGACGTGCAGAGTCAGGTCCATGTCTGCATTTGCCTTGGCCAAGCGTATTGGCAAGATCCAGAACAAGGCAAAGATGGAGTCCCTGGTACAGGTGAGGATGTACTGCCAGCATGTGCGCTACATCGCCTAGTAGTGCTTGATGACGCACTTATTTGTTTGATGATGGTGTAGTGATCTGCATTGCAGGTGCTGCAAGATGAAGGCCTCACAGAGCTGGCCAATGATGCACAGCAGGCAATGACTGAGCTTTGACACATCTGCTACCTTAACTCTCAGTATTTTTTGACTTGACTTGCTTTTTGTCAAAGATGGAGTTGTGCTACAAATGGCATGAAATCCAGCAGGACTTATTGCATGTTCTTTTACAAATATTATTGTACATGTTGCAATGTCATCAAGCCTGCTACCTGGTAGACTTGCTTGGCACATGTGACTGCACACTGTCCCTGCACCCAAAAAGATCTCTGCCAGCAACGGCTACTGTGCATCAGTGCAAGTCTGCCATGTTTCTGTAGAGCCAGTAGTGTTGTCTGTTGCAATAGAATGCACAGCCATCTTGGCTATACCCTGCTGAAGAGCTGCAATCAACGGATCCGCTGATTGAGCAGGTCTTGGTGCTGCTGTTTGGGCCTGAACCTTGCGTAGTCTGCCAACTTGTCGCTCTAAGTCAGCCTGCATAGTATACATGCTGTAATCACTCCTTGTCTATCAACCAACAACCTTGGGACCAATCTAGCATTGCATCAAAAAACCGTCCAAACAGCTGACTTTCTAAGACAGAAACCAGTGTGAGATTATAAGCCAGCATGAATACCCAAATTACAGTGCTGTCTGTAGACCAGCTAGCTTTTGTTCATTTGATGGCATCACAAATCCTGATCTGGCCATGCGGATACTCATTTTAGTCTGGAACATGCCACTGACAGTCTGCTGCATCCAAAAACTTTGACATGTAATATCAGAGAGGTCCAGACCCAGAGCTGCACATTTGTCAGCACTTCATGTCACCTCTGATGGCAACGCCTGGGCACCATTGCTTCGACCTTCGCCTGATGTAGTTCTTGTCGTTGCAGACGATGAGGCCCTGCACACCACAGTGCTATGTATTCTGCATGCCTCACATCATTCGTTTCTTTGCATGCGTCAGTAACAGTCGGTTGGCTAGTAATACTACCCAAGCTCCTCAATGTTGGGTAAAAAAGGTAACATCACGTAATACTATATGACAGGGCGGCAGTGACATTCAGGCCATCACATCATACAGTAGCCACTGCAGGCACTTGCACAGACAAATGAACAGCTTTGCACAAACCTAGGCACAACAGAAGCTGGAGCCTCTGAAGCAACCCTGATCAGGCCGCTGACAGAAGCTGCTGGAGCACCTTCCAGCTGACCACTGCCTGACTGGTCACTGGTCCCTAGCAACACTGCAGGGGTAGTGCCCTGATTGACAGCAGCTGCTGCAGCAGCTGCACTGATGGCCTGGGCAGCTCGCTGGAGGTGCTGTTGCTGCTGAGCTGGCGTGGCTTGGGGCTTGCTGGGTTCTGCCCCTGCAGACTCCAGCCCTGGCCCTGGCTTAGTGGGCCGGAACATAGTACCCAAGTTGACTGTCTGCCCACTGGACAGCTGCCGGAACAGTTCCTCTGACAGGGTGTCCAAATCGGCTCCTGATGCGCTTGCTTCTGTCACCTGTCAAATGACCGTGCAACAATTGTACATACACACTGATCCCGATGGTTTACCGAGCTCTGCTGACAAGTGCAGTTTCAGGAGTTGGTCATCGGATTCATACCATCCAAAAAACAATCATGCAAGTGAGATCTTGCTTGGTGTACACTGCATACTATCGAGGCATTTGTGTTTGGTCTGCATGCAAGCTGAGACAAGCACCATCTGCATCTCTATCTGGGTGCTGCAAAAGGAATTCATGGGTTTGACGCCGGAAGCAAATCGACTGGCTGCATGGGGACGGGCCAATAGGCAGTGAGAACAAATGCAAGGCAGGCGCACCTGGGTGAGCAGCTTTTTGAGCTGATCCCTGGTCAAGCCAAGCTGTCCTGGTGCAGGTCTGGCAGGGCCCTCTGTAGGCCGCAGAAAAGCATGATCAAGGAGCTCCTGCACAATGCATAACATAAACTCAAGCCACCTCATGCAGTAGCATTGGGACAGCATGTGTCATACACCTTGGATGAACACTGTAAATGCAGTGTCAGCATTGTCAAATGTGAAGACACATGTTCAAGCTGCATCTTCTCAAGTCAGACAAATCAATTAGGCTTGTGTCATCCTGCCTCTGAAAGGTTGCATTGCCAGTTCAAGCAGCATGCCATGGCCCAAAATGCAAGACAGCCCTGACTCAGTAGGCTCCTCAACCCCACCCCTGGGCAACCCGGTATAATAGATATATAATTGGCTTCTCATTAAATTGACGCAGAAAAGCGTGGTCTTTTCTCTTCTTTCTTTTTCTCAGCCCCACCTGCATCTGAATGCGTGTTCTGGGGCTGCGGTCCAGGCATCGCTTGATGGTATCAGCCAGAGCAGCATTCTTGATGGGTGCAAAGGCAATACGGTAGCCCGGGTCTGTGATGGCGTGCATCTTCTGAATGAAAGCCAGAGCAGAGAAGGGAGTGTGTCCATACACCATCTGGTACAGAATGCAGCCAAGACTCCAGACATCAGACGCCCTGCCGACCTTCATGGGCGGAGCACCCCTGATGTTGTTGGTGCCTCCCAGAATGGCCTCTGGACTCATGTAGTTCAAAGTACCAACCTGCAGTTGCAAGCAGCTGTACATTGAGCATAAGGAAAAGCTGTTTTGTTTCTTGAGTCTGCCATGGTGCCCTGGTAGTGTTTGTGGTGAACATGGCCGCTTGCAAAACGCTATGCGCATGTCTGACAGACTAGCAGCCCCATGACATTTCAGCGAAATGCTGGCCAAGACAGACAGAATGGATGTGTGCTTGATTGCTGGCTACATGCTACTTGAGCTTGTACTTGGTGCAGCCCTGTATAGCTGCAAGCACAACCATGCATAGCAAGCGCAACTTAACCTTGTTCAAGTGCAAATGCCATGGAGGATCCAGTTAGGTTATACACTTCGTGGAACTGACCTGGCTCACCCTAGCAATGCTGGTGGTGTCGCTGCTGATGGCCTTGGCAATGCCAAAGTCAATGAGTTTGAGCTGCCCCTCTACCATGAGGAAGTTGGCAGGCTTCAGATCTGAGTGCACTATCCTGGCTTCATGAATTGTCTGGACGGCCTGCAACATCACTCCCTAGTGTGACTGTGCAGCCTTAAGTGCAGCAGGTGCTGTGATTAAAGCCATTCACCACATGCTTTGATGTTTATTGACGCATATCAGGTCCTGCAAGCAACGGCAAAAAAAGCTGGTGTGCTTTGTTGCATTGCACGTCCTGTATTCTGACATGGACACGATATCATTCGCGCCTTCACAATGCTGGGTGTGTGAGCAGATGCAGGTTGGAAGATCCTGCAGAGTGTGCAAGACTGCATCTCACCCCGAAAAAGATCAACAGAAGCCAGCAAGCAGAGATTGTTGCACACCTGCAGCATCTGTTGCCAGTACAGTCGGATGAAGTTTTCATCCAGCTCATCAGCCCCTCCACCCTCCCGCCTTGCCTGCTCATGCTTGGCTAGAAGGCGTGCAAGGTCAATGTCTCCATACTCCAGCACCATGTAGATGGTGCCTTCTGCTTGTATGACCTGCAGCAGTGAAGTCAGTCACAGGCACACACACATACACAGCATGTGAGAGCACTATTTGTGGGCCAATTTGCATCTCTTGTCACACTGGTATCTATTCAGAAAGTGCTGCAAAGGGCGTGCAGGAGCACGCATAAGTTCTGCCTGGTTGTGTCTGGCCAGCAAGCTAGTCAGGTCAGTGTAAAATCAATGACATTTGGGTGCAGTCTTTTATCCTCTGACGTCACTGCTGTGACAGCATCTTGCTGCCCTGCATGTCTTGACACAAGAGATGACATACTTACAAATACCATGCATGAGCTCTATCTGGACCAAGACGGTGCTTAACACCATGCACTGCATGCAGCCTTACATTCTGATTCTGGTTCAACGTACCAGTCAGTTGTAGGCCAATAGGATGTCACAGTACACTTTGAGACGGCGGGGGAACGCTGTCATTGAGCATGCAACATGCCACATCAAGTGATTTGCTTTTACAGGCTAGTCATAAGTGGCAGGCTTGCAGCTTGTAAGCATCAGCTCCTGAAGCTGAAATTCTGAAATGTACTGTTGCTACGAGGATTTGTGTCAGGCAGGCAGAGAGGAAAGGCAAAAATAGGGCGATGGGTGTCACCTCGGCATCAACCAGCTGGATGATGTTCTGCTTGCCTCTGAGGCGCTGCAGCAGAGTGATCTCATCCACAAAGCCCTTGCTGGCTTCTGAGTCCTTGCCCTGCAGCTTGATGCGCTTCAAGGCAAAGATCTTGCGATTTGGCGCCATCACCTGTAAGCATAGTTGAGATGTACAGAGATGTACAGAAAGAATGTAGTTCCAGAACTTGCAATTTGGAGGCTTAATCTGTAAGCACAGCTGAGATGTGCATGTAATTGTAGCGAGAGTGTAATTCCAAAGCAAGTTTTCCCCAAGAGAATGTGTTTTCAACTTGCAAGGGCCATCGCCCTTACGGGAGAAGGCACTAGCCTTAGCAGCATTGCTGACAAGCAAGGACATGCCTTGAAACACACCAAGTGACACACATTGCAACCAGCTGAGCCAAGCTTATTTTAACTGATTATAACTGATGGGGACCTCTTGCCTGAGCTTCCTGATGTGTGAGGCTTTGCTGTGTATGGACAGATTCAACATGATCTGGCTGAACAGGTTGATGCAGCTGCAATCACAGTGTAGTAGTGACAGCCAAGATCACCTTGAAGACCTTGCTACTGCCTCCTCGCCCCACACACTCCAGCTTGGTGTATCTGTTGCCACGCACGATCACTGTGTTCTCATCCTCTCTGACTCGCCTTTTCTGCAGGTGCTGCTGCTGCTGCTGGTGCAATTGCTGCTGCTGAGGCTGGTCTGTGGACCTGGGTGCGTGGGCTGGTCTGCCTTCTGCAGATTGCCTTGGTTGTGCAAGCTGTGGCTCAGCCATGGACTGAGCAGCATGGGAGCTGCTTTGCTGCTGCTGCGGCAGCGGTGGCCTGTCCTCATGATGACTAAGCTGTTGATGCTGCTGCAGTGGCGCCAGTGGTTGCCTGAAACAGAAAACAGGGTTTCAAAAGCTTGAAACAAAGAAAGCTTGGGGGATAAAAAGCCAAGCCACGCCTTGCATTGCTTGTGACACACATGTCTGTGCCATTGCAGTCATGCTTCTGAACACATTGCAGTCATGCTTTTTGAACACATTGCAGTCATGCTTCTGAACACAGTGCAGTACAGCAGATGCCAACTAGAGACAGACTGTGAGCTGGCCATGCCGTTCAGCAGCAGCCTGCCCTCACTCTGCTGCTGAGGAGGACCTTGCCAGGTGTTCTTACCTGGTTTTGGCTGGCGGCGGTCCCATGGCAGCTTTGCCCTGTGCGTTTGCCTTCGCAACATCTCTGCTTCTGTCTGCAGCACCGTGTTGCATGGCAGAGGAAACATCAGCTGTAGCCGCAGCATCTCTGTTACTTCCAGAAGCCTCTGCTTGTGGACCGGTCCTGCCAGCAGCTACCTTAGCGGGTACTGCTGCAGATTTGGGGGCGATAGGCGCAGCCGTTGGCAGGGCGATGGCTGAGAGGGGAGGGGGAGGGGCTGGGGCCCGCCGCATGGGGGGCTTCAGATGGCTGCTTGTCCTGCAGAACAGCGCAGTCACAGATATACAACACAAGACATGCTTGCATGCACACCATACAGAAGCTATGGTGGTAGAGCTGGCTGTTTGTGAAGCTGAAATGCAGCACAACCAGTGTTGCCATCCAGCCGGCAACAGCTGGACGGCTCATGTGTTGTTTTACAGATTGGAATGTCCTGTGAATGTGTCCTTGCAAAGTGCAGATGCAAACTGATGCTGCTTGACTGTTCACCTTGTCCTCATGAAGGCAGTGGTACCCCACAGGCTTGAGACCTTCTTGCAGGCGACGGGTCAATTGTTTGAGCCCATTGTAAACTGGTGCAATTTGCAAATTACCCTTGAGCAGGGCTGGCCCTATTGAGCATGGATGGGACATCACACTTGTCTACAGTTGCAAGTACTAAATGCTGAGTCAAAAGCAAACAACTGGTAACTCTAGGGTGCTTGCGTTGAGCCTCACTGAATGGGCTCACAAAAGCAAGATGAGCGCCATGCCTGATCCAGTCCACAACCTGCCTAGACTTGGCAGAACGACCAGAAGACTGAGACAAAATGGTTTGGCATACCTGACAGGGCCAGCCTCCAGGGGCCCTGACCTGCCGACATCTGGAACCAGTCCTTGCTGAGTCACATCGCCAGACTGGACCTGTGAGCTGCCATCTAATGCCACTGCTTTCTGAGCTACAGGCTGGTGGGCAGCCTGCATACAAGAGACGACAAGATTGAGGAGCTAGAAAACTGCTGGGCATTGCCAGAAAGGTATTGCGTTGCTGACACAGGCAAATGTTGCATTGCTACTGCGCTGACAGTCTCAATGAATTCATGATCAGTGCTTCATCGAGCTTGTCACTGCTTTGGAGCAGACTTGTCAACACGCAACTGCAGCATCCCAGCGCCTACAAAGTTGCAGGCGCAAGCTCACAATGCTACTTGTGCTAATTTGTTGGGTGGAGATGTGCACATAGAACAGAGGCGCTGCTTTTCTGATATAGCTTCTTGTGTTGTCCTTCAGCTTCTGATGGCGATAATGCAGCATCGTTGCTGCCAGCAGCAAGAGGTTCAAGCCCAGATTCAGGACATACGCGCTCCATGACTGGCTTGCAAGTCGACTCCATTTGAAAATGTGATTAGAATGTCCTTCTGAACATATACCTTTTGATGGCCGGGAATGATGCTCTGCCTGCCTGCCATCACTCTTCTTGCCAGCAACGGCATTGTCTCAGGCTCGTCCTCGTCAGCTTCCTCTGCTGCTGGCAGCTGGCTGCCAGCTGCTTGGTCAGGTGCTTCATGCAGCACGGGCGCAGCCCCATGCAGAGCTGTGGAGGCTGTGAGTGCAGCAGGCCTGTGCTGAGGAGAACTCGGTCTCTGGGACCTCGCCTGCAGAAACATGGTAAGTAGTTTATCTGTGCATGCACAGCTGGATTGTGCACCGGCATACTGTCATTTTGGCACATCAAATGAAGTTTTGTATGAAAGCAGCAGCTGGCTTGACGCAAGGTGAACCTGCAATGAGCATGGTGATGTGATTCAGGACTGTTTGCGTGCTGTTGTCAGGGCAAAAAGATTTGTGCCAGCACATTTGTCGCTACACCCGTGATGCTCTAAACAAGCCTGTCTGGAGGGAACTGACTTGCGTCGCACGTACCTGATGCCTGCTGGCTAAGTATACGTTAATTACTGTTATTATTTGTTGCGTGCAAAGAGGGAGGAAGGGTATGCAGCAAGCAGGTCACGTCAACTCCAGTTACTGAATGCACCTGTGCCTCTGGAGAGGCTCTGCGCTTCCCAGCTGTCCCCGCCACAGCTGTGGCCACCTCTGGTGACTGCCTTGCTTCTCCATCTGCCTTCCTCTTCTTGCTGCTGTCTGCCTGAACGGTCTCCCTTGCCTCCACTTCTTGCCTGTGAACGGCCTCTGAAGACGCTGCTGTCCTAGACCCTGTTGCAGCTGCTGACTCATGCACGCCTAGGTTTTCTGGTTCTTCCACTTTTGCCACTGGTAGGGCTTTGGGTGGACCCATGACATTGCTTGGCGCTACAGATGCTTCAGCAGGAACTGCATTGATTGGGACGGCGCGCATGGCCGTTGGAACCCTTGCTGCTCCACCCCCCAGCCCTAAAAATAAGACAATACCCTTGCCGCAACCATCGCATTGACTTCAATCTTTGTGAAACCTTGGCAGGATGGCAAATGCCACCAGAGTTGAGCAGGTGTTGCACATCAGATGCCGGCACCAATTGTGTTGTGCTGCTGCTGAAGCCAGCTGTCAAGTAGGGCAAGTGGATCCCAGTACACAAACCCAGAGCTATGATTGCTTGTTGTCATTTTACAGACATCTGTACCAAACACGTACATTGCAGCATGTATGTATGCCAGCAGCAGTGACGTCTACAGGGTCAATGTCATTGGCTTGCCTGTTCTTTTTGGCCCAACACTGCGGTCTCTTTTGAATGCGGAAGCAAAGGACTGCTGCACCAGCGTGGAGGCTGGCCGGGATTGGTGAGCCAGACTCTGATTGATCTGGATGGTGCCGTCCCCTGCAATGAAACAGAAAGAAAAAATTACATCTTTTGGCATCAATTTGATGAGAAACCAAGTAATAATACCGGGCTGCCCAGGTCCTGCAACAAGTCACACTCCTGATCACAATTGCCAGCCACTGTTGCAAAGCACATTGCTGGACACTCTGCATTCCTGGAGTCTATGCAGAATCGCTTCCTCCTGCTGTGTGACAAAGATGTGTGACACATATGTATGGTAAAGATGTTGCAACAGCTTCGTCTCAACAGCCTGCATTTGCGTGAGAGCTGCCAAGACTCTACAGTTCAAGAAGGAGACTGGACAGATGTGACGGTAACAGTTGCACTGAAACCCATTCTACAGCATATGCTGCAACATGCTGTTCTGGTTTGCGCCCATGTTGCTGTTCAACAGCAACATGGGCGTGCATGTGCTGATATGCATTGAGACGTACCACCCAGAGGCCCTCCACCCAACGTCTTGTCATGTATCGTCTGGGTCTCCTCACCGCTGTGACTGCTGCCATGACTGCTGATGCTGCGTGACGTCATGTCTGCATGTGACCAGACAGCTCATCGAAACGTGGGGAGCTTTGATCGTGGGCAGAGCTCAGCTTGAGCAGACTTCACAGCATCTGCTGGCAGTCGCAAGCGTCGAGGCACACATGCAAACTGGCTGCAGCTTGGTCTATGCACTTGACGACGCATGGCAGCTTTTACAATGCTTTGCTGAGTTGGACACTGATGCAGATTATAAGAGCGTTGCGTTGGTGTGACATGCACGTAGAGGCCTGAATGCTGATGCTAGCATGTGCATCACAATGAGCATGGACAAGCAAGCAGTGGCTCACTTGTGCATGCCATCTTGGGGTGGCTGTGCAGCGTAGCGGTCGTGCACTCAGACTCACTGACGGTGCTGCCTGCAGACTATGCATAGGCTGTCAGATGCAAGTGCACATCTGTCAAGCATTTGGACATTGCATTGTGACAACCTCCCTCTCAATCCTTTCGAGATGGTTCTTTCGTGTCAAAGTTTTGGTGTACAGACACTACAAGAAGGAGACTAGGACATACCCACTTTGATATCATACAGCAACATTGTACACCAAGCGCTAGGTCAGACAATCTGCCCAACATGCATTCCTGAAAGAATGGCAAGCTGTCAGGAACAACAGTGTACCTGAGCTGGTGCTGTGATACGTCATGTTGCTAGCGTTGGCAGCTGCAGCGTAGGCGACAGGCCTGGAGTGCAGCCCAGCCTTGGGGTTGATGACCAGGGTCTCTGTTGCACCAGCATTGTGCCCATATAGGGGCTTGCTGCTGTGCCCTATCCTCCTGCTGCTCATGCCCTGGTGCAGAGAGTCATTGGCCTGTGCTGCGCAAAACCCGGGTTACGAATGTGTAAGCCAGAAGGACTGTTCTTTGCAGTCGTGATGGACGAGGTCAGAGAAGCAGCCAGTGCGACGGTCCATGACTTAGATGCAAGTTGAAAATGTGTTTTGCAGCATGGTGTGTCTGCAAATTTGTTATTGTCAGGACAGGCTTGGGTCAGAGACACTGCAGTTGAAGGCACATGCAAACCTTCTTGCTGAACCTTCACGAAGCCGCAGCATGAGAAGTATCCATGCGCATGCGCTGCATGTCTGGGAATTGCTTACCCCGATCACAGGGCTCTGTCCTTGAGGGCACCTAGCCCCTGCAGGGGTCGTGAAGGAGGACCCCTCTTCTATGTGTCCAGACAAATGCTGACCATGCAGGCGCTGTGTGGTCTCATGCAGTGTTGCTGTATTGGCTTCACTGTCATGCAAACCATCAGCTGTTCCAGTGCTGGTCCCTTGAGGCTGCAGCCTAATGAGCATCTCCTCCAGTTGCCTGATTCAGAAGGCATGTCACAAAACGTCCAAGCAAAGAGCTGCTGTGAAGTGCTCTCAAGAGATTGGTCCAACAGTTATAGCAATCTAGCCTGTGCTTGTGTATGCCGAAGGTTCCAGATGGGAAAGGATTGGCAGTGTAATGTGGCTTGCCAGATGGCATGCATTGTGTGTGCAACTGTTGCGTGTGGCATGCAGAAAGAGCGAGGATCACAAGACAACTAGCTGGTACCTGACAGGCTCAGCTGACTCTTTGATGCCGGTCTTGAGCTGCTTGATGGCTTTGTTTGTGTTGCCTGGGAACAGAGACGCAGTTACTGCAACATCTAATATGCTGTTAACATCAATGTCAAGGAGTGCATGCACATAGCATATCTGACAGCAGCGCTCAAGCTGCTTGATATCGACATTGAGTTCATGTGCAATACATGTATTGAGCGGTGCATACCAGACTTCAATTCTAAGTCAGCCCACTGCAAGTACAGCAAGGCAGACTTGTCTGCAATCTGCTGGTTTTTGAGGCTCTTGAACGCATCCCTGCCTTCATCTTGTCCATTTTGTGACCTGCAGGCATAAAGGATTTACATAATTATGCAACAATGGAAAGTGACAGGCAGCTGGTTGCAGAACATACTCTACCATTGCTGTTTGGCATAGCCAATCCACAGCTTCAGGAATGCATCATTATTGTAATTCCCATGCCTTGGGACTTGCTTGGTTGCCCATTCATACAGTTGCAGCATAGCAAGGCCTTGGCGCTTGTCACGGGGCTTGGGATCTGACTGGCATGCAGCCTGCTGTGATTCAGCATGCTGTATAATGGACCACCAAGGCTCAGGTAAGTGTGGCTGTTTGTGGACAACCTCAGTCAAACTTGACACCTTATCTACAGAGAGCGGTGCACACTTCTGCAGGTACTGTTGTAGATGCACCTCCCAGCTGATTTGACGTGAAGCAGACAGTGGAACAGATGGCATCTGCAAGGTGAACGGCGATTGTTTGCCCTCAGGAGAGTCAGCAACATACGCAGCAGGCAAGCAGCGAACACAAAGCTGAAAAGATAACAGTCATCCAGTGCCTTGCAGCCAGACAGCCACTCACTTCAGTTGTCTGCAAACTGGGAGTTTGTGGAGCCTGCCTACCAGCAGGCACAGCTGACATTCCCTTGCTCATATGCACAGTTTTGGCAGGTGGTAAATTCTTCCGATTACTCAAGACACGCCGAGACGGACAACCTATCTGCTTCGAGAAGCCCTTACCCAAAAAGCCTGCGTTTTCCTTTTCGTCTTCGGCCACAACAGTGGCGACGATGGTCATAGCTTTTGATCCCACGCCATGACTGCTGGGAAACAAGCTGAGCCAAGTCAATGACGATGATGCCAAAGCATCTCAATTCACGTGACAGATGGCAATGCTGCCTGCGCAAACTCGCGATGCAGCGTGTATGTCTTATGAAAGAATGTGTTGTAGCAAGCTGTTTTTGTGGGGTTCAAAAGCCCAGTTTTGATGAATTGTAAAATCGTAGGCCTGGCTCATGAGCTGAAAACTGTACGTGCGCCATCTTGTATCGACTGCTCATCACCCGCCGTTGGTATACAAAGTAGCAGCGAATACAGTTCAGCGGCCAGTATCAGGCTTTGTGCTACAGACTGCGCCTGAGCAGCTGTTCGGCCCACGCCCTTGTGTCACAAGCAGACTGCTTGCTGCAAGTGAGCTTTCGTTCGTCGTCGGGGCCACCCAGTCAGAGTCACACTTGCTGTAATACTGCGGGAAACTCTGAAACCTTACGATGGCAGAGTTTCGCAAGTGGACACTGCACTTTGAGGATGGCAACAATAGTGTGGACGGCAAACGGGTACAAGACCCACCGGGCTTCACAGGTGCAGGTGGTAAGGAACTGGTAAGCTTGCACAACGAATTACCGCCACAATGTCCCCGACGATTGCTTTTAGGAGTCAGAGTAGCTCCTGTCACTGCGCAGATAATTGCAGGCAGTAGTAAGTCTCTGAACATGGATGTGGCTCTCCTCAAGCAAAGACGGCAAGAGGTAAGAGGCGTTCATTTGTAGCATTGTGAAGTTCGAGACGCAAGGTATCTTCAAATAGTAGCATGAATGTGATGCTGCAATGCAGGCCATGATGTCAAAAGCACTTGGGTCTTTCAAGCAAGTAGGATTTCTTTGCTTCATGATGTGGATGAGTGGCAGTCAGATTCATCTTTTCAGCATCATGATGTTAGTGACTGGCATCTACCAGCCATTGTCAACTCTCTTCAGCGTCAATCAAGGTATTATTTTGCTCTGCTATCTAGCACTGAGCACGCCCCAGCATCCTGCAGCAGTAGCAAAACCTGTTATGGCTACAGCTCACATGGATGCATGGTTCCAATCAACATGTTTTCCTCAAGCATGTTGTGCCTTTGCCAAGAAGTGCCAGCTGACTTTGTATGTCATTTGCAGCTATCCCTCAAGACCAAACAGGTCAGCTGGAGCTTCTGAAACCGCGGCTGGTTTTTAGTGCAATACAAATAGCTGGGCTGATTTTCGCCTTGAACAAGCTTCAGGGCATGGGCTTGCTGCCAACCAATCCATCTGACTATGTTTCCTTTTTAAAAGCACCTGTGGCCAGTGAATTTGCTGGTGGAGGAGTCAGGCTGGGCAGATAGTAAGACACTGTCACTTATAAGGAGAGAAACCAATAAGGGACGAATCTCTATGTACAAGTGTATGCAAGTTATTCAGTTTTTACACGATATGATTTGCTATTCATGCCTGTCCGCGTTCACATATCTATGGTAAAGCAGGGACTGTTGTTGCTTTAGGATTTACAAATGTAAAAAGAGACAGCCTTCAACGCTCCTTGCTTTTGTGATCATTCGCTTGAATGTTTCTGCAAGTGGCAATACTGCCGTCAGCTCAAACTGTTTAGAGGCATCCTTGAGATTCAGACCACTGCAGGCAATCACAAGCTCCAGGATGCTTTGTGCTGATGCCTTATGGAGGCCTGAAAGATGCTGTGACATATCTATCAATACTTGCAAGATTGTGAGGGATGTAAGGTTTGGTACAGCAATGCATTTCATTCAGGTGGACCAGGGCTGCATGCTACTTTTGGCTTGAGGGTCCAGATCATTGTGCGTGATAGAGCCTAATAGCTAGAACGTGTTATTAAGTGTTCTTGGTTTGGCTGCATGGATCAACATGGGCATATGCTAAGCAAATCCACATAGATCACAGTTAGGCTTATCCTGCAGGCAGTTGACAAGGAGCTTTGCTGCGCAAACTGAACAGCAATGACACACAAATATCTTTAACTTGCTGGTCAGCAGGAGCCATAAATTGCACTGGAGAATCCTGAGGGACTCCCTCAGAGGGAGAGACAGTCCTTCAAATGCATTCTGCAATAAAATTCGCTCTGTACATCAAGCGCGTCCGTGAGCTGCACAGCTTTTGTGCGTATGCTTTCAGTTTGTACTCACATTGTTGATTGCACTGTCTAACAAATCCAGGCTTTGCGGCAGCACATACGTCAGACCAGATGGTTTTCACCAAAAGACTCTGTGCTGCTGCTCGGGTAACGGTGAGCTTTCAATCCTCGGTAGTCAGGGTGGAAAGTGTAGCAGACGAGTGTCTCTACGCGTCTTGGCGCTGCGATGCTGTCTCGCTGCATAGGATCTTTGTGATCCTCGCAAGCTCAAGATTGCTGTTTGTTATCACATCTATACCCAGATGAATGCAGGCTCACCATCCCAGACATCACAAAAGCCTAACATGTGCGCAACAGCCAAACATCAGAGCTAAGAGCAAGCTTGTGAAGACCAACAGATCGAACATACCAACAGCAACAAAGGTGGATCAATCAGATGCCTACAACCAGCAAATGAAGAAAGCTATGGGTTGGAAAGACGCTGATCCTTACCAGTATCACTATGACAGAGGACTGTACTACCACGAAATAGTGCCAGATCTGATCTGTGGCTCTCAGCCCAGGAATGCGGAAGACATCACAGAGCTCAGGGAGGAAGTGCGTGCATCCACCATCATCAATGTGGGTATGCACTGCTGCTGCTGCTGATGCTACTCCTGATGCTACTGCTGCTGCTGCTGCTGCTGCTGCTGCTGCTGCTGCTGCTGCTGCTGCTGCTGCTGCTGCTGCTGCTGCTGCTACATTACAGACTTCATTACCATTCAGCATAAGCATACGCATCAGTAATGGCAACATCAGCGTTTGGCCCAGCTTACCTGTGCTGATGTCCTCTGCAGTTGCAGCAAGATGCGGACTTCAACCACTGGGGTGTGGACTTCGGCGCTCTGCAGCACAGAGCTCAGGAGCTTGACATACAGTTGATTCGCAGACCTGTGAGCATTGCTTCCCTGTTTTATTGATAAGAGCACAGTGCCATGGCAACACAAACACTGTATGCCAGCAACAGCAAGCTTGACCTGATTTACTGGTTTACAACCTGCCTGCTGTGATATTTTAGTATGTATGCAGGCGCAGGACTTTGATCCCCACAGTTTGCGTCACATGCTGCCATCAGCTGTAAGCTCAGTCTACCATTCACTTCAAGACAAGAGAAGGTACATAGTTTCTGCTACTCATATTGGAACCTCGTACTATTGTTGCATTGCCACAGCCCAGCACTTTCATGCCATGCACAAACCTGCTCATGGGACGTCTCCTTCCACATACTGACAGAAGGTGCTGGTGCATGTTAGGGTGTATGTACACTGTACAGCAGGCCTAGGGCGAGCACCAGCTGTCATCATTGCGTACCTCTTCTGGTTCAAAGACATGAGCTTGGATGAGGTAAGCTATTTGCTCCCATCCCTTGGCAATTGCCCGGGTACATGTGCAGCTATGAGTAAATCAACATAAGAACCCCAGCGTCCACCTTTTGAACATCAATCTGCCAGACCCTTCAACTGCAGTACTTGCAGACCTTGGAAGTCACATTTTCACATGTTGATTGGGCGTTGCAGGCATACAAACACTTGACAGACATCAGGCCATGCGGACCGAAGCGTGATGCCATCAGGGGAGCAACATTTGATCTATGCTCCGGACGGCCACCACATGATTTTGACCAATTGGTCAGTAATGCCTTCTCTGGCATGTCTCAGCATGAGAGGGATACACTGCGACACAGGGTAGTGACGTGGGGTTCTTAGAGCTTTGTTCAGCCCATATGCATGCAGCTAGCAGGCTGACCAGAATTGCACTGAAAATCAGGGGCAGCCCTTCTAGCATAGCGCTTGTTCATGGACAGGTCTGATTGTGTCTGTTTGTGCCATATCAGATACGTCTTATCGTGTTAGATCTTTTACATCAGATAGTATCTGACTGAGACTGATACTTTCACCAGATCTGCATACAATTTTACTTGGGCTTGTGGGTAGTTTCATCGTGCAGCTTATAGACCAGCTGCCATGCATGCAGGTGACATCTTGTGTGGAATGCAGCACAGGCAGCACACTAATGTATCCGATTCGTGTGCATAGCAGGCAGCATCCTGCTGCGTGCACAGATAATATGGTGCAATGTTGTTCGATGTTTGATTGCACACCTCCAGTAGATTTCTTTCCCAAAATGGCAGGCCATTCAGGGTTCATCTGTACAAGGTTCACCTATTTCATACATACCTAAAAACCCCATCGAGTGCAGACCCAAAAAATGGAATCACCTAGAAGTAAAGAGAAGCACTAGTTAACATCAGACACATTCCTATGGAAGACTGTCCTTTGAGTAGCCTTGCCAATGTCAATCCACTATGTATTCAGGAATGAAATATGCAAACCAGATCAGAACCGTCAAATTACTGCCAATCAAATACAAGAGCGCAAACACCACAGATCCCACTACCTATCTCAGAGTTAACATCAGTATTAGCATCACAGTGCAATCATGCATTTGTCATACTCCAGCGTACACAGCTGCAGGAGCTGGCAGTTTGCGAGTCTGGGGGGCAGGAACAAATGGAAACAAAACATTTCGAGGCACATCTGCACGCTGACTCTGTATCGCCATCAACTGCTCTAGGACATCCTCTACTATCTCTTGCACAACCTGCAGTTGGGCACAGTCACAGTCCAGTCAGCAGTCATGCCACTGTGTATGCAGCACAATGTGGCTCACTCAGCATCATCAAGGAAGCACATGGCTCAGCACAAAAAAACAGTAACAGAAAGAAAAGAAAACAAGGACTACACCTTTCGGCGTCAGTTTAATGAGAAGCTAAGTATTTTAGCGGGCTGCCCAGGACAGAATAACAGTGACAAGTACTTCCTGAAACACTGCGTCGTCAAGCACAGCAGTGCTCGTGCTCAAAGACCTGTCACCATGACAATCAGCATATCTCAAAGCACACAACTGTTGTGTTGACCACAGTCGTTCAGATATGACGGACATGCCTGGGAAGTTGCTGACTGGCCACTAAGAGCTGTCAATGCTTGCTGAAGCTCCTGGATCTGGGCTGATGGGTTAGTCAGCAGCTGCAAGGTTGTGCTCAGATTTGGCTCCAAATCAGCTGGCCTCAAGCCTGACATCACAGAAACATCGTGAAAACTCAGCCAGCAATGACGCTGTAACGAGATTTGGTACCAGGTCACAGCTGGCATTGAAGGCAGGCTCGTTACATCCAAATAAGAGCCACAGATTGTGACAGATGCTGTGAAGGGTGGGGCTGCCAATCATGTCATTATCATGGTTCAGCTGTGGTTTAATAGCCTGATATAGACAACAAAGGCATGTTGTCAGAATGACAGCGACCAGCAACCATGCTCACCCACAGTATACACTCTGCTGCAAAGGTCATGCTGAAACTTGATGCAAATACTGAAAACTTACGCAAATACCAAAACCTTCATGCAGATACTGAAAATGCCTGTAGCAGGCACAAGATCATGCCAAGACCTCCCCCCTCAAAGCAAGAACAACTTGTCACATTTAGCGCTTGCCAGCAGCGGCATGCATATAAGCCCAGCATGATATCATGGATATTCAGGTGCAGAGGCGCAGAAGCTTCATACCTAATAGCCCTGATGCCACCTCCAGCAGTGATTGTAGATACACCTCTTCTGTCTGACTGAGAGGGGGTGCCAGCTTCTGCAGCAGCTGCTCTGCAGGCTGGAAGCCAAGCCCAGGGACGAAGATAGGGGGGGAAGGCAGGGGTGGCAAGGGCAGGGGCCCTAGGAAGGGTATCCTGGGAGCTAGGGAGGGCAGACTGTTGTATGCCCTCTGTAATCTATCCCTGGTGTAGTAATCTAGGCCAGTGACGAGCTCCTTGACTAACAATGGTCGAAGCTGCCTTGCTTCTGGAGCCAGCAGGAATGAAATGGTATCCTGTACAACAAGGTAGATGCCATGTCAGAGGCAACAGGTCAAATGCACTATAGTCCTGACTTGCTGCTACGTGCATGGTTGAATGAGCACAGGCATGAGATGGCAAATCTGCTATATCACATGCAGATCCTTCAGCGCCTGACAAAGAATAAGCCAGCGCGAACTACCGATGTCTGAGCAGCCAGCACACCAGTGTTACCCCTACGTAATACATGATTGCAATACGTAAGACGCAATATGCAGTATTATTCAGTATCACTCCAGCAAGGTAAGTATTGCTGAGCAAACTACAGCACACTGCATTGCAGCAGCTGCAGTCTGATGCTGCATGTTTGCCAACATGCCTTTTACATCGCTGACAGCAACACAGACAGGCCAACACGTGCATTGATGCAGGAGGTGCATTGCACACAGCTTGCAGAGAGGCTGACTGCACAGCATTGCACAACAGCACAGTTGATCTGGAAATGAGCTAAAACATCTCCACAATGTAGAAGCGCGATTCAACTGTCCCCAGACGTTTCTGGTTACAAACTCCCAGTGTAGGAATGGCGTTTGTGAACCAAAATAGACGTTTTGGGATTGAAAACAGCTGAGCAGGTACCTGAATAGAAGCTCCGTCTTCAGGAACAGCATCAAAGTCAATGAAGCCCTGGGTCTGGTCTGCCACATACCCAAGGGCAGCATTCAGCAGGGCTGACAGCCGGGTTGGTTTTACGTTACCGTTGCTGTCATACATGAGGTCCCTGAGAAGTAACGCTGAGCCTGACGTGGAGTTGCGCAGCACCTTGCGCACCACGAATGGGTAAGCCTGCAGATGCAAAGTGGGCCTGTGAGGGCTTGGTCATGGTGAGTCTGACTACAAGTAAAGTTTGGTCAGGGTCAGGGTCAACAATTTCAGGTAGGGTTGAGGCGCATACGAGGCACAGACTTGACCGCGTCTTGACCTACAGGGCATACATACCTGTGCACAACAGACAACAATGTTGTGTGCATGCACATACTGATTGTTAACACAAGCATTGACTCATAGTGTGCTGGCGTTTCTCATTTTATAGCTCGCTGATCCATGGTGTGCTGATGTTCTTCTAGTTCATCTCCCCAGCATGAAATGCACTTTTGCTGTCCACAGGCGATTCTGAGATCGAGTTTCCACCGCAGGATGGACATGTCTGTGAAAACATTGACATTCCTTGGCTGAAAACAGCGGAATGTAGCTGACAAATAGCTATGCAGGTGAGCTAACATCACCTTGCACATGATTTTGCAGGGCAGCTGCCATGAGCATGAACAAGGTTGAGTTGCAAAGGCGTTTCTCAAAAAGACGCTTGGAGTTCTCCTTGCAAACAATCACACACTTCAGTTCAAACCAGGCTTCCATACAACTTCCCAACATCAGCATGTGTGTCTGATCAACATGTGTGTCTGATCAGCATGTGTGTCTTATCAGCATGTGCGTCTTATTAGCATGTGTGTCTAATCAGCAGGTGCGTCTGATCAGCACACCTGGGAGACCATTTGATAGTTGGGGTCCCCCATGAGAGCGATACCCTCCAGGGTGGCAGTGCTCCTGGCCAGCAGGGACATGTAGGGAGGCACACTGAAGGGAATCTGCATGCTGGTGCGTATCAGGTCTTGTGACAGGCTCTGGAAGTCCAGAGACTTTGCCCCACCTCCTTTCAGATATG
>JAABUP010001174.1_pt1 | contig 55311 bp, 58 predicted proteins | sample 5559201 | NCBI WGS metagenome assembly JAABUP01 (sample SAMN10711887, study PRJNA513373) | rock metagenome | isolation source: Antarctica rocks | place: Antarctica | reverse complement strand
TGTTGCCCGCGTTGCCCACGGGCAGGCAGTGCGCGTCGGGGGCCTTGCCCAGGAAGTCCAGCACCTCGAAGGCGGCCGTCTTCTGCCCCTCGATCCGGTCCGGGTTGACGCTGTTGACCAGTGTCACGGGGTACTCGTTGGACAGGTCGCGCGCGAGCGTCAGGCAGTCGTCGAAGTTGCCCTCGACCTCCAGCAGCTGCGCGCCGTGCACGAGCGCCTGCGCGAGCTTGCCCATCGCGATCTTGCCGACGGGGACGAGCACCGCGCAGGTCATCCCGGCGCGCGCTGCGTATGCGGCGGCAGATGCCGAGGTGTTGCCCGTGCTCGCGCAGATGACGGCGAGGCTGCCCGCCTGCACTGCCTTGCTGATCGCCATGGTCATGCCGCGGTCCTTGAACGACCCGGTGGGGTTGGCGCCCTCGACCTTCAGGTGCACCGTCATCCCGAGCCGTTCGGACAGGTGCTCGGCCACGACCAGGGGCGTGCCGCCCTCACGCAGCGTCACTACCGGGGTGTCGTCGTCGACGGGCAGGCTGTCGCGGTACTCCTCGATGATGCCGCGCCAGCCCGGGCGGGACAGGCCATGCACCGCTGAGCCCGGTCCCGTGCTGGAGGCAGCAGCCTGCTCCCGGTCAGGCCTCCCCTGCTGCGGCGTCCCGGGCGTCGACTCGTCCCCCCGAGCCGTCGGTGCTGGCTGTGCCGGCGTCACATGAGTAGTCGTCATCCCTCCCCCTCCACGCGCATCACGCTCGCGACAGCACGTACGGCGTCGAGCTCGGCCAGGTCGTCCACCGTCGCGCTCAGAGCAGCATCCTCGGCCGTGTGGGTGACGAGCACCAGGGAGGCGTCGTCGCCGTGCCCCTCCTGCCGAACGCTACGGATGCTGACGTCGTGCCGGGCGAACGCCGCTGCCACCGAGGCCAGTACGCCGGCCTTGTCGGCGACGTCGAGGCTCACGTGGTAGCGGGTCACCGTGCGGCCCATCGGCAGCACCCGCAGGTTGGCGTAGGCGGACTCGGTGGGCCCGCGGCGGCCGGAGAGCCGGTTGCGGGCCGCGGCGACGAGGTCGCCGAGCACCGCTGAGGCCGTCGGCGCCCCGCCGGCCCCGCGCCCGTAGAACATCAGCGAGCCGGCGGCCTCGGCCTCGACGAACACCGCGTTGTACGCCTCCCGCACGCCGGCGAGCGGGTGCGAGCGAGGGATCATAGCCGGGTGCACCCGCACGCTCACGCCGGTCTCGGTCGCGGACCGCTCCGCGATGGCGAGCAGCTTCACGGTGCAGCCCATCTCGCGCGCGCTCGCCATGTCGGCCACGGTGACGCCGGAGATGCCCTCGCGGTGGACGTCGGCTGCCGTCACCCTGGTGTGGAAGGCCAGACCGGCGAGGATGGCGGCCTTGGCGGCGGCGTCGAAGCCGTCGATGTCGGCGGTCGGGTCGGCCTCGGCGTACCCGAGCGCGGTGGCTTCCTCGAGCGCCTCCGCGAAACCCGCGCCGCTGGTGTCCATCCGGTCGAGGATGAAGTTCGTAGTCCCGTTGACGATCCCGATCACCCGGTGCACGCGGTCACCGACCAGGCTCTCCCGCAGCGGGCGCAGCAGCGGGATGGCACCGGCCACGCTGGCCTCGTAGTACAGGTCGGTCCCGGCCGTCGCCGCGGCGTCGTGCAGGCTGGCGCCGTCCTCCGCCAGCAGCGACTTGTTCGCCGTCACGACGCTCTTACCGCTGGTCAGGGCGCGGAGCAGCCACGAGCGGGCCGGCTCGATGCCCCCGACGACCTCGATGACGAGGTCGACGTCGTGGCGCGCCACCAGGCCGGCGGCATCGTCGGTGAACAGCGCCGGGTCGACAGGCAGGTCACGAACCCGATGCGGACGCCGGACCGCCACTCCTGCCAGCTCGAGCGGCGCGCCGACGCGGGCGGCGAGGTCGGCGCTGTGCCGGTCGAGCAGGCGCACCACCTCGGTGCCGACCGTGCCGCACCCGAGCAGCGCGACGCGCAGCGGCGCTGACTGTTCCGGCACCTGGTGCTGGGCAGTCACCGGCTGGCCGGCGGTCACGCGTCGACGTCCAGCCGCATGAGGTCGTCCTCGGTCTCCCGGCGCACGATGGCCCGGCTGCTGCCGCCTGACACCGCGATCACCGGCGGCCGCGGGACGTGGTTGTAGTTGCTCGCCATCGACCGGTGGTACGCCCCGCTCGCCGGCACGGCGACGAGGTCGCCGGGTGCGAGGTCGGCCGGCAGCGCGACGTCGCGCACCACGACGTCGCCGCTCTCGCAGTGCTTGCCCACCAGCGTGACCACGCGCGGCGCGGCATCGCTGGTCCGCGAGACCAGCCGGGCGGTGTAGTGCGCGTCGTAGAGCGCTGTCCGCACGTTGTCGCTCATCCCGCCGTCGATGCTGACGTAGGTCCGCAGGCCGGGCAGCTCCTTGACGGTGCCGACCGTGTAGACGGTGACGGCGCCAGGACCGGCGATGGCCCGGCCGGGCTCGACGGCCAGGCGCGGGACGGCCAGCCCGGCGTCGGCGCACTCCTTGGCTACCAGGGCGGTGAGTCGCTCGGCGACCTCCGCCGCCGCAAGGGGGGCGTCCTCACCGGTGTAGGCGATGCCGACGCCGCCGCCGAGGTCGAGCTCGGCCAGTTCGATGCCGTGCTCGCGCTGCAACGCCGCCAGCAGCCCGACCATCCGGTGGGCCGCCAGGCGAAAGCCCGCGGTGTCGAAGATCTGCGAGCCGATGTGCGCGTGCAGGCCGACGAGCTCGAGCGGCTGGGTCGCGAGCACCTGGCGGACGGCCTCCGCAGCCGCACCGCTGGCCAGGGAGAACCCGAACTTCTGGTCCTCCTGCCCGGTGGAGACGTACTCGTGGGTGTGCGCCTCGACGCCGGGCGTCACTCGCACGTAGACCCGTTGCCGCACACCTGCCGCGTCCGCCACTGCGCCGAGGCGCTCGACCTCGGTGAGCGAGTCGAGCACGACACGCCCGACGCCGTAGTCGACGGCGCGGGTCAGCTCGTCGACCGACTTGTTGTTGCCGTGGAACAGCAGCCGCTCGGGCGGGAAGCCGACGGCCTGCGCCACGCCGAGCTCGCCGCCGGTGCAGACGTCGAGGGAGAGCCCCTCGGCCTCGACCCAGCGGGCCACCGCCCGGGACAGGAAGGCCTTGCCGGCGTAGTAGACCTCGCCCCCGGCGAAGGCGCGCCGCCAGTGCCGGCACCGCGCGCGGAAGTCGTCCTCGTCGAGGGCGAGCAGCGGGCTGCCGTGCTCGGCGACGAGGTCGTCGACCCGGCAACCGCCGACGCGCAGCACGCCGTCGTCGTCCACCACCGCCGAGGCGGGCCACAGCTCGTCCTCCAGCGGTCGGTGCGTCCGGGTCACCGCGGGCGGGTGGTGGGCGGCCGGCCGCGGCGGCGAAGCGGGGGCGCCCGGCGCGCTGAGCGCGGTCACATCCGGTCCGGAGCGTGCACGCCGAGCAGCCCGAGGCCGTTGCGCAACACCGTCTGGGTGGCCTGCACCAGCAGCAGCCGGGCGATGACCAGCGGCGACGCCTGCTCCTCGCCGGCCTTCAGCTCCGGGGTGAGCACGCGGCAGGCGTCGTAGAAGCGGTGGTAGGTGCCGGCCAGCTCCTCGAGGTAGCGCGCGACGCGGTGCGGCGCCCGGGCGTCGGCGGCTGCGGCGACCACCCGCGGGAAGTCGCCGAGCGTGCGCAGCAGCTCGCCCTCGCGCTCGTGCTGCAGCAGGCCGACGTCGACGGCGAGCGGGTCGGTCGGCAGGGTGACGCCGAGCTCGAGCGCGTTGCGCAGCAGGCTGGCCGTGCGGGCATGAGCGTACTGCACGTAGAACACCGGGTTGTCCGGCGCCTGGCGCGAGAGCAGGTCCAGGTCGAGGTCGACGGTCGAGTCGGTGCTGGACCGGACGAGCGAGTACCGCGCGGCGTCGACACCGACAGCATCGACCAGGTCCTCGAGCGTGATGACGTCACCGGCCCTCTTGCTCATCCGCACCGGCTGACCGTCGCGCACCAGGTTGACGAGCTGCCCGATGAGCACCTCCAGCGTGCGCTTCGGGTCGTCGCCGAAGCAGGCGGCCATGGCGGTGAGCCGGCCGACGTAGCCGTGGTGATCGGCCCCGAGCATGAATACACAGCGGTCGAAGCCGCGGCGGCGCTTGTCGAGGTAGTAGGCCGCGTCGGCGGTGAAGTAGGTGGTGCCGCCGTCGGACTTAACCAGCACGCGGTCCTTGTCGTCGCCGAAGTCCGTCGTCCGCAGCCAGGTCGCACCATCGGCCTCGTAGACGTGGCCCTGCTCGCGCAGCCGGACGAGCGCAGCCTCGATTGCGCCCGACTCGTGCAGGCTCCGCTCGGAGAAGTAGAGGTCGAAGTCGACCCCGAACTGGTGCAGCGAGGACTTGATCTCGTCGAACATCAGCTGCACGCCGAGCCGCCGGAACTGCTCCGCCCGCTGCTCGCCGCGCAGGTGAAGGATGTCCGGCCGCTGGGCGACGACGGCGACCGCCACCTCGCCGACGTATGCACCGCCGTAGCCGTCGTCGGGCGTGGGCCGGCCGCAAGCAGCGGCGTCGAGGGAGGCGACGAACCTGTCGATCTGCGTGCCTGCGTCGTTGAAGTAGTACTCCCGCGTCACGCGTGCTCCCGAGGCCTGCAGCAGGCGAGCGAGCGAGTCACCGACGGCCGCCCAGCGGGTGCCACCGATGTGGATCGGACCGGTGGGGTTGGCGCTGACGAACTCCAGGTTGATGCGCTCGTCGATGTCGGCAGTGCACCCGTAGGCCGAGCCGGCCACGAGCACCGTCTGAGCGATTCTGCCGAGCGAGGCCAGCCGGATGTTGAGGAAGCCTGGCCCGGCCACCTCGACCGTGCTCACGCCCTCGACCGCGCCGAGACGGCCAGCCAGCAGCTCGGCAATCTCCCGCGGCCGGCGACCGGCCGGCTTGGCAAGCTGCATCGCGACGTTGCTGGCGTAGTCGCCGTGCTCCTTCACGCGCGGCCGCTCGACAGTGACGCTCGCCGGCACCGCGACGGACAGCTCGCCCGCGCCGACCGCAGCCGCGACGACCTCGCGCAGCGCGCAGGCGAGGGCGTCGGGAGTCATGGGCTCGATCGTATCGGCGCGGCCTGGCCGGGATCTCGAATAACCAGGGGGGCCGGGCGCTGCTGCTAGCCTTGCCGACCAGGAGCCCCCGTAGCTCAGGGGATAGAGCACCGCCCTCCGGAGGCGGTGGCGCAGGTTCGAATCCTGCCGGGGGCACTCCACCGTTGTTGCTGGTCAGGCTAGGTCTTGAACCCTGTCAGGGGCAGCGTGCAGCTGGGCCAGACGGCCCGTAGTCCGCGCCTGGTCCGCAAGAAGTCCTTGAGCCACGCTCGCGGCCGCGTCCATCCTGTCCGCGACGTCGTCGAGCTGGTCGCCAAATAGGTGGCCGTAGAGGTCAAGCGTCATCGTCGCGGACTTGTGGCCGAGCATCTGCTGAACCACCTTGACGTTGGCCCCCGAGGCGATCGCAAGGCTTGCAGCCGTGTGGCGCAGCTCGTGCGGGTGCATCCCGGCCAGACCCACGCTGGCAGCCGCCCGATCAAACGCTGCGCGGCGAAACACTCGTACACGGAGGGCGCCGCCACCACGGACGCCAGGGAAGACGCATCCGGCGTCCTTCCGGCTACGTGGCCGGCCAGCTCGTCAACGAGCGACCGCGGTATGGGTACCTCGCGCCGCTCATGCCCTTTCGGCGTCCCCCAGTGCTGGACACCGCCGACCTCGGTCACCGACTCAGCGATAACTGCCCGTCGTCGCATGAGGTCCAGCCGGCCGACCCGCAGCGCGGCCAGCTCCCCGAAGCGCAGACCGGTGTAGGCCAGCATGAGCACGACGAGGCGGTACTCCCCCGCATCCGATGCGAGCCGGAGCACCTGGCCGTGTGACAGGTAGCGCCGCTCAGCGACGGTCACCCGCGGCAGATTCACTCCATCGGCAGGGTTGCGGGCCAGCCGACCGTCCTTCACCGCCAGAGCGAGGATCAGGCTCAGCACCCGGAAGTTCTTGCGCACCGTCGCAGGTGCCGCCGTCCGTCCGAGCTGGGACACCCACGCCTGCACGTCGGAGTGAGCAACGTCCGCCAGCCTCACGGGCGCCCAGCGAGGCAGGACGTGCACCGACAGGATGCCCCGGTAGCGCTCCGCGGTCGACGACTTGAGGTGCGCCTGACCGTCAAGCCAGCGCCCTGCCCACTCCCCGACTGTGATCCTCGCTAGTCCCGGGTCGACGTAGGAGCCGGTCTGAACGGCTGCTGTGATCGTGTCGAGCCACTGCTGCGCGTCGACCTTGCGCCTGAAGGACCTGGCGTGCTCCTTGCCGGCGGCGTCGCGGTAGCGCGCGCGGTACTGGCCGTCCGGGCGCTTCGCGACGCTAGCCACGGTCAGCCTTCGGACGCTGGCCGATCCAGGCATCAGCCGGGATCTCGACCTCGGGCGAGTTCGCGATGAACTGCGCGTAGACCGCCACGTCGTGGGCGTTGAGGCCCGCCGCGAGGGCACCGTTGGTGGCCCGCGCTACTGCTCCCAGGGCTACTCCGGCCTCTGGCGACAGCTCGGCGAGCGAGAGTTCGGGAGGCAGGTGAGGTCGGCCCTCGGCGCGGAACCGCCGCTTGCTCGCCAGGCTCACCACGCCTCCCGAGTCAGGCAACGGGTGCTCGCCCGAGGCCCAGCGCCAGGCATCTCGAGCCTTGATCCGCAGCGTGGTCGTCAGGGAGACGGGCTGAGACGAGCCTGTGTACGGAGGCAGCAGGAGCACTAGCGGACTCGCATCGAGGGCCAACGCGAGCGCGACCAGGTCGTCGACGTCAGCCCGGCGCGTCCCGAGCTCGATCTTCGTGATCGTGTCGGCCCGCATAGTCCTCCCCACGGCTTCCAGCTGAGCGGACAGGGCCTGAACCGTCAGGTGACGGTCGACGCGGAGTCGCAAGAGATTCGCGCCCACGTGTTCGCTGATCGGCCCGCGGGCTATCGGAAGTCGTCCCATAATTTGGCATGCTCGCACGTCTTCTTGACATGTGCAAACGGGTCCTGCGTCGTTCTGCGTAGAGGCGGAAATTACAAGAGCGGAACTCTATCTTGTGGAGGCAGGACGCATGGACCACTACTTGACCAGCGAAGAGGTGGCAGCGCGGTACTGCACCAGCCCCGGCACGGTGCGCTACTGGCGCCACGTCGGCAGTGGCCCGAAGGGACTCCGTGTGGGCCGGCGCGTGCTGTACCTCGAGAGCGACCTAATCGCGTGGGAGAGCAAGCTGCGCGCCGAGCAGGTCGTGGCGGCGTGACCCTTGACGTGGCGAGGGGTGGCCCCGGCCAGGACCACCCCTCGAAGATCGCCGCCGACCAAAGCATCCGACCTGGCCCCCAGTCTGCCACCGCGCACCGCCAAGACCGGTCAGGCGCGCGCCGCCTCGATGCCACGCTGCGCTTGGCACCCCTTCCTGACGGCACCCGCGACCCGTCCATCTCCTGGGATGCGTGCCCCACGCCAGGCGAGCTGGTCATCGAGGTCGGCCTACGGCACACTGCGTGGCTACAAGGCCCCAGCAAGGTCGTTGTGCCCCTGCTGGCCACGCTGGGCAGCAGGTGGCAGTACGAGGGTCAGGCCGGCGGCTGGGCCTTCCCCCGGAAATACGTCGACGACGTCCTCGCCCTCGCCGACCTCGAGCGCCGCCCGATCCGGCTGCGGTCGGTCGAGCGATGACCGGCACTCGCGTCCGCTGGACAGCCCGCGACTTGCTCGATGCAGACTTTCCGCCCCCCAGGTACGCGGTCCCAGGCATCGTGCCCGAGGGGCTGAGCCTGCTCGTCGGCGCCCCCAAGCTCGGTAAGAGCTGGCTCGCACTGGGCCTCCCCCTCGCGAGCGCTTCCGGCGGCAGAGCGCTCGGCAGCGTGCAGGTGACAGCAGGCCCAGCGCTCTACCTAGCACTGGAAGACCCACCGCGCCGGCTCAAGACCCGGCTCTCATCCCTGCTCGAGAACGGTGCCGCGGTTCCGGCCGGGCTCGACCTATGGACCGAGCTGCCACCCCTCGCCGACAGTGGCACCAAGGAGATCGATGAATGGCTGACCGACAACCCGACGGCCCGGCTCGTCGTCGTCGATGTGCTCGCCAAGGTGCGCGGCAGCGGCGACCCGCGAGCTAACCGTTACGACGCCGACTACGCCGTCGTGGCAGACCTCAAGGCGCTGGCCGACCGGCACAGCGTCGCCATGCTGGTGCTGCACCACGATCGCAAGGCCGGTAGCGACGACTACGTGGACGCCGTCAGCGGCACCCACGGACTCGCCGGGGCTGCCGACTCCGTCCTGGTGATGAAGCGCAGCCGAGGCAACGCCGACGCCGAGTTACACATCACCGGCCGTGACATCCAGGAACGCAGCCTTGCCCTGCGCTTCGCCCCCGAGGTCGGGTCATGGTCGCTGCTCGACGGTCCCGCTACCGACTACACGATGGGCGACAGCCGGCGCCAGATCCTGCAACACCTCCGGGTGGTCGGGGGTGCGTCCCCCAAGCAGATCGCTACGTCGCTCTCCCTTGACTACGAGCTTGCCAAGAAGACCTGCCGCCGAATGGCCGACGACGAACAGCTCGACACCGACGGCAGCGGGACCTACTTCCCCCCCGTGTCCCCTGTCCCTCCTGTCCCTGCTGTCCCCCATGATCCTTACGAGGGACACGAGGGACACGAGGGACAGTCCCTGTGGGGGGCGGCATGACCGACCGCCGCGACCCGTATGCCGAGCTGCGCGACCTCGACGGGCACATCGTCACCGCCCGCGCCGTCACCCCCGTCGAGGACGTCGACGGGCACCCGGCCGGCGTCGAGGTCGAGGAGTACGAGGGACTGCTGATCCTTCCGGCCCCGCCCGACGCGAAGGACGTCCCATGACTCACGCCCAGGTGGCCGCGTTGGCTGCCTGGTCCACACGTCGTCCGGCGCGGTCGCGTAGGCCCGGCCCGTCCGCCGCGACGACCGCCGCCGGGGGTGTGGTGCCGGGAACCTCCGCGCCTCCGGCGGCACCCAACACCGACCGCACCTCCAACCCGATCAGGAAGGCACAGCAATGACGAATCCGCAGCCAGGCCGCCCGGGCAACACCGACCCTGCCCCCGATGGCACCGACCCGCGCACCGCACAGGAGAAGCAGGCCGACCTTGACCGCAAGGTGGCCGGGGCGCTGGCCGACATGCGCCGCGCCCTTCGCCTGCCTGCTGACCACTAACCCACCACCACCGAAGGAGAAGACCACCATGGCACTCGACCCGATCAAGGTTTCCGCGGAGGCGACCGACTGGACGCAGCGCGAGCAGTACGCGTTCGACCAGCTCAAGGCGCTGATCGCCACGCATCCCATCACGAAGGCCTACGCCGAGGTGCTGGCCTGCCGTGCGATGCGGCAGCAGCGGCTCGGCGCGGCCAGCACCGCCGGCATCACTCTGACCGGCGTCCCCACCGAGCCCACGCTCCCGACGGCCTCACTCACCGCAGCCTCTGACGCTTCCGGCGCACCGTCGCTGCTATCCGTCATCGCCGCCGTCATCACGTCCGCCGTGACCGATCGGGAAGCGCTCGAGTCGAGCACGCCCGCGTACCAGGACCGAACCGCCAACAGCTGACCCGGCCCACGTCCACAGCAACCGAAGGGAAATATCTCCGTGGCGCTCTACGAAGTCCGCGACACCGTCGCCGTCTTGCAGCAGCTCGGGGTCGACGTGCCTCGACCTGTCCTCGACGGCCTCACCACGGCGAGCAACCTCGTCACTCTGCACCGCCAGCTCGCCACCCGTGCCCGTCCCATTGCCGCTGCCGGTGGTCCGCTCGGTGAGGAGCAGGCGTTGGCCCGCGGCGTGGGTGCCGTGAGCCGCGCTGCGCTTAAGGGCAAGCTCGACGTCGACACCGCCCTCGCCGCAGCCGACGACCTCGCCGCAGCGCAGGCCGAGACGGCCCGGATCGTCCTCGCCATGTCCGTGCTCGACGCCGCTTCCGGTGGTGCAGCGAGTCGCCCGCTCGAGCCGGGCACGAGTGCCGAGGCCGCGCTTATCGATGCGGCCGATGACCTCCTCGCCAAGCTGCACGCCCTGGTGATGGACATGTGCGCGCAGGTACCCGCCCGCCTTGCTCGCCTCGGTGGTGACCTGCCTCGTAGCCCCGCGTTCGCGCTCACTGCCAGCGACGAGGCGAAGGAGGCGTACGTGTCGCTCGAGGCCGACGCCAAGCGGTACCGCCTGGTTCGCGTCGTGCAGCGCCGGCTGTACGCAGTCGCACTCGGCGACGGGTACGCCTCCTTGTGGAACCGCGCCGAGATCAGCCGCGGCCTCGACCAGCGCGAGGACTCCGAACTCGACCCGCTCACCCGCTTCGTGCGTCACTCATCTAGGCACGTGTGGGTGCCTACGATCGACCAGCTGCAGCAGGCGCACCTCCGAGCCGTGCACGAGTCGAACGGCTCGTTCCCCGCCGGCCTCAAGCTCACCGAGCAGGAGCAGGCAGCCTTCAAGGCGGCACGGGCAGGTGTGCTACCAGCGCCCCCCAGGTCGCCTTCCCTTTCTGGCGACCTGCCCGTGAAGGACGCTGTGGGCTCGTGAGCGCGACTCGTCCAGACGACAGGGGGAGGGTCAATCCGCACCGACAACCCACAGACCGTCGAATAGGGCTCTGAATGTGGCTGAGGGCTAAAACACTTGGGAGGTACGTGTGCCTGTTCCTGCTGTTCCGAGACGTTTTGGCGCGTCCGGCCGGAAGCTTTGGCGGGAGGTGCTCGGCCGGTTTGAGTTTGACCAGCACGAGCTGTCCCTGCTGGTTGAGGCTTGCCGGACCGTCGACGCGCTCGACCGGCTGGACGAGATGGTTCACGCTGAGGGCTTGCTTCTCGAGGGGAAGGCGCATCCGGCGCTGGTCGAGGCGAGGCTGCAGCGCGTTGTTCTGACCCGGATTCTCGCTACTTTGCGGCTGCCGGAGGGCGAGTCGGACGTTCGCCCGCAGCGTCGCGGGACAGCCCGCGGTGCCTACCAGGCCAAGCGCCTGCCGGGTCAGCTTCGCGGTGTGTCGTGAAGCGCCGCCCCGTGGCGACTGGACCGTTCGACGTGCCGGTTGAGGTACCGGCCGTGCTTCAGCACAGTCATGTGGAGGACTGGGTCGACGTCGAACGCGAGACGCCGCCGGAGGACTGGGAAGGCGACGTGCGCTGGTACTGGTACCAGCTGCAAGCCGGCCGCAGGCTGCAGGCCGCGCAGGATGAGTGGCTCGTAGCCCACGGCGTTGACCGTTGCGACTGGGCACGACGACGTGCTCTCGGGATGAATGTGCGTTGGCCGAAGTGGCGCGACGGGGTCGGCGCGAGTGCGCTGTCGCGATCCGCGCCTGACCGTTTGGTCCGTATCGGGGTCCCGGAGATTTTCCGGGAGACCATTCAAGGGTCTCCCGCTCCACCCCGCATGAGGGCCCCCCTGGCCTCCAAGGAGGAGTCGCATGGCTGAAGGTGTCCGCGTCGGGCGCGGCTACATCGAGATCCGGCCTCAGTTCGTCGGCAACTGGAACCAGCAGATCACCCAGCAGATCAACGTCAACCAGGGCGCGGTGTCGTCCCGGTTCGACGCGATCGGCAACACGATCGCTGGGTCGCTGATCGCCGGGTTCATCCGCCAGGGCGTCGGCGACAAGATTTCGAGCTCGCTCACCGGCCCTGACGTGAAGATCACCGCGATGGCGGGTGCGGCTACGTCGGCGGTGGCTGCAATCACTCCGTTGGTCGGCGTGGCTGCCGGGTTGGGTGCGGCGTTCGGCGTAGCAGGTGCCGGTGTCGGTGCGTTCGCCGCGCTGGCGAAGCCTCAGATCACTGCCGTCACTGGTGCTGTGTCGGCGGTGACGAAGGCTCAGGATGCCTACAACACCGCGATCGCCACCGGTAACACGAAGGGCGCGACGAAGGCGTTGCAGGACCAGCAGAAGGCGCTGGCGACGCTGACCCCGGCGCAGCGGACCGCGGTGCAGGCTCAGTTGTCGTTCAACGACGCGTTCCACAAGACCTCGGATGCGTTGGCTCCGAAGATTCTCGGGCCGTACACGGCGGGGCTGAAGACGCTGCAAGGGCTGCTGCCGTCGGTCGCGTCGATCGCCGGCCCGGCCGGTGATGCGCTGAAGGGCATCTTCGACAAGGCGCAGAAGGGCATCCAGGGCGCCAACTTCCAGGGGTTCGTCAACACCCTGCGCTCGCAGGTCGGGCCGACGATCACCAGCCTGGGCAGCATCGCCGGGAACGCGGGCGGGGTGCTGTCGCACGTCTTTCAGGCGGCGATGCCGCTGATCCAGCCGGTGCTGAAGATGGTCAACGATCTGTTCGCCCAGCTGAACAGGTCTGCGGCCGGGCAAGGGCTGGCCGACTTCTTCAAACGGTTGCAGCCCCTCGTAGCCCAGTTGGGGCCGACGCTCGGCTCGGTCGTCAAAGCGCTCGGCGACATCCTGAGAGCCGCGCTGCCCTTGGCCGGCCCGGTGCTATCGATCATCAAGACGTTGGCCGACACCCTGGCGACGCTGTTCAAGTCGGCGGACTTCACGGCGTTCGTCGCCAACATCGGCTCGGTCATCAACAGCCTCAAACCGTTGCTGCCAGTGCTCGGGCAGGCGATTGGGCAGATCGTCCACGCCGTGTCGGGCCAGCTTGCGGCGATCATGCCGCAACTGGTGCAGGTCGCCAGCCAGTTCGTCCGGGTGTTCGCCGACGTCATCACGGGGATCACCCCGGCGCTGCCGGCGATCCTGGATCTGGTCAGTGCCTTCGTGAAGATGATCCCGGTGCTGTACCCGATCATCACCGCGCTCCGCGACGCGCTGGTCCCGGTGATCCAGGCGTTCGCTGCCGCGCTGCTACAGGCCAAGCCCTATATCGGCCAGATGGTCACCGCGATCATCCAGATGCTGCCGCCGTTGTCGCAGATCCTGGTCGCGCTCGTCCCCATCGTGCCGGTGCTGGTGCAGGCCCTCGTGCCCGGCATCCAGCTGTTCGCCCAGGTGCTCAAGCTGGTCGCGCCGATCTTGACGCCGATCATCAGCCTGTTCGTGAAGCTGCTGCCGGTGATTCTGCCGATCCTGCCGATCTTCCTCGCGCTGACCAACCCGATCGCTGACGTGATCTTCATCGTGATGGCGGCGGCGGCGGCCTTCAGCCACATGGGCGGCATCTGGCACGCCGTGGTCACCGGCATGAAGGCGATTTGGGACAACGTGCTGCACCCGGTCTGGAACGCCCTAGCCGCAGCGGCCACCTGGCTGTGGAACACGGTCCTGCTGCCGGTGTTCAACTTCATCGGCGACCACTGGCGCATCCTGATTACCGGGATCAAGCTCTACTGGGACAACGTGCTGCACCCGGTGTTCAACGCCTACGCGGCGGTCCTCACCTGGCTGTGGAACTCGGTCGTCAAGCCCGTCGTCAACTTCATCGGCGACCACTGGCGGACCATTCTCACGGCCATGAAGGCGACCTGGGACGGCGTCCTGCACCCGGCGTTCAACGCGGTCGCTGCGATTGCCCAGTGGCTGTGGAACTCTGTGCTTCGCCCGGTGTTCACCTTCATCGGCGACCACTGGCGGCTGATCCTCACCGGCATCAAGGCTGCGTGGGACAACGTCCTGCACCCGACGTGGAACGCCGTCTCTACGGCTATCCAGTGGCTCTGGAACTCGGCGCTGAAGCCCGTGTTCGGCTTCATCGGCACCGGCTGGCGGGCACTCGGCGACGGGATGCGCTGGGTACTCGACCACGTCGTGTCGCCAATGCTCACGGCGATGGCGAACGGGTTCCAGGTCGCCAAGGACGCGATCAAGCAGATTTGGGACGGCATCAGGGATGCGGTGGCCGCTCCCATCAAGTTCGTCGTGAACACCGTGTACGAGGACGGCATCCGCAAAGTCGTCAACGCGGTTTCCAACTTCGTCCACGCGGGCGACGTCCTGCCCGATCTGCACTTCCGCGAGGGTGGCCCGCTGCCGCGGTCGATCCCCGGCAACCACAACATGGACATCGTGCCGTTCTACGGCACACCGGGCGAGGTCGTTGTCCCTCAGCCGGTTGTCAACCGCTACGGCGGCCCCGACTCGTTTATGGGCATGCTCGGGTTCGCCGGCAAGGGCAACGGCGCGGGATCCGGGCACTTTGCGACCGGCGGTGTCCTCGACCTGTCGGGTACCAACCTGTCGGGCCTGTCGGGGCTCGGGCAAGCTGCGGGCGCGGCCTCGGGTGCAGCAGCGGCGCAGCAGTTCGTCCAGCAGCGGGCCGCGCTTACCGCCGCCGGGGCCAAAGCTGACGGTGGAATCCTCGGCCGGATCGTCCACGACGTCGCCCACCCGACAGATCTCATCGGCGACCTGAGCAACCTGGTGCAAGGCGCGATGGCTGCTGTGCTGACCCCGATGATCCACGGTCTCGAGGGTGTCGCCGACAAGACGCTCGGTGGCATGGGTGGCATGGGTCACCTTGCCGGCCTCGGAGTTCACAAGCTCGGCGACCAGATCATCTCCTTCGTGCAGAGCAAAGACGCGGCGTACAACGCGGCGAAGGCTGCGTCCGCTGGCGGGCAGTACGGCGCCAGCAGCGACTTCGGCGGCGTCAAGCCGTGGGTTGCCTACTCCGGTCACATGGTCGGTAGCCAGTTCGGTGTTGCGAACATCGGCGGCGTCCGCCCCGATGCCTACCCGGATCACCCGTCCGGGCATGCCCTCGACTTCATGACCTACGGCAACGTCAGCCAGCAGATGGCGCTCGCCGACTACCTGCAAGCCGGGCAGCACGCACACAACATCGAGTACCTGATCCGTCGCCCGCAGATCTGGACCCGGGAGGCCGGCTACTGGCGCGGCATGGAAGACCGGGGCTCGCCGACGGCGAACCACATGGACCACGTTCACGCCACTTACATGGACGACCCGTACGCCGATTCGCTGTGGGCGCGGGCCGGCAGGCCCCTGTTCGGCGCGGCCTTCAGCGGCCCGGCGGCTGGCGCGTCGGACGGTTCGCAGGTCGGCAACGCCCGCGTCATCGCCAACGTCGCTAAGGCGATGGGCCTCAGTCGTAACGCGGTCGAGATCGCGCTGATGACCTCCCTGCAAGAGTCCGGGTTGAAGAACATCAACTACGGCGACCGTGACTCCCTCGGTCTGTTCCAGCAGCGGCCGTCGCAAGGCTGGGGCAGCCCGGCGCAGATCATGGACCCTTCGTACGCCGCCCGGAAGTTCTTCGAAGCGCTTGGAAACGTCGGCCATTGGGAGTCGATGCCACTGACCTATGCCGCGCAGGCTGTGCAGCGCTCTGCCTATCCGGAGGCGTACGCCAAGTGGCAGGGCCAGGCCGACAGCCTGCTGCCGCAGATTGGGTTCGCTGACGGCGGCAGGTACCCGGTCGGCAAAGCGTTCCGCGTCGGTGAGCGCGGCATGGAGACGCTCGTCATGGACCAGCCGGGGACGATCATCCCCAACGGGGCCAAGACCAGTGGACCGCTGATCGGTACGGCTGTCATCCGCGAGATGGCCGACGCCGACCTGCTGGCGCAGCGCCTCGCCTACCTTCAGGCGTCGGACACGTCGTGAGCCTCATCGGTCGCATCGCCGACATGAACGACGACCCGGAAGCCCGCCTGGCCCTCGCCCGCAGCGCAGTCCGGCGGATCGCAGCCGGCGACGTGCCGCTCGCGGTCGACCATGTAGGCGAGGCACTGGCACGGGCTGACGAGCGGCTCGAGGTCAGCGTCCTGCTGCAGCGATTCGTCGCCGAGGGCAACGTGGGGAGGGGTAACTCCCGCTGACGACCCACAGACCGCCGATGAGGGCGCTAGAAGGTCAGTCAAGTTCAGAGACTGTGACCCGGCGTCTTCAAGTTCTCTAAGGGAACTTCGAGATGCCGCGACGCGGACCGCCACCCGCCGTCAACGCGGGTCTGCACCGTCCCGTCAACCTGCCCCTTACGGACGGCAAGCCCGACGCCGCGCTCAGCACGACGAACCATCTCCTGCGCTGCCTCGCGTTCCTCGGGTGTTGCCGTCGTGGGCGGGAGCAGTGGTGACAGGTCTGACCCAAGATCGTGTCGGGCAGCAGGTCTCAGGCTGGCATCTACAGCCTCACCGGTTCACCCGTAGGCGGCCGCTGCGGCGGCCTGTAGCGCCCCATCCGGGATCGCCGTGTACCGCATCGTCGTCTCCGGCTTTGAGTGCCCCAGCAGCTCCTGTACGGCCCGCAGGTCCCTGGTGCCGGCGTACGCCCGAGAGGCATAACGATGGCGCAGGGTGTGCCCTGACCAGTCCTAGCCGAGGAGCCGTTTGAGCAGGAACCCGACGTAGCCGGGGCTGACGTGCCCGTCGACCCTGCCGGGGAACACGAACCCGGCAGGTGCTGCCTCGAGCAGCTCGGCCAGCTCGCCGCCGATGGGAACGATGCGGACCACGCCGCCCTTGCCCTGGACCCGCAGCTCCCGGTCGACGAGGTCGCGGGTGTGGACCTGCGCCACCTCAGAGCGCCGCAGTCCGGCGTGCGCGGCGAGCAGCAGCATGAGCCGCTGACGGGGGTCGGCCGCGTCCAGCGCCGCGGTGAACACCCGATCGGGCGCAGGTCGAGGCTTGCCGGCAGGGACACGAACCGCCGGCAGCTTGCGGGCAGGCGACAGTGGGACGTGTTCACAGTCCTCCGCCCACGTGTAGAAGGCGCGGAGCGCGCTGCGGGCGCTCTTGCGAGTCTCGACTGCCCAGTCCTGCCGCGACATGAAGCCGGCAAGCTGCCCTGGCGTGACCTCCCACGGCCCGGTAGGCGCCACTTGGTCGGCCAGGTCGTACAGGTAGTGCCGTTTCAGCCGCACCGTGCCGACGGGGCTGCCACCGGCCCGCACGTGGACGATGTGCGCCTCGATGGCCCGATACCAGGCCGTGGACACCTGCTTGACGCGCCGCCCATGTCGGCCTGGTACACGTCCCAGTGGAGGCAGCCTGATAACCAGTGGCTCGACGACGACGACCGGGGCGACATGGTCACCGCGGAGCACGGCGGCCTCGCCGTCAGCCTTCCAGCGCAGTGCCGCCCCCCTCGTCGCGAAGCTGTGGCTGTGCCGCTTGCCCTCGGCGTCTCGGTAGCGGGCCTGCCACCTTCCGGACGGCAGTTGTGTCGCGTTCGGTCGACCTGCGCCCCTCGCGGTCACGGCTGTTGTACGAGGTCGGCGAGACGCAGCAGCTCGGTCGCGAGCGTCCGCGCCTGAGTCGGGGTCATCACGCCGTCAGCGGAGACGTAGACGCCCCGGCCGAGATCGGGTTCGTTCTGGCCGAAGACACGTACGTGGCCCTCGATCGAGTCGAGGTCGATCATCACGGTGACGTGTCCCGGGGTGGCCAGGTCACCCGTGTGACTGTCGCTGGAACACCAACTCGGGCAGTTCGCCAGATGCTCGAGCTCGCCCAGCAGTCCACTAGTTTCGTCCATGGGTCGGTTCCTCTCACCCAGGTGCCGATCAAGGGCCTCGTCAGGTGCGGCTAACACCTGGCGGGGCCCGCCCTAGTTGGGGGCGTGGCGTGACCGTACGACTAGGCCACGCAGGCGACAAGTCGTCCGCGGAAAGTCCGCAGAACGTTCGTATGAGACCAACGCTTGCCAACGCTCGCCAACGGTAAAGGTGCAGGTCAGAGGGCTTTCAACCCCATTGGCGCAGGTCAAGCGAATGCCCGAAACGCCCTCCGGAGGCGGTGGCGCAGGTTCGAATCCTGCCGGGGGCACTCCTTCGTTGTCGCTGATCAGGGGAAACTCGGGGCCTCGTCGGGAGCGCTCGTAGCCGTCACGAGCACGGGCACCGGCGAGCCGAGTTCGAGTTGTCACCCTCTCTCGTGTCGCGCCTCGGCACTGCTACTGAGACTGTCCGGTTAGGCGGCACGGCGAGGGCTCAGGAGTCGCACGGCGATGGGACGCGCTTGCCGTCGACACATCCGCCCTCACGCGCGCGACGATCAGCTTGACAGCCTCGATTCGCCCGGCTTGCAGGGGCTTGACTGGTGGACTCCGTCCGAACTGCATGTGTCCTCGCCCTGGCGCCAGCGTGGCGCAGCCGACGCGCCGTCCGCGTGCCTCCCTCAACCGGAGGACGTATGCAGTTTCGACCGCGGGCCACCTACTCAAGGCCGGTCACTCCCGGCTCCGACACCTTGGCCATGTCAGGTCGGGCTGAACGCTGTCAGCAGGCTCTCGGTGCTACCGCCGGGATGGCATCGGTGGCCCTGCTGCTGGCGGCCTGCAACGGGGCGGCCGCGGCCCAGTCGGCGCCGGCACCCGCGGTCCCACCTGCAGCAGCGCCGACGGCGCCCCCGACAGCGACTCCGACGGCGCCCCCGCCCGCTACCAAGCCAGCGACCAAGCCCGTAAGCACGCCCGTCGGCACGCCGGTGACCAAGCCCGGCCTGCTGCCCGACCGCCGCCTCACGCCGGGCCAGGTCTTCCCGGGCGCCACCGCCACCCAGATCTGCGTGCCCGGCTACTCGAGCGGCGTCCGAAGCGTGAGCCTTCGAGTGCGGCACAGCGTCTTCGCCTCCTACCGCATCGACTACGCCCGACACGCGGCCTACGAACTGGACCATCTCGTCCCGCTGGAGCTCGGTGGCGACAACGCCGCTGCCAACCTGTGGCCGCAGCCGCGGCAGGGCGCCGGCGCGGCCGACGTCAAGGACCATCTAGAGAATCGGCTGCACGCCCTGGTGTGCGCCGGGCGCGTGCCGCTGAGCGAGGCGCAGCACGCCATGCAGGGCGACTGGTGGGCCGCGAACCGGAAGTACGGCCCGCGCACATAGCTCCCAGCGTGTTCGGGGCGATGCTCGACCGCGACGCCGGTGCCTTCCGCATCAGACCCGCAGACACGGAGGTCCCAGCAGCCCGGCGCTACCTGCCGGGCACGATGATGCTCGAGACCAGCTGGGGCAGCGGCACCGGGTGGATCATCGTCCGCGACGTGCTGCTGATGGGTCCGTGGCACCACGCCGACGACCTGTCCCGGACCCACCGCCGCGCACCGACCGACTCGACTACGACGCCGAGCACGTGCTGCTGCGCACCGTCCGCTGCGTCAACGGAGAGGTGCAGGTCGAGTTCGACTGCGAGCCGATGTTCGACTACGGGCGCAAGCAGGCGTCGTGGTCCTACACCGACCGCGGCTACCACCAGGGCGTCGCCTCCGCCGACGGCGTTGACCTGCAGCTCACGACCGACTTCCGCCTGGGCTTCGAGGGCGCCCGCGCGGTGGCCCGGACGTTGATGAAGGAGGGCGACATCCGCTTCTGCGCCCTGTCCTGGACCGAGCACGAACCCCCCTACGACTACGCGAAGGCCTACCGGCGACTGACCTGGACGGCTCACCACTTGCAGCACTGGCTGGCGCGCGGCGAGTTCCCGGACCACCCGTGGCGCACCTACCTGCAGCGAAGCGCACTCACGCTGAAGGGCCTGACGTTCGCCCTCACTGGAGCACTGGTTGCGGCAGCGACGACAAGCCTGCCTGAGACGCCCGGCGGCGAGCGCAACTGGGACTACGACTACGCCTGGATCCGCGGCTCCACCATCGCGCTGTGGGCCCTGTACACGCTGGGCTTCGACTGGGAAGCCAACGACTTCTTCTGGTTCATCGCCGACGTGGCCGAGCGCGACCCCGAGCTGCACATCATGTACGGCGTCGACGGCGAGCCCGAGCTGCACGAGGAGATCCTGGACCACCTGCACGGGTACGAGGGCGCCAAGCCGGTCCGCATCGGCAACGGCGCCTTCGACCAGCGCCAACACGACGTCTGGGGCGCCGTGCTCGACTCGGTGTACCTGCACACTCGCTCCCGCGACCGGCTGGACGAGAGGCTCTGGCCGGTGCTCAAACGCCAGGTCGAGTGCGCGCTGCGCTACTGGCGGGAGCCTGACCGGGGCATCTGGGAGGTGCGCGGCGAGCCGCAGCACTTCACGTCCTCGAAGATGATGTGCTGGGTCGCCGCCGGCCGAGGAGCCAGGCTGGCCCGCCTCCGCGAGGAGTATGAGCTCGCCGACCGGTGGCAAACCGCAGCCGATGAGATGCACGCCGACATCTGCAGGCAATGGCACCGACGAGCGCGGAGTATCCGTCCAGCACTCGGTCATTCACGTCATTCACGTCATCCGCTCGGAGCCGGCGAGCCAGCCCCACGCGAGCGGCCGGTCAGGCTTGCGATGGAATCGGAGCTGATGCAGCACTGACCCTCGTGTGACGCCGGTCGCGCGATGTGACCGCCAACAGCCGGGGTGACGGGCCAGCAATGACGTGATCGGCCACCATCGACGTGGCAGCGATCATCCGCTTCTGAAGCGTTTTAGAGACTCAGGCGGGCACACCACAAGCATGAACAGCTACCCGAACATGCACACCCACTCCAACCGGTTCCCTGAGATCGACCCCGCACTCTGGACTGCCATGCTCATGGTGCTCGCCGTGCTCGCGGCTGCCGCCGCGGTCCTCGCGATCGTCCTCTGAGCACCAGCCTCACCCGCAGTGGTCTGCGGGTAGGCATCTTGCGGCGCCGGAACTGTTACCGGTAGGTGACGGTGACGGCTCCGGTCGTCGCGAGCCAGGTGATCGACCCGTGCTGGAAGTCGTTGCGCCGGCCACCGGTCACCGCGTACTCGTTCGTCAGCGGGTAGCCGAGCGCGCTCCGCTCCCACCCGAGCTGCGACCACCGGAAGCGGATCGCCCCGTACACCGCATGAGCCGACGTGGCCGGCGTCCAGTAGACGCTGCCACCCGCCGAGAAGTGGTTGTAGCGACCGACCAGGTCAGGGGTCCGCGTCTCGTCCGTGATGGGCAGCCGGAGCGCCCCCGCCGGGCCACCCAGGGCCAGGTAGTCGGACAGGATGAGGCCGTGCACCTCGTGCGCACCGGTCGCCGCCGAGTAGTACATCCGGCCGCGGGTGTAGTTCTGCGCCACGCCCCCCGGTACGGCGTACTCCCCACCGACTGGTGTCCCCAGGACTGAAGCGGCCCCGCCCAGCGCGGCGTAGCGGGCCGAGATGGGCGTGGGCGCCGCCGGCGGGGTAACCGCAGTGCCGGTGCCCCAGCCGATGTCAGCCAACATCCCGCGGACGATGGGGCCGGGGTCGTGCACCACCTCGGTGTCGGCCAGCGCCGGAGTCATCAGGGCGTTGGCGCTACCGGCCGGATACGCGTTCTCGTCGAGGTGGTAGATGCTGCTGCCCCCGCTGAACGGACTGGGCGTGTACAGCACGGGCGAAATGCCCCCGTTGGCCGCCTTGGCGTGGGCACCTGCGAAGCGCAGCGAGCCCGAGCTGCCGTTCAGCACGGCATCCATCGCGGTCGAGTTGTTGGGATAAGCCGAATCGACCTGGCGGCCGCTGCCGTCCACGACCAGGTTGTCGAAGGCATACGGCGTAGATGTCCCCGCGCCGAAACTCCCTGCGCCGTTCGTCTCGTCGAAGCTGCCGTTGAATCCGAGGCCGTGGGCGAGCTCGTGGGTGACGACGCTCTGCAGGTCGTACTGGCCCGGCGGGACGGCGCCGCTCGTGCTGGTGTACCAGGAGGCGCCGCTGCTGAAGCTGGCTTGGATGTCAGGCTCGTAAGGGTTCTGGTCGCTTCCGGCAGCGGCGTCGGCCAGCGCGTCCGGCACCCACGCGCCGTTGTGCATGTCGTCGCCCCCCTCGCCGGCGGAGCCGAGCACGCCTGGCCCGAGGTAGCTCCAGTCCGCCGTCACCCGGATCGGCACCGACGAGACGACGATGCGGCTCCACGTGTCGACAGCGGCGTTGAAGGCTGCCTGGGCCGCTGCCGGGAAGCCGGGGCTGTAACTGACCTGGAACGTGGCCGTTGGCGGCGTGGTGAGCAGCCGCGGGGCACTCGGGGTTGGAGCGAGACCACTGGGGGCGGTGGTGCTGGGCGCCAGCAGGTGCTGGGGCGTGTGCGTCGCCCGGATGACGAGCTTGCGGACGCGCGGTCCTCGCCGTGCCGCGGGCGGGCGACCGGCGTCGTGAGCCGAGCCGGTCGAGCCGGCCGAGGCCGGTGCCGGTGCAGCAGCAGCCGGACCCGCCCCGAACACGGCTCCCCCGGTGCCGACCCCGACGGCCAGCAGGACGGCTCCGGCCGCAGCAGCAGTATGAGGACGTCGGCCTGGCAACAACAACAACGGAGGGCCTTTCGCAGCCGGGAACGGGCAGCACCGCAGGGCGGCGTCTGTTGTAGTTCTCGGCCGGCTGACGGCCGGAATTGACCCGAGTACCCCGTCTGGAGCAGTGCGGGGCGAGTGAAGGGTGACCTAGGGCACTGGCCCAACAGGTGCGGGTAACCTGGACAGGCGAACTCACCGGCAGAAGGATGAGGCGAATCACCTCCGTGACGACCCAGGTTGGTCAGCCCGCCAGTCCGGACTTCGGCCCCAACGAGTGGCTGGTCCACGAGATCTGGCAGCAGTACGAGAACGACCCCTCCAGCGTGTCGCCCGCGTGGCAGGAGTTCCTGAGCGACTACCGACCCCAGGACGCTCCCGGGCCCGCAACCGCCCCCACCGGCAGCAGCGCCGGGGCGGCTGTATCGGCCACGGCACCCAGCCCCACCGACGCTCCCCCGACGGCAGCAGCCCCACCAGCGCAGCCGGCCCCAACAGCTCAGCCGGCCCCACCAGCGCAGCCGGCCCCCGCTGCGGACGCGCCCGCGTCCCCCGCCCGGCCCTCAGCGAACGGCAGTGCATCCACGGCCCCGGAGAGCCGCGCCCCCGAGGCGCCCGCCGATGCACCGACCCGTCCGCTGCGCGGCGCGGCCGCCCGCGTCGTGCAGAACATGGAGGCCTCGCTCGAGGTCCCGACCGCCACCAGCGTCCGCGCCGTCCCCGCCAAGCTGCTCGCCGACAACCGCATCGTCATCAACCGGCACCTCGCGCGCTCGCGCGGCGGCAAGGTCTCGTTCACCCACCTCATCGGCTACGCGATGGTGCGCGCGGCCGTCGACTTCCCGGAGTTGAACAGCTCCTACGCCGAGGTCGACGGCAAGCCGGTGGTGGTCACCCCTGAGCACGTCAGCCTCGGCATCGCCATCGACCTGGTCAAGGGCGCTCAGCGGCAGCTCGTCGTCGCCAGCATCAAGCGCGCCGACACCATGGACTTCTCGCAGTTCTGGCTGGCGTACGAGGACATCGTTCGGCGGGCCCGGTCCGGAAAACTCACCACCGACGACTTCGCGGGCACCACGATCAGCCTGACCAACCCCGGCGGCATCGGCACCGTGCACTCCGTGCCGCGGCTGATGGCCGGGCAGGGCTGCATCGTCGGCGTGGGCGCGATGGAGTACCCGGCCGAGTTCCAGGGCTCGTCGGAGGAGACGCTGTCACGCCTGGCGGTCAGCAAGGTCATCACGCTCACCAGCACCTACGACCACCGCATCATTCAAGGCGCGCAGTCCGGGGAGTTCCTGCGCCGGATGCACCAGCTTCTACTCGGCGAGGACGACTTCTACGACGACGTCTTCGCCAACCTGCGCGTGCCGTACGAGCCCATCCGCTGGGTCTCCGACATCGCCGCGACCCACGAGGGCGACCTCGACAAGGGCGCCCGCGTGATGGAGCTCATCCACGCCTACCGGGTGCGCGGGCACCTGATGGCCGACACCGACCCGCTGGAGTTCAAGGTCCGCAGCCACCCCGACCTCGACATCACCAATCACGGCATGACGCTGTGGGACCTCGAGCGGGAGTTTGCCGTCGGCGGCTTCGCCGGGCAGCGGACCATGAAACTGCGCGAGATCCTCGGGGTGCTGCGCGACTCGTACTGCCGGCGCGTCGGCATCGAGTACATGCACATCCAGGACCCCGAGCAGCGTCGCTGGATCCAGCAGCGGGTCGAGCGGCGCGCCGAGCGCCCCGACCCCAAAGAGCAGCTGCACGTCCTCGAGCGGCTCAACGCCGCGGAGGCGTTCGAGAACTTCCTGCAGACCAAGTACGTCGGGCAGAAGCGCTTCTCGCTCGAGGGCGGGGAGTCGGCCATCCCCGTGCTCGACGAGATCCTGCAGGGCGCGTCGGAGGACAAGCTCGACGAGGTCGTCATCGGGATGCCGCACCGGGGGCGGCTCAACGTGCTGGCCAACATCGTGGGCAAGTCCTACGACCAGATCTTCCGCGAGTTCGAGGGCAACGTCGACCCCGACACCGCCCACGGCTCGGGCGACGTGAAGTACCACCTCGGCGCCGAGGGCACCTTCCGCGGTGAGCAGGGCGGCGAGGTACTGGTCAGCCTGACCTCCAACCCCTCCCACCTCGAGGCCGTCGACCCGGTCGTCGAGGGCATCGCCCGCGCCAAGCAGGACATCCTCGACAAGGGCCCCGACGGCTTCACCGTCCTGCCGGTGCTGATGCACGGCGACGCCGCCTTCGCCGGCCAGGGCGTCGTGGCCGAGACGCTCAACCTCTCGCAGCTGCGCGGCTACCGCACCGGTGGCACGGTGCACGTCGTCGTCAACAACCAGGTCGGCTTCACGACCTCGCCGCTCGCCGGCCGCTCGTCGGTCTACGCCACTGACGTCGCGCGAATGGTGCAGGCCCCGATCTTCCACGTCAACGGCGACGACCCCGAGGCCTGCGTGCGCGTCGCGCGGCTGGCGTACGAGTTCCGGCAGGCGTTCAAGAAGGACGTCGTCATCGACATGGTCTGCTACCGCCGGCGCGGGCACAGCGAGGTCGACGAGCCCTCGTTCACCCAGCCGCTGATGTACGACATCATCGACAGCAAGCGCTCCGTCCGGAAGATCTACACCGAGGCCTTGATCGGGCGCGGCGACATCACCCTCGACGAAGCCGAGGAAGCCCTGCGCTCCTACCGCGGACACCTGGAGAAGGCGTTCGCCTCGACCCACGAAGCGTCGAGCGCCCCGGTGCGCCGGCCGGTGATGGAGCCTGCCGACGACACCTCGTCCGCCGCCGTGGCGACGGCGATCACTCCCGAGGTCGTCAAGCAGGTCGTCGAGACCCAGACCAACCTGCCCGAAGGCTTCACCGTTCACCCGCGCCTGGCCCCGCAGCTGCAGCGCCGGGCCAAGATGGTCGGCGACGCCTCGATCGACTGGGCGATGGGTGAGCTGCTCGCCTTCGGGTCGCTGCTGCTGGAGGGCACGCCGATCCGCCTGTCCGGTCAGGACAGCCGGCGCGGCACGTTCGGGCAGCGGCACGCGGTCCTGGTCGACCGCGCGACAGCCACCGAGCACACCCCGCTGCGCACGCTGCCCGGCGCGGCGCCGTTCCACGCCTACGACTCGCTGCTCAGCGAGTTCGCGGCGATGGGCTTCGAGTACGGCTACGCCGTGGCACGGCCGGAGGCACTGGTGCTGTGGGAGGCGCAGTTCGGTGACTTCGCCGACGGCGCCCAGTCGATCGTCGACGAGTTTCTGTCCTCGGGCGAGGCCAAGTGGGGCCAGCGCTCCGGCGTGACGCTGCTGCTGCCGCACGGCTACGAGGGGCAGGGGCCCGACCACTCCTCGGCCAGGATCGAGCGCTACCTGCAGATGTGCGCCGAGGACAACATGACCGTCGCGCTCCCGTCGACGCCCGCGCAGTACTTCCACCTGCTGCGCCGGCAGGCGCTGGCACCGCACAAGCGCCCCCTGGTGGTGTTCACCCCCAAGTCGATGCTGCGCCTCAGGGCGGCGGCGTCGGCGGTGGAGGAGTTCACGGGCGGGGAGTGGCAGCCGGTGATCGCCGACGAGACCGTCACCCGACCGCGGCGGGTCCTGCTGTGCGCCGGCAAGGTCTACTACGACCTGATCGCCGCCCGGAGCAAGCGCGACGACGCCGCGGATGTCGCGATCGTCCGAACCGAGCAGCTGTACCCCACCCCGGTCGACGAGGTGTCCGAAGTGCTCGCCGAATACGGCGTCGGGCCGGGCGGCACGACCGACGTCGTCTGGGTCCAGGAGGAGCCGGCCAACCAGGGCGCCTCCCCCCACATGCTGCAGGCGCTGCCCGACGGACTCCCCGAGGGCGTCCGGCTGCGTCGTGTCTCCAGGCGGGCGTCGGCATCTCCTGCTGCTGGCGTGGCGGCTGTGCACGAGCGGGAGCAGAAAGCGCTGGTCGAAGCCGCGCTGCGCGCCTGAGGTGCCGGGTCGCGGTCCGCCAACGCGCGGCAGCGCCCGGCCTGACGCGCACAACGCCCGACCATCCAGAGGGAGAGCGACGACGTGACTGATCAGCCGGGTCAACCGGGGCAGGCGCCCGAGCAGATCCAGGGCGGCTACGGCGAGCCTGGAACCGAGCAGCAGCCGGCCACCGGGGGCGCGGGCTGGGGCGGCTACGGCCAGCCGGGGTACGGCCAGAGCGGGTACGGCAGTGGCAGCCAGCCCGGCGGGTACGGCGGCAGCCAGCCCGGCGGGTACGGCGCCCCTGCCTCGTCCACGGGGTACGGTGGCGCGCCGTACGGCCAGCCGCCCTACGGCCAGCAGCAGGGCTGGGGCCAGCCCGCCTACGGCCAGGGCTCGCCCTACGCCGGCGCCACCCGCTCGTCCGCGTCGCGCGGCAGGCTGTCGACGGCTGAGGGTGCTGGTGGCCTGCTGGTCGTCCTCGGCTACGCCGTGGCGGCCCTCGGTGTCATTGCTGCGATCGCAGCGCTCACCGTGACCAGCGTCGGCGGCGGCTACGTCGTCGAGAGCTTCTGCCGCGACCTCCTGCTCGGCCTGGGTGTCGGCGGCGTCTGCCTCGGGCTGGGACAGCTGCTCAAGTCGCGGGCCGCTGGCGCCGCACGTGATGGTGGTGCCGCGGGCGGGGGAGCTGGCGGCGGAACCGGCAGCTAGCCGTGTACTTCACCGACCGCGGGCTCGAGGAGCTGGCGGGCCGGCGCGGTGACGAGACCGTGACACTGGCCTGGCTCGCCGAGCGCCTGCGCGACTTCGTCGACGACAACCCGGAGTTAGAGACCCCGGTCGAGCGCCTTGCGACCTGGCTCGCGCGGCTCGACGACGACGAGTAGCCGGCGCTCAGGTAGCAGCGGCGCGCCCGCCGACACGCCATCAGGTGCCGAGCATCCGCTCGACCACCCGAGCCGCGTGCGCTGGGCCCAGGCCAGCCGCGCTGACCGCGATGCGCCGCGCCGCGCGGCCGTAGGAGGCGTCCCCCACCAATCGGCTGAGCTGGGTGGCGAGCCGGGCGGCTGTGAGGCGCTTGGGCCGGATCGACGCACCCGCACCGAGGCGGCGCACCCGCTGGGCGTTGTCGTACTGCTCGCCGCCCCCTGGGACGCACGCCAGTGGCAGTCCCCGCAGCATCGCCTTCGCGACCATCCCGTGCCCGCCGCCCGCCACGACCACGTCGGCCGCGTCGAGCGCCGGCGCCTGCCGGCCGGGCCCGACCGACGCCCAACCAGGCAGCGGGCCGTCGTGCGTGTCGAACTGGGTGCAGACGAGCCGGTAGCCCAGAACCTCGCAAGCACTCAGCGACGCTTCGAGGATGCCGGTCGCCCCTTCTGGAGCCGTCGACGCCGACGCGAACACCAGCGGCGCGTCACCTGGCGGAAGCGGCAGCTCAGCCGTCACCGGGTCCCACTCGAGCGGCCCGACGACGGCGGTGCGCCGCGGCCAGTCCGCGCGCGGGATCTCGAAACCGGGCAGGGTGGCGACGACCCGGCCGGTCGGCGGCCCCTCGTCCGGCAGCCCCAGCGAGCGCCGGGCATCCCACCGCTCGTGCATCGTCTTGTCGATGGCGCGCCGGTTGAGCGCCCGCAGCACGGTGTCGCGTGCCCGGCCCGCGGGGCCGCGCCCGGGCGCGAGGCCGGTGCCGGGCGCGCAGATGCCGTCGGTCACGTCCTGCAGCGGATGCGGGATGAGCTCGATCCAGGGCAGGCCCAGCAGCCCGGCCGCGTAGGCGCCCCCCACGGTCAGCGTGTCGACCACGATGGCCGTCGCACTGAATGCGGCAACGAGCTCAGCGAGTCCCGGTGCGGACTGGGCACCCCGTCCGTAGATCCGGAAGCCGAAGAAGCTGTCACGCTCGTCGTGGGACAGGATCGGCAGGCACTGGGCGCGCAGGCCGTCACGGGCGAGCGCGGCGAGCCACAGCTCCCCGGTGAGGACGAGTACCTCATGCCCGCGGCTGACCAGACCCTGTGCGAGGGCGGCGGCCGGGAAGGCGTGGCCAGGGGCGGGTCCAGCGACGATCGCCAGGCGCACCGATCAGCCGGTGGTGAGCACGAGCTTGCCGAACACGCTGCCGGTGTCCATCCGCTCGAAGGCCGCGCGCGCGTCGGCCAGCGGACGCACCTCGTCGATGAGCGGCCGCAGCCCCGTCTGGTCCATCAGCTGGAGCAGGCCGACGAGCTCGTCGCGGGTGCCCATCGTGCTGCCGACGACCGACAGCTGCAGGAAGAACACCCGGTTGAGGTCGGCCTCCGGGTTCGGGCCGCTCGTCGCCCCGCTGACCACAACGACACCGCCGGGCCGCAGCGACTTCAGCGAGTGCGACCAGGTCGCGGCACCGACCGTCTCCATCACGGCGTCGACCCGCTCCGGGAGGCGCGCACCGGACTCGAACGCGGCATCGGCACCGAGGGCGAGAGCCTGCTGCCGCTTGCCCTCCTCGCGGGAGGTGACGTAGACGGTGTGCCCCAGCGCCTTGCCGATGGCGATCAGCGCGGTCGCAACGCCGCCGCCCGCGCCCTGCACCAGCACCTTGGACGGGCCCTCGAGCCGGGCTCGGGTCGCCAGCATGCGGTAGGCGGTCAGCCACGCCGTCGGCAGGCAGGCCGCCTGCTCGAAGCTCAGCGACGCCGGCTTGTCGACGATGTTGCGCTCAGGCACCGCGACGTACTCGGCCAGGGTCCCGGGGTAGCGCTCGGACAGCAGCGAGCGCTTGGGGTCGAGCGTCTCGTCGCCCCCGCCGCCCGCCGGGTCGCCCACCACGGCGTGCACGACGACCTCACGGCCGTCGTCGGTGACCCCGGCCGCGTCGCAGCCCAGGATCATCGGCAGCTTGTCGGATGCGAGGCCGACTCCCCGCAGCGACCACAGGTCATGGTGGTTGAGCGCGCAGGCCGCCACTCTGACCCGAACCCATCCGTCGCTCGCCTGCGGCTCGGGCTGCTCGGCGACCTCCAGTCCGGAGAGCGGGTCGTCGGGTGAGATGCGGGCGGCGTAGACGGCGAGCACGCTTGGCAGGCTAGTGGCTACGACAGGCTCACGCGCGTCGGCACCGGCGCCCGCTGCGAGGCGGGGTGCTCCTGCTCAAGACCGCCGTGCGTGTCGGGTCCCGAGCACCGTCAGGCCATGGTGGAATCGCAGCATGGCGTCGGCCCTCTACCAACCCCCGGCCAGCTCATCGACCCGGCGCAACGGGTTCCGCCGTCGGCCGGCCCGCGCGGTCGACGTGCGCGACGACGCGCGGCATGACGCCGGCGCCGCATCACCGGCCTCTGGTGCTGCCATCGTCATCGACGCGCTCGACGACTTCGTGCACTGCACCCACCCCGGCTGCTGCGCACTCCGACCGGTGGGTGAGGGCGTGCGCTGCCCCGCGTGCCAGCGGTTCTGACCGACTCTTCAGCCGACTCTCCAAGCCTGGCTGCTGCCGCAAGGCCCGCCGGCGCGTCAGCTGGGGCGAACCACGCCCTCCACCTTCGCCGCTGCGGCCACCGCGGCCGCGACCTGCGGCGCCACGCGCTCGTCGAGCACGCTGGGGACGACGCACGTCTCGGACAGGTCCGCCCCGACGATCTCCGCCAGCGCCTCAGCCGCCGCCAGCTTCATGCCCTCGGTGATGCGGGTGGCCCCGGCATCCAAGGCGCCCCGGAAGATGCCGGGGAAGGCAAGGACGTTGTTGATCTGGTTCGGGTAGTCGCTGCGACCAGTGGCCACCACCCGCGCGTAGCGATGCGCGACGACGGGATCGACCTCCGGGTCGGGGTTGGCCAGCGCGAAGATGATGGCGTCGTCGGCCATCGTTGCCACCGCTTGCTCGGGCACCCGGCCGGCTGACAGGCCGAGCAGGCCGTCGGCGCCGCGAAGCGCGTCGGCCAGCGAGCCCGTGCGCCCAGCCAGGTTGGTGTCCTGCGCCAGCCCCGACTTGACCTCGGTGAGGTCGAGCCGGTCACGCGAGACGATGCCCCTGCTGTCGGCCACGGCGATGTCACCGATGCCGGCGGCCAGCAGGATGAGTGTCACCGCGACCCCGGCCGCGCCGGCCCCGCTGACCACCACGCGCAGGTCGCCGAGCGTGCGGCCGGTCACCGCAGCGGCGTTGCGCAACGCGGCGAGCACCACGACAGCGGTGCCGTGCTGGTCGTCGTGGAAGACCGGGATGCGGAGCCGCTGCTGCAGCCTGCGCTCGACCTCGAAGCAGCGCGGGGCGCTGATGTCCTCGAGGTTGATGCCGCCGAAGCCTGGTGCCAGACGCACGACGGTGTCGACCAGCTCGTCGACGTCGGTGCAGTCCAGCACGAGCGGCACGGCGTCGATGCCCGCGAAGCGCTTGAACAGCAGCGCTTTGCCCTCCATCACCGGCAGTGCTGCCGCCGGGCCCAGGTCGCCGAGCCCGAGCACGGCGGTCCCGTCGGTCACGACCGCAACGGTGTTGGCGCGCCAGGTGTAGACATCGGCTAGTGCCGGGTGGGCGGCAATGGCGGTGCACACCCGGGCCACGCCCGGGGTATAGGCCAGGGAGAGGTCCTCGCGCGTCTGCACCGGCACCGTGAGCGCCAGCTCGATCTTGCCGCCGCGGTGCAGCTCGAAGACCGCGTCCCCGCGGCGATCGCCGCTGTCCTGGTCGCTGCTGCTGCGGTCGCCGCTGGGCTCCCCGGCAGGATGCGCGTCGGGCAGCGGGGGGTCGGTCGAAGGGACGGGGCTCACGGTGCTCACGGTGCTCACGTTGCTCCAGATGGCCGGGCGCACGACACTGCGGAGCGGCTGGCGGCGGAAGAAGGGTAACCGGGGGTCGCCCGGCAGGTGCCTGCCGAGGATCGCCCGGCACTCGACTATCCCACGCGCACCAGACGGCGTCAGGACCGGAGGCGGCGGACCACCCGCGGCCGCGGCCAGTAGCGCAGCACGACCCGCCCGAGCAGGTCGTCGTCGCTCAGCTGGCCGAACGTCGCGCTGTCGCTGCCTTCCCGAGGGTTGTCCGACGCGAGCCACCAGCCGCCTGCGTCGTGGAAGCGCGCCCGCTTGACTGCCAGCGGTCGGGCCGGCAGCCGGGCGACGACGACGTCCCCGGCGCGTGGCGCGGCGCCCCAGCGCACGAGGCAGGCATCGCCCGGGGCCAACGTCGGCAGCATGGAGCGCCCGTCGACGCCGACGGCACCCCAGGCCACCCACCGGTGCGGCACACGGCTGCCTGCCGTGACCTCTGGTGCGTCACGCCGTCGGCGGGGCAGTATCGGTAGTCGCATGCCACGAGAGTCGCAGGGTATGCACCACCTGGCCCGCGCCAAGCCGCCGGCCATCGAGCAAGAAGGAGTGACTATGTCGTTGCTGCACCCCTCTACCCGTGTCAGCGCCCACTGTGACCTGCCGTGCGGCGTGTACGACCCCGCCCAGGCACGCATCGAGGCGCAGTCCGTGCTGGCCATGCAGGAGAAGTACCAGGCCAATGAGGACCCGGTGTTCCGGACCCGGGCCGTGATGATCATCGGCGAGCGGGCCGAGCTCGCGAAGGAGCACCTGTGGGTGCTCTGGACCGACTACTTCAAGCCCGAGCACGTCGAGAAGTACCCCCAGCTGCACGACCTGTTCTGGCGGGCGACCAAGGCGGCCGGCGCGGGCGGGGCCAAGGGCTCCGTCGACCCGGAGAGCGGCAAGAAGCTGCTCGCCCTGATCGACGAGGTCGCCGGCATCTTCTGGGAGACCAAGGGCGGCAAGCCCGCCTGACAGACTCCGTCGCTTGCGAGAGGGACCGGTACCGCTCGTCGGTGCCGGTCCCTCGCACTGTGCCGGCAACGCCCCCTAGTGCCCGCGACGACGGGCGAGGAGTTCCTGTGATTCGTTCGGCTGAGCCCGCGGACGTGCCGGCGCTGCTCGCCCTCGTACGCGAGCTCGCGGCCTACGAGCGGGAGCCCGATGCCGTGGAGGCGACCGAGCCCCTGCTGCACACCGCGCTGTTCGACCCCGACGCCGGCGCCTCCTGCCTGGTGGCCGAGGCCGACGGCCGCGTCGTCGGGCTCGCCCTGTGGTTCCGCACGTTCTCTACCTGGCTCGGCCGGTACGGCATCCATCTGGAGGACCTCTACGTGCAGCCGGCTCACCGCGGCGCCGGGCACGGCAGGGCGCTGCTCGCCCGGCTGGCGCAGATCGCCATCGAGCGCGGCTGGGGCCGCGTCGAGTGGCAGGTGCTGGACTGGAATGTCGACGCGCAGGGCTTCTATGCGGGCCTTGGCGCCCGAAGCCTGGACGACTGGACCACCTTCCGGCTCGACGGTGCTGCCCTGACCGAGTTGGCCACGGACGCCACCCGATCGGCCGCTCGGGAACCCCCGCTCACCTGACTGCCGCCACACCGGCTGATCCGTTCCCCCGGTAGGCTCGCCCAGGGTCATCGCTGGGGGAGGAAGTGGCCGTGCTCGACGAGTCCGCGACGGAAGTCGGCGCCGCCGTTCGCGACGTCGTCCGGCTGCGCCTGCCCGCGGCGGGCGCCTACCTGTCGGTGCTCCGGACCGCCACTGCCGGCCTCGCCGCCCGCATGGACTTCACCCTGGAGGAGATCGAGGACTTGCGGATCGCCGTCGACGAGGCGTGCGCCATGCTCCTGCCCGATGCCGCTCCGGGAGCCGAGCTGTCCTGCGAGTTCGAGCTCTCGGGTGACGACTTCCGGATCGCCGTCTCGGTTCCCACGACGACGGGCACCGAGCCGGCGCGCGACACGTTCGCCTGGACCGTGCTGTCGGCCCTCGCCGGGTCGGTCAGCAGCCACACCAGCGCCGGCGGGACGGTCTGCATCGAGTTGCACAAGCGGCGTGCCGAAGCGAGGGTCGCATGAGCCTGACCGCCGACGAGCGGGTGCCAGACCCGCGCACCCACGCGGCTGCTGTCGCCGGCGCCTCGCACGATGCTGATCAGGCCCAGGCAGCGGCCCACGCGCCCGGCTCGAATGCCGTCGACCCCCCCACTTCCGAGACTTCGACAGTGGAGTCGCCGGCGGTCGCCGACCTCGACCCGGATGCAGCGATCGCGCTCGACCCTGAGGTGACCTCGGCACTGGCCAGCACCAGCAGCCGCCCCGGGGCCGGCGCCGATCGCGCCCTCGCGCGCGAGCGTTTCGCGGAGATCGCCGGTCTCGAGCCGGGGGACCCGCACCGCAACCGGGTGCGCGACGAGCTGGTCGAGATGCACCTGCCGCTCGTGGAGTACCTCGCCCGCCGATTCCGCAACCGCGGGGAGCCGCTCGACGACCTCGTCCAGGTCGCCACGATCGGCCTGATCAAGTCGGTCGACCGCTTCGACCTCGAGCGCGGCGTGGAGTTCTCGACCTACGCCACCCCCACGATTGTCGGCGAGATCAAGCGGCACTTCCGTGACAAGGGCTGGGCCATCCGGGTGCCGCGGCGCCTGCAGGAGCTGAAGCTCGCGCTGACCAAGGCCACCAATGACCTCTCCCAGACCCTCGGCCGCTCCCCCACCGTGGCAGAGCTCGCCCGGCACCTGGAGATGAGCGAGGAGGAGGTGCTGGAGGGCCTGGAGTCCGCCAACGCCTACTCCGCCGTCTCGCTCGACGCTCCGGACGGCGGCGACGAGGACGCGCCGGCCGTCGCCGACACGCTCGGCATCCACGACGAGGGACTCGAGGGTGTGGAGTACCGCGAGTCGCTCAAGCCCCTGCTGGAGCGGCTGCCGGCGCGCGAGAAGCGGATCCTCATGCTGCGCTTCTTCGGCGGCATGACGCAGTCGCAGATCGCCGCCGAGCTCGGCATCTCGCAGATGCACGTCAGCAGGCTGCTGGCCCGGACCCTGGCGCAGCTACGGCGAGGGCTGCTCACCGACGAGTAGCAAGCTCCCGCGGGACGCCGCTCCACCTGGTGCTCAGGACGACCAGGGTGATGGCGAGCAGCGCCGCTCCGCCGACGACGAGTCCGATCAGCGTCTCGTGCGCCTGGAACAGTCCCCAGGCCACGGGAAGGCAGAGCAGTTCCACGACGGTGACCGGCGAGCGGACCCAGGACCTGCGCCGCCACAGCCCCCGCGCCAGCAGGACCACGGCGATGCCGGTCACGACCGCGAGCCCCGCCCCCAGCAGCGCGCCGAGCCGATCGCTCGGCCGGCCGGTCGTGGCCTGAACTCCGAGCACCACGCCGACCACGACAAGGGCGAGACCTTGCAGCGCCACGAGCCCGGTTGCGCCGCGGGTCGACACCCCCGCGCGGGTCGACACACCGGCGCTCGACACCACTGTGCGACTCGACACCCCTGTGATGCTAGAGCGAGCTTGCGCGGTGAGCCGGGCCCTGCTGGGTAGGTTCCGTCCATGCGGGCACTACTTGTCGTCAATCCCACGGCCACGGTGACGACAACCAGGACCCGCAACGTCCTCACGTGCGCCCTCGGGGCCAGCCTGAAGCTCGACGTCGCCCCGACCAAGAGCCGCGGCCACGCGCGCGAGCTGGGCGAGCAGGCGGTCGACGCCGAGTACGACCTCGTGGTCGTGCTCGGGGGTGACGGCACGGTCAACGAGGTCATCAACGGCCTGCTGTCGTACGGCCCATCGCCTGCCGTCCCGGCTCTCGCCATCGTGCCGGGCGGGAGCACCAATGTGTTCGCCCGTGCCCTAGGCATCACCAACCACCCCGTCGATGCCACGAGCGAGCTCTTGGATGCCCTGCGCGACGGCCGCAGCCGGCGCGTCGTTCTCGGCCTGGCCGATGACCGCTGGTTCACCTTCTCGGCCGGCCTGGGCATGGACGCCGCCGCCCTGCGCCGCGTCGAGGACCAGAGCGCGAAGGGCCGGCGCAAGACCTCCGGGCTCTACATCCGCAGCAGCTTCCGCGAGTTCTACCGGTCGGAACGGCGACGACCGCTGCTGACCTTGACCGCGCCAGGCCTCGACTCGCCGCAGCGGCTGGTGCTGGCGCTGGTGACCAACACCGACCCGTGGACCTTCCTCAACAACCGCCCGCTGCGCCCCACGCCGCGAGCCTCGTTCAGCACCGGCCTCGATGTTCTTGGGATGCGCAAACTGGGGTCGGCGACCGCCCTGCGCGCCCTCGGCCAGTGGTCGCGTCGGCAGCCGCGGCCACACGGACGGCACGTGGTTGCCCTGCACGACCTCCCGCAACTGACCCTGCGTTCCGACACACCCCTGCCCTTTCAGCTCGACGGCGAACCGCTTAGTGAGCGCACCGAAGTGCAGTTCCGCTCCGTCCCGAGCGCGCTGCGCATTGTGGGCTGAGCCTGCTGAGGTGACGTACGTCACTTCTGCGGCGTTGGCCCATCGTTGACTCTCCGTTGCTGTTGCCTTGAGGCGCGGCAAGTGCCAAAGTGACCTCTGGTTACCGAGAAGTGCAGGTGACAGCGCCGTAACGCGGTACAGCCACACAGCCCGGGCGGATCCGGCCGCCGGCTCACTGATGCGCGAGGAGACTGCCCATGGACTGGCGGCACAGTGCTCTCTGTCGTGACGAAGACCCTGAGCTCTTCTTCCCGATCGGGACCGTCGGGCCGGCGGAGCGACAGGTCGTCGAGGCCAAGGCCGTGTGTCGCCAGTGTGCTGTTACTCAGGACTGTCTCGATTGGGCGCTCGCCACAGGGCAGGACGCAGGGGTGTGGGGCGGCCTCAGTGAGGACGAGCGGCGCCTGCTGCGTCGCCAGTCATTGCGGCCTCGCGCCGTCTCAGCCTGACCCAGCGCAGATCATTCCTCACCTTCCGTGTCCAGCGCGCGGTCGAGTGCTGTAGCAGGTAGTGACAGCGTGACCACGGTCCCTCGGCCGTGAGTTGCGTCCAGGGCCAGCGTGCCCCGCATCTCACCCACGACCAGGGTGCGCACGATCTGCAGCCCGAGCCGGTTTGAGGTCTCGAGTGAGAACGACGGCGGCAGCCCGGCTCCGTCGTCGCTGACCCGCACCATCAGCTCGCTGTCGCGCCGCTCCACGAGTAGCTCGACACTGCCGGCCTCGCCGTGCTCAACCGAGTTCTGCAGCAGCTCGGACAGCACGAGCGCCAGCGGCGTGGCGAGCAGCCCGGGCAGGACACCGAACGAACCGGTCCTTCGCACCTGGGGGCGCACCCCGGTCACCGCCACGTCGAGTGTCATGGCCATCAACTGGTCGGCCACGGCGTCGAAGGCGACCTCCTCGCCCAGGGTCTGTGACAGCGTCTCGTGCACCAGGGCGATGGAGGTCACCCGGCGCACGGACTCCCGGAGCGCGAGCTGCGCTTCGGGCACCGTGACCCGGCGCTCCTGCAGCCGCAGCAGGGCCGCGACGGTCTGCAGGTTGTTCTTCACCCGGTGGTGGATCTCCCGGATGGTCACGTCCTTGCTCACGAGCTGCGCCTCGCGCCGGCGGACTTCGGTCACGTCCCGCAGCAGGACCAGTGTCTGCCGGTCGTCCGACACCAGCAACGGCAGGGCGCGCAGCAGCACGACAGTTCCGGCCGCTTCGATCTCACCGACCTCGGCCTGATGGCCCTCGCTCGCCCCCGCCGCAACCACGTGCTGGAGCGGGACGGCTGCCCGGCCGGTGCCGCCGGCCGGCTCGTCCGGAATTGCGAGCAGGGCCGCGTGGACCTCCGCCAGCACCTCGCCGATGAGCTCCCCGGTGAGTCCCAGCCGGCGGTAGGCCGAGATAGCGTTCGGGCTGGCATACGTGACCGTGCCGGAACGGTCGAGCCGCAGCAGCCCGTCGCCGACCCGCGGTGCCTCGGCCGGCTCGATGTCTGCGCCGGCGAGCGGGAAGCTGCCTTCGGCCACCATCACGGCGAGGTCGCCGGCCGTCCGCAGATAGGTCAGCTCCAGCGCGCTGGGTGAGCGGGTCGTGGCCAGGTTGGTGTCGCGGGCGAGCACCGCGACGACAGCACCGCGGGAGCGCACGGGGATGGCCTCGAGCCGGACCGGTGTCTGCTCCTGCCATTCCGGATCACCTTCGCGAACGATCCGCTGCTCGGCCCAGGCCTGCCGCAGCACCGCCCGGGCCAGGCGCCGGTTGACCATGTCCTCGCGGTAGACCGTCGGCCCGGTGGCCGGACGCACTTGCGCCACGACGGCGAAGGTCGTGGCGCCGTCGACGGGGACGCACAGCAGCAGGTCGGCGAAGGACAGGTCGGCCAGCAGCGACCAGCCGGCGACGAGGGCGTGCAGGTGGTCGAGGTCCTCGTCGGCCATCGTGTTGCAGCCGCGCACGAGCTCGGCGAGGGAGGCCACATCCTGAGCGTGCCAGAGCGCGGCCGCTCGCCGCCTGCTGCTGCGCCCTCGCTCAGCCCCAGGCTCGCCCTTCGTACGGGTCGGCAACAACCCCGGCTGCGGCGGCGGGGTCGTAGCGGTAGACGTCGCGCCCGGCCGACCAGGCACGCTCCACCCGGGAGCCGACGTCGAGGGGGTCGCCCGACCACAGGCACAGGTCGGCGTCCTTGCCCGGGGTGAGCGAGCCCAGCCGGTCGTCGACGCCCATGATGCGAGCCGGGTTCAGCGTCAATGCCTGCAGGGCGGTCGCCGGATCGAGGCCCTCCTTGACGGCAAGCGTCGCCTGGTGAACCAGGAAGTGGATGGGAACGACCGGGTGGTCGGTGGTGAGGGCGATCGTCACCCCAGCGGCCGCGAGGCGCCCGGGGTTGCGCAGCGAGCGGTTCCGCACCTCGACCTTCGAGCGGGTGGTGAACAGCGGTCCGATCACCACCGGGGTCTCGCGCTCGGCCAGGATGTCGGCGAGCAGGTGCGCCTCGGTCCCGTGGTCGATCACGAGGTCGTACCCGAACTCGTCGGCGAGCCGTAGCGCTGTCGCGATGTCGTCGGCCCGGTGGCAGTGCTGGCGCCACGGGATCTCGCGGCGCAGCACCAGCCCCAGCGCCTCCAGGCCGAGGTCGCATGGCACCGGCGGGGCATCCGGACGGGCGGCATCAAGGGCGGCCTGGTGGTTGGCTGCTGCCGTCAGCGCGGTGCGGATGACGGCGGCCGTGCCCAGCCGCGTGCTCGGCATCTTCTTCTGCTCGGAGTAGACCCGCTTGGGGTTCTCGCCGAGCGCCGACTTCATCCCGCTCGGCGAGCGCAGCAGCATCTCGTCGACGGTGCGTCCCCAGCACCGCATGGCGACGGTCTGGCCCCCGATCGCGTTCCCGGAGCCGGGCTGGACGTTGACCGCGAGCACCCCACCGCCGATGGCGTCGCGGAAACCCTCGTCCGCGGGGTTGACAGCGTCGAGCGCCCGCACCTGCGGGGTTACCGGGTCGGTCATCTCGTTGGTGTCCTGGCCCGCCCAGCCCTCGCCCTCCTCGTGCACGCCGACGTGTGCGTGCGGGTCGATGAAGCCGGGAAGCACCCACTGGCCCGCCGCCTGCACCACCTCGGCGCCCGCGGGCACGGCGAGCTCGGGACCGCCCACGGCGAGAATGCGACCGTCCTGAACCAGGACGGTGCCGGGGTCGAGCGGTTCAGCATCGACGGGAACGACGCGACCACCGACCAGCGCCAGGACCGGAGAGCTCATGCCGGCCCCGCGGCGGCGGCCTCCTGTGGCAGCGTCGCGGGGCTGGCCCCGACGCCCGGGTCACCCGCCTCGACGTGGTAATCGGTCTCGACCGTGGTGTCGATGCCGTCGGGAACGTGCAGCGCACGCAGGACGATCGTGCCCACCACGACGACGGCGATGTTGACGAGCACGGCCAAGACGCCGGCGTAGATCGTTGTCTTGGTGCTGAAACCCAGGTGGCTCCAGGCGTACTGCGCCGCCCCGAAGTGCTTCTTGCCCACGGCCGGTGCGGAGGTGACGTAGAGCATCCACAGGCCACTGGCGAGGCCGGCAACAAGCCCCGCCACGAGGGACCACCGGTGGCACCAGCGCGAGTAGAGCAGGAAGACGATGGGCGGCAGCGTCTGCAGGATGAGCACCCCGCCGATCAGCTGCAGGTCGATGGAGAACTGCGGGTCGATCAGGATGATCGCGGCCAGCGCTCCCGCCTTGACCACGAGCGAGGCCAGCTTGGAGACCTGCGCCTCCTCCTTGTGCGAGGCGTTCTTGCGCAGGTACTCCTTGTAGACGTTGCGGGTGAACAGGTTGGCCGCTGCGATCGACATGATCGCCGCAGGAACCAGCGCACCGATGCCGACCGCGGCGAACGCGACGCCGGCGAACCAGGACGGGAACTGCTGGTCGAACAGCAGCGGGATCACGGTGTTGGTGCTGGCCTTGCCGGCCAACTGTCCGGGTTTGATGCCGGCGGCGATCGCCATGTAGCCCAGCAGCGCGAGCAGGCCGAGCACGAACGAGTACGCCGGCAGCGCGGCCATGTTGCGCTTGATGGTGTCGCGGCTCCGGGCGGCCAGCACGCCGGTGATCGAGTGCGGGTAGAGGAACAGCGCCGCCGCCGACCCCAGGGCCAGCGTCGAGTACCCGGCGAGCTGCGCGTGGTTCAGGAGCGTGCCGTCGGTCTTGGCGGGCGTCTTGCCGAACTTGGCGTCGGCGGCGGCGAAGATGTGTGACCACCCGCCGAGCCGGCTCGGGATGTAGATCACCGCCGCGATCACGACGATGTAGATCAGCGTGTCCTTGACGAACGCGATGAGCGCTGGCGCCCGCAGCCCGGACTGGTAGGTGTAGATCGCAAGGATGGCGAAGGCGACGTAGAGCGGCCACCTGCCGTTGATACCGGCGGCCCCGAGCACCGCCTCGATGCCGACGAGCTGCAGGGCGATATAGGGCATCGTCGCGACGATGCCGGTGAGCGCCACGAGCAGCGCCAGGGTGCTCGAGCCGCTGCGCCCCCGCACGAAGTCGGCGGGGGTGACGTAGCCATGCCGGTGGCACACCGACCACAGCCGGGGCGCGACCAGGAAGACCATCGGGTAGACGACGATCGTGTACGGGACGGCGAAGAAGCCTGACGCTCCCGCCCCGTAGATCAGGGCGGGCACGGCGATGAAGGTGTAGGCGGTGTACAGGTCGCCGCCGAGCAGAAACCAGGTGATCCAGCCGCCGAAGTTGCGACCGCCCAGGCCCCACTCGTCGAGGTGGTCCAGGCTCTCCGCACGCCGCCACCGGCTGGCCACGATGCCGAGGACGCTGACGAGCGCGAAGAAGAAGATGAAGACGCCGAGCTCGACCTTGTTGATGGGCCGGCCGGCGGCAAGCGGCATCATCGGGCGCCCCTGGTGGCGAGGTAGACGATCACGAGCATCACGACAGCAATCGCAATCCACGCGAATTGCCACCAGTAGAAGAACGGCAGGCCGAACAGGTGCGGCGAGGCCTTGTTGTACCAGCCGGGGAACAGCACCCCGATGAATGGCACGACCAGCAGCACGTTCCAGGGCGAGAAGTGCCGGCGCCGCCGGGCGGCCTCCGCGACCGCCGGCTCGCGCAGCGCGGGGTCGGCCGGGGCGCCACCGCCGCCGGACGCCCCTAGGCGGACGGCGCCGGGTGCCTCGTCCGCCCCGCCGGGTGTGCTCATGACCGCCTCCCTACATCTCGTACGCCTTGGCGACACGCCAGCTACCAGTTCCGGTGGGCCAGCATCTCCCCGCGGCTGCGCGAGCACAACCAGCAGGACCTGGTGTGTCGCGGGGAGTGCCGCGGGGCCGACGTAGGTTCGCAGGCGATGCAGCGCGCGGACCGGACGGGAGTGGCGCTGGCGCTGGTCGCCATGGCCATCGTCGGCAGCAGCGTCGCGGTCAGCGGCACCCTTACCCGCTACCCGCTCTACCTCGGCCAGGCCGGCCGCTACGCCGCGGCCACGCTGCTGCTCGGACTGCTGTTGCGCCGCCAGCACACCGCTGCGCCCCGGCTGCGGCTTGCCGAGCTCATCCGCCTGCTCGCGCTCGCGCTCACCGGACTCGTCGGGTTCAACGCCTGCCTGATCGAGGGGGCCAAGCACGCCGACCCCAGCACCCTGGGCGTGGTGGTCGGAGCCACGCCCCTAATGCTGGCCGTGCTCGCCCCGATGCTGGATGGGCGCCGGCCGAGCCCGCGGGTGGTCGGCGCCGCCGGCATCGTCGTGCTCGGCGTCGTCCTCGTCGAGGGGCTCGGCGCCACCACCGCGTTAGGCACCCTCTACGCCGTGGGGGCGCTCGCCGGCGAGGTGCTGTTCTCGCTGCTGGCCGCCTCGCTTCTGCCGCGCCTCGGGTCGCTCCGCCTGTCGACCTGGGTGTGCGCGGCCGCGGTGCCGCTCCTGCTCGTCGTCGCGGTTGGCCGGGGCGAGCCCTTGCAGACCCCGTCCGGCTCCGAGCTGGCCGCCCTTGCCTGGATGACGCTGATGGTGACGGTCGTGGCCTTCCTGACCTGGTACTCCGCGCTGGGCCGGCTCGGTGTGGAACGGGCCGCCGTCTTCCCCGGGCTCATTCCGGTCAGCGCGCTCGCGTCGGCCGTCGTCATCGGCACCGGCCGCTTCACCGTCGTCGGCGCCATCGGAGCAGCCTTGGTGACGGTGGGAGTGGTGGTCGGCGTCCGCAGCGGCAGCGTTACGGTCAGCGGATGAGCGATGCCTCCGCGACGGCGAGCACGAACCCGGACACCACAGTCTCCGGCTCCGGCGGCGTGCACGCCCTTTCGGCCTGCCGCGCCTTCGGCGTCGAGACGATGTGGACGCTCTCGGGCGGCCACGTCTTCCCCCTGTACGACGCCGCCGTGCGCCCCGTGGCGCCCACCCCGCCCATGCGGCTGATCGACGTGCGGCACGAGCAGAGCGCCGTGTTCGCCGCCGAGGCGACCGCAAAGCTGACCCGCCAACCCGGCCTCGCCGTCCTGACGGCCGGTCCAGGCGTCACCAACGGCGTCAGCGCCGTCACCTCGGCGCTGTTCAACGGCTCCCCCGTCCTCGTGCTCGGCGGCCGGGCCCCGGCATCCCGCTGGGGAGCCGGGAGCCTGCAGGAGTTCGACCACCCGCCGGTGCTCGCGCCCGTCACCAAGAGCGCCACCACCGCGGGCACGCTCGAGGCCATCCCCGGCGCCGTCGCCGATGCGCTACGCACCGCCACCGCCGCGCACCGGGGGCCGGCCTTCGTCGACCTGCCACTCGACGCCGTCTTCGGCGTGGCCGACCTTGCCGCGCCCGACTCCAGCCCAGCCACCCGCCCGGCACCCGACGACGACGACCTGACCACGGTGGCGCGGGTGCTCGCCGACGCCCAGCGCCCCGTGCTGGTGCTCGGGTCCGACGTCTGGGCCGACGGCGCCGAGCATGCAGCCCGGCACCTCGTCGAGGAGCTGAGCATCCCGGTGGTGATGAACGGGATGGGGCGCGGCGTCGTCGCGCCCTCGTCCCCGCTCAACGCGACCCGGGTGCGCGGAGCCGCCTTCAAGGCCGCCGACCTCGTGGTGGTCGTCGGGACGCCGCTGGACTTCCGGCTGGGCTTCGGCGTGTTCGGCGGCGGCGATGGTGCCGCTCCGGCTCGCGTGGTGCATCTAGCCGACGCCCCCGACGGCATCGCCCGGCACGTCGAGCTCGCCGCATCGGCCGCCGGCGACCTGTCGGCAGTGCTTGCCGGCATCCTCGACCGGCTCCCCCGCCGGCCCGAGACGAAGGCGTGGGTCGAGCACCTGGCTGACCTCGCCGTCGGTGCCACCCAAAAGGTCGAGGCCGAGCTGGCGAGCGAGGGCGCCGACGGCACCATCCACCCGGCAAGGGTGTACGGCGCGCTGCGGCAGGTGCTCGACCCCGACGCCGTGGTGATCGGCGACGGCGGCGACTTCGTCTCCTATGCGGGACGCCTCGTCGACTCTCACCGCCCGGGCTGTTGGCTCGACCCCGGTCCCTTCGGCTGCCTCGGCACCGGCCTGGGCTACACGATGGCCGCGCGGGTGGCTCGGCCCGACGCCCAGGTGGCGCTGATGCTCGGCGACGGGGCGGCGGGCTTCTCGCTGATGGACGTCGACACGCTGGTGCGCCACAAGCTCCCCGCGGTCATCGTCGTGGGCAACAACGGCATCTGGGGGCTGGAGAAGCATCCGATGCAGTTCCTCTACGGCTACGACGTGGCCGCCGAGCTGCAGCCGGGGCTCGGGTACGACCAGGTCGTCACCGCGCTCGGCGGGGCGGGCGAGACCGTCAGCGACGCCGCCGAGCTCGAACCCGCCCTACGCCGGGCGTTCGAGCAGTCCCGGGACGCCTCGCTGCCGTACTGCGTCAACGTGCTGCTCGACCCGTCGGTGGCCTACCCCCGGTCGTCGAATCTCGCCTGAGCACGCACCACGTCGCGGTCGCTCAGTCCAGCTCGACCATGAAGTCCCAGGTCACCAGCGGCTTGCCCGCCGGCTGCCAGGTGAGGGTTGCGTGGCCGGCCGGAAAGACTGCGCGTAGGCGCAGCGTCACTGGGTGCCCGGGGGCGCCGGACGACGACGCGCGGTCGGCCCGCAATGGGATTCTGTTCTTGGCCTCGTCCAGCGCGAGGAAGCCAGCCGCGTGCACTTCGACGCGGCCGCTCTCGGGGCGAACCGTGACGGTGAGCGTCCCGGGCGCGTGCTGGACCGGCGCCTGGCCAGCCGCCACCGCGACGGGGCTGAGGTCCGGCCCGGCGGCATCCACGACAGCGACGGCCCCCGCGCGCCGGACCACGACCGGCTCCCCCGCCGCCACCAGCTCGTAGTGGCCGTCTGAGACGACCGGTGTGGCCAGGACCTGCGGCGGCGCAGTAGCGACGGGGTAGTGCCCCGCGGCGGGTGCTAAGGCGTCGTTCGGTCGGGTGCCACCGCACCCGACAAGGACCAGCACCGGCACCGCCAGTAGCACCGCGAGCGCCCGGAGGCCGGGGCAGCGGCGAACATCACCCCGGCCCCCGCCAACGGGTGCTCGGGTCATGGAGCCCCGTTGATCGGCTCGAATGACACGGGCTGCTCGCGGTCCGACAGGCTGGCCTGCGCCGCGTAGACGCCTCCTGCACCCGAGGCACGCGGACCGATGACCTGCGCGCGCCGGTTGTTGTAGACGTCCGGCCCGAACGGGCGCAGGCCGTCCGCTGCGGCATAACCGAGGTGGCCCTTGCCGTCCGTTCCCCCGCTGGTGAGGCCGAACAGGTCCTCCATGGAGCGCAAGTAGCTGAAATGGTTGTACGGCTGATCGGTGACCGACCCGGGAGTGATGAACGGGCTGATCAGCACGCTGCCCACGACGCCGCCACCAGGGGTGGTGTCCTGGTTGAACGCCTGGAAGCCAGGCTGCGTGGTGTTGGGTCCGTGCAGCTCGTTGCAGCAGGCGACGACGGACTGCGCGGTGTTGGCCGAGTTCTGGACCGGCGTACCGTTCGGCAGCTGCGTGTTGGTCGATCCGGTCGAGGTGCCGAGGGTGGCGTCGGGCTGGTAGTCCTTGTCGGCGATGGAGTTGCCGTACTGCTTGTACGGCGGGAACCCCTCGTCGAACGTGACGTCGATGAGGCCGCCCTCCTGGTAAGCCGGCGAGGACATGATCGCCGGGATGACCTGCTGCAGGAACGTGTCGGCCGCCTTCAGCCCGCCCTGGTGGTCAGCGGGCGGCTTCTTCAGCCCGGTCAGGGCGTTGGAGCCGCCGGATAGGTTGTCACCGACACACGTCGCGTCGTGGGCGTCGCTGCAGTTGTTCGGCGTGATGAACGAGTAGGCCGGGGTGGTTCGCGCCGACTTCAGGTCATTGAGCAGGTTCTTCGCCAGTGGCACCACGTGCCGGGTGCAGTCTTTGGTGTCGAGCAGGCTGTGGAACCACGGGAACGGGTTGTGCTTGGCCACGTACTGATCGTCGGTGGTCGAGAACTTCGTCGACCCCGGCGTCGCGTACGGGCCCTCCGCGCTGCCGGGGTCGTCGACCGCCGGGCCGGGCGCGGCGCTGTGCGGGTTGCCGCACGTCGCCGTCTCTCGGGCATGGTCGTTGCCCAGGTCCTGCATGTAGCCCTCGTAGCTGAGCCCGGCGGCATCGAACTGGTTGAACAGCGTCTGCACCTCACGTGGGAAGACGCAGCCCGGCTCTTGCGATCCGGCGTTGTAGCTGCCGTCCAGCTTCTTGGTGTTGTGCAGGATCTTGTACTGCCCGTCGGCCACGCGCTGCACCGGACCGGTCTCGTTGTACTTCGGGCAGTCGTTCTGCGGCCCCGGAGAGGTGGCCTGCCCGCTGACCATGGACAGGTAGTTGCCCTGGCTGAAGTGGCTGGTGCCGTAGTACTGGCGCTCGAGCACCCCGTAGGTCGGCAGCGTCTTCCACAGGTAGGAGTTGTTGTTCAGGCCGGTGAAGGACGCTTCGTAGGACTTGTTCTCGAGCACGATGGTCCACACGTGCTTGATCTTCGGTGGGTGGTAGCCGGCAGCCGTAGTGCCGCTCGCGCTGGTGGGGGCGTCCTGCCCCAGCACGGCGAGCGCCGGGCTTGCGACGATTGTCGTTGCGGTGATGGCGGCTGCCGATGCCGCCAGGATGACGGTGCGGGCGCGCGACGGACGGCCCCACGTAGCTCTCATGGTGCTGACCTCATCAGCCACCTGCGACCGGGTCCATAACCGCCAGGTGAACATCGGGAGGCCGGCCGGGGTCAGCCGACGGGCGCGGCTCGCGGGAGGGGGGCAGCGACGTCGCTGGCCCTGACGACCGGCCCCAGCGGCCGCCCGCGGCGTGCGTCGAGCCGGAGCACCAGCAGGTACCCGACGAGCATGACGAGGTGGCTGAAGTAGAGCCAGAAGCCGACCACCGCAACGGTGCCGATGGCGTCAGAGCCCCCGAAGGGCTTCCCCAGCTGCAGCGGTAGTGAGATCACATAGACGAAGCCGAGGGTCTGGCCCGACAGCCACGACCCCGTGGCAGCCGAGCCCCAGAGCAGAGCCCGAAGGCTGGGGCGCTCCGCGGAGAACGCCCGGTAGACGAGCACCAGCATCGCCGTCGCCGCCACCCACCCGGTGAGGAAGCTGAGGTAGACGGCGAGCAGCGTCGATGGCCAGCTGCCACCGCCGGGGCGCGGCAGCTGCGCCGACAGCATGAGCGCGGTCGCCAGCACCACCGCGAACAGCAGGATCAGCAGCGGTGACATCAGCCGGCCGCGCAGCCCGCGGTTCGGCCGGCCCCCGTGCCGGGACAGCCGGTCCAGTGCACGCACCAGCCCCTCCCCGTACAGGGACGCGATGAGCACGGAGCCGATGATGGCAGCAACCCCACCGCCGTTGGCGTTCGCGGCAAGATGCCGGATGCTGCCGGCGAACCCGTGCCGAGCCGGCACCGCGTCGGCCAAGTGGTTGCCCAGGCGCAGCACGGTGGCATCGCCGAGTACCAGCGCGGCCACTCCGAGGGCCAGGAGCAGCAAGGGAACCATGGCGACGGCCGAGTAGAACGACAGCCCGGCTGCATACAGCGGGATGTCATGCCCGCGCAGCGCCCGGGCGACATCGCGCACGAGCCCGCGAAGCCGCACCTGGCGCCTGCTTGTCACAAGCGTGAGATACCCGAACCGCCGGGGCTCACGTCCGCGGCGAGGGTGCAGTACCTACGCGCCGAAGCGGCGACACCTACGCGCCGAAGCGGCGACACCTACGCGCCGAAGCGGCGACACCTACGCGCCGAAGCGGCGACACCTACGCGCCGAAGCGGCGACGCTCCGCCACCACCCGCACGATGCTCCCACTGGCGAGCAGCCGGCCCCGCTCGGTGAGCCGCACCTCGAAGGTGAGCCGGCGCCCCTGCACGTCGGACAGCGTCGCCGCCCCCACGACCCGGTCACCGACGGCGCTCGGCAGTAGGTGCTCAATCTCCACGCGGGTACCCACCGTGGTGCTCTCGGCCGGCAGAGAGTCCGCGATGGCATCCACCGTGGCCTGCTCCAGGAGCGCAAGCACGCGGGGCGTCCCGAGCACGGGAACGTCGCCGCTGCCCAGGGCCAGTGCGGTGTCCGCAACCTCGACCGTGTGCTCGACTGTCGCGCTCGCACCGACCGAGGGGATGCTCATGACGCTCACGCTGCCCAGGATAATGACCCGGACGACGGGCAGGGCCTTGCGCCGACCGGTGCACGCCGGCTACGCACTGTCATGCGCCGCAGCGGTCAGGCCGCAGCCATCGAACTCTGAAAGGTCCGCTGATGAGTCTGCACGGAGGTGCCCACCTTTCCGGAGAAGTGGTGCCGCAGGGTCGTCGCCGAGCCGAACCCGCTTGCGGGCCACCTCGTCGATTCCCAGCTGGGTCTGCTCGAGCAGCTCCTCCGCGAGGGAGACCCGTTGCCCCAGCAGCCAGGCATGGGGCGAGGTGCCCGTCGCGGCGTGGAAGTGCCGGGCCGGCGACGGCGTTCGCCACCGCTGTCCCGTGCTCCCGGCGCAGCAGGTACAGGCAGGTGTCGATGCCCGCTGCGGTGCCGGCGCTCGAGAAGATGGGGTCGTCTCCACGTAGAGCACGTCGGCATCGACCCGCACCTTCGGGTAGCGGCGGCAAGCTCGTCCGCGTGGCGCCAGTGCGTTGTCACCCTGCGCCCGTCGAGCAGTCCGGCGGCGGCGACCACGAAGGCACCGGTGCAATGGCTCATGACCCGGCCGCCTCGTGCCACGGTGTCCCGCAACACCTGGCAAAGCGCCTCCGGTGGCTCGCGCCCGCCGTCATCCCAGCCAGCACGCCCACCAGGTCGGCTTGAGCGACCCGGTCGAGACCATGCTCGACCACGATCGACAGCCCGGTGTCCGTCCGTACCGGGCCCAGGCGCTCCCCCGCGATGGCGAAGTCGTAGGCGGGCAGGCCGTCGGCGCTCCTGTCGTAGCCGAAGACCTCCGACACCACGCCCAGGCCGAACGAGCCGACGCCGTGGACCAGGGCGACGACCCCAGGGCTACCGCGACGCCGAGGGCTGCGTGCACGGGGCGCTGATCGCCGAGCGCAACGTCCTCGAGTGGCGCTTCGACCCCGCAAGCGATGCCTGCCTCGACATCGCCGCATACGACTTGCGCGTGATCGTGGTGTGCAACGAGGGCTACACCTCCAGCCTGGCGGCCGCCGCGCTGCAAGACCTCCGGATCAGTGGGGCGACCGACGTGCTAGGCGCTAGCGTGCCTGGCACGCCGCCGGGCCGCCGACCCGCTCACCCGTCACCCCCACCCGAGACGAGGGCCACGCCGATGGAACGCGAGCAACGACGCCGGACTCTTCGGACCAATGCCCCTCGCGCCGATAACGATGTGTCGGTGCGCGGGAGCGGGAGACACCGCAGCCCATCCCGTTAGCCATCTAGCCGCGGGGGTTGTGCGTTGTGGCCGGTCGGGACATGCTGCGACGTACCAGGGATGACCTGGATCACACTGCCAGGAGGGCACCGTGGCCGAAAGCGTGTACCGCGTCACCGAACTCGTCGGAACCAGCACCGAGTCGTGGGAGAAGGCGGCCACCGTAGCCGTGGAGACCGCGGCCAAGTCCCTGCGCGACCTGCGGGTCGCCGAGATCGCCCAGCTCGACATGCAGCTCGAGGATGGGCAGGTCAAGGCCTACCGCGCCCGCGTCAAGGTCTCCTTCAAGTACGAGGGCGGGGACTGACCGCGGGCGCAGGCGAAGCGCGCGCGGGGGCGCACAGCGGGTGAGTTCGCGCCACGAGGACGTGCACGCGGCCCACCTTGCGGCGGTGCTCGGGGGTACCAGCGTCACCGGGCTCCGTCGCCTGCTGGGCGGTGCCTCCCGCGAGACTTGGGCCTTCGAGCTCGACGGCTGGACGCTCGTCCTGCGGCGCGACCCCCAGGGGGCCCCACGCTCCGGGCAGATGGAACGCGAGGCCGCGTTGCTGCGCCTCGCCCGGGCGGCAGCGGTGCCGGTCGCGGAGGTCCTCGCCGCAGGACCCGGCTGGCTGATGCTGGAGTTCGTCGAGGGCGAGACGCTTGCGCGGCGCATCCTCCGCGGCGACGCCTACGCCTCAGCCCGCGCCAACCTGGTGGGCCAGTGCGCACGAGCCCTCGCCCGCCTCCATCGCGACGTCGACCCTCGTGCAGTCCCGGAGCTTCCCGTCGAGGACCCCGTTGCCGGGCTGCGTCGCACGCTCGATGACGTCGGCGAGCCGCACCCCGCGCTGGAACTCGGCCTGCGCTGGCTGCAGCGGCAGCGGCCGCCCCAGCGCGAGCGGGTCGTCGTGCACGGTGACTTCCGGCTCGGCAACCTCATGGTCGGCTCAGCCGGGCTGGTGGCGGTGCTCGACTGGGAGCTCGCCCACAGCGGTGATCCCCTGGAGGACCTCGGATGGCTGTGCGTGCGGTCCTGGCGGTTCGGGGCCGCGCTTCCGGTAGCGGGCCTCGGTGAGCGGGCCGAGCTGCTCGACGCTTACGCCGCGGCCGGCGGGGAGCGGGCCGACCTCGACGAGCTGCACTGGTGGGAGGTCGCGGGCACGGTGCGCTGGGCAGTGCTATGCCTGCTGCAGGCCCGGGCACATCTCGTCCAGGGAGTGCGCTCCGTGGAACTCGCGGCGATCGGGCGCCGGGTCTGCGAGGTCGAGCTCGACCTGTTGGACCTGCTTTCCGACCAGCGCGAGTGCGCTCCGGCCCCAGCCTCGTCAGGGATCACCCTCCCGCATGACCGGCCGACTGCCGGGGAACTGCTTGAAGCGGTCCGAGAGTTCCTCGACGGCCTCGAACTGACCGGGCAGGAGCGCTACCTCGCTCGGGTGTCCTCGCGAGCGCATGCCGTCGTCGAGCGCCAGCTGGCGCTTGGACCAGCCCTTGCCGCCGAACACGCGCAGCGGCTGGCCGGCCTCGGCGTCGGCAGCGACGCGGAGCTCGCTGCCGGGATCCGCAGCGGCCAGTTCAGCTCCGAGCAGGTCCTGCGGGAGGTCAGGGCCAGCGTGGTCGCCAAGCTGCACGTCGCCGACCCGGGTCAGCTGCGCGGCCGCCCCCCGCTCACCGCGCCGAGCGTGGAACGGGCAGCTGGGGATCAGCCGCTTCACTAGGTGCGCTTACCGGTCCAGCAACGAGGGAGGAAGCAGGGCGTGGACTTCACCGTGCCGGAGCAGGTGCAGCAGGTGCTGCGAGACCTCGACGCTTTCATCGACGCCGAGATCCGGCCGCTCGAGGACGAGGACGACAACGTCCGCTTCTTCGACCACCGCCGGGAGTACGCCCGCACCGACTTCGAGGCGGGCGGCCTGCCACGCAAGGAGTGGGAAGAGCTTCTCAGCGAGATGAGACGCCGAGCCGACGCCGCTGGCTTCCTGCGCTACGCCCTGCCGTCTGCCGTCGGTGGCCGGGACGGCAGCAACCTCGCCATGGCTGTCGTTCGTGAGCATCTGGCGCACCGCGGACTGGGCCTGCACAACGACCTGCAGGACGAGTCATCGGTCGTCGGCAACTTTCCGGTCTTCCACCTCCTTTGGTCATTCGGCACGGACGCGCAGAAGGCCGAGTTCTGCGAAGCCGTAGTCACCGGTGAGCGGCGGGTGGGCTTCGGGCTCACCGAGCCCGACCACGGCAGCGACGCCACGTGGATGGAGACGACGGCGACGCGCCAGGGCGGCATCTGGGTGATCAATGGCAAGAAGCGGTGGAACACCGGGATGCACACCGCCACCCACGATCTCGTCTTCGCGCGCACGTCAGGTGCGCCGGGGGCGGCGCGCGGCGTCACCGCTTTCCTGGTGCCGACCGACACGCCGGGTCTCGAGGTCACCGCATTCTTGTGGACCTTCAACATGCCTACCGACCACGCCGACGTGACGCTGCACGACGTCCAGGTGCCCGAGACCGCCATGCTCGGCGCCGAAGGCGAGGGCCTCGCCGTCGCGCAGCACTTCGTGCACGAGAACCGCATTCGCCAGGCGGCGTCGGGAGTCGGGGCCGCCCAGTTCTGCATCGACGAAGCGGTCTCCTACGCTCGCGAGCGCGTGACGTTCGGCAAGCCGCTCGCCGAGCGTCAGGCGATCCAGTGGCCTCTGGTCGAGCTGCACACGGAGGCAGAGCTGGTCCGCACCCTGGTCCGCAAGACCGCGTGGGAGCTCGACGGCACGCATCACCTGGATGTCAGCCACCGGGTCTCGATGTGCAACTACCGGGCCAACCGGCTCGTATGTGATGCCGCAGACCGAGCGATGCAGGTGCACGGCGGTATCGGCTACAGCCGGCACAAACCCTTCGAGCACATCTACCGCCACCACCGGCGGTACCGGATCACCGAGGGATCCGAGGAGATCCAGATGCGCCGGGTCGCGGGCCAGCTCTTCGGCTTCACCGGCCAGTCGGGCAGCGCGACGTGACATCCGCTTCGGCGTCTCCGCCCGGCAATGCGCTCAGGCGACCAGCCCGAGCCGGCGCAGCTCGACGGTCAGGTCGTGCGGTGACGTCGATGCTTGCATGGCGGCGTCCAGCGTGATGACGCCGTCGCGCAGCAGCGCCACGAGGTGCTGGTCGAAGGTCTGCATCCCGTAGTACGTGCCCTCGGCGAGCAGCGCGCCGATGCCGGAGGTCTTGTCGGGGTCGGAGATGGCGTCTGCGATCCGGCCGGTGTTGACGAGCACCTCCATCGTCACGCAGCGGCCCTCCCCGTCGGCCCGCGGGACCAGGCGCTGGCAGATGATGCCGCGCAGCGCCCCCGCGAGGGCCAGGCGCACCTGCTTCTGCTCGTGCGGCGGGAAGAAGTCGATGACCCGGTTGATGGTCTCCTGCGCGTCGGTGGTGTGCAGGGTCGACATGACGAAGTGGCCGGTCTCGGACGCCGCGAGCGCGGCCTTGACCGTCTCCATGTCGCGCATCTCGCCGACCAGGATGACGTCGGGGTCCTGGCGCATGGCCGCTCGCATCGCGGTGGAGAAGTCCGTGGTGTCGACGCGGACCTCGCGCTGGTTGACCATCGCCATCTTGTCGAAGTGCATGCACTCGATTGGGTCCTCGATGGTGATGATGTGCACTTCGCGGTGGGAGTTGATGTGGTCCACCATCCCGGCGAGGGTCGTGGTCTTGCCCGAACCGGTCGGCCCGGTGACCAGCACCAGCCCGCGCGGTTCCATCGCCAGTGAGGCGATGACGGCGGGCAGGCCGAGGTCCTCGAGCGGGATCGCGCCGATGCTCACCCGGCGAAAGACCAACCCGGCCGCGCCTCGCGCGCGGAAGGCGTTGACCCGGAAGCGCCCGACACCCTTGAACGAGTAGGCGAAGTCAGCCTCATTGGTGCGCTGGAACTCCTCGACGAGGTCCGGACGCAGCACCTCACGGACCATCGCATCGGTGTCCGTCGCGCTGAGGTCACGGGTCTCGAGCTTGCGCAGGCTGCCGTCGATGCGTACTCGCGGCGGTGACCCGACCTTGCAGTGCAGGTCCGACCCGCCCGAGTCGACAAGGGCCCGCAGGAACGGCTCGATGCTGCTGGTCACAGTGATGCGTCGGCCGCTCGCGGCATCTTCTTGATGTCTGCAGGCTCGGGGCGTGCTACTCGACGACGGCCAGCAGGTCGCCCTCCTGGACGACCTCGCCCTCGGCCACGCGCAGCCGGATCGTCCCCGGGCGCTCGGCCAGCACGGGGATCTCCATCTTCATCGACTCGAGGATGACGACGGTGTCGCCTACTGCGACGTGGCCGCCGTCCTCGGCCACGACCTTCCACACGTTCGCGACCATTTCCGCCCGGATGTCGATCGCCATGACCCCGATCCAACCACCGCCCGAAACGGCTGCCGAGGCGGCGACCCGCTGGACGTGGCATCCTCATGCACATGGCCAAGAAAGCACGTCGTCGTCGCGCCCGCGCCAAGAACAAGGCCAACCACGGCAAGCGCCCCAACGCCTGACGTTCCCGCGCCGGACGGCGACAGCCGGGCAGCAGCAGGGCTAAGCTCTCAACCCGTGCGCGTCCTCGTCACCGGTGCTGCCGGCTTCATCGGATCCCATGTCTGCGACCGGCTGCTGGCGGGCGGGCACGAGGTCGTCGGGCTCGACGACCTGTCCCGCGGCCGGATGGAAAACCTCGCCGAGGCCCAGCAGTCGTCGGCCTTCTCCTTCGAGCGGTTCGACGTCACCGACCCGGCCCTGACCGAGCTATTCGAGCGGGTTCGGCCTGACGTCGTCGCGCACCTCGCCGCGCAGATCGATGTCAGGGTCAGCGTCGCCGACCCGCTGCTCGACATTCGGCTCAACGTGCTCGGCACGGTCAACCTGCTGGAGGCGGCCCGCAGGACCGGCACCCGCAAGGTCGTCTTCACCAGCAGCGGCGGCTCTATCTACGGCAACCCCGCCAGCCTGCCGGTCGACGAGAGCGCGCCCGTGGCCCCCGAGTCGCAGTACGCAGCGAGCAAGGCCGCGGTCGAGCTGTACCTGGGCGTCTACCGGGCCCTCTACGGGCTGGAGTGGACCTCGCTAGCGCTCGCCAACGTCTTCGGCCCGCGTCAGGACCCGCACGGCGAGGCCGGAGTGGTGGCCATCTTCGGCACCCGGATGCTCGAGGGCCAGAGCACCAAGATCTACGGTGACGGCACCGCGACGCGCGACTACGTCTACGTCGGCGACGTGGCCGACGCCTTCGTGCGGGCCGTCGCCCCCGGCACCGGCGACGCCCGGCGGTTCAACATCGGCACCGGCCGGCAGTGCGACGTGCTCGAGCTGCACCAGCTCATCGCCGACGTCGTGGGCGTGAGTGACTCCCAGCCGGAGATGGTGCCCGCGCGGCCCGGCGAGCTGCAGGCGATCGCGCTTGACGCATCTGCCGCCAAGGAGACGCTCGGCTGGTCCGTTCAGATGCCGCTCGAGCCGGGGCTGGCCGAGACGGTCGAGTGGCTGCGGGGGCAGCTGGAAGGCTAGCCGGCGGGACGAGCAGCGGTCAGTCCGCGCGGTACTCCGTCGTCGACCACTCGACGCGCACCGTCTGCAGCCGGGCGAGCACGCTCAGCCGAAGCGACTCCGGGGCGCGCTCCGCTCCGCAGCAGCGGGCGACGAGGACCTTGACCTCCTGCTCCACCCCGAACTGGCGCAGACAGGGGGCGCACTCGTCGAGGTGCTCCCGAATGAGGGCCCGCTTCTCGTGGTCAGCCTCGCCGTCGAGGTAGAGATAGACCTCCTCGAGGACCGACCGGCAGTCCGTCGCGTGCGGCGACCCGCAGCTCACGTCACGCCTCCGAACGGGTAGGAGCAGCGGTCGCGGGCGGTCGGCGCTCGATGTCGCCCGACTCGGTGACGCGCAGCCCGCGCTCGGCAGCGTAGCTCTCGAGCGACTTGCGCAGCCCCCGCCGGCCGCGGTGCAGCCGGGACATTACCGTGCCGATCGGCGTGCCCATGATCTCGGCGATCTCCTTGTAGGAGAAACCCTCGACATCGGCGAGGTAGACCGCCATGCGGAAGTCCTCGGGCAGAGCCTGCAGCGCGTCCTTCACGTCGCTGTCGGGCAGGTGCTCGAGCGCGACCGTCTCGGCGCTCTTCAGACCCGACGACGTGTGCGACTCGACCGCGGCGAGCTGCCAGTCCTCGATCTGCTCGGTCGGGCTCTGCAGCGGCTGGCGCTGCTTGCGCCGGTAACTGTTGATGAACGTGTTGGTGAGAATGCGGTAGAGCCACGCCTTGAGGTTGGTGCCCTCCTGGAACTGGTGGAAGGCAGCGAACGCCTTGACGAACGCCTCCTGCACCAGGTCCTCGGCATCGGCCGGGTTGCGCGTCATCCGCAGGGCGGCCGCATAGAGCTGGTCCAGGAAGGGCAGCGCGTCGCGCTCGAAGCGGGCACCGCGCTGCTCAGGGGTCTCCTCGACGGTGTCCGCCTCCTTCCACGCCTCGTCGCTCGCCTCGTCGCTCGCCTCGCCGCTCGCCTCGTTGGCCACCTGGTCGGCCGGCTCGTCGTTCCCGGTGCCGGGAGCAGCGGTCGGCGTCCCATCGGGCAGTACACCGGCAACCTGAGCACCTGTGCACATCCCGGCGTTGTCGCCGACGTTGGATGTCTGCCCCGTCAGAACCGGATCAACAGTCAGAGCCGGGTCGACAGCCGCTGCGTACCCGATGTCGGTCGCCGAGCCTACCGCGAGAGGTACCGGGGCCGGCGGGCGAGACAGGGGCGCGCGTCCAGGACCGCGCAACGCTGGTGCCGCTGCCGCCGGCGCGCGTCGTCGATCGCGTGCCGGGGTGGAGGTCATGGCTGTTTCAACGGCGTGTCGCGGCCGGCGATTCCCCGTCGGCAGGGCTGCTAGTGTCCTCCGCCGTTGATTCGTTGAAGAAGTCGTGCAAGTGATTCGAGGATCTGGTCGGCGGTCTTGGTCCAGATGAACGGCTTGGGGTTGACGTTCC
>JAABUP010001173.1_pt1 | contig 55328 bp, 74 predicted proteins | sample 5559201 | NCBI WGS metagenome assembly JAABUP01 (sample SAMN10711887, study PRJNA513373) | rock metagenome | isolation source: Antarctica rocks | place: Antarctica | reverse complement strand
CCCCCCCAAACCTCCCAGAGTTGGTTACACAAGTGCTCTGCTGATGTATGTCAGTGCTCCTTTGGATTTCTGGGCTCATGTCTGGGGAACATGTTTGCAGTGGTTTGGGGACCTGGTGACCTGTGACTACTGGGGCGAGCTGTGGCTGAATGAGGGCTTTGCAACCTACTTTGAGAACTACGGTGCAACAGCTGCGCGGCCAGAGTACCGGTTCTTTGACACCTTTTATGCCACGCAAGCCAGCTTGGGCCAGATTGTGGATGCAAAGAATGTCTCCACGCATCCCCTAGCCACCATCACAGGTGTGTATTTGCAACCCTTTGCAGCCGCAGGACATTGCATGCATCCATGGTTTGTACAGTCATGCATGTATTTGGTTGTTCACTTTTTCAGTTGTTGATTCCCTTCCTTCCTTCCCTTCCTTCCTTCCTTCCTTCCTTCCTTCCTGCATGCATGCATGCATGCATGCATTAATTCATGCATGCATTGGCTCGTTCATCCATGCATCCGTCCGTCTGTGCGTGCGTCCGTCCATCCACACTTCCATCCATCCATCCATCCATCCATCCTGTGGTCGGCTTATTCATCCATTCATTCAATAAATGTCTTCCCGAGGCTCAGGTACGTACATCCGTGAGTAGCATCTTGTACAAAGTTTTGTGTTGGCAGTCAGTATACCAATAATATTCAGGGTACATGCAGACTCGGCCGAAAGCTTGACATGATGTCACAGCGCCGTGCCATTGTAGGTAGCACCACACAGTTTGTATACGCACTTTGCATTGATCTGGCATGCTGTGATACACTGCTTTGCTAGTACACTGAAAACTTTGCAGTGTCAAAGGAATCAACACAAAGCCTTGCTAACACATGGTACATGATAGCAGGAAGGTCTGTGGCTTAGCTGCGTGAGACCTCTCTTGTTGGCATCAGCACTAGGGCTCAATATCTAAATGGTTCATGTGCAGGTGTTGACTCAACAGGAAGGGTTGAGTCATTCTTTGACTCCATCAGCTACAACAAAGGAGGGTCCATTCTACGCATGATGAGGGCTTTTTTGAACAACCGTCGCATTGGTGACGAGCCATATGGTCTGCGCCGTAGTCTGTTGCAGGTAGTAGCTCTGATCTGCTGCTGAATTACACGTGCTTTTGTTGATGTTTACAGCAGAGTGTGGTTGCCAGCCAGCTCTGCACAGGCAGCATCCACCAACTGTGGAAATCAGCTGCACACCCGTGTTGCCTAATCACTGTCACAGTACATATTCTGAGTGATGCCATCACTGACAGCATGGCTCAAACTGGCTGCATAAACGATTTGCCTGACTACTCTCACAGTACACGTGCTGAGCGATGCCATCACTGGCAGCAGGTCCCAACTTGGCTGCAGCGCCAGATGATGTGGTCATATGCAGTCTGCAGCAGTGTCTGCGCACCAATGAGCTCAACACTGGCGGCAGCCACATGCTGTGGGAGCTGGTTGCACAGCTGAGCTGCCTACCTATGCTGACAGCACACTTTTCTCATTATGGTAGTACCAGCGATCAATGTCTTGCTGGATGCAGAGCGATGGAGATGATGTCTTCATACGCAGCCTGCAGCAGTACCTGCGTGCCAATGAGTTCAGCACTGGCAGCAGCCACAAGCTGTGGGAGACAGTCGCACAAGTGGCTGGGCTGCCGATCACTAGGTGGATGGACCAGTGGACCTACCACGGCGGCTTCCCTCTGGTGTCTGCCACGCTACAAGGCAGTCAGGTCACAGTGTCACAGGTCAATAGTCTGCATTATGCCTACATAGTAGTCGCTGTATGTTACTGGTCACAGCAACACCTACTGGTCACAGTAACACTTGCTGTCACAGGCACAGTTACTGTCACAGTAGCAAGTCAGTAGCTGTTTCTTGGCCTGCTTGACATTTCTGATTGTCATCCCTGAAGCTTATACAGCTTGCAAATGCTGAAACGACCTGCAGACATATCATGGCAGCTTACTCCTGGTGCCACCCAAGCTATTGCGCACCCAGCCTTCTTCCACCCACACAATCCTCTGTGAATCGTTTCCCTTTCTTGTGCATATACATTGTGGCTGAATGTCTTTGTCCCCTGCTGTATAAGCTATCCTGATGACCATCCACCTGCTGAGGAGCATTTTTTGCTGCAGGTTCATGGGCCAGGGCCATGGCGTCTGTGACCCACTGAGACCACTTCTCGTCCCCCTTTTGTGACAGCCCCCCCCCCCCCTCCCCTTCTGCTATTTGTCAATGCTGGTTGAATGCCCTACTGCAAGCACGCTTGCTTTAAGTCATGCAATATTATGGATAATCATGGGTGTCTGAGGGGCTTTTCGCTGCAGGTGCCCTTCACCAGCCAGGGCCCCGGCACATGTGACCCCACCAACACCACTGGCACCCCCCCTTGGTGGATCCCGCTGCCTTTCACAACAAACTTTGAAGACCAACTGAACTGGAGCATCCAGTTGGACACATGCATTGGGGGTCATGCAGCTCTCATCAATGTCGATCCAGGCACACAGTGGGTGAAGCTGAATGCTGGCCAGTATGGCTTTTACCGTGTGAACTACACACAGCCCATGTGGGCATCTTTGGCGGCTGCTGCGGCAGTTTCTGAAGGTGGGGCAGGAACGGTGTTGGGCAGCGAGGATCTGGCAGGGCTGTTGGACGATGCCTACCAGCTGTCTAGGGCTGGTCAACTCTCCATCACTGTCTATCTTGACCTGATCAGGTAATCCTATATGAATGAAATACGCGCTGTGCATTCTCATGTGGCTGTTCCTCCATGGAGTGACTGTTGTGTTTGTACATATTTGCTTTACAACAACAGATGCAGAGGCGACTGTTGCAACAGCCAAGATGACATGCATGTTGTTGCTCCCTGAGGCAATTGCCAGAGTGACTGGTCTCTCCATAGCTTGCAATGGCAGTGACCAGAGCAGACAGCGTGATAGCAGCAATATGTCCACTGCAAAGGAATGCATACCAAGATCAGAGCCATACAAGTCTAGCATTTTTGTGACAGTTGTAACAGTCACATGTCACATGTATAGTCACATGTGGGGCATCACTCCATGATTGCAACCACAATCAAAATGGCAGCAGCGCCTATTGCAGGTCGCTATGTCAGCAATAAAAAAGAGCACATATTGTGACACACTTTGACCTGTCATCACGAATCATGCTGTCCCATGATGTAACCATGAGTGGGCACCAAATGCAGGTCTCTAGCACAGAGGCCAGAGCCCTTGGTGTCTGCATGGCTTGTGGGGGCCTCTCCCCTGGTCCAGATCTACCAGAGTCTGTCCATGGCAGAGGGCGAGGCCTCCTGTGCAGCAGAGTGGGCAACCTTTGTGCAGCAAAACATCTCCAATCCTGTCGTCGCTAATGTTACTGCAGGTAATGACTGCCTACAGTCGCCAATTTTACTGCAGATAATGACTGCCTGTCTGTGGCTTGACACTTTCTGCAATCATGCTGTTTGATCACTGTCACTTCAACTTTGTCAATGCATGTTGCTGTGTGTCAAACATCATTGCCAAAAATGCTGCTGCATGGACAGGGAGTAGGCCAACTTTCTGGTGTCAAACTTTCGACTATTTGGAACAATGCTGTATTGTTTGGTGTTCACAAGCTGAAGTCGCACCATTATATTCGTGATGCTCAAAACAAGCCTGCTGACTTGCATCGCATGCACCTGATGCTTGTTTGCTAAGCCCGTGCGTTGAATGTTAGTGCACTCATTCACCTTACTGTTGCACTTGGTAATGTGGTATCTGATAGCAGCAGAAATGGCTCAGTAGGACATCATCAATAGCCCTTACCTACCGGCACAAGTCAAACATCCCTCAACCTGCGAGCGCTGTATCTGCAAGTTGCAGCTGTTGTGTTGAAGTAGTCAGCATAGTTTGCAATTCCAACGTCAGTGTCCCATTGCTGTGTGGCCAATAGACATGAACAAAACATTGTACAAAGCAGCACGCGCATTTCACTCACTCACTTCAGTGCAAGGAAGGTGAAAGTTGGTCATCACTGACAGGGCCGCGCATACCTAGAAGCAAAAATCAAGCTGAAGGAGAAGAGGTACAACAATGTAGAGGGCGGCATCATGAAGATTGTCGTTGATGGCTACAATGCACCCGTCACAGCTGGCGCCTTTGTGGACCTGGTGGAGAAGAAGTTCTATGACGGCATGGAGGTTCAAAGATCAGACGGGCTTGTGGTGCAGACTGGCCGACCTGAAGGCGATGTGAGTCATTGCTCCCTCAATGTTCTGCATCTCAATTTTTCTCCTTCACTTCCCTTTCTCTGGTCACATTACCTGTTAATCTTGTTGTGTTGTTCCTGTTGTCGGCAATAGGTATGCCAAAATCCAGTGTGACTGGTAAGCAGGCTCTCAGAGAACCTCGCTTCTGGTACAGTGAAGCTTTGCAACTGTCTCTGAGCTTGAGTAAACAGCTAGAAGCAATTGCTGCAGCATGTGCAAGTCCCGCAAAGCAGCAATGGGATCAGCCTTTTAAGTGACTGTGAATGCATGATCACTTCGTTGCACCAAATTTACAGCGGCAGCAACACCGTTCTGCCAGTGTCTGCTTATAAGTTATACTGGATTCTGGATGACACCTGTCATTGACACCAGAAACAGAATAAACCAGATCACCAGCAAACCAGACAGAAGGCATGATTGCAAGTCCAAGGGCTTAAGGGCAACAGAGCCTGCAGACCTAGCATGTAATGAAAAAATGAAAATGAAAAAAAATAAATGCCACATTTGATGCTGGCATTTTTTACGCATGCTGCGTGAGAACGGCATCGCAGCAGCTGCATCAGCTTCATTCTCTTGCACAAGAGACAGCTGTGATGTCAGACCAGCACTGCTCAATGCTTGTGCATTCCAACCAGCCACGTCACTGTGTCAAACACTGTTCACATTGTGCTGCCCAACTGACTGTCAGCCTGTCCTGTTCCTCAGGATGAGGGGTACAGAGACCCTAACACCGGTGAGATCCGGCGAGTGCCTTTTGAGATCATGGTGGAAGGGGACAAGGTACCCATCTATGAGGAGACTCTAGAAGATGTACGCCGCTTCAATGAGAACCCAGCGCTGCCCTTCAATGCCTTTGGCACTTTGGCGTTGGCAAGAGCAGAGTTTGATGCCAATTCTGGCTCCAGCCAAGTCTTTTTCTTGCTCAAGGTCAGCTACTATTATAGTATGTTTGTTTCCTGTTTGCAATCTATCTGATCTTGTTCTTGGCTGTGTGCTGGGAGCAAAGTAACTTCCCAGCCATGATCTTGTTGCCATGAATCATAACAAGTCTACATGCCGTTACAGACTTCATCTTGATGTTATGTATTCAATTGCTGTTGGAGATTGCTGTTGGAGACTTTGCTTAAGCAAGGTCTTTGCTTCTGAGTTGGCATTGGCCCAGGGCAGCCACAGGCCTGTTGCTTGTCTCAAACTCCCATTTGTTCTATGTCTTGAATGATCTCTGGTGGGGCATCACACTGCCTATCCTGGCATAACAGCATATCATATGCACTACCACTGTGTTCTTGACTCACCAGTCACAACACATTGCACACAGGATGGCGCCCTAGCCAAAAGTTTGGCTTTTCTAGCAGGATGTCTCTGATTTCTGACATTAGTATTGTCTGCCCTTGATGCAGGAGTCTGAGCTGACGCCCACAGGGGCAAATCTGCTGGATGGTAGGTATGCTGTCTTTGGGTATGTGGTTGATGGTGCCGACCTGCTTCAAGAGTGTCAAGTGGGTGATGTGATTGAGTACATCAAGGTCACGGATGGTGGGCAGTACTTGAAGGTTCCGGTGCCACACCCCAAGAGCAGCTCAGGGACCATTTGATCTGGCAGTGTCACGTCTGCCTGTGTTGCTAGTGTGAACAGCATTTTTAAAAACCCGCTCTGTATTTCATGGCTCACTTCGACTATGCAGCCTCCAAGAGATCAAAACGAGTGACATTGTCAGGCCTGCTTCACAAACAATTTTGTGGCTTTTTTGGAGCATTGAGTTTCTTGAGTGTTTTCCCATTTTTGCTCAGTTATGCCAAAGTTTTGAGCGCAATGCTTTGTGTGATGATGTAATCAAGCAGGTTCACATTCAGCAGAAGGTTGCTCAGGGAAGGCAGATCCTTGTTAACAATAAATCGCCCCGTGTCATGATGGCCACCTCTGATCCTGGCAGCAATAGCTCAAACAGCCAAGTGAAAGGGTAGCCTCTGAAATGCATGCAGCATCACCCTAAGCCCTGAACAGGGCCTGTATGACACGGTCACCGGGTTTTGCTCACTTGCAGGTGACAGACAGTCGCAAATTTGACTGAAGCTCAAACCAGCAAAGCTTTGAGGTGCAGGAGAGTGTGCTCTCTCCTGCACAGCTGCAGTGGGAGTCATCAAACTTGAATGTTGCTGTTCAGCAATTCCCTTGGTGATACTATATATGATCATTGACCACTGCATCAACTTATCTTTGCCATGCACCCTTGCTGAAGAGGTGATTGTCTGGTGCGGTATGCATATGCACCTAGTAATAACATTGACGCCATTCAAATGTTTCTGCCAGCTGTTGGGCTTGCAATTTTGTTCACGTACAGAGCTCCATGTCTGTTTGAGCATGCTGGTACCTTGTGTGACAGATATCGAGTCCAATGCCGTCATGGAACAGCATGATGAGCTATGTATCTGCGCCTCTAGCAGATGCTCAACTTGAGGCGACTGAGACGCATCAGTCAAGGCATTCGCTGGTTTGCATCTTGAAAACGAGACAATTGCAAACTTTGCGCTCCTGCAAAGCGAGCTCTGGCTGCCTTCAGTATCTCAGTGGTTGTTGATCATGCCAGCAACTGCAGTTCTGTCCTTTACAGTGGACGTCAGCGATGAGTGTTTCCATCTTAAGTTTATGGAGACACTTAGCAAAGAAACATTCATCAGCTGGCAGCAAGGCTTTCGCTGCGACCACAAGAGGCTTGCATAATTGGTCAAGCTCCACAGTCCTAAGCATATGGGTGAGCCAACAAATAACTCAAATGATGGGCATCGACACTTGATTCTATCACAAGGCTGGGAGGTGATTCACTGAGAGATGGATGTCAATCAACATTGACAGAACACTCTTGCTCAAAAGATATACAGAGCAGCAAGACATACATCCTAGCAAAATTTACACGATGATAGCCAGGCTTGCAGCACTCGACACCCTTGATGAGATACCTGGCAAAATGTACACAGAAACTGCAGCATGTCATGCCATACCCTGTCCAGTACCCAATACAAATTTTCTAATATGAACGCAGGGACTGCTGGTTGCTCTCTTGCAGAGCAAGAAACATTCAATGCAAGGCACATGTGACATCACTGTTTCAGCAAGCTCACTGCAAACCTAAATGGCTGATCATTTTGCTGGCGTCTCTTACATACGCTGTGTGTACAGTCCAAGATCAATTAGGCAACTATCCCGAACTGCATCCCCAAACTGTCTGCCAGTCATTGGGAGCACAACTTCGGTGGTGTGTGCATCAACTGCCACGCTCATGAGGGGCTTCACAAAGGGAGCCTTGTGATGCAACAAATACAATCCAGCGCGCTGGATGTTGTCACCAATCTTTGCATCTGTCAGCACTAGGGTGCAAGCTTTGTCACTATCTGCAAAACCAACACAACGCTAACTGCGATTCAGCTGCAAAACACAATGAGGTTGAGATAAGCGGTGTGGACCCTCACACACCAAGTGCAGCTCAGCAAAGGGTGCTGCCATGCACTTGATAACCACATGCACTGAGGCATGTCCAGAAACCAGCCATGAACTTTGCCCACGCATGCATATTGGGAGATTGAACAGGCAGAGGCACACGCAGCTCTTGTACATGACTGCACAATTGAACCTGCATATCAAGCTACACAGACTACAGATCAGCTTTGCTTGCATTTGCTTGCATACAGGGATAGCCTGTCACCAACAGACTGCAAGGGCAGCAAGCTCAAGGTGGCTCAAGCTCCACGTCACATCTAAGATTGCAGCCCGTGTTGCATCTCCACATGAATCTGAAGCTGCTTACCTCTGGAGGGAATGGTGAGCTCAAACACAGTGCGGCAGCCATCCAGCATGTGGAACCGTCTCACAACTTGCTCCTTCCTGGTAGAGGAGCTGGAGATGAGACTAGTGCATCTACTGGTGGCTCGTGACTTGGTGGTCCTGTTGAGTCCCAGCCAGGCTCTGCCATCTCTGTGCGTGACACAGGCCTCCAGCAGCTCTCTGGAAGCTGCCTTCACGTCTGCCTGAACCATGGTGCTCAAGCAGCGCATCTCGCAGCTCTCAAAGGTGGAGAACTGGAGCAGCTCTGGTAGCAAGCTGTCTGAGGTTGAGAGGCCGGAGGCTGTCAGCAAGTCACAAACCTGCGTGCAGCACAAGCCTTGTGAAAGTAACTTCATGTGACGACTTGGCAGAAAGGTCAAGCTTGAGACCAGGCGAATCGAAGAGGTGGGGGTGGGCGGTGGAGGAGGACATGAGCCTGTGCATTTTCTAACAAAATCAAGCTAAGAAACAAGGGCGAAGGCCGAAGGGCTGTGAAACAAAGCCCAGCAGTGTTGGTCTATGTTGTCTCAGCATCAGCCATAAGCAGCGCAGCCAGCCAACCATTCAGACAAACACACAGTCAGACAGGCAGGGCATGACATGACATGCCCTACCTGCATTCCACACATGTTGCCACAGCCTTCACTAAGCAGCAGCTCTTTGCACAGCTGCGGCTGCTGCACCAAGTCTGTAAAGACCTCACACAGTGCAGCGTATACTGTATCTGTCCACGGCATGTTGACCAGCAGCTGCAAGGCTTGCTTCTGAGTCTCAGGCATGGTCAGGTAGCAGGTTTGATACAACTCAACAAGCTGCTGGGCTGAGAGCTGGTCGGGCTGAAGCAGAAACTGGATGCAGGCATCTGTCACTGCCTCAATCTGCAGCAACAGGAAGCACTCTTTGTTGGGCCAGCCGAGATTTGCTGTCAATTCAAGTCACAGCTGAGCTGTTGAGCTAGCAATCTTCTATTGCAGTGAGGATTGTCTACAGAGGGAGCACTCATCCAGGAGGACTCTCGACATATGAGCAGCAGAGCAGCACAGCACAGCACAGCACAGCACAGCCCAGCCCCCATGTTGGATTACCTGCATGGCACTTGCCAGCAGCAAGATCTCTTCTGCATCATCGCCCAAATGAATCTTGCCACTGTAAAGCGCCTGCACCACCTTCCTGACGGCTGCCGGTGAAGTACTCACAGGCACCACAACATGCACAGCACCCCTGGCAGTCCAGTCACATGTCTGCATGTCATCCTTGTGATCATAGCTGATCTTGGCCCACAAGCTGGCGCTCAGCAGATCAGCCAGCCCAATGCCCACATGCTGATCTGGATGATCTACGTCCCCAACCAGCCGAACACTGAACAGGCATGTGTCCTGCTCACGCTGGAGCCAGATGTGTAGGAGGTTGGAAGGCAAGTGCTTTGCAAGATGTATCGTATACTCGTCTGTGTTGAACAGGTTGAGCACTTTTGCAGCTTCGGTCTGGCGCTGCTTGAGTCTGGGCGTGTGTGCGAGTGCCTGGGAGGGGAGAGAGGGAGGCGGAGGGGGCATTAGTCGTGGTCTGGCCTGTGGCGGCTCATGCTCTGTGTCACTGCTGGAGGGACGCGCACGCTTTGCAGCTGCCTGCGATCACAAGCAACATGCAAGCGTGTCTCCACCGAATGGCTGTCCATTACTGGTAATTTCACCAGACGTTGCAGCAGTTGTCCTGTTGTCACCCATACTCTTACCAAGCTTTGACAGCAAGCGAGAAATGTGCAGCGTCTAAGAGCTGCATGTACAGGTAGAGTCTAGGGCATTCCGCATAGGCATGCACTTCAGGCAGCAGTAACGGTGTTGGTGAGGCAGTCAGATATGCTGAAGGCAGTTCTCTGATGGTTGGATGTGCTGGAGTGAGTGTTGTCTCCCCACCTGAGAAGAAGAAGCCTGATGGTCAGGTCTGTGAGGTCCCTCAGGCCTCTGAGGTCTGTCAGGCCTTTGAGACCGCTCAGGTCTCTCATCATGCTTGCCTGGCTCGTCTGTAGCACCAGCCAACACAACATTAGACTGACCGAGCAACCAGCTGGAATGCATGCAATAACATATGCTGTCAAAGTGTGTTGCGTGTTTAGCCATATCCAGCTTTGAGATGGAAAAAGTGTTTACAGCAGAGCAAGAAAACACCCAATGCTCATGACTTCATGATCTGTATTGAAGAAGCCGGTAGTGTGACATGCTTCTTGACAGGCTGCAAAAGCAGTGGCTGCATTGTGTATGGGTCAGCTTGCATAGCCTGGCTCTGCTTAGCTTGAAGGCACTTCATTGGGATGATGAGGGTGGATGACTCACCGCTGCCTCCCAGAGCAGCCACCTTGAGCCGCCTTCCCTGCAACTCCTGGCCGTCAATCCGCTTTATGGCAGCATGAGCTGAAGCCTGATGGTAGTACTCACAGAATCCAAATCCCCTCTGCCTGCCTGTCTGTCTGTCTGTCACCAGTCTGCAGCAGCTGACCACTCTCACAAGCCTATGCTTGGCTGCTGATGAGTGGCACTGTCAGGACACTGGCAGGAATTTTGCAATGACGGCTGTCACAGCAGCACTGCTGTCATGGGACAGGTTGACATTGGTGTGCTTGTGACATGAGACATTGCATGCCAGGCACAGAAGCAGCAGGAGTCAAATCGTAGGGGTGTCGAGCAACACAAGCAGACAGGGGCAAGAGATGAAGCTGTACCTGAACTGTCGCACTTGACCAGTTTGGCTCAGAATGGACACGACTGCGTCTATAGTGATTGCAAAAGGCAAGTTCCCAACTGCATCGGCACATGTCTTCTGGTTTTGCCAGTTGACAGAGAATCAAAGCGCATACACGATAGTCATTCCTGCTCGTACCGTACACTGTGTGGCCAGGCTCTTGACCACCTCTGTTTTTCATAATGACAATCTGGGTGATGCAAAGTGAACTTGAAACAGCCGTGATAGCTGACCACCTTGTCTACAGTGGCAGTTTGGGCTTTAGTGCTGTGCAAGGAGACAAAACAAAGGATGAGACTGAGAGCTTGTAAGCTTCAGCAACATCGTCACCAATCGATGAGTTTCAGTCCGTAAACACTGAGTCACAGGACAAGAACAACAAAGACTTGCACACACCGCACTAGCTTGGAGGTCTAGGTCAGGTGTTCTCCTGAAACGGCAACCGAATGCAGGGTGCGCTTGCAGACTACTGCAGATTTCTGTACACAAGACAGACCTCACCGTGATTGAGTGCCACAGCAGTCACCAACTTTGTGTTGCCAGGCCACTGCACAACCTCCGACACCAGCCATCTGTGCCTGACCGGACTGCAGAGCAAAAGACGGTGAAGCACGGGATCTGTTGCTGCAAACGTGCTTTCAGTATGCTGCCACACATGGCAAGACTGACCAGCGTCTTTGCAAGGTCTGCACCACGTAATCGACTTCAAGGATCGGCCATGTTCGGCCTACAGGAATAGCAGGTCTGTGCGGCGGCGCTAGATGTGATAGGAGATCGAAGACACAAAACTGCCTGCAAGCTCTTCAGGATCTGCGCGTCGAGCCCGTGCGCTTTGCATAACACAACAGTGCGCCAAGCAAAGGCGACGCGCTGCGCCTTTTCAGCGGGTTCCGTATCATGCTGAACATGTCAGGAACACGCAAACAAGCAAAATGCGGCGCCAACACCAGGACTCCGCAGAAGCGTCCTCAGTGTAGTACGGTAAGCTTGAATAGTTCTGGCTACATCAGGCGCAACATTTTCAAGTCCAATGTGTGCAGCTTTTGCCACTTTGGACCGGGTCCCGGGTCAAGTTGCTTCACAGGTATGAGGTAGCCTGAACCGGTGAGCAGAGTACGGCTAAAGGTATGTGAGCTGAAGTGTCTGCTCAATGCTATCATAGATCCAGGCCTGATGGTCAAGAACACTGGAGGTATTAGCACAGTGCACTCCAGCTGGAGCTACATTGCGAGGCTGGGTGCATATCTCGTGTTTCTGCAGAAGCTTTAAAGACATCTCTTCTAACGACCAGTCAGCAGACAAACATTCATTCCCTTCATGCAGTGAGCACGCAGGCCGTAGAGATAGCACCACATCATATTAATCAGAATGATCATCAAGATATTGTTCATGATGTTATTCGCACTATCTGAAAAGGTTGAACACCTTTAAATGACAATTTCAAGGTAAAACCCAATTCATTCTGTACACGGGCAGGACTGTTGACATGACCACAGTAATGCTGTACATCACCTCAACAGACATGACATCGCCATGCACTCAGAGCGAAAACGCTCTGAGTGCATGGCGATGCTTCTCCATACATGGCATTGCTCATTGTCTACCAAAAAACACAGCAGAAACTGCCTCGAAATCACAGCTCACACAATGGGCTAAAAAAGATAACAAAATGCAAATCAGTAGCAGTCTTACATGCAGTTACCCAGTATGCTTTGGATGCAAGCTTGTGCTTGGTTAGCCCAAAATTGCCGACACCCTTTGAATAGGTTATCCCTCAGACAGCAGTTTGGAAGTGTGACATGTGGGTGACTGGCATTCCAGCCTCAACAGAGGGCCCAGGTGCATGGCTGGATGGACGTGCATGTGTGACAGGCTTGCCAATCTCCGTGGCATTATTCAGACTATTCAGATGTGCAGCCTCCAAATCATGCCCTGCAGCAGAGTCCTCTGGCAGCGGGCCGTTCTTCTTCCGGTGGCCAATGTGCCCAATCCTCATGTCATCATCCTGCAATAGCATGCTCCAGCAGTCAGACAAGGCTTCAACAGCAGTATGACGTACTTTCTACATACTGACGTTGACATGTTTTGCTTTGACAAATACTGTTTTGACATATCTTGATGGTTTTCAAGTGTCCATGGACAGAGTCAGAACTATGACAGAACACACTTGAGGAGGGTTGCAGCCCCAGGAGGGCAGCAGGCAAATGTTATGCTGCACTAATTGTTGTCTGAGCTGTCAGTATGTGCCTTGACTTTCAATGCACCTACCTACATACTGGTACATGTCTGGACCACATGGATGAGGGTGCTTGCTCAAGGCAAGCATGATTTATGTTTTATGGCGCCATTTCATAATAATTCCTGAGCGTATGAATTAATCGCATTGACTGCCGTGCAGTCCAGGGTATCTCACCCTGGCTTTGAAGCTTTGGTAGATGACGGCAGCGCAAAAAGCTCCAGTCAAAGGCCCCACCCAGAAGATCCAGTACTCATGGAAAGTGCGACTGACAACCGCAGGCCCGAAGGATCTTGCAGGGTTCACACTGCAGGGCAGACACACTCTCAGCACCACCAAAGGCCCAAACAAGTGCTGAAATGACACAACACAACATGCCTGATTGCAGCCAACCTGACGTCTACTTACAAGGCTGTCATGTGCGTGATGGCAAGAGTTTGCTGCATGACTAGATTCAGAGCCAGGGCAAACACTGGTGGAGAGCTGAAGTGTAAGTGTGATGCAGGCAGGCAATGATTGCAGAAACATGACCTTGCATTGCTGTCAAGTTGTGCAGATTGCCTGCAGGTGGGGATCAAGTGGGGGTGTTGATGCAAGGCTGCAAGGCACTTACGAGCATCCATCAACAGGGATTGCTATCAGATGGCACACGAATAGCGCCATACCAATAGCCAAGGGAGCCAAAACCTGCAAAAACATCAACACAAGCATCAGACGGCGTACAAATAGCGTCATGCCAATAGCTAAGGGAGCCAAGACCTGCAAAGACATCAACAAGCATCAAAGTACCCTACACTACACTGCTAGGCACACAATTTTTGGTCAAAAACAGATTATGGCAACAACTTATCAGTAAACGATGTAAGAGGTGCAGCACGTCAGTTACAGATACATAGCTGCCTTGCATGTGACTAGGAATTTTGCCAGGCAGACAAATGCACATCGTGAGACACTGAATACGATGCAGAGGCTGACCAGTGGTGAGAGCTTCAGCCACAAATGCACAGATTGGGGACAATACCTGCAATGAGATGGTCTTGGTTGTTTGCACTGAGTCCGTTGCTGCCATGATGACAAACACGAATGCAAATCTGCACAAGGGAAGGAAAACAAAAGTTCAGCTTCAGAAGGGTGTGCTTGTCAGACTCGTCAGCCACCATGACTTTGCTCTGAGGGCTGTGCAGGTGTATTCATGCTTGGGTGAATGTCGAGCCAGTCTGTGCATTGAGTATGCAGCAACACACAGCCACATAGGCAGGGCCTTGAAAGCGGACACCAACCCACAGAGGACCATTAGCTGGAAATTATACAACACTGGCAGAGCTTGGTAATACATACGTCAAAACTATCTCAAAGCCGAGAGCCCTGCCGATGGTGGCCCCAGCAGCATGATTGATCTGGTTGGAAGCTCCAGCAGCAGCCTTGTAGCCTGTGGAGTCTAAGCCCTTGAGCAGGATGGATGCTATGGCTGCTCCAGCGCACTGCACAGTTGTAACGTTGCAGAGTGTTAGCAGCCTGTTGCTTTTGTTGAAGCAACAGATGCCATGGTGCTACAAAATTGGTAAGTATACTGACTGCAATAAGATGTCAGGACCTGTTGGGCTGTGCGAAATGCTGAATGCAAAGCTGAAACGGTGGCAGTGATGCTATGGCAGCATGACAAGCTGCAGGACCTGCAAATGGAAACATACAGTATCCGGTATTGCGTGAGAACCCAAAGCCTGCAGGAGCGCTGTGCTGGCGCCAAGGTTTGAATTGAATTGAGTAACAGGGCTTACCTGAACAATGATGTAGCAAATTCCTCTGATCAAAGAGATCTTCTGGGCAAGGAAGAAGGCAAAAGAGACAGCAGGATTGATATGGCCACCTGCAGGCACCTTTGTGTCAAGTCTGGTGCATATGCAGCTTTAAGTTCACATCAACCTTGCCACTCACCTGAGAAGGGTGCTGTGACAAAGATCACCACAAAGATTGTGAAGCCAAACGCCAAAGCGATGTTGAGAAGTGCTGTAGTACTGCTCAGAAAGCACGAGCCTGGGACAGCTGCAGGACAAGAGTGTACAGAAAGTGAGACCACTTGGAGCCAGAGAAGGCGCTGCATAGCCGGGGCGGTTGCCGAGCATACCATTGGTCAAGGAAGTATTGCTACCAGAGCCGGAGTCTGCTGCTACGTCTGCTGTGTGACACCCGGACGTCACAGTGGCTGCAACAAGCACGCTTGTAGCTCAGCTTAAACAGTAGAGAACGGCCGTGAGTGGCGACCAAAGACGCGAGCCAGCGCAGTGCGTTACCTGTCGAAAAGAAAACGAAGATTGCAGTACCTAACAACTCTGCCACGACCGCCTGCGCACCAAGAGCAACGCGTTCGGTGTTATGTGTTACTCACCTTGCCCACCGACACAGCTTCAGCAGCATCGAATGTTATAACCACTATGCTCATATGCGCTTACTCTAATGAACGGGACAATGCCGCGGCGATCGCCCCCAGGACGCATACAAGGCTCCAGAATAGTCCACATCCTTCAAGATCTGGTTTACCACGCCGTGTAAGATGAAAGGAGCAGCACAAGGAGCAAATTCCAACGAATGAGGCGAGGGATTTGACGATTTTGCACGGACAGCTGTGTAACCAGCCCGTGCCTGTCTCCCACCCTGCTTGCAATCGAACAACCGTGATTAACGAAGCTGACAGGCACTTCACGGTCGTTGTGCCAATGGGGACTCCATGCCGCGAACAAATTGACGGAAATTAGCTTACGTGAACTACAGCTAATCCACAGTTGAAAGTTTCGTCTAATACTTAAAGCAGCTAGACCTCATGCAGCTGATCAAGTTATACTCATGTAATGCTGATCACGTTACACTCACGTAGCTGCTTACTGCGTGTCGGCGCGTTCTGACTCAGCGTCTGCTTGTATGAAGTCTCCTTGATAGATTGATACACGTTCCCAAGCATACACTAATTTGCAGAGCTTGGTACAATGCCTGGTATGAAGTCTGAGCAGGGAGCTGCACACAGATCAAGAAGACACAGTACATTGCTTCTGAAGGCAGCTGCAGCACGCAGCCCCAAGGTACTACTTGAAGCCCCTGTGGCTTACGATGCAAGCCACAGGCAGACCTGCTCTGCATTCAACTGTAACCACTGAATATTGGCTTGTATGCTGTCGATGCTGTTGTCAAAATAGCTGCGCTCTGAGAGGTACTGCTCGTGGGCAGTAAACAAAGCATTCACCTGAGCACACACGCGCACCATACATCAGCATATTTGTGGCCAGTGCTTTGTTGCAAGCTAGTAGCAAATAGGCCAGGTACCAGTCCTGGTGTTCAGGATTTTCCAGTCATATGAGTGATGCATCCAGACACAAAAAAATCGACAAGCACAAGTTTCTTGCAAGTCAACAGCCAAAACCAGAACCTCGGGCACATTGCAGCACTGCCTCGGCTCCTCATCACAAACACCGGAACAAATACCAACGTGCATATTCCAAAAGGGGCCACTCACCGCATCTATTTGTGACTGAGCCGCAAAGTGGGAGGCTATGCTCTGAGTGGCTTTCCCCATCATCCTGCTAGCTTCGTTGTCTCCTCCCAGTTTCTGAAACAGCGCTGTCCAGTTCCTGCATATCACTCAACACCATCAAGACACAACTTTATCTTGAAACTAGTCACAAGCAACTGCTGCAGCAGCAACCAGCCTGTTGACTGATCTCTGCAACCACAGCTGCATCAGCAACCAGACTTCAATCAACAACATCCATGCTGCATGCTCTGTGGTTGTTGCACCAGACACTGCTGCATCAGAGCAAGTTTACAATGCCACATGGATGACATGTTGCAGCTCAATGCCATCAGGAAGATCTGTGCAGCAAGTGCTGCTGTATTGCGGGACATGCTGCTGCCCGGGAACACACAAAAGTTGCTGTTGCACTCTGAGCAGCAGCTGCATCACTCAAAGCATGCCTTCGACTTGCATGTGTTAGGCCTATCGCTAACATTCATTCTGAGCCAGCGTACTCTGTCAAGAAGCTCCATGCTGCATGCGCTGCAGCATTGGATCGCACCGCCACGCCAGCCAGCAGACTCAATGTATCTTGGGACCTCACAGAGTCATCCAAGACCATCTCTAATGTCTGCTGCCTCAGGTCAGAGTCCCTGGCATAGGCTAGAGCTGCCAGGTTGCGCTCCTTCTCTGATGGATCACTAGCCTGCAAACCAGCGGTATTCACATCTTAATCTTCAAATACTGTTTTATGCCGGCGGACATTGAATTGTCTGTGGGTGTAAACACATCATCGTATGAAAGGGCACCATCATAAATATCAAATTGATTAGTGTATTTATCAGTAAAACTCAGTGTTTCAACACTTGAGGCGTTGTCGGAGGTAAGTCATTGAGTTCAGCAGTGTGCGTTTGGTTTGCTGTTGCAGGTCAGGGAATTTTGGGTCAGGCAGGAAGCTGTCATTTCAGGCTCCTTTTGTGATGGGTCACTCACCTGCACACAAAAGTGGAAGTTCAATGAATGTTGTGATGGGGTCACAAGCCATAGTGTCGTGAGACCTGCTAGCACGTCTGGCCAAGCCTTTACAAAACTGCTTTGGGTGCAAGCTCATCAGCCAAGATCTATCTCTGACTTGTTGCCAGCATGCATGTATGGCATTACTGGTTGTTGAGGAGCTCCTGAAGAGTTGGCAAGAATTTAGACCTTGGCATCAACCATCTCCATTGTCACAGCCAATGGTGTGAACAGAAGCTGCTGGGTCCTGATCCTCCTGGGATGAGTCAGGTATTGGTCACGTGCATGCAGCACCCACACCATCAGATCACCATCCAAATTTGAGACTGTGTCAGACCACTGGCGTTATGTGTGCAGCTGGTGCATTTGGAGTGTGGGGTGAATAGCCACTCTTGGGGACATAGGAATGTGACTGTTCTTACAGCAACATCTGTTTCATAGTGGAAAGTATAACTTAGACACGGCGGGAGTTAGCATCGCGAGTGTCTTTCTGAGGGAGATTTTGTTGGATTAGCCCACATCCAGAAACCTGCTGGCCGCATGAAGGTAAGAACATGAGCTCCAACAACATGCCAGATGCCTCCAGTCATATGTCAGATAACAAATCTGCGTATGGTGTGGCGCAATCAGGCAGACCGGTGCTTGCTTGAACTGGACAAGCATCTGTTTCTCTCTGCATGCATGCAGTGCTGGCAAGTAACATCACGAGGCGAACGTCCGTGCAAGGCATGCATGTCTGCCCTCATGTACTCATGCTGCTCGGAGCCTCCTTGTAATGACAGAATCACTACGATTTATACATCAACTGCATCACACACCACGGCGCATTTGCGTACAAACAGCGGCACAAACAGACGCACAGTGACAATCAGTGGCAACTTACGCTCAGGTATAAGCCCTGCATGATGTTGTAGCTAGCCGCACCGCCGTTGGCCACTGCTTGTGTGTAGACAAGCTGCCGGACATCCGGGTCAATCCCAAGCACATCATTGGAATTATCCTGTGTATGAAACAGCACTCAATCAACATGCTAGTGGCAAAGATCAGACCAGCCTGTTTTGCCTGATGTGTTAGGTCAGAACGGACATCAACAGACCGGAAAGCTGCTTAGTCCAACAGCTATGCAGTGTTTCTGGTATATGCACAGGCCGTCCGCTGTTTTAGACGCAGTGTTTTGCAGCATATTGTCACAGCATTTGTGTGATTCTGCAGGCGGTGCCTTTGTGCACAAGGACCCTACTCTCCTGCCCTGACTGGCAGCAGACAGCTGTGAATATCAAATGCAGCACAGCTGTGCAGAACAGCCCTTCCCACACTCACTTCAAACAGCAGCAAAAGCTCTTACGCTGAGTGTACAATCAGGTCTAACAAAGAGTGCTTTGCAGATTGCTGGTGAACAAGAACATGTGTGTAAGCACTCTGATGATCATGTGATACAGAATCATCTTCAAGCATGGTCATCATATGGGAAGCTGCATAGATGCACTGCAGAATTCAGAGCAACGAAACACAGCCAAGTGTTGGGATTTGGGGTTTGCAGCTGTCATTCAATGCTTACCTGGAGTAACTGTACAGCTTCCTGCGACACAGCAGTCGTGTTGAAGTAGCCAGCCAGTGATAGCAGAGTAGGCCTTAGCAACCTCAAAGACTCTGAGTCAGCGTCTGCACCAGAGATGGTGCCAGTGATGGACACCCCCTTGGTTGTGCCTGCAGAGCAATTAGGGGATGATCATTCATATGTCCAACGTTTTGACATGACCAATGCAAAACAGACCATAAAGGTGTGACAGCTGTAGGGAAGCTGTGTATAGCAGACATGTGTCATCCTGGCATTGCAGTGAACAGCACACGGCAAGAATAGAAAGCTGAGCACACATCAGGCCCAACAGGAGAGGCATGCACATGCTCGGCAACACATGACTTGGCATAATGATTGCCCTGCTGGCATGCCGTGCAATCATTTAACAACATTGCACCCCAGTGAAGCAGCATGCGTACAACCTCACATGCACCTGACCACTGTTGTAATCAGATAATCTTTGCTGAGCAAGGAGCATTGCATGTGAAGGATGTTGTCACTCTTAGAGGGCAGGAACTTGCCTTCAACTGGGGAAGGTTGTCATACTGAGAGGGCACTTCGAAAGGGAAGCCCTTCATCATAGCCTCCTCTATCTGGCCCACATAGGTCAGAGCATTCTGCTGCACTGAGGGGATAGCTTGCTTGTCGGCACTCTCAACCACTTTATCACATGCCTTCAGAGCTTCTTCCAAATTTGCAATGGCCTTCAGACCATCATCCTGCACATCCACCACACTAGTGATACAGTGTTCACCAGCATTGGGTTGGCGCGTTGAGCAAAGCCCGGCAGCATTGCAAGCAGAAGATGAAGGGTCTGATTCCCTCTGTGTGCATTAAAAGCCACTCAGAGTGTAGAGCAGTTTGGTGATGTGCCCCAGTAACCATGCATGCTGATTCAGTCACGTCCCTGTCAGGTCAGGCAAGCCTGTGGAAAGGCAAAAAACAGGAATCTGCATTATCGGCTGCTGTTGCTGCTGGCATCTGAGGCCAGATTTGAAGGCTGTGGTCAACCATTACACTGGCATAAGGAAGATTGCGCAAGCTGTTGATGTCGCTGAAGCTCACAGTGACACCATCCAGTCTGTTCCACAAATCGCATTGAGCTGAAAAGGGTTTGGTGTTTGTGCAAATGCTCAGCTGTGGACAACAGAGTCAGAGATGTCAGCAGCTGAGCTGCTGCTATTGCTTCTGCTTGTGCTGTTTGTTGTGGTACAGCAGCTGCTGACTATCTTGCTGCAGCAGACACTGCTGCTGCTGTATTGCTGCTGCTGCAGTAGCAGCTGTCAGACCATCATTGTCTCAACCAGCTGTGGTCTGGCGCTGACAGACTATGCACAGATCTTGATTGGAGCAACTAGAAGAACAGAAGCTTGCACCAACAGATTTGACCAACAGATATGAAGACTATACTATACAATGAAAATGTGAACAGGCTATGCGAGTAAACTACATTGCAAAGTACCTTTTTGTCGTCAGCAAAGTCTGCGATGATGGCCTGCTTGTTGTTTCCCAGCACGCTCTCAGTTTTCCTGAATGCCTGCAGACAGATTACGCGTTGGTAGTGATTGGTAGCTTTTTAAGTGAGTGACACAGCTGTCAACAACTTGCTGTAGCAAGGTGTTCTGCATAAGCAAGATGGCATATACCTTTGCGACAGGACCTAGGGACTTGTTGCCTGGAATTCGAAGGGCTTCACTGATACCCTCCAGCTCTCTCTGCAACACGATCAAGTAGTTCAAAAGTGTGAGATGCCTCAGCACAAGCGTCAGAAAGAGTGGCAAAGGAGGTGGACGTGTACCTGCATTTGCCTGACATACTTGTCGTTGATGGGCAGTGCATAACGAAGCAAAGCTCTTGCGTTCTTCACAGGCTCTCTATCCAGCAAGGCTTTTGCCTCTGCGCTGGGCATCATCTGAAGGACAGCGGGTCAGGTTGCTGAGTCAGGCATTACACGTTCCTGGCTGTGATCAACATGAGCACGCAATCTCACAGGTGATGGCATCATACTCATCGGCAAGCATAGTGTCGCCGCTGCAGCAAGCCCAAGAGCACAGTTGCGCAAGGTCGCCCCTAAACTGCTTGCCTGCAGCCGAATCAGATGGTCAAGAGGGAGGCCGACTGATAGCCGTGAGCGGCTCGTGAGCGTGCAGATCACCATACCGCATCAGGATTGCCGTTATGAGATGCACAGCATACGCGCTGGTGCTGTGGTCTACGTTGTGAGCCTCTGCCGGGTGCACAACGTTGTTCACAAAATGCTTTCTTCGTGCGCAACGACCCGACAGGGCTCGCGTGCAGACATGGGTTGCAGCCCAGGGAGTTCGCCATGCTTGCAGATCAGTCTCGCAATGGTCACTGTATGAGGGCAATCTTCAGCAAGAATTCAAGCTTGCCTGGTCGTACTCAGGATAGGACATGCTGCGCCTTGCCTGCCTAGGCAATCAAGCTTAAACACGCAGGAGATTAGTAATCAAGCATTGCCTATTGTGACAGTCGACTCGGCCTCTCTTGCAGACAGCAGTGATCACCGATGTCACTTGCAACTTCCCCTGTGTAGCGTGTGAGACTTTGCAAGATTGGATTCAGCTGATGTCCAGTGAGAAGGAAGGGATATCCGCACCCCCTGAGACCGACTTTGTCTGTGGCATCGAGGCTTCTGCTTTGCTGAATTGCGTGGCCAGCAAGCAGTACACGGAGGCGAAGTGCAAACCTTTGCTGCAGAAGTTGCGAGCCTGCATCGAAAACAAGGTATGCATGCTCCGAAGCGGTGCCATAACCCATCCCTGAGCAGTTTTTCACTGTAGACAGCGCTGCGCAGAAAGTCGTCAAGTTTAGCTTGCTCCCTGACGAAGAAGCAACAAAAGAGAAGCCTGAAGAAGGCAAGAAGGAGGCTGAAAAGTAGCTTGTGTCCAAAAAGACATCTTCCTAGCTCGTGATGGCCTGGGTATTTGAAAAGAGCCCTACTTGGCGAAGAATTGTTGCCAAAACCAGAGAATCTCCTTCGTTTTACGCCGGCTTTGCAGCTGCATGCTTTGTGGTGCCATATGGCCTGGGCAAGGCAGTGATGTGGGCAACAAATCCTGAAGTGGCACGGAAACGTGACATGGCTCTGCAAGCAGAGCTCAAAGGCCGACAGACATACCATCATGAGGTCAGTCATGCAGAGTGGTTACATAGCAATGCTGGCGCAAACAGTGTGGAGAGTGTCTGGCAACGGTACATAAATGGACCACAGTCATCAGTGCTGCAGCTCAGGGTCCTTGTCTGTATGTATGTGTGTGTGTGTGCACATGCAAAGACTCTCATCGTTGCACTGCAAGTGGTCATTCAGGCTGCCAACAGGCATATTGTGTGGGCATGCTAAGCCTTTTGGCAAGGATTGTTTCTGTGTCAGCCAGCCTCCTATGTTGTGTGCGTGCAGAGTCTCGCAAAAGCAAATCGACAAAGGCTTGCCGTCTTGCTGGGGGAGGTTCAAAGCGGTAAACACAGTGAAGATAGGTATGAGGCAGCACTAAGAGGTGAATCTCTTGGCACTCACAGCAGAGGCACTACTGTAGGAGCGCAAAGCATACGCAATCGTACAGAAGACAAGCAGCGGTAGTCACAGATTTTCTGCGATTGCCCAGTTGTGAGTCACCTGACTTGGCATGTTAGCTGTTATTGCTCAAAAATCCATGTGGTAGTACCCTGATGCTGACATGCCATGCCCTGGATGCAATGCAAGCTTTCAAGCAACCCAAGATCTTCATGACATTACAAAAGCTTTCTTGCAGCCAAGTGTGGTTGTCACATTGCTTTGGTCTAGAATCTGTGATGCAAATAATATGCACGACATTTGCTGCACTTTTAGATACATATGTAGGGCTTTTCCACCCGCTATCAGGCCCGCATGCGTTTTGAACATGGGCATTTGTAACCGCAGCTGATACGCTTGACGCGTCAGCGGTTCTCCTATTGAGGACCTATCAACCCTGCGCGGGGTGTGCTAGATTGCACCAGGTGTACTTGTACTAACAGGTGGCTGTCAAATTCAGCACCTGCAGGTCTATCTGGTCCATACGTCATCGTTACACCACACCAATCACCATGTCCACAGCTTCTAATGGGACGTATTGACAAGGCTTCCTTTCCCAGATCTAGACACAATCTTTAGCAGGATAACATGCAGCAGCTGGTGCTTCAGGTAACTAAAACCTGCCCAATCCTGCTTTGATCTCACAGCTTGTCACTTCTGCAATGCAACACAAAGCAATTCACTGCCACCAATTGGCTTGTAAAGTATATCCCCTCATTAGACATGTGTCCATGTGAACTAGTACTAGGGGGGTGTAAATCACCTTTCATCAATCATTACTGAAGAAACGTTACTGCAATTACTGCTGATTTACTGTTGGGGTCTTGAAACAAGGTAATTTAAGCAATTTGCCTTTGAATTCATTTCACAGAAAATGAGCCGAAATTGGGGGGAATTGGTGGCGGTAACAGGTTTTGTCGAGGGTTTTTGGGAGAATTTGGCGAATTTCAAACCTGCAAAACCTTAAAACAGGTAAATCCCTGTTTCGAGGTAGGAATATTGTGAACTTGGCAGATGCATCTCCTTGACCAAGAGCAGTGCTTGCCGCTTTCAAAATTGAGAACGGCCATGTACGGCAGTTAGACAGTAATATTTTACTGGTAAATTACTTTGTTACTTACCAATTGGTAATGTTATTGGGTAATCGATGACAAGGGTCTGGTGAAATGAGTAACTTACACATCCCTAATGTGAACATTGTCTTGCATCCTGCATCAGTGAACCATCATGTCACTTTGGGCCAAAACTCCGGTCATCCACAAGTGGGTGGTTCTGCCAGTTGGAGGGTGACTCAACGCCTATGCTTACCCTACAAAGGCCTGGGATGCTTTAAGACGTATGTATGTTGCTCCTTTGCATGGACAATTCTTAGTCAGATTACACATAGCAATGCTGACCGCATTGCTTACAGCAGTACCAAACCAAACATTGAGAAGACGTCTTGTATGTTACATCTCACAGGTGAAACACTGACTGGCTGCTAAAGCTTCTTATCAAACCCTGCGCTACTGCTGCTTGTGCGGCTGCTTCTTGCTGCCAAGACCGACCCAATCCTGGATTGGTCTGACAGCCTTGTCTCGCTTCTGTACTGGTTTGCTGGGCAGCGTCTTGCTACTAGCACCAAGGGACCGAGTCTGCCCCAAATGCTGATTGGCTCCAGCTTGCTTGACAGTCTGATCTTGTGCTTTTGGATCCTGAGTTTGCCTATGAGCAACAGGCGGCAACACTGTGCTGCTCTCTGGCTTCTGCTGCATCATGCTCACACTGTACTGTCTACTCTCAGCACCTAATTCACCAATAGAATTTGGTACACTCTGCCGCTGATCTGGCAAGCTGGCCAAACTCTGACTAGGCACTGGACGTGCTGGTGGCTGTGGTGATTGAGAAAGGTCTACAGCCTCCTGCCCCAGGTTGAAGGAGGTCTTCCTACTGCTAGATCTTCTGGCAGAGCGATCAGCGTAGCCTTGAGCCTTGTTGTGTTGCGCGTCATGGCTGGCTGATGCCAAAATGCTGTGCCGGGAGCTGCCTCTGCTAAGCGGCCGCACTGTTGGGATCACAAAGTCACCATCATTGGCATCAATGGTTGCCTGCAGAAAAGCAGTCAGTCTAAACACCTACAGTGGGCTTTGATTGTTTCCTGATACTGACTGAAGTCCCCAATCCAGCTTATACAATTCCACATTGCCAACGTAAGAAATTATGATTATCGTGTTTGGCATGCTGTGTATGAAGATGCAGCTTAGCATAATACGCCTGTTCGGTACAAGGTTGAGAAGAGACTCAGAGCTGCCCCATCACGCGACAAACTATGCAATTTACTGGAGCAAGTTGCATCATACAAAGGATGACGGCCACAGCAGATGCCTTAAATTCCAGGGATTGCTGCACCTCTGCTGATGCAGACACCCCTCTCCTGGGCGTTGATGGTCCACTGTGACTAGGCCGCCTTTTGATGCCATCACCGCTTCCACTGTTGAAGGGAGTTTCTTCCCTGAGTCCCCTTTCCCAACTGCCCAACTGGAGGCTGGTGCGGTGGCGGGAGCGGGGCGGGTACTGCAGGGCTAGGGCAGGGGGTGGGCGGCAGCAGGGGCATTGCCAGGCAGGGCCGCTTTGAACATCCTGCAGATTGTCTGCAGTGAAACGCCACACGCACCTGCAGTACAAAGCTGGGTTTTTGCCGGAAACAGGCTAGATCAGCAAGCAAGAGGGAAGCTGCAGCTCCACCTAGGGGTCCACCTCCTATGCTGCACGCACACATCCATGCAACATGGCAGCTGAACTGATTTGACAGCAGCCTAACGATGTCATCAACCTTTTGCTTCAGGACAGGTCCAGCTGGCAGCAGGCACATGCCCATTCATGCAGTGCATACAGAACTGCATGCGAACCACTCCAGAGCTCAAAGCAGTACAGCAGACGCTGGTCACAGCAGCAGACCCTGACACCTTTGGGTGACTCATAATATGCATGACTCATATATACACATGCTTCTGCATGTGCCTGTGATGACAACAATGGTGACAACAATGGTGACAACAATGCAAAGATGAGATGGGTCACCCAGTGCAGAAGCCCTTCTTGCAACCATCTTTGGCGCAGTGCAACAGGGTGCTGGTGCCCCCAGGAGCTGAACCAGCACAGAAGCGGCAGTACTTGTCGTGGCCTCCCTCATCTTTCCAGTCCCCCTGCAGGTGCCAGGCTGCCGCCCCCAGCAGGTCAAAGCACTCCCGGCAGACTGGCAGGCTGCTGAATTCAGGATGCTTCTTCTTGCCTGGCTCATTCCTGTGAGCACACAGCCATGCTTTTTTGTGAAACCTGGGCAGGAAATGAACTGGCTTCTGAACTCAGGCTGCTTTTTCTTGCCTGGCTCATTCCTGTGAGCACACAGCCATGCTTTGTCATGAAACCTGGGCAGGAGATGAATGGGTTGAAGACAAATGCTATTTGGGCCTTGGTGATGCAGTGTCATGCATATTCCAGGGGTGTTGAGCGAGCAGTACAGGCAGAGTGGACAAGCAGAGAGCTCTTTGCTGCAGTGAAGGCAGGTTGATGGTCCATGCAACATACTGCATTGCATGTGCACCACACATGATCATGTGCGGTCAATCAAACAGCAAACTCATGAGGCTGTCAATCTGTGTTCAGCAAGTGGTCCATACATTGCAAGCCAGTGTGGCTAGAGTGTGTGCATGCAATGGAGCAATGTCAGGTGGTGCTGACCGGCAGCAGAAGGCACAGAAGGCTTCCTTGAGGGCAGCACGCTTGAGCCAGTCATGCAAGAAGAGGTTGGTGTTGTGCACCAGTACAGCACTGCGCCAGTTCCTCTCTGACAGCTGCACTGCCCAATCCTGCAGTCCAGGAACATTAGTATCAGGAAGAGTTCTAAGAGGGCTGTTGCTGCAAATTGCATGGGTGTGTGTGTGTGTGTGTGCAGGACCTTACATGCAGGTCAGCTGCATGATGCAGATCTTCAGCGCCTTGCACAAAAAATGGGTAGCTGCATGATACACATCCTGAGCGCCTCGCAAAGAAGATGGGCAGATGCAGTGGCACCAGCAGGAGCAATGCATAGCTGTTGAGCCTTGATTGTTTCACTGGATGTGATAGTTGCAACCTGGCTGCTGCTGCTTGAACGACTGCAAGGGTGCACACAATACAGAGCACCAGGCGCTGGCAGGCACAAACTTACCTTGAGACTAAGGTTGGTATTGTTTACATACACCAGCCCCTCAGGCACATGATATTGGATGAAGGCCTCTCGGCTCCCTCCATGCTTCCCTCTCATCACTACGCTTATCCACTCTGGTGCTGGTCCCGGCCATCCCCCAAACCCAACCCCACTGGACTCAGCCTGCTGACCGGAGGCTGAGTCAGCTGGTCTGGGATGATCTGGTGATCCCAGCATGGATCTGTCAGAGTGCAGGGGAGATGCAGATGAGGAAGGGGAGAGGGGGAAAGCATCTGTGATGTTGCTGGCCATGGACACACGGTGCTGAAGAAGAGGAGTGGCTTTGGACTCAGCCAGCGAGTCTTCTTCCAACAGCAGCATCTCAGTCAGGGACAGGTGAGTGTCCGGCCTTGGATTAATCGCCCCTGCAGTAGCTTGACTGATGCTATGTGCAGAGGCATCAACAGCACTCTGGGGATGACTTGGTCCCGCCTGGCCATTGCTCCGTCCCTGCTGGCTTGACTGATCTTGCCCATGTACACTCAAGAATGAGTTAATGATGCCATGCTCATGAGGTGAGTCGGACAGAGGGCCCTCAGGCGCTGACTCAGCCATCTCAAACAGCCTGTTATACTTGTCTCGCAGCTGCTGAGCTGAGACAGGAGACTGTGAGTCTGAAGTGGTCTGCTCAAAGTCAAGGTGCCTGAGGGCTGAGTCAGCCAAAGCTGAGCCTGTGTGCTGGGCTGGCTGCTGACTTATGCTAACCCCTGGGCTGCCTTCTGGGACTGCTTCAGACTCCCCTGCTTGATCCAAGGCTGCAGTAGCATCAAAGCCTACAATGGGGCAGGTATCTGTCAGTAAATGACAGCGATGAGTGCTGACTCACAAACCATGTAGCCAGGTGATTTGGTATTGTATCATGAAGTGTTATGTAACTGGCTAAATTTGCATCTTGCAGACTATCCTGGAAACCTATCAGCAACAAGGCATCGATGGTACACTCTGCATGATGCATGGAGACTTGCATTGGTACTACGGTTGAGTGCCACCACGCTGCATGTGCTGCATGAAACAGCACAGCACCAGATGAGCTGTAAGAGCATAAGACGAGTATTACCTGACGTGATGCGGTATAGGCGGTGAGAGTGTGGAAAGCCTGAGGCTGACTGCAGCTTGAGCTTCTCCAGAGCATCTTGCAGCTGCTGCTTTAGCTCGGCCACATGCTTGTCTGCTGCTGCCAGCTGCACTTGGGCCTCAGTCTATGCACACACATCCAGTTGAGCAGCGAGCCCAACAGCAGCAGGTGTGCCAACGCCAACTTAGTCAAAGGAAGTACATACATACACAAGCAGTTGAGCAGCAAGCGTAACAGCAGCAGGTGTGTAAACGCCAAATGTAGTCAAAGGAAGTACAGTAAAGGCTATGTGTCCAGCTTGGTGACAGCATCAGACAGTATTCACACAGCAGCAAATATGGCAAGGGATGTGCGTACAGCAGCATGTTGCCAGCAGCTACAACAAACGTGTTGGGTTTAGATGTTGCAGCATCACAGTGCAACAATTTGTGGTGTGACACAATTCGTAGTAATGACTGAAACAGCAATGTAGAAGGCGTAATGACAAGCCCAATCCACAAACTTCTTCTTTCTTGTTACAGTAATTGTATTGAGTTTGGTCTTGAGTTTGGCCATGTTGCCGTCAACAGAGCCAAAAGAATAGAAATGAATGTTATAAGCAGAAGCGAACGTCTCAAATCATTTTGTACACAAGGCCTGAGTTAAAAGAAAGCAGAGCAGACAAAGTGAAGAGAGTACAGCAGATAAGCATGAAGACTTTCAAGTCACATTACGCACACAAATGGGGTTGACACATAAACAGCTGAAACAAGCAGAAAACTACACACAAGTCAAAATTGCCAACAAGCTGGTAGACAACAGAGACAATGACCAACACAGGATAAGTCAAGTCAACTGCTGGTCAAGTCAAGCAGCGTGAAGGCGCTCCTCTGTTGCTTGCAGCCATGCACACAGCTGCAGACCGTAGCATTGCATGGCAACAACAGCATGCAGTGCCCAGCAGCAAAATGACAGCGACACTGGTGCAGCCAGGGCTTGGCAGTGCTTGGCATGGTACAGCTCCAACAGACTGGTCCTTGACTCACTCATCAACTTCTGCAATGCAGGAAGGAGAAGTTCTCACCGGCTCAGTCTTGTCTCCTCTCACAGCCTCACTCTCACCTCACTCAGACATGGAAACAAGGAGAAGGACATACTGACAGACTGCCAAGTGTAAAACGAGTGGTCTTGACAGACGGTCAACTTTGGCAGACGGATACGAGCACGCTGGGTCTGGACTCACGTACCGTTGATGGGTCTGCTGGTCTTGCCTCAAAGCTGGACCTGCGCCGTTGGTCTTCTTCCAGGGCTGCCAGGGCAGCCTGCCCTTCCTTGCTTTCAATGTCCAGGGCCTGGTTGCACAGAGTCAACAGGCGGCGTAGCAGCTGAGCCTCATCGTGAGCGTCTGCTACCTGACTTTGCAGCTGCAACGACTCAGCCCTGTGCCAGCACACAAGCATGTTGTTCTGCTGCCTGCTGAACGCTGCTGTACTGCAGTATCACCAGCATGGTGAGCGTGAGCAGAAGAAGAAATAGGGAGACTGCCCATTGGCCATGACAAGCAATAGACTATGCAGAGACCTTGTTGACTGTAATCTAGTCACAGCAATGAGGTTTGAGCTGGAGTGCATCATTTAGTGCGCAATATGCAGACTGACATCAGACATGGCCAGAGAATGAGGCAAATCAATGCCCGACTGCTGGGATTGCATGCGGCACTGCTGATCAACAAGCCAGCAGCATTTTCACCCTTGCAAGGCTTCATCATGCACTGTACAGTACATTTGTTGATGTCTGCATCACTGCCGTGACCTGGGCTGCAAAGGATGAAGCTTGTGACTCACCTGGATGCAGCAGCGGCATTGAGCAGTTGCTGAAGCGCTTCCTGGGTCTCTTCGGGAGAGCTTGACCCCAGCTTCTGCAGCAGAGCAGAGACAGCACCATGACCGTCTGCTTCTGAGGAGCGCAGCTGGCTCTCCTGTGCCTGCAGCTCCTCTATCTGCACAGACCACAGCCAGTTGTTGTGTGGTTGTGGAGTGACAGTATTTATCACGCAGCAGTCAAGATGACCCAGCAGACCACAGTCAGTGTTTCTTGTGTGGACACTGCTACATCAAGCTTGCGTACTTGACCCCAAGCTGCCTTGTGTGTCACAACACTTGCACCATACACATTGTATGTGCTGACATGTAGGGATGACAATTCAGGGTGTAGGTTGTCTTGAGCAGCTTGCATAGTACGGCAAAACATGTTGTGCATATGCTGCAAGTCAAACAACATTGCTCTCACTTGGAATGACTGTATGGGTTGGGCAGCAGTCAAGATGTCCTAGCAGACAAGCAATTCTGCACAGCTGCATGAACCTTCCAAACAATCCATCAGGATGCACAGCTTGTGCTGCCGTTGCTGTGGGAGTTCATCCTCAACTTTTCTAGATATGTAAGAACTTATTCAAGTTTGGCTGTGCCAGCAGGCTAGGGGTTATGTTGCCAACATGGTGAAGGCAGGTGTGGCTTTCAAGTTGTGCTGTTGCTGACCACAGTGTGAGGCTGACCTCTGACCAATGGTTTTGGTCTTGTGATTCCCTGGTGTTTCTCTAAATGCCGCAATCGCCAAGCACAACTCCAATAGATATCTGGAACACATCTTCGCTGTCACAGGTATTATGTGTGTGACACCAAATGTGAGACAGTGTGACTACAGTGGGGTTACCTGGCTGCTGTGTTGGTCCAGGGTGCGAGTGAGCTGATCCTGCTTGCGCAGCAGCATTGCGCGCTCCTCTTCTTGCAGGTTGGCGGACCCCTGCAGGCGGTCAGTCACAACCCCCAGCTCACGGGCGGCATCCTCCCTGGCAGCAAACTCACCCTGCAGCGTCGTGTGTTTGCCTCAGCAGGGTTTTGGAGGCTGCAATGCTACAGCAATGCACCTGACACAACAAGATCACAGGGGCGTTGCTGTGGCAAGGTCCCAAGCATGTCTGGAGCTGGTTCAGCCTATAGCCCATGTGAGACACCATGGGGGCTCTCTGATAGCTTGGAGGATGGTGCCTCCCTGTACAGTAGGTATTTTGGCATCACCCAATCAGTGGCGCCCATGTAGGGCAGGGTGTCAGCATGTCTGGAGCTGGTCCCCCTGCAGTTGTGGCTGATGCATGTTGATGATGACTAGACATCCTGCCGTCACACCTTCCTAGCAGGAAGGCAGGCAGGCTCCTGCCTGCTGCTGAATGTACAGGCAGGTCTGGGATCAGGTATGGGTGCATGATGACGCTCAAACTCGAACTGACGTATGTCAGAAAGGACAAGCAAATGCATGCAGAATGTACGATCACACTGGGCTGCCACGGCTATGGATGAGATAGCTGCGTAAGGCAGCTGTGATGAGCAAGCAAGCAGACCTGCAGGACCCGAGCAAGGTAGAGGGGCTGGTTCTGCTGCAGGATGAGCTGATCGATCTGTTGATCAGGCTCAGGCAAGCCCTTCAGCTGCTGCAGCACCTCTCTCGCAAATTGTGCCTGCTCCTGCTTGCGAGTCAGCATTTGCTGTTGCTGCTCCACCTGCAATGCACAAAGAGTACTGGCTGGCACTCGCTGACATACTGTAGCCCTATGATAAAGGCAACTTCAAGCTGGCTATCATTGATTGTACGCATGCATGATGTTGCAGGAAGATAACGCAATGGTAAAGTCTATACAAGTGCCATGCAATCAGGGTGGGGGTCTAACCCCAAGCCTCACATGCATGCATATATCATGTCTACATGCCTCTGACCACCTAAACACAGGGCAGTGGCAATGAACAAAAGATCATGTACCTGAGCAACTTGCAGCTGATCTGCGTCAATCTTGCCTTGGAGGTCAAACAAGACAGCGCTGAGCCCCATGGGCCCAAACGCCCCAAGCAGGGCCCTTGCAGACAGCCTCTTGCCCTGTCCCATGCTGGACTGCCTACCCAGTGGCCGCATGATCATGCTGCCATGCCTGGCCATGACTTGCCCCGAGACCAATCCACCGGCCTGAGTTGAGCGGCGAGCCCAGTGGCTGGAGTGCAGCTTGGAGTTGTGACTAATGGCATTGAAGCTGCTGCCTCTGTTGGCAAGGCGTGAAGTGGATTTAATGGATGTTGAGCGGCGTAGTGCTGAGTGGGGGCTTCTTGGCAGAGCAAAGTCCATGCTGTGGGGCGGCAGCTCTTGCTCTTCTTCAGGCACATTTTGCAGAGAGGTGGTCTGTGGCAGTGCTGCCTGGCCGTCTATTGGCTGCTGCTGATGCTCTGCATGGACCAGACTCTGTGACAAGTCCTGTTCAGTCAGAGCCATGGACACTAGCCATGTTGGTGATGGCAAACGCCAGGAATAGATTCAGTGGGGATGCCACGGCAATCTTCATCGATTTTTGTTTTGGATTGACACAGAGTGCCGAGTCTGTTGCTGACAGGCAGGTGCAAGCCAAGACTGCTGACACAGTGAACTGCTTCAGCACCAGTGAGGCATGCGTCGCAATGGCAATGCATGAGCAAGGTATTTCATGTCTGCGTAGTGGTGGTGGTAAGATGGTGGTTGTGCTTTTTGACAGAGCTGCCAGGCTATGCACCGGTATTAACGCAGTCAGTATCGGTAAAGGCCATGAGGTGTACGCTCCTACATCAGCCAACAAATAGCAACACCAATGGCATGAGCTGGTGCACATTACATGCATAGGAACATAGCATCTGACAGCATTATCGTAGGATGCATGTGTCACTGCAGACCCAGTTACACCATACGGACAGTATACAGGGACAAAGCAATTGCGAACATCCATGAGCCTTCTGCAAGCAACAGCCATGAAGTGCCTAAAGCTATCCAGTGACATGTTTGTGGCACAGCAATGCAATGCATAGGTATGCCATACCGATGCCTCTGGCAATGCCTGGCAGCCCCAACAGCGCCCTTGCTGCATCCTCGGCCTCTTTTTCGCTGCCTTCAGCCTCTGCTGCCGCATCATCTCCCTCAGGGATGTCACCGCTGACATCACGTGCCTCCAGCAAGGTCACAGCTTCTTGCTGCAAAGTAACATCAGGCGTAAGAGTGCTTGCTTAAACCCAGTTGAAGTATGTTGCTATGTTTTGCTTGACTGGGCAGTCCTAGTGTATGACAGTGTAGCCGACCAGCAACTTTTGTGCAAGGTAGTACTGCATAGCCCCTGAACTTTGTCATTGACAAGCGGTGACAAGATGCACGTATGCAGTCAGACAGGTGGAAAAACAGCAGAATTCGTCTGGATGATCACTCCATCTGATGCAGGACGACATAACACCCCCCCAAAGCTTTAGTCAGCAGCGCTTTTGCACATATGTACAGTAAGCTTCAGGACAAAGAACGGGGATCAGCGGCTGAGGATGAAAGCACCAGCTGCAGCATCTAGCAAGCTTGCTTTCAGTGCCAAAGCACAAATGCTAAATTGAACACAATCCGCAGGTTGTGCTGCACATCAATCTAATGGTTGCCTGATTAACTAGTATCTTGTCTGACAGTTGTCACAAAAGTTTGCAAGCTCATGCTTGCATGAGCATGCAAGCATGAGCATGAGCACAGGCACAGACCAGTTCTTCACAATGCTGTTGCAGCTCTTCACAGCGGGTCTGAGCCAGGCGTGTCTCCAGGCGCTGATCCTGCAGGTCCTTCTGGAGCTCCTCAAATTGCTCCATGCTGACAGCACCCTGCTCCAGCTCACTGATGCGCCCTCCCTTAGCAGCCAGCTCAACCTGCAGCACCGATAGTCTGCTTGAACCTCTACTGAAGCTGGTGCATGGTGTCTTCTCTCTGCATACAGGCTGCAACAAATTGTGCTGGGCACATTTGCAGTTCAGGATTTGACAGAGTATCAGGAGTACTGTCACATCCTGAACCAGAATGAGATGACTCCCATCATTGCGTGATGCCGCAGAGTGTGTTGAGCACATTGCTTGCAGCCGTGACCAATTGTCCAAGGCAAATTACAGTGATCAGATGTAGCAAAAGTGCAAACAAGCTTGACCCGACCTGGTACTCCTGGTTCTGCTTGCGCAGCATTTCCACCTCCTGCCGCAGAGCACCCATCTTGTTGCGGTTCTGCACAGGCTTGTTCCTGATCTTCCTGGCCTTGGCAGCGTACCTGCAGGAGCACCTGAATGAACGACACAGAGACAGACAGACAGATAGGCAGGCAGACTGACAGCTGGCTGAGATGTAACGATTCTGTTATTGGGGTACAACTCTGAACAAAATAGCTTGCAATTCCAGCAAAACAGACGTCTTGAGTGCACAGCACAGCACATCACAGCACTACACTGGTGCTGTGGCTGAACTAGGTGAGATGGCACTTGCAAGCGGAGCTTGCAGCTCTGATATGACAGCACAAGGTGACGAAAGCTTGCATATTGTCTTACTCTAGGGTGCCTAGGGTCTCATCCAGATGGGTGTCCACAGGACTGACACAAGCAATCATGACAGTGCTGCTGTTGCCTCCCAGGGAGTCTGACAGCACATTGGTGAGCACATGATCCCTGTATGGGGCCTTGTCGCCCTTCACCAGGGCATCAATAACACGCCCCAGCACCAGCAGGCCGCTGTTGATGCTGGCAGCCTCACGCTGCTGCTGGCCTTGAGCCCCAGACTTAGACAGGCGCTCGCTACCTGTATGCACAGTGGATTGAGCTTGTGGGGAGCAGTGGCCCCAACACAAGCTGACAGACTGAGAACCCAGGGAGGCCAGAAGCAACAATCTGGTTTGGTGGTGCGCAAAATGTGGTGCATGTCTGTCAGGATACTGATGCAGCCTGCCCCTGATGCAACACTGTGTATGCCCTGCAGCGCTGCCCAAGCATGCAAAGCTTACAGATGTGTGCAATAATGGTCATGAGCACTGACGGGTACAAGCATGACGGCTGTACGACGCATCTGTCATGCCAACAAACAGCTGGCCATTGCATGACATGTGTTTGTGCAGACTGATTGTTCTGAAAGCAATATTGCCACAGTGGATGCTAGTATGAGCATACCTGCCAGATCGACAAAGACCATGTGGGCCTCCACAAGCTCTTCCACCATATCCGCCTCCCTGGCCCCCTGTGATGGACCCCCTCGCAGTGGGGACGAGGGGGAAGTGCCCTCATCAGAGGGCGCTGGCGAAGGGGCAGCTGATGGGACCAGACGCCTCTGCTGAACATGAATGGTGAAAATGGCATGCGACCTGCTAGAGGATGCATTCATACGAGTGGCAGCAACTGCCCTGTTGCTGATTCCCAAATGCAGCTCAGCCTACATAGCACATAGACCCTAGTCATGAAAAAGCCTGGGATTGTCAGCATGACATGGATGCAACAGATACTGTACAAGTGCTAGGTGCTCTGCAGGTACATGTGTAGTATGCTAGGTGCCAGCAGGTGGTAGTTGTATATACAAATGAGACGTCATTCTTTGCATGAGAGAGGCTCCAGATGGAGGTAAATATGTGTTAAGCACAGGTAGGTCATCCAAGTTTGACTACCGACGCCAGTGGGATACGAGACTGCTGTGTGATGACAGGCGTGCAAACTTCTCTCTAACAAAGCAGGTGCAAGAAGCTGCGCGGGGCACAAGCAAAAATTACAGCATGACGAGAGCAAGTTGTTGTGTCTGCAGCAAGTCATCTACTATAGACTATGAGCATGCTGCCATTGCTCAGCACAAGAGCAGTTCTCAGCATGGGCTTCTGCATACCTGTAGGGAGTCCTGGTCTTGCACAATGGGATGTCTGAGAGTATCGGGCCGACATGGTCTACGAGTGCCATCACTGCCTGTAGGCTCAAGCAGATCGTACAGCTTGTCCATATAGACCTCGCTGAAGCTGACAGCTACGTTTACTGACCATTGCCCTGACAGCCGCCGAGCTGCCACCTGCTCAAAGACTGCCTCAATGGATCGAGTCAGGACGGCGTTCTCCCAAGCGCCTGAGATGTGATGAGGGATCACTCCGCCAGGCTGTGGATCGTCTTGACCAGGGTTGCCTGTTCCCATTGTGTACGTTTTGCCTGAGCCAGTTTGACCATATGCAAGCACTGTGCCATTGATGCCATAAAAAAGATCTTGCACCAGTGGACTAACCATCTCTGGGTAAAGGTTTGAGGCACTCTTGCCGCCCAGTCCAAATGCACTGCAAAAACAGCAAAACTTTGATGCACCTACGCATCAGCACAGCCATGACGTGCATGGCTTCTTTTCTGTCAGAAAGCGCAGATAATCCTTACTTGTCAAAAGTGTAGACATCCTGATGGCCAAGAACAACAGCTTGTGGTTCCTGAGGGCTCTTGATGAGGACTTTGACCTTGCTGCTGGTGGCAGCCTCGACCTGAGACTGCGGTCTGACATGCAGCACAACTCTAACATTTGTCTCTCTGGCTCCAATGGTCGTTGCGCGAGTCAGGGCGCTTTTTGGTCGCACAGCTACTCTTGGAGATGCAGATGCAGCATATGGAGCTGCCAAAGCCTCAGAGACTGTTCTGCTCGGGCTGCGACTCTGTGCTGTGCTTGCACTGCTTGGCCTGACAGACGGGGTCCTGCCTGGGGAGGTGGTCTTGGTCAGGTCAGGTCCAGGAGCAAAAGTCTGATGCTTCTGTGCTACCTTAGACGTAGCCATTTCTGAGCTAGACTTTAGCCTCCTTGATGCGGTGACAAGCGTTCATGGGGGCTGCCAACCTAGTCTATGAGTAGCACGTGCTTGCGTGCGGGCACCTAAGCCGATGTCAAAAGTCGATGTGTTGGCTCAGGTGTTGGCTTCACCACCAAAGCCGGCCTGGACTCGCACACACAATTGTCAAACTCTCACACGCTTACAGCAAGCTCACAGTCCTTATATCACCGTTAATCACATCCAGAGCCAGAATTCAGCACAGGCATGGCTGGCAAAGGCAGATGCCAGGGCAAACGCCCTTCCATTCTAATGCCTTAATGGCCTGGCCATGCAGGCGGTCAGCACTGCTTTTTTGCACGCAAGCGTTTGACCAACGCTGACCAAAGACCATGCCAGACGCCACTCTGCACGCTATTTGCAAACTGCGACGGCATCATAGAACTTAACATGCTCTCAGCTCAGGTCCTCCCAAAAGCTTTGATCACTTCACAAGCTCACTTTGGCAGAGCTGCCTTTGTGAAAGGGCCGTCTGGTTTACGTGCACGACGCGAAGTGCAGAGCATGCGCAGTATCTCGAGTGCTAGCACAAGTGAGTGGTGTCTTCGGCCGGCTTGTCTGTCTAACTTTTGGAACGAAAGCTTGCAACCGTCACAGGTGACTCAGGTTCTGTCAGGCTGGTACTCATTGGCGATGTGCATCATCAGTGGAGTGAACAGGACGTCATTGCTCTGAAGCATCTACAGCCGGACGTAGCCCTGTTTGTTGGAGACTTTGGTGAGGAGGTGGTGGAGCTGGTACAAACCATCAAGCAGCAGGTGGATGCTCACAACATTCCAGCAGCATACATCCTTGGCAATCATGATGCATGGTGAGCATAGCTGTGTAGCAAATTTGCGTGCCTCAGCAGCTATCGCTGTTGTTTTCATCAAATGCCCTGGTTGGACCTGGCAACAGGACACGAAGCTGTTCAAAGCTGGTCATCATGGTCAATTTTGTGCCAAGAGTGTTCATTCACAATCTGATCTCTCTCATTACGGGTTCATTTGCTCAAGTTGCAACCAATGCAGATTTGGCTTGTGATGAATTTAGGCACTCCTTGTCCAAGAAGGATCTGTCAGGTGCTGATGACCCCAGGCTGGCAGGGACACAAGCTCAGCTTCGGATTCTGGGACAGGACCATGTGGGCTTCAGCTGCAAGCAATTTCCTGCACATGGCCTGAGCATTGTGGGAGCAAGACCATTCTCCGCAGTGAGCTGCCTTGCCTACGTGCTGTGAACACGCATCCCTGCATGGTGTACAGCCTCAGCACTGAATGCATGCATTTGCCCACCCACCATTGCCTGACCATTGTATGCTTTGATATAGCTGCCAGGAGATTGGAATAGCTTCACTCACCACAGAAGACATCACTAGACACATGCCATGCGTGTTCTGTCTGTCTTGTTTGCGTACGCATATGAGTTGGCTTGCAAACCGTGAGAGACTGGCACGGGGTCATGTACAGAGATACCTGGGCCTGGCCTTGCGAGCCAAAGATCAGTATAATCAATGACCCCATTGCCATCCAGGGCGGATCATCTTGGAACAGGGCTGCCAAATTTAATCACATCATGTTTGATGTCAACAGCATGGAGGCATCAGCAGCCAGGATTGCTGAGACCATTGTGCAGCAGCCAGCCGAGCATGCTGTGGTTGTGATGGCCCACAATGGTCCTGCTGGCCTTGGTCAGCAGCAACATGATATTTGCGGGCGGGACTGGCTGGAGAAAGCTGGTAAGCACTGTCTGGCAATTGCCAATTGCATCCAGGTTCAGTCTCTCGCTGTGGAAGCCTGAAGTCCATGACGTGATGCCTCGCTTGTCTGTGTTGACACTCTTGATTGCGTTCCTCCTGTCCACTGGCATACCAAGTGGCATCAAAACAAAGGCATGTGTGCAAGAGCAAAACGCAGGACATGCTGTTAGCCTGAGCAGCATGTGTCATACAGCAGCTATGCTTTCTGCAGCACCGGCAAAGTCCTTTGCTCACATTCTTTTGCTCACTGGCTTATCAGGCTCCTTTGCAGATGTGCCTTTTCAGCGGGCCATGTATACACTTCCTGGTTGCAGGCTCCTTAGCAGTCATGACTAGCAGTCATGCACTAGCAGTCGTAACACTCCTAGCAGTAGCAGTCATAGCAGTCCTGCAGTAGCATTTATAGCAGTCTTGCATAAGAGAACAGTGCTAGATATTCTTTTGCTGCCTTCAGGTGATCATGGCGACCCTGACTTGAAAGAAGCTCTGGTTACAGCTGCACATGCTAACAGACCTGCAGCTCTAGCAGTCTTCGGACACATGCACCATATGCTGAAGGGCGGGGAACGCAGACGCCAGATGGTGCACATAGATGCACACAGCGGGACTGTTCTGATCAATTGTGCTGTTGTACCGAGATGGAGTGAAGATCCTGCAACACAGGGCAATGGCAGTCATGGCAGCTTGCATCATTTCACAGTCGTCAACATGGCTGCCGATCATTATGTTCAGTCTGCTTCACATGTTTGGGTTAGTGTGAGTGGCAGTACATGTCAGACATTGCAACATGAAGATCTTGTTTGGACTAACTCCTTTAGAGATGGTCAGCTGATGAGGACATACCTGAGTACAGGCGGTGTACGGGTTACTGCAGATTGTCCTCAGAGCAATGCTGCATATTGTACCAAGATTGTGTCTTCATATCATGGAAAAAGTGTGTCTAAGCTGACTCAGTGAAGCTCAGATGCTCTTTTGAAGTTACAGACACAAATTTGTTTGCTTTTGTGTCAGACATTGTTTTACGTGTTGTGCAATCTCTGTTGTGTGTCTTGTTGATGCCTCACTGAGAACTTCCAGACTTCAATTGGTGTTTTGCATAATATACTGCACCTATCAAGGTGAGTCACACAGTTCATACGGCAATGAAGCTCTGATGCACGTGTCTGGTTCTGCTTCCTGACGGTGAGGCGTAATGTGCGCATGACATGCTCAGCTACCAAACAGCTCTTCTGAGTCCGCATGTTGCACACAAGTTTTCGGCTGTATTGGTGCGAGTGATGCATTCCCAGCGTTTGCTCAATAGCCCAGAGGTGTTCCTCATGCAACTGTCTGACAAGTGCTAAATCTGCAACATTTCGCGCCCTTCCTTTAGTCAGCACAGCAGCATGTGAACTTCGCTTTGTGCTGCAAGACATCGTGACAGACGCCTGTGCGTGCTTCAGGCCGGGCTTCTCGGACTTCTTCCGGTCGGGCTTGAGTCGCAGGAGACGGGCAGGCTCCAGCATCTGCTTAGAAGATCTGGCTTCGTCGCAAGATCTACTTCGCTTACTGAGAACGTAGTCGCGGTGCCCAAAACGTGACTCAAGCAGTACGGGCAGCCAATTTTTCGACCTTGCACGGTTTATGGCAACTTTGCAAGTCACGGGACCTGCAGCAGCACTCAACAACTGCCGTTGCCGATAATGCGACTTGGGTCGGCACACGCGCAGCTCTAGCTACACGGACCCCATGCTGAAGATTTTAAAAGCATATTCTCTAATATGGCTTATGTGCTCTGCCATGGCAAAGGCTGCAGGTGACCGTCGCTACCAGCTTCACCTCCTTAGGTTGCTGCTGCATTGTATTCCTGCTCAACACGCAAAGCAGACGCCAGACAAAATCAGCATAAGAGCTCACCAGAACCTGCGTGGCTTGCTCGCTGAGTCGGCGAAGTGATGTTCAAGACCAAATCTATCAGACCTTCAGCTGCAAGACAGTTGCCACTCACATTTTGCGGGTGTGAGAGCCCAGTCAAACCGCAAGTGACCCGCTTTGCTTTGCAGGAACCAGCGGCAATTATGCTGAGCTGGCTAGACAAAGTCTTCATTTTGACAGCCTTTCAGAGGAGCTGCAAGCCAGCACTCACAGCCAAATCATAGCTACCCTAAGACCTGGCTATGACATCATGAATATCATTCTCCGCTTGTTGAATTCACAACATCATGACAGCCAGCAGCTGCGCATCAACAAAGTGCAACAAGGCTTGGCCAAAGATGGTAGTCATGTGACAGAATATTCACAGGATGTTGTGCTTGAGTTCTTGCACAAGGTCACCAAGGCAACAGACCAGCAGATCATCCATCATGTGATTCAGCATGCTCTCTCTAGTCAGCATGAGGGACCAGTTGAGAGCAAAGTTGCAGAAACTCTGAGTCAACTCAGGCGCACTGGTCAGATTGTAGCAACCAATGGTGCAAACAGCATATCGTATAAGCAAACAGGGCAGTACATAGTGCATCTGTTGGGTGACATCAGCATGATGCAGCAGGCTCTGGTGCATGCACTTCACCAAGAGGCTGGCATTGAACGTGTTGAGTTACACAAGCAGCTGTAAACACAAAATTTGAAAGGTGTGCAATAGAAACAAAACAGAATCACCTTGCTGTAGCTGCATGCATGCGTCATATGACATTAGGAAACTTGACCTTACCAAAATCAGCAGTGCGTCTAACTTGGCAGCAGCTGATGCAACACTGTATTTGGCTCTGTGCTGTAACTGCACATGTCACATGTATTTGGTCTGTCTTGTACATAGTTGCAGTGCATTTGGGTTGCACCACTGCACACCTATATGGACAGCAAGCCTTTCAAGGTTAATGTATAGGTGTGGCTGCTGTGACACCAGCTGCCAGGCTGTGTTGCAGAGCAGCACTAAGCAGTGGTAAATGCATTGTGCCCAAGCCAATCTTGCAGTGCATTTGTGTTGCATTAGTGCACACCCGTATGAAGGGCCAATCTTCATAAGTGTGTTTTCCAAGACACAACCCTGCTGTCAGCTTGTCTTGCGCAGCAGCACCGAGTAAAGGGGAATGCATTTTGTCAAATCCAATGTTGCAGTGCGTTGGTGTTGCACTGCTGCACACCTGTATCCTTGATAGATTGGATCTCAGATACACGTCCCCAAGGATGCACTGATTTGCAGAGCCCGGTGAAATGCCTGGATCATAGGTCATATGTCAGATACAGCATGCAGTCATGCAAGGCTGCACACCTGTATGTAGAGCAAACCTTCGTAGGTGTGTTTGCAATGACACCAGCCTGATATCAAGCGGACAGCACAGACCTACTAACGTGGCAGGGCTGTAATCTACAATTGAGAGGCTCGGGGCAAAATGCAAGTGTTCATGTTTAGCCACCAAGACAACGGGAGCTCTCAAAGTAGGCTCCGGATTATCGGATTCCAAATATGTCTTTCGTCGATGATCCTCTGAATTGATGCTGCTCACATTGCTCACATTCAGGCAACTGAACCGCGATCTGCCTCAACGGAGGAAGCTGAAGCTGAAGCTGAAGCTGAAGCTGCTTCTGTTCATAGGAAACGGCCTGAAAGCCCGATTGGCTCAGTAAACTGCTGGTAAATACCACCAAAAGGGCAGACCCAAGGATTAGCGAAGGCTTCAGAACGCATGACTAGATCTATCGACGACCAGTTGTGAGTTGAAAGTCTTGGGTGACAGCTGTGAGTTGGACATGGAGCGTAACGTCAGCCAAGAAGCGAAAGGTGCAACAAGGCCTTGTCACTTGACTCACACGGATCTGACATTGCGGTACCAGTGGGTGGGGTTGGTTCTTGGCTTCTCATACAGACTGGACTCAGTTCGCTTCAAGAGAGGGTTGCACAGAATACTGAAAAGTTACACCAGTCTTGCTGGAAGGTAGTTCAGCCCCGGCTTTGGGCTGACACGTCCGTAGCTGCAAGTGACGTTTAGCTGCAGCACAAAAATTACTGGACAGTACCCGTGCAAGATTCCCTGGGGGAATGCAATAGGGCGCATCCGCATGCATACATATGTATATGCCTGGCGATCGTAGCAAAGCTATGTTTGTCGTGCCAGGATCCGCCAAGACCCCGAAGGAAGGTATTGCATAGAAGTGCAAAGCGGCACCGTGATTTCCTTTAGCTCAGTCGACAAGCTGAGCTTAAAGTTGCAAGACGTTCCAGCACATTTCGTCCGCCTCCATATATCTGATCGCACACCCGACAATTCCCTGCTCCCGACCTATCTGGAGCAATTGCATCCCCACTTGCTAATAGCAGGAAAGGAGGCCTTGCTGCAGATCAGGCTCACTCAGCTTTCGGATGGCTGTGTGCTTGGCATATCCATTTCACACATGCTTGCAGGTGCTGTCGCAGCTGAGTCAGGCATGCTTGCATGTGAAGATGCCTACTTTGAGTTCACTCATGACATATGCTGCTGCCCTGCCTTTGTCATACTCCGGCAGCTAGGTTGATAGCAGGTGCTCAGGATGCTATAGGCCTATAGCCAGTCAGTCAAGCTGTGACTAGCGCTGTTGCTGATGTGTGGGGATTGCACATCACCAAACTGACTTGCATCTCACTAAGCTACATGCCATAAGCTATGCGGATGATCAGTGTACTGAATGCTAGAAAGAACCACCTGTGCAACCAAAGCCATACACCCAACACATCACAAATGTTACCTCTGCATATGCACTCACCATGAGTCCTGCATTTGTGTACTTTCAGAGTTGTTTAAATGAATACACATGGTCTATGCAGCTGATTAAACATCTCTGTTCATATCACATGGCTATCTGAGCTGATCTGAGTGGTATGATGTGCAGATGCCCAGGCACTAGGACAGATTCTCCAGGACCTTCCCTTGCTTACCATGAGCAAGAAGTCCCTTGCAGGCAAGAGTCCAGGCTGAGATGGCAGCAGTTCATTGGCCAATCAGCCGACTTGTTGTCTTCAACAGTACAACCCTCAGGTGTGATTAGATCTTTGGGTTGTGCTGCCAAATGTATACGGGGTATGCACATGTTGCTGCTGTTCATGAAGTGATCACTTGTGTTGGGCAGTATGTGCGTCCCCCTTGATTGCATGGGGATTGTACATGCAAGTTTGCCTGAATTGTGTTCTGTGATAGCACATATTGTTTGTATGGCAGCAAAATGATGCTGGCAAGCTTTGCCACAGCTTGCTTCAAAACTGCAGCTTACACACACTGTGCATGATATGTGTTTTGGTAATCCCATTTGAGCATATTGAAAACTTCATCTTTCCTAGCCTGTGTGCAGTTTCAACAGCTGGGTCAGTGTTTGTTTCATGCGGCATGTAGCTGCAGCTGTTGCATCACAGCTCATCATTGCACCACCCCAAAGTGAAAAAGAGCTGCTGCTTTGTAATGTAGCAAGCATCATGTTTGTGTGATATCGCTGAGTAACACCCCAACAAGCAGTATCTGGCTTGCAAATAACCTTCAACCTTTCTGCTGTTTTGGGCATCAGCGTGATCTCTGCATTTGCGACTGCAGATGATGACATCAAGGCAACTCTACCTGGCATGGAAGAGCCAACCCCAACCTTTGATGCTTGTGTCAAGCTTGGGCCATATGACTTGCTGTGCCTAACAGCACAAGAGCGTGCAGTAGCAACAATCTTTCATTGCGTGCAACTTCTGCACATATCAGGTGAGCACGGGCATGCGCGGTATGGGTTGATTGCAAACGCAAACAAAGTGTCTTTTGCATTTGAATGTACAGAGCATATGATGCACATATTGAGCATCCTCAATGAACCTGCAGGCTGATGTTGCATGCCTGCCAGCTGTGTAGGGCAGCATTTATGACAGAACATTAGGATATGCGTCTGCCATGCACAATGTCCAGACTGAGAGGCAGTGGCTATCACAGCCAGTTAGCGACACAGGTGGCACATGGATAGATTACACCAAGGCCAAGCTCACAGCTGCAAAGCTTCATCTTCAACAGAGCATGCTGCGCAGTGTGAAAGACCATGGCTGCCCAGCTAGTAGCAAGGAGGAGCAGATGCGTGCTGTGCAGGGGAATCTTCAGGAACTCATGCCACCCTATAGGCCTCATACGTTTTCTGCTGGAAAAGTGTCGCTACTACTGACTCAGCCCCAGGTAGCGGCAACTGTTTCAGCAGGAAAAGTATGGAGCATGTGCACAGCTCATAAGCTTCATCAACAGGAAAATCACGTCCAAGCACCATGCATCGTACACCATGCATGGTGCTTGGAAGTGATTCCCTGGTGATGAAGCTTATGAACGTCTTGAAGAAGTGGCATAAGCTGCTGTCCATCATGCCCAGTGCATGCGCAGTGCATGATAAACAGCAGCTTATGCCACTTCTTCAGGACGTATGCGTGATTGCATGTGTATGGGTGCTTTTCGCTCAGATGGTGTCAGACTGCATTGCTATGTATGCATCAACTTAGCTACCCTATGGCTTCACTGTATACGCCATTGTTCTTGAAATACGTCAGATGTTGCAGCATTGCACAGCTCAGCTGGTAGGACTGAAGTGGTGCGCCATGAGCGTGATGCAAGACTATGTATGTGTTCATCAGGCATCCAAACCAGTTTGCTGCTCAAACAGACTGATACAGCACGCAATGAGTTTGCATAGGAGATTCAGCAGGACATTTGGTTGTATGTGCAGCTGAGCAACTGGCGCTGTGGCCCATGGGGCATTGATAGGAGCTGGAGTGAATGGCAGCATCACAAGCCTGGTCAACCCTGTGTGGCCAAGGACAGTGCTGAAGACGTCTTTGCCTGCTGCCCTGGAAGACTGCTGCCTTTCTGGAGCTGCTCTGTCACCCCAATATTGTGGACATGTACGGGACTGCCTTCATCGCTCAAGACCACCCAGCTCAGAACGAGGACTTCCTGGTTCTCAGAAGGCTTGGGGATGCCCTTGCTACTTGGAAAGCTGACTGCTTTTGGTGGGCCTTGCTTGCATGCCATATTATGCTGTGCTGCGCTACGCTAGTGCATGTTGTGCACAGTGCTGTACTGAGCATCCTAGTATGATGCATCGCACCTAGTATGATGCATTGCAATGCAGTGCAGCACTTGTGATGACCACTGCTCAAGTACAGCCTTGCATTCCTGCTGGGTACTCCATTGTGTGCATAGCTTCATGGCAATGACCCATCTATATCTTGCCTCTGCATCATCATGCAATGTGATGCAGCACAACACAGGTTTCGCATGAAAACAAAAACTTTATATTAAAAAAAACAGCACAGCACAGGTTTCATATGACACTTGCCTGTTGTCAAGGATGACACTTGCCTCCGACCTGTGTGGTCCACCTTGTGAGCATGAGCAGCATGATGGCAGGTCAACCTGCAAAATACTGCGGTCAACGCTGGGTTGAATACCCAGTAAACAACCCTTGACGGTCAGGTTGTGACGGTGCTGCCAGGTACTCGGTCAACCACCTGGCCTTGGACGGAGCAAGAAGCTCCTTAGCAATGACTTCGTCCTGCATCGGGGTGCTTCCTACTGACCTGCAGCCAAGGCCGAAGCCAGCCTCTGCTACTGCTCTGCTGCGGCGATGCGACAGCAATCTGTTTGGAGAATCCTCACGTCAGCTCTTGTGTGTTTTGTGGCAGACTTGTAGTGCAGACCGTGGCTGCAAGCTGCTGCTCGTGCAGCTGCCATCCGGTCGGCGAACAACACAACCCGGAAAAGCCCGTTCCGAGGATGACTCAAATTGCAATCTCGCCAAGCCTCAGGTATGCAGCTGACCAAAGAGATTGTTTCTGCTGCTGCAGCACACAAGCACCGACATTGATGCTGTGCCTGCGGACAGATGAGATGACGCCGATTCTGGGTGAATGAGAGCAGCTGCTAAAAATCTGCAAGAGTTTTGCAGTGACCTTCGCGAGAAGAGGGCATCAGAAGTGCCGTATCCAATACATATGCAGACTGCCAGAAGACCAAAAACAACCCAGCAGCAGGTGTGGACACCCCGGGTCTCTTTTTGCACAGACGCTGTGCAGCTTTGAATATTAGGTGCCTCATGTTCCTTATCCTAGTCCAGACATTCTGTTTGTCATCATGTCAAATCAAAATTGTGTACTTGGAAGAGTGCTGCAGCTTTACGGTGATTAAGACTGATTGATGCTGTTGCTGTTGCTGCAGTACTGTACATCAGCGTGAACAACTGTCTGATTGTTCATGAAAATACAATGAGCTTAAGGTGCTGGCTGCAGAAACCCCCCACTCCTGACAGTCCAGAGGTCAAGGAGTACAAAGCTGTGGTGGACACAGTCATTGATCTTCTCAACACAGAAGCTGAGCTGATTGAGACAGGCCGAGCTCCCAATGGATCAGCAACAAATGTGAACTTAATCATTCACGATCTGCTGCCTAGCCTAGCACAACAGCGGTTGCAACCTACAACAAATAGGCATCAGCTGTTGGAGAAGAAACAGGAGCTTTGCCTTCTGGCTGACCTGCTGAAAGGCACACAAAAGGAGTACAATGTGGTGGACAAATCCCTCAGCGACCTTGAAGAAGAGGACGAGGTTTGCTCCCTGAAGTTGCTGCACACTTGCACAAAGGCTTGTACTGTCCAGCTGTCATACACATGCAGACCTACATGTCTCCAAATTTGCATTTCATTATGTGTGAAGCCTCCAGCAGATTATGCTGCAGCCAGACTGCAAAGCTGGATGTGCAAGCCTGTGCAGGTGTCACGTGCTTTTGCATCTCAGCTGCGCTGCAGCAAGTCTGTGATATACTTTCTCAGCAGATGGCATGCCTGACAGGTACAAGATGCTAATCATAGCTTTGCTATGGGTATGCAATTGTCCCAGCTTTGCTATGTGTCTGTAACTGTTGCAGATGCATGGTTGCGCTTCAGAGGCACTCTCAGTCTTGATGGTTTCTGCTGCAGAAGAGGGATACAGAAATTGCTGCGCTGGCTGAGGAGCTGGCATTTCTGACAGCTCGCCAAGTAGCCTCCAGAGGAGTTCTCATCAAGAGGAAAAGCATGAAAGAGCAGATCACTGCTCAGGCAAGTGCAAATATCTGTGCCATTACTCGTGCAATTGCTGTGCCATCAATGGAGTCCGTCATGGCTTTTTTGGGTTCCTGCACTTTGTTGTGGTAGGAAGATGAAAGTTGTGTGCATTGCATGTATGGCTCCAAATCACGAGCTTGCATATTTGTTGTACCAGAGAAATCACATGACTATATGCAGCTTAAAGGAAGCCTCAGCTGCTGCTGTTGTGATCACCCACTAGCGCTTTTGTATTTGTCCACGCACATTTGAATGATTCAGATGTGCAATTTTACTCATGTATGTTCACCAACAATCAAACTCAATGTTGCTCCAGGAATGTTGACCTTGACAGCATGAAGAGCTGTGTCTACATGGCTTTGTCACAAAGCTATCAGCAGGCCTGTGCGCAAACAAAGTGAAAAGCATGGTTGAGACAAGTTGAGATCGATTGGGGCAAGTGTGAATCAGATCAAAGCTGTAGCCAGATGACCAGTAGCTGCTATGCATCAGACATTTCACATCTAGACAGGATAACAGCACTATCTGCAAGGACAGCGTGCATATGCAGGCGCTCTGTGTGAAAGCTCTGCTACTCATCATTGTACTATGTCTCATGTGCTGAAACACCCCTGTAAATGTTTTGGAAAGTATACTATATGCAACATATAAATGGAATTGACCAAAGCGCATGCATGTTTGCTGTACATTATCTTTGATGATTGCCTGGGACTGTGACAGCCCTGTGATTGACGGATAAAGTCAACATCTGTCAGCTTATTGTTGTTCCACATCATTGATGTGCATGGGTGTACGGTGTTTACAGAGGTAATGAAATGTGCACCCTTTGCTGATTCTCATTCAGGACATTCAGTACATTGCTACCTCTGGCATGATGGGAAGCAGCACCAAGCTTTACTCTGAAAACCGACATACTTGTGTTTAGAATGGGATGGCACATTTTAAATCTGCAGCGGCGTAAAAGACACCCAACTGCTGCACATGCAGGCTGCACAGGTGCTTGACCTGGCCTCATGCTTCATATTCCTTTATCTGCCAAACATCCATGATACCGCCAGGTACTGCAGGGTCAGTGGCAGCAGCAACTGCAGCCTTTGCAACAGCTTGTACACTGGTAGGCGGTACAAAAGCTGCTCCTGCTAGTGGCATGTTTGCAAGAGACTTAGCAGGAAGGAAGCCAAGAGCCCTGTCCAAAGGAACCCCTGCAAGATGGGAGCAACAGATGGATCACTGTTTTGTCCAGAGGGACTCTGTTTGTCAAAACTCAGGTGAGTATCGAATTGCTAAGCTCCCAAAGTGTCTGTCCCAAACATGTTTTGGTTTGTACAATCAGATAACACAGCCACAGTTCTGCATGTATGTGCTGGTAAATGACCTCAGTAAGCACGGCGCACAGTCACAATAACAGCAAAAGCTGCCTGCACCATTGCGAACCAATGACTGGGTATGTCTGTGTTTGTCTGTCTGTCTCACCTATGAAGCTCAAAGGGATGCCAACTCCAGACACATATCTGGTACCATGAATGAAGCCGGGACGCAAGCACACCCCTTGCTCGGGGTAGGCCTCCGCCATAGCATGCTCAGCATTGCGCTTGCCTTGAAAGTAGCCAGAAAGCACAAATCCTGACGCAGGCACCAGCACACAGCTTCAGCAGAAATTTTGGAATATTTTGAATGCAGCTTGTGACCAACAACCAGCCATGCAAGCATGTTGTGGTGAAGAGTGTTTGCTCAATGCTTGATTCAAGGTGCATGACCTAATGCACTGCACAAACTGCTCTCCACAACCAACAGCACAATGAGCAGTTACAAGGCTATGACACAGCAAGCGACTGTGAGGTGTCTGACAGAAAATGCAGTCACTGACCATGCCCAGATATCTCATCATGGCTGCATTGCTCACCTGGAAATTTGTAATCATGCGCAGACACAAAGGCACATCTAGGGACACCTGCTTGGGCAGCTTCCCTGATGACACTTACATTGGCCTCACCACATATCTGCACAGCAGCAAGCGTACTCGGTCTGTGTTGAAACAACACTTTTGATTGCAACCTGTGTGACAGCAACAGTATGATGTCGGTCAAGTTTGGGTGCTGATGCATCTGCTTTCATCATTACACCACTGCAATGATTGATCATTACCCAATTTTCCCTTAGCAGATACCAGCTTATCACTTACGCTGTGGATGCTGACAAGCAGGGTTTAGATGACAGCATGCATGGCCGCACACCACTAGCAAAACGCATGCCTGCTGCTCTATTGGTACAGCTGCAAACATGCCAGGGCACCTTTTCCCGCTGTGCACTGCAGAATGATGCAAGAAACTCCACAATGATTAGTGTGATCATCATTGTTAGTTACCAATTTGCCATGACTGACATGATAAAAGTGGTTCAACAAGGCTGCAGGACCTGCCAACGTACATACAGACAGACAATGTGGTCTAGGTCGGAAACAGCACACCTTGAGCATGAAGTCATTGGAGCCAAAGCCTCCGAGGCAGCTGACCACACCCACAGCGCCCTGTAGCTGATCCCGCCACTGATCTGGCTCAAAAGCATCTGCCTGCAGCATGCAGTGCTGAGCATGTCATGCAATGATTACTACAATCAAGCTAGGCCTCCCTCATGGTATCAGGCAGGGAAGAAATGTTGTTACTGGTGCTTGTGATGGGGCAAACAATGCAGTGCACCAAGCTACAGGGGGCATGCTTGGACATGCTTTGCAAAGCACAGCAGGTACCTGTTAATTTGATACATGGAAACACAAACAGGATGGTGGCTGCGCAATGCAATCGCTTGCTATGCAAGTAGCGCGTGTTGAGCGTGCGTTGGAGACATGCATGTTGGGGAGTTGCTTACGCTGACCCACTCTACTTCTGAAGTCCAAGGAGCTGTGGCTTTTGGTGCGCCTGATCTGTTGATGCTGACAACAGCAAGACCAGTCTGCAGGGCTTCCTCACAGACTCTGGTGCCAACAAAGCCATTGCCTCCAAAGACAATCAACTTTGGTGGACCATCGTATGTGCTCTACAGACAGCAAAGGGTACTTCAGCTGGTTGAGCTCCAAGAGGAAACGATAGAGGGCACGTAGTTATTGCACTGTGTGACAGTGATGCTGACCTGCTGAAAAGAGTAAGATGAAGTCGCAGCGCCGCTGGAGTCAGGCTTCACGTTGGTACTTGCTGCCAGGGGATCTGGCTTAGGAGCTGAATCGGAAGCTACACTTGTACTGGCCTGAAGCGGGGATGGCTTTGTAGAGCTGCCTATCTTTACAGCGGTGCTGGCTGCAAGAGGATTTGGCTTGGTTGAAATATCTTCAGGAGCACTGCTGCTGCCTACAGGATTGTCACCAACTCCTGAGGTGTTTGTGTTTCCCAGAGGGTTTGGTTGCAGTGGTGAGGAGCTGAAGTCTCGCTGCCCAACTGTGCTTGAAGGAAGTATAGCTCCAGCCGCAAACAGTCTTGTGGGCGAGCTGAGTGCATGAGCAAGAAAAGGCATCAGTCAGGAGATCATTTGCCAGTAGTAAATGAACACGCTAGATGATCAGAGTGCGGGCGTGAGATTGCGGCAAGACCGTCAATGTACCTGCCGAGCGAATGTGAGCAGCTGGACGCGACCGTGGTGATCTGTGCCGCTTTGACAGACTGAGCGATCGGGCTGCAGGCGGCAAGCCTGACAATAGCAGAGTTCACCAATCCCAATGCTCGGAAAGTGCTCATTGCAGCAGCATGTACGGAGCGCACAGATGGATAATAGACGCAGTAATGCTTTAACGTCGCGATCTTCGTGTCGAGCGGTGTGGTGTGGACCAAACTTACAAGTTGATACTAAATTTGGCATTCATGGGCGAAGGCTGCGTGCAATTGACACATTTCACATGTATGTGGTGCATACCGTAAATGCTTTGGGAAGTAAGCACAAATTGGGAGGCGTCTCTCGAACTCCTTGACAGATTGAATCTGAGACACAAGGATGCACTTATCTGCAGAGCCTGTCAAGGTGCCTGGATCATAGAGGCTCTGAAACTGTATGCAATCAATGCAAGGTCTCTTGCTCTGTGCGCGGCTCCCAAGGCTAGCTCGCATCAAAAAAATCTCTGTGATGGCATGTACACCCTACTGTTCTATTGACTCACTGACCATAACAAACGTGTACTGGTTTCAAAAATTGCCCTGATCAGAGCATACAACTACAGCTGGAGTTCAGTCATGTCATCAAATTTGTCAGCTAAATTGTTGCCATGCTCTGTACTATCATCTTGATATGCAGTCATGACTGCAGTCGTCTGATCACTGCCATCAAGAGGATCCAACAAATTGCCTGATGCAGAGTATGTTGCAGCAGACCCTGACCCAAAGGCTGTGTAGGGATCCACAGGATCATGACTGAATGAGCTATAAGTGGTGACAAGATCCTGAGCAGTGCTGGGGTCGTTTTGAGGGGGTGCAAACGGCTGGGGTAGCTGCTGGTCCATTGATCCTAGCTGTGCTGAATCTGATCCCTCCATTGATCCTGACACAGAAGTATACTGCTGTGATGCTGGAACCATGCTTTGCTTGGCAGATGGCCGTCCCCTAGCAGCGCCCGAGCTCATCCCTGCACTTGTTGCTGATGTACCAACACCTGCCATCTGAGCATATGGGTTGTGTCGAGGTACAGCAGCAGTGCTACCAAAAGGCAATTGTGGTGCAGCACCACCATTGCTGCTGCCTCTTACCACTGGAGGCGTCTTGCCTTGTGATAAGCCAAAGGCTGTTGAAGGTGATGGGACAGCATCATCAGCACTCTGTAGCAGTGCAGATGCAGTGCCAGCGCTTCTGTCAGATGAAGAGGGCTCAGAAGCTGCTGCTGAAGCTACTGGGGCAGAGGGCTGGAAGAGCTGGGCAGGCTGTGAGCCAGCCCTAGGAGCTCCAAATGCCCTTTGAGGTACCAGAGGGATTGCTGTTGCAGCTGGACTAGACCTGCAGCAGTGAATTTGGAGACGGTAAGGCAGGAATCAAAACCCAGCATGGAATAAAGACACCTGAGTGAGTAAGAAACGTAATTGGGGTCGAAGAGTCAGCAACTTGAGATACAGTGTACAACAGGTTTGCAGTCCCTGATCTTTGGTGGCAAAGGCAGTGAGGGATCTGGCCAGAAGCTGTACCTGACCCTGGAGGGACATGCTTGTGTGTGCAGTAGGCAACACAAGCAATGCAGTTCATGCAGACAGCTTACGTTGAGGTTGAGCTGAAGTTGCTGACATAGCGTGAGCGCACTGCTGAGCGAGGCCCTGCCGACTGCCCACCAGAGGGAGGGCCTGATGAAGGGGGTCCCGCCCCTGGCAAAGGGGGTCTGCCGGAAGTGGAGGGGGGTCCTGATGAAGGTGCCCTTGTCAACCCTGCAAGCCACTCAGCAAATGTGACATTCTCAAGAATGGCCCCTCTATCAGAACAAATTGCAAATTGGTGACAAAGTCAGTTGATTTAGTGTGTGGAAAACTTGTTGGACTTAAACTGGAATGACCCTGAGGGAGGGCCTTTTCGAACCTGAAGGCTTGGTGACCTATCAACATGTTTACTCGTTCTTGATCATGTGGGCAGTCAGTACCTGCCAGTGCAGTACAGTAGAATGACAGGGGCAGCTGCAAACGGTGCTCCATCAGCATTGTAGAGCAGACGGGCATGCCTAGCTTGAGTTGACACTTCACACATCTGAATGTGTCGTCAACATCAAGAGACAGCTAAACCCCTTCAGAATGTTATTACAGAACACACATTTTGACCCCAAATCGAGGTTCATTATATGAATCCCACAATGCACAGACAGTGCATTGCATCAATGACAAGTTTGATAGGCCGTGATCTATACACAGTGTGGCTTTTGCCCTTCAAAGACTCTCATGGGAGACAATGCTGTGCTTTGTCCCCATCCATACCTGATGCCAATGAGCCAGAGGCAGATTTCTGAGGGGTCATTTTAGGGGGCGGTGGGGGTGGGCCTGAGGGGGGTGGCGCCTCCTCTCCTTGCACCCTCCACTGCTTCAACTCGCTGTCGTAGTAGAACTTGTTTTCGTCCCCAAGCTTGGCTTCAGTCACCTGAATGGACAATCATACCAGAATTTGATGCTTGCCAATTCCTAATCATTTGCCTTTTTTAGCCATGTGCCTACTTTAGCATTGCTTCTTTCAGCCACTTGCACACAGCCAAATCTGGATGCCGCTTAATCCCATTGTGAGGGCCACATTCTGTGATGAGAGGAGATTGTACAAGGTACATCTTTGTGGTGGCAGAAACAGCACAACTGACCTTTTTGTCAGGAGCGCCTTTCTTTGATCCAGAACCTAGCAGACCACTAGCAACCCTGCTCATCACCCCCCAGCCTAGACCCCCTGCCTTCTGGATCTGCCCATTGGATGCCTGACCAGCCCCTTGCGAGCTCGCCTTCTGCCCATTGTCCATATCCTCTGAGGGGTCAGTGTCCTTCTCAGGGGTGGAGGCCAAGGAGGGGGTAGCTTTTGCAGACCGGTGGTTCAGCTGGCCCACGTCTTGTGAGCTTTGGCTGCGCTTTGGAACTATAACCTGCAAGAAAGATCAGGCACATGTTGGCACAAGCCACCTGCAGGTGCCGTTAAAATAGCCAGCAGCGCTGCAAGGAACTCATGGCAAGGGGGGGGAGGAAAGGGGATTTTGCAAAGAATAGCTTTTTTTCAGACTCAGCGGTGATAGGGCCTTTGAATAGAATTGGTCAAACGGTTTGCGGCTGCCATGAAGCAACAGGATGGGTTGTAAACCGCTGTATGCGCCATATACCTCTCAGGGGCCGTAGGGTCTAAATGCAGATTGCATGTGCCATACCTGATGGGCCTCTGCCAGTTCAAGCATCTTGAGAATGTGCCATGTCTTGGTGCTTGGATGCGCACTGCAAGGTTGTTAACAGTTGCTGACAGCGTGACATGTGACTCATCAGTCTGAAAATGACCAGGCTCCTAGAACCTCCAGGCAGAGACAGAACGCAGTACAGCATGGACCAAATAAAGATGAGTTTACAGGAGAAACTGGCCTGTTCTGGTTTCTCTAAACAATTTTGTTAGGTACCTAGCAGGAACCGGCTAGCACACCTGTCCTCACTATTACTACTATCGTTATCATTATCATTATCATTACCATCATCATCATCATCATCATCATCATCACTAATGTATTATCATTATCATTATCATTATCATTATCATTATCATTATCATTATCATTATCATTATCATTATCATTATCATTATCATTATCATTATCATTATCAAGCAACACTAGTTTACAGCACATCCAGCCCGGTCAGCCAACTACCGCAGCCAACTACCGCAGCACAGCGCAGCGCAGCGCATCGTTCTCATCGTGTTTGGCCTCGGAGCGGCTGCATCAGCCCCCTCACTGATGCAGTTTCGGCTTCGGGGCCATACAGTTGTTGTTAGCATGTGAGTCAGCAGGGTTTGCTATTGGAGCTAGCCACTCCTTTCGGCAGTAGAACAGCAGGTCCAAGGAGGACAGCAGTTCAAAACGGCAGAGGCTTTCAGAGCGGGTACAGTCTTGTCCTCCGGAGCAGACGGAAGGGAGCATCAGTCCAAAGTCAGTCAACGCAAAGCTTGTTTTGGGTCCTCTGTCGTCAAGGTCGGCAACGTCAACGTTCGCACACTTGCTGGAAAGGAGGCTCATGCTGGCAAGGCTGAGTTCTTGGCAGAGGAGCTGTCCAGGCTGTCAATAGCCCTCTGTGGCTTGTGTGAAGTCAGATGGCCTGGACAAGGTCAAAAGCAAGTAGGCACATACTCTGTGCACTACTCTGGTGG
>JAABUP010001172.1_pt1 | contig 55340 bp, 49 predicted proteins | sample 5559201 | NCBI WGS metagenome assembly JAABUP01 (sample SAMN10711887, study PRJNA513373) | rock metagenome | isolation source: Antarctica rocks | place: Antarctica | reverse complement strand
GCACCGGCGTGACCGCCATCCTGCCGCACGGCGACGATCTCTTCGCGAGCAAAGTCCCCGCCGCTGCCGAGGTCTTCAACGGCTATGGCAAGTCGATCGGCCTGGTGCAGATCGCCGAACTGGGGCAACTGGAGAGCCCGATCCTGCTGACGAATACGCTGAGCGTCGGTAAGGTGGCCGACGCATTGGTCGGCTGGGCGATCGAACGGCACCCGGCCATCGGCGTCACCACCTCGACGATCAACCCGGTCGTCGCCGAGTGCAACGACGGCTACCTGAACGATATCGGCGGTCGCCACGTCGGGGAGGCGGAGACGCGCGCCGCGCTCGACGGGGCGCGCGGCGGGGCGGTCGCGGAGGGCAACGTCGGCGCGGGCACCGGGATGTCCTGCTATGGCTGGGCGGGCGGCATCGGCACCGCCTCGCGACTTGTGCGCGCCGACGGCACGAACCTGGACCCTCGGCGCGCTCGTCCTCGCCAACTTCGGGCGCGCGGACGATCTGCTGATCGCCGGGGTGCCGGTCGGGCGGCTGCTGGCGGCGGCGGCGGAGACGACGCGCGAGCACGGCTCGATCATCGTCGTCCTCGCCACCGACGCGCCGCTCGACGCGCGACAGTTGGGACGCCTCGCGCGGCGGGTGCCGCACGGACTGGCGCGCACCGGCTCGCACGGCGGGCACGGCAGCGGCGATCTGGCGCTCGCTTTCTCGGTCGCCGACCGGATCGCGCACTATCCGCAGGGAACGACGCGGCGGACGCTGACCGTGGACGAGGGCCATCCGGTCCTCGATGACCTCTTCCGCGCGACGGTGGAGGCGACCGAGGAAGCGGTGCTCAACGCGCTCTGCGCCGCGACGCCGACCGACGGGCGCGACGGGCACCGACGCGAGGCGCTACCGCTCGACCGGGTGCGCGCACTCCTGCGCCGCTAGACCGGCGACAACGGGGTAAGGGGCGACGGCGCGAGCGCGCCGCCGCCCGCAGGACTGACATGGGGAAGGGGTGGGGGGCTGATGATACGAGGGCGACGCGCGATCGTGGCGGGGCTCGTCCTGGCGGGCTGGGCCTTCGGGCAGGCGACGGTGGGCGTGCCACAGAGCAGCGCCGCCGGGACACCGGTCGCCGCAACGCCGACCGTGGCAGGGGCCGCGAGCGCCGCCACCCCGACCGTGAACGGCGCGGCGAAAGTGGCGACACCGAACGCCGCCGCACCCGCGACGACCACGGCTCCACCCGCCGTGCAAGCTGGTTCGGACGCACCGTGGATGCGTTTCGGCCTGATCCTGATGCTGGGCCTGGCGCTCGGCAGCGGCGCGGTGGTGCAGTATCGCGCCACCGCCGCTGCGCCGCCCTATCAGCCGAAGCCGCGCCGCCCGCGCCGGACAGCGCCACGCTCCAGCGCCGCGTCAACCCCGGAGCCCGCCCTGACCAACCAGGCAACGGCCAGGCAAGCGCCGCTGCCAGCGTCGACCACACCGGTCGCGCAGGTGCCAACCGCCCCGGCCATCCCGAGCGCCGCCGAGCGCGCGCCGGTCTTCAGCGCTTTTCCGCGCCAGGGGCAATCGGGCGTCGTGCCTGCGCCGCAGTTCCGTCCGCAGCCGCTCCGTGTGGTCGAGAGCGCCCCCCGGTTGACCCGCGCCGAAGGGCGTTGCGCCCACGCCATCGCCGCCGCCTATCGCTACGACCGGCCCGGCACCCTCGCGGCGTTCGGGGAGGCGCTCGACGCCGACCTGACGCTCAAGCCTTCCGTGTTGCCGGACTTCTGGGAGATGCCCGCCGGGGGTCACGCGGACCTCGCGCTCGCCTATCTCCGGCGCGAGCAGCGCCTCGATGCGCGCTCGGTGGTGACAATGGCCCTGCTGACCTTCCCGCACAACCGGGAACTCAGCGCCCTGCTCCGCGAGATCGATCCGTATCGGCTCGACCGTCCGGCATGAGCGACGGGACGCGAGCGGGGGTGGCGATTGCCACCCCCGCTCGCATTGTACAAACCGCGCTCTTACATCATGCCGGGGCGCTCGATCGGGAAGTCCTTGAAGAGTTGGCCGGTCAGGTTGGTGATCAGCGGGATCGTGAAGATCCCCCTGGAATAGGCCAGATACGCATAGTAGAACTGCACCACCAAGAGGACCGGCATGAGGATACAGCCGACCAGCACCACGGTAAGAACCGAGGCGATGATCCAGCCGATCGTCAAGGCGATACCGAGGACCAGGGACTGATAGGCGTGATACTTCAAGAAGGGTTTGTTCTTCATATCCGTGACGAGGATGATGAGCGAGGCGAGGATCGGGAAGACGTAGCTGAGCGCCGCTATGACCTTGTCGTTGTCCTCTTGTGGCTGTAGCCCAAACTGCGGCTGCGGCTGACCGCTCGGAGGCTGTGGATCGCTCGGGGGTGTGAAGCTCATCCGCCACATCCTTTCGTCACTACGCAAGGGCGGGCGGACCACGCCCTGTGGCCGCTCCCCGCTCATCACGCGCTATCGAATCTACGCATCCTCCTACCAGAACATTTCGGTCTGTCACGTTAAATCGTGGGGCCGGACGATCGCCCGGCCCCACAATTATTTGTCCGCTCGCGATACTTCTTTTAGAAGGGATATGGCCCCGCTTGCACGCTTGGCCGCTCACGCAAATACTTCTGGATCAGCAGGGCCGAGGCGACCGGGATGACGAAGTTGAACGGGATCAGGCAGAAGCCGATCGCCACAAACAGCAGCATGAATTCGACCGCCATGAAGGCCCAGAACCCGAAGAGCAGCAACAGCCCGAGGCCGGTACGCCCGGCCCACAGCCAGCCGATCCCGGCGAAGCCGACCAGGCCGAGCAGTTCGAGCAGCAAGCCGGTCGAGGGCTCTTTCGCCGGGCGCGGCATCGGCGTGAACGCCTGCTCCTGCACCTCGGCGAAGAAGGGCGGCTGATAGCCGCTCTGCTGCTGGCTCGGGGATGAATACCGTGGGGGAAACTCCGGCATCACGCGCGCTCCTCTCGCTCACCACTCACTCACCATCAGATACGCACGGGCGCGCGAAAACGTGTCGCGGGCGAGTAGGCGGAGTGGGAAAGTACGAAGTACGAACGACGAAGTACGAACTGGCGCATCGTCGCTGACAACCGACGACCGACGCCTGACGACTTCTTACTGGCCTACTTCGTCTACTCGCCCACTTCGCTCACTTTCTGAGATTGCTGAGGATGAAGAGGATGTTGGCCGGGCGCTCGGCCAGACGGCGCATGAAGTAGGGATACCATTGTGTGCCGTAGGGGACATAGCAACGGACATTGTACCCCTCGCTGGCGAGGCGCTCTTGCAGGTCGCGTCGGACACCGTAGAGCATCTGGAACTCGAAGCGCGACTCGGCGATTCCCTCGGCGGCGGCGAACCCCTGCGCCCGCCCGATCAACCGCTCGTCGTGGGTCGCGAGGGCGGGATAATGGCCGCGCGCCAGCAGCATCTCCATCTCGATGCGGTAGGCGCGGTTGGTGTCCGCCTTCTGCGGGAAGGCGACCGTGGCGGGTTCGTCATAGGCACCCTTCACCAGCCGCACGCGCGAGCCCTCCGCGATCATCGCGGCCACGTCGTCCTGGCTGCGCCGAAGATACGATTGGAGCACCGTGCCGACCGTGTCGGCGCTGTACTCGCGCCGCACCGCGCGGACGATCGCCAGCGTCCGCGCGGTATAGGCCGAGCCTTCCATATCGACGCGGACAAAATTGCCGTGCTCGCGCGCGCAGTCGAGGACACGACCGAGCTGTGCGGCGCAGAAGTCATCGCCGAGATCGAGGCCGAGCTGCGTCAGCTTGAGCGAGATGTTCGCCTCGACCCCCGCCTCGGCGATCGCGCGCAGTTCGGCGATCGCCTCGTCCGCCCCCGCGATCGCCTCCTCGCACGTCGCCACGTTCTCCCCGAGGTGATCCAGCGTGGCGCGGATGCCGCGCGCGTTGAGCTCGCGCACCGCCCCGAGCGCCGCCGCGCGATCCTCGCCCGCCACGAAGCGCCACGCCACGCCGCGTGTGATCGGATTGCCGAGGATCAGACGGCGACCCCACGCCTGCCGGGAGAGGGCGATCAGGAGTTGTCGGAGCACGTCGCCTCCTCACAGGTCGCGAGCTGATAGCGCCCGCACGCCCGGGCGCTCTGATTCATTGCGTTCAAGTATACAGGGATGGGTGGCGGTCGCGGGCGGGTGGCCTAACCCGCAGCGCCGATGGGCACCACCTACCGCACCGTCGCCGCCCAGTCCCCGGAGGCGGATATTGTGCCCTTCACGGGTACATTGTGCCCTTCACGGGTACATTGTGCCCTTCACGGGTAGAGTAATGCCCTTCATGGGGAGTGGCTGCCCTCCGGGGTACTGCATGGCCGCAAGCCATCCAGCCGGGACAGTGTGCCCTTCATGGGTAGTGGCTACCCTCCGGGGTACAGTGTGCCCTTCATGGGTAGTGGCTGCCCTTCAGGGGTACAGTGCCCTCCGGGGTACAGGTAGCGGCTGCCCTCCGGGGTAGGGGCTGCCCTTCAGGGCACTTCAGTCCGTCGGCACCCCACACCCGCCATAGCCCCCCCCACCAGCGCTTCGGTTTAATGTCCCGGTCGCCCATAGATACGGACCACATCGTCCTGCCAGACGATGACGCCATCGGCGAAGCCGACGCTGGCCGGGTCTTCTTGCGGGTAGAGGATCGCGTAGTCGTAGCGCGCGTTCGGGTCGGGCGCACCGGCGTACGTCTGGCCGTAATCGACGCGGACCCGCGTGTAGATCGGGTTGTCGCGCAAGATGTAGCCGAGCATCCCGCCATACGCCCCGGTCGGATCCTCGCGGGAGAGGTAGATCGTCGCGCCCGCCGGGATGCGCGCGCGGAGTTGGGCGAAGCGATCGGTCGGGGTTAGCGCGTAGACGACGTCCTGATCGAAGGTCGCCGCCTCATGGACCTGATCGGTCGCCGCGCCGAGGGTCGCGCGGGTCTTCGCCGCGCTGGCCGGGGTGAGTTGATCGTAGTGGACGATCAGCTGGGTGACGCCGAGCCCCTGCAAGATCGACAGCGCGTGCGGCGTCGTGCCGTCGCGCAGCTCGTAGTAGAGGGCCTGATAACCCTTGGGCGCGACGTTGCCGGAGCCGTTCACGGTCGGGCGCTGGTGGTAGAAGGAGAAGTACTGATACTGATTGTTCAGCAATTCCGCGCCCCGCTCCTTGGAGATCAGCAGCGGCACCTCGGCCAGGACCGCGTTCGGCCGCGCGGCGAGCCAGCGGTAGGCGGGCGGCATCGTCGCGGCGGTGGGGAGCGGCATGAGCGTATACGGCAAGGTCAGCGACTCCGCGACGATACCGGCGATCAGCAATGCCGCGAGGCCCAGCGGCAACGCCCGCCCCGCGACCCCGCTCAGCCGCGCGCGCCAGACCCCGACGCGCGCCAACAGCCAGGTCAGGCCCACCCCCGCCAGCGCGGCCAACACCAACCCGTAGAGGATATTGAAACGGGCGGGGACGCGCATCGAATCGAAGCCGGGCAGATGGACGTAGAGAAAACCATAGGGCATCCGCATCCAGATCCGCGTCGCCGGGTCGCCGGTGATTTGCAAGGTCGGCCCCAGCATCAACAGCACCGCCGCGAGGCCGAGCAGCACCAGATAGACGACCAGACGCCGCCGCCATGCGCTGAGCAGCCCGAGCGCGGCCAGGAACAGGACGAGCGCGCCCGGAAAGGCGTTGCGTTCGGGGGTGTAGCGCCCCTGCTCGCGGAGGGGCGCGGTCGCCTGACCCCACACCCGATTGCGCTCATCGACCGTGAAGAAGCTGGCGAGGTTCGCGGAATAGAGGACATTCTCATCGAGCGAGCGCTCGAACGAGAACTCTCCCTGCACCGAGCGATAGGCCACCGCCACCGGCAGGACCAGGATCCCGGCGATCGCCCCCGCCACGATCAGGCGCAGCCAGACCCCGCGACCGGGGAACTGTCGCCGCACCGCCAACTGCACCAACCGCACGGCGACGAAGCCGCCGACGACCAGGATCAGGTACAAGGCGTAATACTGCGCCGAGAGCGCCTGGAGGGCCAGCAACAAGGCCAGGGCCAGCGCCTCGCGCCAGCGCGGCGCGGCGAAGAGGCGATCGAGCAGGAGGATGATCAGCGGGAAGTATTGCCCCGAGAGGAGCCCCAGGTGCGGCAGATGATCGAGGTGGAAGGGGGCGAAGGCGTACGCGGCCCCGGCGGCGAGCGCCCCCGGCGTGCCGCAGCCGAGATGCCGCGCCAGGGCGTGCATCCCCAGGCCGCTCAGGATGAACGTGCCGAGGATGGCGATGTTGTAAATCAGGATCGGGTTGGCGGTGAAGAGATGCAGCGGCAGGGTCAGCAGCACCGCGCCGAGCAGCAGTTCATCGAACAGGTAGGAGTTCCGATAGGGATAGAAGATGTTGGCATCGAGCAGGGCGGAGGGATGGTGCAACAGCTGATATTGCCCCTCCGCCACCCGCCAGACACTGTCGAGCGGGTCGAGCGGCGAGACGATCGCCGTGCCGAGCTGTGTCGCCAGCGGCCAGGTGAAGAGGATCGCCAGGGCGGCGTAGACGAGAGTCAGTCCCGCCAGGCGCAACGCTGTCACCCACGGTGCCGTGCCCGCGCTCACCGTGCGCGCGTACAGTGCGGCCACAGGCAGCGCCGTGGGAGCGGTCGCGGTAGATGCCAGCGGTGTGTGCCTACTCATGAGGCGTGACTATAACACGCCCCCCGACAGCCGTACCACGCGCGGGTACGCGGCACGGTCCTCTGTGGTGTGACCAGAACGACAACGCCTGCCCACCCGCTCGTCGGGTAGGCGGGCGTGGGTTAACCGGCGGTTAGCGCGCCGGGTTGGTCGGGGGCGTTGGAGTCGCTGTGATCGCCGCAGTCGCCGCAGTCGTCCCGTTCTGCGCGAGGAGGGCGTCGCGGATCTCGGTCAGCAGCACCTCTTCCTTCATCGGCGCGGGCGATGCACCGGTCGCAGTCTTCCGCGAGGCGCGCGTCATCATGAGATTCATTGGCTTGACGATCAGGAAGAAGATGACGGCGGCGATGATGAGGAAGGAGATGACGGTGTTGATGAAATTCCCGATCCCGAATTGACTGCCACGGATCGTGAAAGTGATCGCCGAGAAGTCCGGGGCACCACCGATCGCCGCGATCAGCGGCGTGATCAGATTCGCCACGAGCGCATCGACAACCCCCTTGAATGCGGCACCGATGACCACCGCGACGGCCAGATCGACGACATTGCCCCGCAGGATAAAGTCACGAAATTCCTTCAACGCCGTTTCCTCCTATCGACTCCGGCGCGCTCCCCCGCGCGTTCCTATTACAGCATAGTCCGTCAACCAGCGCGAATCGGTCGGATCGCCGCCGCGAGCGACAATGTCCGGCGGCGATCCGCGCGCACGTCGCGGTTTTGTCCCCCGCAACGCTGCCGTGGCATGGGCCGTGCGTTTCTTTAAGCGCGTAGCCGGCGAGACGCCAGGGTGTAGCCCCCATTGCCCCCCTATCACCCCCCACTTGCTCCCCGCTCCCACTCCGGCACTCCTTCTATTCCTACCCCTACCGTTTCGCTGCTGCTATAACGACCCCCGGTGCCAGCGGCACCGGGGGGTTCTTCTCTGCGCTCTTCCCGACGACCAATCCCTGCGGTACGATTAGCGCCAACGATCGCCCCGGCACGATGCGGGCGGCACCTGTCAGCAGGGGGTCGCCGTTCTCGGGGCAGGGGCCATGTGCCGCCAAGGAGGGACCGATGATCGAAGGAGGGACCGATGATCGATCGAAGTTTCGGCGGCATTGGTGTGCAGGACACCGATCTCCTGAGTCGGCTGAACAACTACTGCGATCACCTGGGCCAACGACTGGAACAGGGACAGGGATGGCTGATCTTCAATAGCGCGCACGATCGCGGCGCGCGGATCCTGCGCCTCCTCGCCTCGCGGCTGGGCGGGTATGGACCGACGCTCGATTTCTGCCACCTGCCGTGGCGCGATTTCGCCCTCCACACCTACATCAGTACCGTCACCCTGCCGCAGGACGCCGCGCTGATCGCCACCGAAGAGGAGGGGAGCCAGCGCCGACGCGAGTACACGCTGGCGACCGGCGTGACGAATGCCACCGCGTTCCAGATCGCGCACGCCGATCTCCTGGTCCTCAGCGGCATCAATCCCACCACCCTGCCGGAAGTGCTCGCGCTCAGCCAGGCGACCAGCAACCGGATCGCCCGGCACCGCGCGACCATCGCCCTCACCGCGCACGACCCCTGGAGCCTCGCACGGGCGTTCAACGAGGCCGACTCCACCGGGACCACCTGGACGCAGTTCTACGAGGCGATGCGCCGCGCCAGTCTGATCGCGCATTAGCGACACGCACGCACCGCCGAGCAGCCACGATACGCCGATAGGGAGGGTGCGCGATGCCTGCCACGTCTGTCACCGCCGCGCACGCCAGCATGGGGGTACTCCTGCTTCATGGCTTCACATCGAGCCTCGCGACGGTCGATCGCCTTTTAGCGCCGCTGGAGGAGCGCGGCATCCCCTACGCCCTGCCGACCTTGCGCGGGCACGGCACCCGCGCGGAGGATCTGCGCGGCGTCACCTGGCACCACTGGTACGAGGATGGCGAGCGCGCCCTCGATACGCTCCTCGATCGCTGCGCGCGCATCGTGGTGATGGGGCTCTCGATGGGCGGGCTGGTCGCGCTGCACCTCGCCGCGCTCCGTCCCGAACGCCTCGCCGGGCTGGCGCTGGTCGCCCCGGCGTTGCGCCTGGACATCGCCGGGGCGGCGCTGATCCCCCTGCTCGCGCGCACCGGTCGGCACGCGGCGGTCGATCCGCTGCGCGCGTTCGAGGATCGGTCGCTGGCCGCCGACTCCACCAATTACCTCGACGCGCCGATCGCGGCGGTCCACTCGCTCGTCCAGTTCGGCAAGCTGGTGGAGCGCGAACTCCCGCGCGTGCGTGTGCCGCTGCTGATCCTCTATCCGCCGCGCGATCGCGTGGTGCGCCCGGAGAGCGCGCGGATCATCCACGAGCGCAGCGGCGCCCCCACCGCGCAGAAGCGCCTGCTGGCGTTCGAGCGATCCGGCCACGAGATGCTGCAAGATCGGCAACGGGACGAGGTCGTCGCGGCGATCATGGCGTTCATCGCGGAACAGCGCGAGGCGGGCACGGCCACCATAGCATAATTCGACGTCGCACGATTACAGCTCGCGCCGGGCGCGACGGCATACCTCCGGCTAGTCGTCACTATGGCGCGTCGTCGGTTTGGGAGGGTCAGGCGCTGGCGTTCTAAACTTCAAGATTGAATACAGGGATCATGAATTCGTCTTGTCCTCACCTGGTCGAGATTCATGGTGGAAGAGTCGCCAATAAATGACGATGACGGGCAAGAGGAGGACTTGGGCCAGGAGCAGGACGTTGCGCGGGCCGATGCGATCGGCGATGAGCCCGATGGCGACCGAGATGGTGGCTAGGCCAAGACTCCCTGCCAGCGCATCGAGCGAACCCATCGTCGCCCGCTGCTGCGGGTTGAACTCGCGTTGGGTCAGCGTCCCCTGGGCCACCTGCGCGGGGCCGTAGGTGAGGGCCGTGATGGTCAAGAGGACGGCCGACCACGGGCCGGGCAGGCCATAGGCTAGGAGCATCAGGACGCGGTCGCCCAGGAAGCGGCCGACGAGTGCCCGGAGCGCTCCGAGACGATCGATGATGGCCCCACTGAAATAAAAACCCGCCGCGCTCAACAGGTTCGTGGCCGAACGCATCACCCCGATGCCCCAGAGCGGTAATAGCGTCTGCAAGAAGATGGGCGAAAACTGGAAGGACGACTCGCCCAGGGCCTCGCTCCAGGTCTGGGCCAGTGTCAGCAGGCGCAGTCGGGGATTCTGCCGGAAGGCCGTCGCTGCCTCGCGCAGGTGGCGGTAGGGGTTGAGCGCCGAGCGGCTCGCCGAGGCCGGCTCGGCGAGCCGTAGCGTGATGGCGACGGCGATCGTCTGGGTGAGCACGCTCAGCCAGAGGGCGAGGCTGATGGAACGGCCGGCGATGACCCCGCCGAGCAGTGCCGCGAGCCCGAAGCCTGCCGCCTCGATCGCTCTTGCGCGCCCGATGGCGTGGTGATAGCGCCCCTCTTGCCCGATGTCGCTCAGCGCGTCATACATCAGCGCCTCGCTATTTCCGCTCCCCAGCGCGCGCCCCAGGCCCTCGACCACGGCACCGGCAAGTAAGAGCCAGTACCCCGCGCCGAGCGCATAGAGCGTGACCGAGCCCAATGCCGCGAGCGTCGAGAGGAGCGCCGTCCTGCTCCGCCCCAGCGTATCGGAGAAGACCCCGGTGGGCAGTTCCGAGCAGGCTTGGGTGATGGTGGACGCCGCGAAGAGGCTCATCGCCAGGGCGTACGACCCGGTGACTTGGGCGAAATAGATGACCTGGACCGCCGCGAAAAACCGCAGCGAAACGAAGAACGTCCCCAGGTAGATCAGTCGAATAGTGGGTGAGATCATGCACCGAGTATAGCAGGCGACGTGGCGGAGAATATGTCTCGTCTCATCGTATATGACACCGGCATGTAGTTAGCGCGGCAAGGATAGAGCGCCTCGGATGAGCGAAAGTATCTGGCCGGGCGTGCCGAAGCGGTCTGCTCATTCGCACTATCATCCGCTCGCCCTCGCCTTGTCACCACGCCCAGCGCCTGCCCTTACCACAACCGACGACACGCCGTAGCACTACTCGGCGGCGGCTACGCGGACATGGCATACTACCGCCACGAGCGGGTCGGCGATGCCCGGACCGAAGAGCGCAAGACGAGAGACCAGAAACCGAGGGGATATGTCGTACATCGGGACGCTCCGTCGCCAGATCGGCCACCAGAAGATCATCGCGCCCGGCGTCCGCGCCGTCATCCGCGATCCGGCAAGGCGCGTCTTCCTCCAGCGGCGCGGCGACTTCGGCACCTGGGGGCTCCCCGCCGGCGGCCTCGAACTCGACGAGAACGTCTCCGCCGCCCGCGCGCGCGAGGTGCGCGAGGAGACCGAACTGACGGTCCACCGCGCGATCCCCTTCGGCGTCTACAGCGATCCATCCTATAGCGTCACCTACCCGATAGCGCCACCTACCCGAACGGCGATCAGGCCCAGCCCTTCACCATCGCCTTCCTCATGGAGGAGTGGAGTGGCACGCCGACCGGCGACGGTGACGAGACGTTGGAACGCGACTTCTTCGCGCTCGATGCGCTCCCGCCCGAAGCGGCGATCCGCCAGCCCCACCGCAAGGCACTCCGCGATGCCCGCGCCCTCCCGGCGAACGGCATCCTAGATCGTCGATGAGCGGCAGCGCGCCGCAGCTACGTGTGGAGAGGACGATGAAGACGTATCGCATCCCCCTGGTGCCCGGCCCGGTCGCGGTCGCGCCGACCACCCTGGCCGCCTACGGCCACGACTACGGCTCCTCGAACATCGAGCCGGAGTTCGGCGAACTGTACCGCGACACGGCGCGGCTCGTCGGCGAGGTCATGTGTACCCGCAACGACGTGGTGATCGCGCTCGGCGAGGCGATGGTCGTGCTGTGGGGGACGATCAAGAGCACCCTCGGCCCCGGCGACCGCCTCCTCGCCATCTCCAGCGGCCTTTTCGGGGAGGGCTTCGCGGACATGGCGCGCGCGGTCGGGGCGGACGTGCGAATCGTGGCGTTCCCCTGGGACACGGTGCCGGACCCGGACACCGTGATGGCGGTGGCGCGCGAGTACAATCCGACGCTGATCACGATGGTCCACTGCGAGACGCCGAGCGGCACGGTCGCGCCGGTCGAGGCGATCGGGCGGCGACTGCGCGCGGTCGTGCCCGATGCGCTGTTCGCGGTCGATGCCGTCGCCTCGCTTGGCGGCACACCGCTCGACACCGACGCGGCGGGGATCGACTTCTGCCTTCTCGGCTCGCAGAAGTGCCTCGCCACCGTCCCGGACGTCGGGATGGTCGCGGTCAGCGCGCGTGGCTGGGAGCGGGTCATGCGGGTCAACTACCAGGGCTACGACGCCCTGGCCCCTTTTCGCCATGCCGCCACCACCCAATACTTCCCCTACACCCACTCCTGGCACGCCGTCGCGGCGCTGCACATCGCCAGCACGACGCTGCTGACGGAAGGATTGGCGAACGTGCAAGCGCGCCACGCGCGGATCGCGCAGTCCTGGCGCGATCAGACGCGCGCACTCGGCCTGGAACTCTACCCGCGCGACGAGGCGTACTGCGCGCCGACCGTCACCGCCCTCAAGATGCCCGCAGGCTTCGACTGGCCGACCCTGGATGCCCGCCTGCGCGCGCGGGGCATGGTCGTCGGGAACAACTATGGCCCGCTCGATGGCAAGGTCTTCCGCATCGGCCACATGGGTACGCAGGCGACCGACGAACTCCTGGAACACGGTATCGCCGTGCTGCGCGACGTGTTGCACGGCTGAGCGTGCGATACCGGCACACCAACGGCTCGCGCCGCGCACACGGCGCGACGGAGAACCTTTCCGTTGTATTCTGTGACTGTCGCGTCCCCCGAAAGGTACGTACGGCGGCGTGGCAATAAGACCAATGTGGCATGGTTCCCCGTACAAAGGCGACCTATACTGGGAGCAGCGTCGCGTCAGAGTAGCCGGATGATGCCATTGAGAATGACGATCACCGTATGGGGATGGCTTCGCGCTCGCTTGCTCGCGTGGCATCGGTCGGGCGGTGCATCGCCCGAACAACCAGATAGCGCCTTCGACGAATTCGACCGCCGGATGCGGCTCTCGATCATCCTGGCCTTCTTCGGTGGCTCGCTCATCCATCTGCTCGTCGCGCTCTTCGCGCCGGAAGCTGTCTATGGTGGCCCCAATTTCGCCTTCGCGATGGTTATTCTTGGGGTGACATCCGGGCTTGGCGTCGCACTCTTGCCCTGGCGGCGTTATGGTCGCGATCTCTTCGCGATCGTCCTCCTCTATGCGGCCCTGCTGATCGCCGGCTTGGTCTACTCGACCGGCGGGGCAACCAGCCCCTTCGGGCTTGTGTTCTTGCTGATCACCATCTCTACCGGCCTCTACAAGAGTACCCGTCTCACCGTACTGATCGCCGGGGCGTGCGCCACGCTCGGTTTCCTGCCCTTGCTCTACTCGACACCCGGCGCGCACTTCATCCTGCAACAAGCAGCACTCAGCGCCTGTGTCCTCGCCAGCGCCGCCTTCCATCGCCTGATCGTCCCGGAACTCCTCCGCCGGACGCGGACGGAGCAGGTGTTGCAAGATGACCTACGCGAGACACGCCTGCTGCGCGACGAACTCGCTCAGGCGAACGCATTGCTCGCGCAACAGGCCCGCACCGATCCGCTGACGGGGCTCGCCAATCACGGCGCGATCATCGCCGAGATCGATGCCGCCTTCGCGCAGCAAACACGCAGCGGCACAGCCTTCGCGCTCATCTTCTTCGACATCGATCGCTTCAAGCAAATCAACGACACCTACGGACATCGGGCGGGGGATATGGTGCTGACGCAAGTCGCGCACATCGTGGCCGTAAGTTCAGGGCTAAACGAGCGCCCCGGGCGGTATGGCGGCGAGGAGTTCCTGTCCGTCCTCGGCGGCGCTTCATTGCCGATGGCGCTGCACCGTGCGGAGCGTCTCCGTGCCGCAGTGGCGCGACATCCCCTCATCCTCCCGAACGGCGCGGGAATCGCGGTAACGATCAGCATCGGCGTCGCCGCCGCACCCGCACATGGCACACAGGCCGAAGCGCTGCTCAATGCGGCCGACGACGCGCTCTATCGCGCCAAGGACACCGGGCGCAATCGTGTCTGCGCCGCGAGCAGCGACGCCGAGGATCTCGGCCTCGCGTTACGCGCGATCGAGCAACACGAACGGGAGCGCGCCGCGCTGAACGATCACCCACGCGCGCCACAGCCGCCCACCCCGCCCCGGCGCGATGGCGAGTCTGTCGCGTCAGGGCGCTTCAGTCCATCGGCTCCCCACGCCCGACAAGTCGCGGCATCGCCAGCGATCGGACAATCCTTCGTGCTGCGTTGCACGGATACGCGGCGGGTTGGCCGGGGCCACGCCGCGTCAGGGCGTGCTGGTCGACGTTGGCGGCGCGGTCGGTGTGGGGAGGGTGCTGAACGGCGGCGGGGTCGCGCCCGCGACGGTGAGCCGGTTGTATTGCCTGATGGCGTTGACCAGATCCCACTCCTGGCCCTCGGTCAGTTTGCCATTCCAGGCGGGCATGGCGGAACCGGGAAAGCCATCGCGGATCGCGGTGAAGAGGTAGCCATCGCTATGATACGCGGTGTGCGGCAGGGTGAAGTCGGGCGGCGGCGGGTTCAGCGACACCGACGACGGGCCATCGCCCTGCCCGGTGCTGCCGTGGCAGGCGACGCAATTCTGGGCGAAGAGCGCCTGCCCGCGCGCGATCGAGGCGGCATCGGCCAGGACAGGGTTCGGGGGTTCTGGCGGACGGTTGACGAGCACCTCATTCGGCTCGCCGCTGTAGAGGAGGTAGCCACCGACGACGAGCGCGGTCGGCACCAGCATCAGCAGGGCGGTGCCGAAGCCGGAACCACTGCGGAAGAGCCTCACGCCGAAGAATGTGCAGACGATGGCGACCATGACGGCGATGATCCCGACACCGCGCGTGCTGTTCCACTGCGGCAACGACGGCTCGGCGAGGAGGGTTGCAGCGGCGGCGGTGTTCGCCACGGAGCCGACCAGGAACGAGAAGGACCGATCGAGGTCCGGCAGCCCCGTGCGGCGAGCCAGGACACGAACGTCCCACTGACCGCTCATCGAGAGGTAGGAGCCGCTGGCGGCATAGTGGCCGTCGCCGCGCGCGGTGGTGACCACCTCTGCCTCGCCCATATCCATCGCCGGTTCGTAGACCCGTAGCGTGACCTTCTCCGCGTCGGCGATCGGGCGATCGGTGCTCGCGTCGCGCAGGAAGATGTCGAAACTGTTGTTGCCCGGTTCGAGCGCGGCGAGCGTCACCGTCACGCGCACCCCATCGGCCACAATCGTCTGCGCCCGCTGCGGCCCGCGCGCCTGTGCCAGGGATTCGCGCGCGGGCGCGAACCCGACCATCAGCGAGACGACCAGCAGCAGCAGTGCCGCGATCGCCACCTCCGCTCGCACCGTACGCCCGAAGAGACGTGCCAGGCGCGATGCCGCTGGTCCCTGCGCCGCGCCGCTCTTCATCCCCACGCCGGACTTTGGCACCCCCGCGAGGCGCTCGAAGAGCCAGCGCTGATTGAATGCGCCAAAACCGAGGAGCACGGCGAAGAGGCCGAGTTTCACGATCAGCGCGCGCCCATAATCGGTCTGCGTGAGCGCGTCGAGCCCGCCGACGTGCAGCCAGGCGCTGTACGTCCCGGTGAGGGCGAGCACGATCGTGCTCCCCACGGCGAGTTTCGAGAAGCGCGCGATCGCCGCGACCAGCAGCGGACGCGCCGCGCCACTCGCGCGCAGGGGTGGGATGCTGACGGCGAAACCGATCAGGCCACCGATCCAGACGGCGGTGCCGAGCAGGTGCAGCCAATCCAGGCCAACGGTGAGCGGCACCCAGAACGCGGCGGCGGCGGCGTGGCTGATCAGGCTGAGGGTCAGGAGGTAGGCAACCCCGCCCGCGAGGCCGAGGGCGACCGGCAGGGGCGCACCGAGCGCCGCCGTCCGCTCCTCGTCACGCCCACCATCGTCGCGCCGCAAGGCCGCGCCGAGGACCGGGGCGAGGAGCATCGTCGCCACCAGCGGCAGCAGCAGTCGCGCGAGCCAGATCGCCCCGGTGCGGGTGTTGAGGAGGAAATCGCCGAGCGCACCGCCGGTGAAGCCGCCGAGGAATGAGCGCCCTGTCACCTTCGCCACCTGCAATCCGACCCCGATGAGGGATGCGAGCAGCAACACGAGCAGCGCGCCACCGGCCAGCAGGATCAGGCGGCGCGTGACGACGCGATCGAGCGTCCCCGCGCGCGCGGCCTCGGTCGGCTCGCCCCGGCGCGTCAGCGGCAGCCAGACGAAGAGGCGGAAACCGAGCGCGCCCACAACGGTCGCGACGGCGAGGATGGTGAGCCATTTGATGAGCGTCTCGGGGATCGTCGGCGGAACATACTCGGTCGCGGAAGGGGTAGTCGCGGCGGTCAGCGGGGGCGGTTCGGTGCCGACGGAAAACGCGAACGAACCGGCGGTGGTGTGCCCATCCACCGCCGAGCTCGAGCGCCAACTGACGGTATAGACCCCCTGGGGCAGGGCGCGCACCCCGATCGCCAGCCCCAGGGGCTCGCCGGGGATCAGTTGCAACGCCCCCTGTTCGTATGACTGTCCATTGACATCGTAGACCTTGATCTCGCAGTATTTCAATTCCGGCGTCTCGCTGAAGACGAGGCGGATCGTCGTGGGCGCGGTTGCGTTGGCACTCCCGGCCAACGGCTCCGAACGGGTCAGGTTGGCGTGCGCGGAAACCAGCGCGGGTCGCGCCAGCAGGAGCGCGACGCCGAGTAGCAGACCGAGCAGCAGACCGAGACGCGGCTTCATGGCTGTTCACCGTGCATACCGCGCTCGCTCGCGGCGGGTTCCTCGTTCACAGGCGCGTCGACCGCGCCCACGACAGGGGGCTCGCCTGGCTGTGGCTTCTCGCGCAGGACCGCCAGGGTGACCCCCAGGATCACCGTCGCGGGGATGGCGAGGCAGGCCACCTCATCCCAGATACCGACGGCGCCGTGTAAGACGATCGGGTGCATCTCTACTCGCTGTTCGTTGCTCGTCGTGTTGTCGCGTTGTACTTCCTGCGGTCGGCGCTCATTCCTCGCGACGCAATAGGGATCGGGAGGGGGTCGGATACCCGGCCCCCTCCCGGCAACATCAATCGTCGCCTTGCTCAGCCGGGCTCACCCGCCGACGCGGTGCGGCGGCCGCCGTGGCGGGCCGACGCATCAGCGCCAGCGCCGCGATCACCACGCCGAGCACCCCGAAGACGACGCCGACGAAGGCGACGTTGCGGGCCAGCCCCGCCGTCAGACGCGCACTATCGAGCTGCGCCTGGAGATCGGCGGGGGGTGTGGTAACCTGGTTCGGGAACTGGAGCGCCCCGATCGGCTCGATGTCGCTGAAGCGATTCGGCCCCGATTCGAACGTCTCGTCGAGCGCCTCGCCGTTGATCGTGCCGTAAATGTGGAAGCGGTACTGTCCGGCGGCGGTCGGCATGAAGTAGGCCGCGTACTTGCCGGGCATGTTGTAGCGTGACTGCACCGTCAGGTCGAGCGTCTTGCCACCGGCCAGCACCTGCGCCTTCAGCGTCTTTTCCAGACCCTCGATCGGCTTGGCGGTGCCGTCCGCATTCTTCTCGGTCTTGCTCGTCACGGTCAGGTCGAGGCCGTTGAGTTGCCCCTGATAGGCCGGCTCGTTCAAGAACCCGACAACACCCTGATACTTCCCGCCGCTCAGATCGCGCCGCTCGTGTGCGGAGGCATTCTGTGGCAAGACACCGGCCGTTAGCAACGCCAACAGCAGGATCAGTCCCAGGAGCGCACCGGTGCGCTTCGATGATCGCATCGTTCCCCACCCTTCTTCGTCGCTTTTTGGTGCAACACTCGCCGCACGCTGTCGCAGCTGTCGCGCTGTGGCCCGGCGGATATACGGCGCTGCGGCAGGCCAGGATTTGCCCGGACTACCCGATATCACCGCTACCGGACGCACAGCACCGTTCAGGCCGCTCGCGGTGGCGTCAGGAGGGGGGGCGGGGCGCACCCGTGACGAGGCAGGAGGGGGGGGATGGGGCAGCGGACGCCCCGGCGCGACAGGAGCCACAGGCCAGCCACGGCGAGCAGCCCGGCGGCGGTGTAGGTATTCATCTCGGGTTGGAGCCCGGTATCCCCTTGCAGCGAAAGGACACCCGCGCCGTCGGGCGGCGTGTCGGCGCGCTGTTCATCGTGTCCTGCGACCGGCCGCAACGCCCCAAATGCCTGTGCCAGGGCGTCGCCGTGATGGGCATGGTGGACCAACCCCAGCCCGCGCGCATTGAGCAGCAGATGGTCGTGGTACGGCAACAGGCCGATCCAATCGTGCGTCAGCGTGGTGAGGGTGAGATTACCGAGGAGGATCAGCAACAAGCCAAGCGCCGCATACTGCGTGGCGTCGGGCGACCGTCGTCGCCGTACGTGAGGCGCGCGAAAGGACTCCCGAAAGCGGGAGAATACGACCCCCGGAGAAGGATCGCCGCAGCGGGCGAGGATGCGCCACAGAACGCTCATGGTATGATTATACCAGAGGGGTTATGTCGAACCTATGGCCTTTTGCTCCCCCATGCGCGGCCCCGTTACGGTCGCGCCGACGACGAGGCAACACGCATGGAGCGGCTCTGGACACCCTGGCGCATGGGCTACATCGGCGGCGACAAGGGCAGCGGCTGCGTCTTCTGCGACGCCATCGCCGCGCATGACGATCGCGCGACGCTGATCCTCCATCGCGGCCAGCACGCCTTCGTGATTATGAACCTCTACCCTTATAACACCGGCCATGTGATGATCGTCCCGCATACCCACACCGCCGATCTGCCGACCCTCCCCGCCGAGGCGCTCGCCGAGATGACGGCGCTCCTGTCGTGGGTCACGGCGCTCGTCGGGCGCGTGCTGCGGCCCGGCGGCTTCAACGTGGGGCTCAATCTGGGGGAGGTGGCGGGGGCGGGGATCGCGGCGCATCTCCACATGCACATCGTCCCACGCTGGGCGGGCGACGCGAACTTCATGCCGGTCCTGGCCCATACTGCGGTGCTGCCGGAACTCGTCCCGGTGACGTATGCGAAGCTGCTGGGCGAGATCCGGCGCACCCCTTTCCCCGCGACTGCGGACGCGCTCGGCCTCACCGAGCAGGGCGGTGGGGTGCCGATCGACCGCGCGGGGCGTATCGCGCTGCGCCGCACCCATAGCGGCGATTGGGTCTTGCCGAAGGGGCATATCGAGGGCGGGGAATCGGTGGCGCTCACCGCCGTCCGCGAGGTCAGCGAGGAGATGGGGCTGGCGACGCGCATCCTGGATTGGCTCGGCGATCTGCGCTTCACCTATCGCAAGGAGCGCCACGTCGGCTACTTCCTGTTACGGGTGGAACGACACCTGCCGGAGTTCGCCGACCACGAGGAGATCGACACCTTCTTCTTCGACCCCGACGAGGCGATCGCGCGCCTCACCTTCGAGCGTGACCGCCCGATCGTGCAAGCAGCGGCCGCGCGCGACGCCGCGTTCCGCGCCGAGGAGGCGCGCGGCGATGCCTGAGCGACGCCGACAGCACCCCTGCCGCACGCCGCTGGTGCTCGTGCTCGTGGCACTCCTGCTGCTCGCCCCCGTGCCGGTGGCCCGGCAGAGTATCGCCGCGCCCCGGGGGATCGGCGAACTCTACCTCGCGCTCGGCGATTCTCTGGGCGTGGGGCTCCTCTCCAGTATGCCGGACACGCGCGGCTACGTCGCGCTCCTGCACGATTTGCTCGAAAGGAGTGCCGGACGGACGGTCCAACTCCGCAACCTCAGCATCAGCGGCGAGACGGCGCGCTCGTTCGTCGTCGGCGGCCAGCTCGTCGCCGCGCAAGGCGCGCTCGCCGAGGCCCAGCGCGTCGGCTGGCGCGTCAGCCCGATCACCATCGACCTCGGCGGGAACGATCTGCGCGCCCTCCAGGGTGCCGACGATGCGGCGCGCGAGGCCGGGCTGGTACAGTATCGCGCCGACATGGGCCAGATCTTCGATGCGCTGATCGCGGCGACGACGACCAACGGCGTGCGGCAGGGCGATATTGTCACGATGACGATCTATAACCCTGCCGGTGGCGACCCGCAGGTGGCTCGCTCCGATGCGTGGTGGGTCGCGCGTTTCAATAGCGTGCTCGGCGAGGAGGCGACCCGGCGCGGCATCGCGGTCGCGCCGGTCGCCGCGCGCTTCGCCGGGCAGGAGCGCACGCTGACCTGGATGCCGCTCGATTTCCACCCCAACAATGCGGGGCACCGCGCGATCGCCGAAACGCTCTGGGGCGCGACCGGCTACGACACCGCCGCGCCCGACGTTCAAGTCGTCGCGCCCGCCGCCGGGGCGCTACCGCGCCTGGTGCCGACGATCAAGGTCCACGCCAGCGACGCGATCGGGGTGACGCGCGTCAGCCTCCGCCTCGACGACCAGCCCCTCCCCGATCCGGTCTTCGCGCGCGATCTCGATCTTTGGGTCGGCTATTGGGACGCGCGCGCCGCCGCTGTAGGCTCGCATCGTCTCACCATCAGCGTCAGCGACGCGGCGGGCAACACGACCACACAAGCAGTGCTGCTCATGCGTTAGGCCGACGTACCCGGCATCATCCACCGCTACCGGGGCGCGGAGACGGCCACAAAATACACAAGTGGTCGCGGTACATACCTGTAAAGTACCGGGTACTTTCAGCGTTCGTTGTCGGGCAATTCGCACCTATCGTCGGTACAGGCACCGCTGCTATACTGCGACGGCAGGGACATCGACTATCGCGTAAGGATCGCCAATGGCACGCTTCGGCTTGACCGATCCCGCACTCGTCACCGACCCACTCGCTCGCCAGACATATGACGAGATCCAGCAGGAACTCGGCTTCGGCATGGTGCCCAATATTTTCCGCTCGATGGGCTCCAATCCGCCTCTACTGGCCGCTAACTGGCAGAAGTTCAAGGCGACGATCCTCCAGGGTCAATTACCGCGCACAGTCAAAGAGATGATCGGGGTGGTCGTCTCGGATATCGCCGGGAGCGAATACGCGAAACAGGTACATCTCCACAGCCTGAGCGTCCAGGGCATTCAAACACTCTGGCTACGACAACTCACCGACGAGAACGGCGACAACGAGGCGCTGCCCGACACGATCAGGGCGATGGTGGCCTTCGCGCGCCGGGCCGCCACCAGTCCGGTCGGCATCGGCGAAGCCGACTTCGCCGATATGCTCGCGACCGGCCTCACCGAGGAGGAAATTTTCGAGATCATCGCCACGGTGGACCTGTTCAAGAGCGTGAATACGTACACCGATCTCGCGAAAGTAGAAATCGACCAGCTATGAGTAGCGTAGTGCCACGCACCGCTCGCTTGCAGACGCTTTTTGCCGCCTCATCCCCGCGAGACGGCAAGGGGACGGCGGGTGCCGCGGAGCATGTCCTGGCGCTGCAACTGGCGACGATCGCGGAGATCGGCACGCGGATCGCCAGCGCCCGGACGGTCGAGGCGATCCTCAACGTCGTGGCCTCGGAGGCCCGCTGGCTCCTCTCCTTCGGGCGCTGCACGCTGGCCCTCGTCACCACCGACACGCGATACTATCGCGCATTAACGCTCGATACCGCCAAGCATGGCAGTTACAGTGCGGAAATATTCCCCCGTACCGAGGGGTTCACAGGCTGGGTGCTCGAACACAGACAGGCGCTCCGTCTCAGCCATCCCGAAGAAAACCTCGCCGCCGAGCCATCGGAACAAGCGCTCCTGTTGCCCCAGACGCGCAGCGTGCTGATCCTGCCGCTGATCGCGGATGGGACACCGATCGGCACGGTCAACTTCAGCGCCGCGCGTCCCAATGCGTATCCGGTCGGCACCCTGGCGATCGCGCGCCTGTTGGCGTTGCAGATCGGCGGGGCGGTCGCGCAGGCGCTCCTGCTCGAAGATCTCGATAGCAGCGAGACGGTGATCCTCAGTCTGGCCCACGCGATCGAGGCCAAGGATCCGACCACCGAGGGGCATTGCCGGCGCCTGGCACAGCACGCCGAGCAGCTCGGGCGGGCGCTCGGCTTCAGCGGCGCACGCCTCCGCATCCTCCGTATGGGCGCGACGCTGCACGATGTCGGGAAGATCGCGATCCCCGAGGCGATCCTCGACAAGCCGGGCGCGCTCACCGCCGCCGAGTACGCGATCATGCAGCGTCATCCGATCGCCGGGGCGGAGATTTGCGCCCCGCTCCGCTCCGCGCGCGACCTCATCCCGGCGATCCGGCACCACCATGAGCGCTGGGACGGCACCGGCTACCCGGATCACCTCGCGGGCGAGGCGATCCCGCTCGACGCGCGCATCATCGCCATTGTCGACGCCTACGATGCGATGACCTCCGATCGCCCCTATCGGCGCGGGCTGCCGGTCGAGAAGGCGCTCGCGATCATGCGCGAGAATCGTGGTCCGCAATGGGATCCGACGCTGCTGGCGATCTTCCTCACGCTGATCGCCAGCACCGAGAATAGCTCGCCCCATGCGGCGGGTGCATCCGAGACCCCGGCCACCGCGTTTGCGCCCACCCTCCCACCCTCCCTATAATCGGCGTCACCGAACCGATCACCTGGATGGTGCGCCCACGCGGCGCGCGGGCGGTGGGTGCGTGCAACGCAGGGAGACGGCGGACGATGGAAACAACGAAGCAATTGCCGCCCCCCGCGGCCACACCGCCGCAACCGTGGCGCGGCACGTTCCTGGCGGGCGTGGCCGAGATCCTCGACCGCCTCGCCGAGACGTGCCTCCAACCGGTGATCGTCCTGCCCCTCTTCTTCGCCGCCGCAGGAACCTCCGCCACCGGGGTCGGACGCGCGATCGCGATCGTCCTCGGGGTCGCCGCCCTCGCCGGGGCGCTCATCACGCCGCTCGCGGGGGAACGCTGGCCGCGCGCGCGCCTGATCGCGCTGATCGCCGCCACCGGGCTGGCGGGCAGCCTGCTCCTCGCGCTCGCGCGCGCCGGGGGCTGGCTGATCGATCAGCGCAACGACTTGACCGGCAGGCCGCTCCTGATCCTCGCCCTGATCGGCGGCTGCCTCGGCATCGGCTCCACCCTCCGTCCGGCGATCGCGCGGATCACGCGGGCCGATGGCTCCTGGCGCACGCGCTGGGGGCGCTGGCTCCTGCTCGGCATCGTCGGGACGGTGGTCGGCGGCTTCGTGGCGCGCGGACCGGCGGCGCACCTGGTCGACCCGTTCCCCGCAGGGTTCACCACACTCTTCGCCACGGCGGGCGCGGCGCTCCTGGTGGCGTCCGTGGTGCTGCTCGCGCTGCTAGCGCTCGGCCGGCGCGGGCGGGCGGGGGGCATACCGACGCGCACCGATCTCCTGGCGATCCCCGAACTCCTGGCGAATAACCTCGCCTATGGGCGTTTCGTCTTCTTCCGCGCGCTCTATGCGTGCGGCGCGCTCGCCGATCCCTTCTACATCATCTACGCCGTGCGCGAACTTGGCGCGACCGGCCACAACGTCGCGCTCTACATCGTCGCGCTCGTGATCGCGCGCGCGGTCGGAGCCTTCATCTGGCGCGGGCTGAGCATCGGCGCGGGCAACCCGCTCGTCCTGCAATTGGCGACGTTCGTCCGCCTCCTCGCCCCGATCACGGCGCTCACCCTGCCGCCGCTGCTCGGCTCCGCCGCCCTGCGCGATCGGCTGCCGGGGGGGGACGCGACGAGCCTGTTCGCGTTCGGCCTCGTCTTCGTCGCGTGGGGCGTCGCGAGCGCCGGGATCGATCTGGCCGCCCCGGCGATTCAGACCGCGCTCACCACCCCGCGCGAGCGGATCGCGGCGCAGGCGGTCACGGGTATCGTCCTGGCGCTCGCGATGTTGGCCCTGCCACTCGGCGGGCTGATCGTCGATCGCCTCGGCTACTCGTTCCTCTTCATCGGCGCGCTGCTGGTCGGGATGGGCACCCTCCTGGCGGGCGGGCTGATCGACGAGCCGGGCGTCCTCGTCCTGCGCGCCGCGCCGAACGAGCGCCCGCTGCTGCGCCGCCGCAGCGCCCGCCGCGAGGGCTAGCGCGCGCGGCCTCGCCTGCGCGCTGGCCTATTCGTTCCCCGAAACGCGGCTCAGACGTGCCAGCGGGCACTCATAACAGCGGCGTTGCTCGCAGAAGTGGCGACCCAGGTGGAGCGCGCCCTGTTGCGCGCGCCCCGTCCGCAGCCGCAGCCCCGGATCGCCGAGACGGGCGAGCACCGCGCGCGTCACCTCGTTGCCCCCGGTCGGCGGTGTACGCTCCCAGAGGGCGGCGGCGGCACCGGCGAGGCGGTCGTCCCCCGACCAGGAGGCATAGGCGAGCGCGAAGGGGACCGCGACGTTCACCAGGATTTCGGCGGCGCGATCCTTCCCGACGAAGCGCCCCTGCGGATCGGCGTCGCGCGGCGGGCCGAGCAAGAACGCCTGACACTCCGCGAGGCCCACGGCTGCTTCCTCCGCCCCGAACCCTTCCAGGGTCGCCGCGAGCAGGCCCGATCGCCCGGCCCGCGCCAGCATCGCCGCCAGACCGAGGAGACGGCGGAGCGGATGATTCGCCGGGCGACTTCGCGCCAGATACCACTCATCCGGCGCGAGGCGCGTCTCGCGCCAGGGCGCGCCCAACTCCGCCCAGGCGCGCTCGATCGCCGCCGAGTCGTCCGCATCGAAGCCGTCGAGCGCGACCAATGCGGGCGTGAGCGGCAGGAAGCCGCCGACCCCGAGCAACAAGGCCGCCGCCTGCCGGAACGTGCCGCGCGCATCGCCGGCAGACAATCGCGATTCCAGCATGGCGAGCGGGAGCGCCCCGGCCAGCCGGACCATCGGGGCACGATTGCGCGTGTAGCCGAGCGCGTCGAGGATCCCGGTGTAGAGCGCCTGCCCCGGCGACGCGACGGTGAACGCCGCCTCGAACTGCGCCGCCTTGGCGGTCAGGCGCGCGTCCCCCGCACGGTCGAGCAGGGCGAGCGCGGTCGCCCGATTGGCGGCGGTCACCCGCGCCACGCACTCGTCCGCCGGGAGCGCGCCGAGCGCCGCGAGCGTCGGATCGTGCGGCAAGGCGGCGAGCGGGCCACGCAGGGCGGGCGCGAGGAGCAGGGTTGGAACCACCGTGCCATCCCGGCGCAGGCACGGCGCGACCGGGCCAGCGGCGTCGAGGACGACGTGGAGGATCACGTCATTGTAGGCCGGATCGAGGTGATGGCCGTGCTCGCGCCAGCCGGACGAGCGCAGATGGATCTCGATATCGCCGCGCCGCAACTCCGACCCGAACGCGATCAGCGCGCCGCGAAAATCGGGGCCGAAGCCGAACGTCCAGCGCCCACGATAGACGACCGCGAGCGGCTGCCCCTCGGTCGTCCGCAAGGCGTCCGGGCGGAACCAACCCGCCTGCCAGGCGCGGCTGACCGCCAGTTCATCGACCGCCCCAGGTGATGCCAACTGTTTCTTCATGCCACCATTGTGCCAGAGGGTGGCGTCACTGGCAAGTGCCTGAAACGGTAGCTGCGCGAGGATCAGCGGAAGCACCAGCGCGAAGGGCAAATAGGGCGCAGGGTGAGCGCCACCAGCCAGGCGCCTATACCCCCGCGCGGGGTGTTTCAATCCCCGGAATCCGTCGCACGGGCAACGCCGCCGCCGACACCCTCTTCAGCCCCGCTGTACTAGCGATACGGCCCGCCGCCACCCATGAGGCGACGCCAGCGATAGCGCAGCATCGCGCGGAAGCCGCGCGGGCGAATATCGACCACCTGACCGCGCCACGTCGTCGAGGGGGCCGGGGCGGGCGTGCCGCTCACCTGGCGGAGCAGCGGACTGAAGAACGAGAGGAACATCAGCACGGCGCAGATCGTCGCCAGGATCGGCGAGATCGCGCCGAGGATCAGGCCGAGCAGGCCGAGGCCGAAGGTGACCCCGATCCAGGCCCACCCCGCCATCGCGCCGAACTGATTGAAGATGCCGCGCACGCTGGCGAGGCGGTCGGAGGTCGCCGCACGCCGCCGCGTCGTCGCCTGCCGCGCCTGCCGCTTCACGCGCTGGGCGCGTGGCTCGTCGCGATCCATGCGGTCGAGGATCTCCGCGATCTCGCGCTCGTACTTCGGTGATTTATCGGGCATGGCACACCCTCAATGGTTGGTCATTAACGATCGGACCGCAGTCTGCGGGCATCGCGCGCGCGATACAATCGGACTTACTACGAAGTAAAGCAGTAGTGCGCCCGATCGTCCACTGATCGCACGCAGCTCATCCGCCGATCGCCGACCCAATGCCTCACAGCCCCACGTAGCGCGCGTAGAGCCCGCGTGCCAGCGCGGTATCGTCGGTGCCATGCACTATCGTGCGGCCATTGGGGAAGATCACCAACTCCTGATCGCTATCGGCGGGGCGGAAACGGAGCAGGTGCTCGTTGCGGCGCACGCTCCCCGCCGCCGCCAGGCGCTCCGCCAACCCGGCCAGGGCGAACGTCGGCGGGTTGGCGAGGGTGATCTGCACGGCGTTGCGCCCGCAGAGGGAGACGCTGCGACTGGCGGTGTCGGGATCGAGGAACGGGTAGGTGTGCGGGCCGTCGCCGCAGGTGGGGCAATCGGCCTGCCGCTGCGCGGGCAGGCGATCGACCGTCAGCCGCCAGACATCGAAGGCCAGGAGCTCGCGACTCGTGGCGTCGCGCGCGCCGGTCAGGATCTTCAACGCCTCCGCCGCCTCGATCGCGGCGATCAGCGCCACGGCGGGGGCTAGCACCCCGGCGGTGTCGCAGGTCGGGGCCGCGCCGGGCGGCGGCGGCTCCGGGAAGAGGCAGCGCAGGCAGGCGGTCTCGCCCGGCAGGATCGTCAGCGTCATCCCGTAGGAGGCGAGCACCCCGCCGTAGATCCACGGCAGACCCGCGCGCGCGGCGGCATCGTTGAGGAGGTAGCGCGTCTCGAAGTTATCGGTGCCATCGACGATCAGGTCGATCCCGGCGATCAGCGCGGCGATGTTCGCGGCGTTCGCGTCGTCCACGATCGGCTCGATCGCGATGCTCGAATTGATCCGCCGCAACTTCGCGGTGGCCGCGAGCGCCTTCGGCACCCCGCCTTGCAGATCGTCCTCATCGAAGAGCACCTGGCGCTGGAGGTTGTGCAACTCCACGAAATCCCGATCCACGATGCGGAGGAACCCGACCCCCGCGCGCGCCAGCGTGTCCGCGATGTGCGTGCCGAGCGCGCCGCACCCCACGATTAGCACCCGCGCCGCCCCGAGGGCGCGTTGACCTTCCTCGCCGATCTTGGGGTGGATCATCTGCCGGGCGTAGCGGCGCAGTTCGGGCGGGTATTGGCTCATGGCCGGGGCTCCTCTCGCGATGACGAGACTGGCGAGGGCGGCGCGAGCGGTGCCAGGCACGCTGTACGAGCGCCGCCGATCGCCTGTAGTACACTTCCTTCTTGTGCCGGACACCCCGGCCCGGCCCGCTGCGATGATCGGTATAGGACAGAGAGACGAGAAGGCTTCAGTGACGACTATACGCTTAAACGTGATCGACGCGGGCGGCGCGGTGAGCTTCGTCGGCCCAGCGCACGCCGCCAAGGTGCTGACCGCCGCATGTAGCTGCCAACCAACGAATCTGGGTGAATTGTTGCGGATCGCCCGCCCTTTCGATACGGAGATGATCGACGAGTTGATCGAGGGGCTCGCCCTCTTCGACCGGCATAACCAGCATGGCGACTACACGGCGATCCGCGCGCTGCTCGGCTCGCTCAGCCCCACCGCCACCCCGCCCTTCCGGGTGGTGGACGACATCACCCGCGTCGCCAGCCTGACGCCGGTAGCCGCCGGCCTGATCCTCTTCAACCTGAAGGCGCGGCGGATCGTCCAGGTCCAGAACTCGTATTCGGCGATCCTGCGGCAGGATCGGGGCCGGATCCGCGCCGAGGGCCGCCCCACGCGCCACCTCTATCGTTATGTCCTGCCGAACGAGTGGGCGCTGGTGCCATAGCCCGCCCGGGTGGCGTGGGGCGCATGTCCCCCGCTACTTCCGATCCTTCCGCTCGGGACGCTTCGTCTCGGTGTTGCCACCCGTCTTGCTCGGGTCGAGGCGCCGCCGCAACATCCCGCCGAAGAGCATCTGGCCGAACTGCCCGCCGATGCCGTTCTTGCTCAACTCCGCCTCGGTCTCCTGGGCGAGTCCGCCATCGGTGCGCTCGGCGGTGGCCCAGTCGGCGCGGGCGTCGCGCGCCTGCGAGAAGAACGCGCCGAGCTTTCCCCGCTGATCCGGCCCCTCATCGGCCAAAGTCGCGCGGAAGGCGTGCAATTCGGCGGTATAGGCATCGAGCCAACGCAGCACACTCTCGCGGTTCGTCAGGCAGATATCGCGGTGCATCTCGACGCCCCCGGCGGCGAGGCGCGAGACATCGCGGAAGCCGCTCGCGGAGAGGAGCTTCATGTCGCGCCAGCCGGGGCTGACGCTGACGGTATTCATCAGGGCGCTGGACAGCACGAACGGCAGGTGGCTGACGCCGCCGACGAAGCCGTCGTGCTCGTCGGCGTCGATGAACTGCGCCTCCGCTTCGAGCGCGGCGACGAGGCCGAGCACCGTCTGCACCGACGCCTCGCTGGCCCGTACCGAGGGGCAGATGCACCAGGTCGCGCCCTTGAAAAGCGTCCCTTCGGCCCCCTCGGTGCTCTGCGTCTTCCCGGCCATCGGGTGCCCGCCGATGAAGCTACAGGTCGTCGGCAGCTTCTCGCGCGCCCAGGCCATCACCTGCCCCTTCGTCGAGCAGACATCGGTGACGACCGAGCCGTGCTTCAGGTGATCGGCGATCGTCTCGAAGACATCGGGGATCGTGCCGACCGGCGTCGCCACCACCACCAGATCGGCGTCGCGCACCGCCGAGGGCATGTCCCAGGACATGTCATCGGTCGCCTTCATCCGCTTGGCCTGCTGCTGCTGCGCGAGGTCGATATCGAAGCCGACCACCTGTACCGCCTGCTTCTCGCGCGCGGCCCAGTCCCGCAGTCCCAGCCCGATCGAGGTGCCGATCAGGCCCAGGCCGATGATCGCGATCTTCTCCATACGTGGTCTCTATCCCTTTCCGGGCGCATGATCGCGCCACGGTTGCGGCGAATTTCGGCGGAAAACCACAGGAAGTATACCATCCGGGCGCGGCCATACGGGCGGCGAAGCCGATTCGGCGCGGGGGTGAGCATGCTGCGTCGGGCGGACTGGCCCTAATCGTGGAATGAAGAAGGCGATGGCGATGATCGCGTAGGCGAGGAGGAGTTGCACCCCCTCGTACCAGTTGCTCTCGCCATCGAGCACGAGCAGGTTGACGATGAAGACCGCGAGGCCGATCGCGACCAGCTCGAACGGGTTGAAGAGCAGGTTCATGTGCGTCGCGGACAGCAGGCTGACGAAGACGAGCAACGGCGCGACGAAGAGGGCGATCTGCGTGCTGGAGCCGATCGCGATGCCGATGCTCAGATCCATCTTGTTCTTCATCGCCACCGTCACGGCGGTGAGGTGCTCGGCGGCGTTGCCGATCACCGGGATCAGGATCACGCCGACGAAGAGTTCGCTCCAACCGAGGACGTGGACCGCCTCTTCCAGGCTGGCGACGAGCGTCTCGCTCATCACCGCGACGCCGAGGGTCGCGGCGAGGAGGACACCAACGCCCTTACCGATGCTCCACTGTCCCTCGTGCTCCCCCTCGCCGCCCTCGCCCGCATAGAGGTGCTTGTGCGTCCGCAGGCTGAAGATCAGGCCGATGACGTAGGAGACGATCAGCAGCGCGGCGATTACGAAGCTCAATTCCTGCTCCAGGAAATCGCGTCGCACCGTGTCCGTCGTGTTGAGGGTGAAATAGAAGGCGGCGGGGATCAGCAGGCCGATGATCGCCAGCGCCAACTGCGAACCGCTCGCCCCGGCGGCGGTGCGATTGAACTCCTGCTTCTCGCGCTTCCAGCCCCCCAGGAAGAAGGAGAGGCCGAGGACGAAGAGGAGGTTGCCGACGATCGAGCCGGTGATCGACGCCTTGACGACATCGACCAGCCCGGCCCGCAGCGCGAAGATGGCGATGATCAGCTCCGTGGCATTGCCGAAGGTGGCGTTGAGGAGGCCACCGATCCCCGGCCCCACATGAACCGCCAACTCCTCGGTCGCGGTGCCCATCCACTTCGCCAGCGGCACGATCGCCAACCCGCTTATGATGAAGATGGCGAGCGGGGGCCAATCGAGCACGCGGCCCAGCAACGCCGCCGGGATGAACAGCAGCAGCAGATTCAACGGATTACGCATCGGGCTCCCCCCCTCGTTCGCGCCGCGATCGCGCTCGCACAGCCGGCCGAGTATACGGCACACCGGCCACAGCGGTCCGCTACGATGCAGCAACGGCGAGGAACTGTCAAATAAGCGTCAGTATCCCGGAACCGTTGGGACCCTGGCGAAGGAGATCTGCCCGCACACCTGGCTACCGCGACACCCACCACCGCTCAAAGGAGCGCCAACGCTCACGAGCACACCGGATTAACCTCCCGCTAACACGCACTTAACGGGCGCTTAAGTTGCGCGCGGTACCCTTCAGCAAGCGATGGGTCGGGTACGACCGGCGCAGCGTCGAACGATGGCATCCTGCATCGCCATGAAGCGCTCGACCGGAACGCAGACCGGGTCGCGATCGCCATCGATGCCGAAGGATGAGCTTAGGGCAAGAGCGTGATAGCGATGCACGAAGACTGGCAGACCGAGTTCGCGGAGGCCGGCTGTTACGAAGTGCGCGGCAGCGTGGTCGCACAGCGGAGCAGCGTAATCGCCGGGGCCGCGATCGCGGCGGGCGCGACGCTCGGCCTCGCCAACTTTCTCGGCGCTCAAGGGCCGGTCCGGGTGGCGCACGCCGGGCACATCCTGGCGCTCTGCTACGATACAAGACGCGACTCCACCATCGTGGCGATCGCGCCGAACACGCCGCGCTGAAACACAATTGGCATAGTAAGTCGAGTTTATAGTACAATCGATGTTGGAAATTTGTCATCGGACGTTTTCCGCACGGTATTTGGGGTGTATCATGCTTTCCCCGCAGTCATAGCGCGATCGCGGTGTTGGCCGCAGCGCCACGGCACCGGACACGTTTGCACGTTCCGGCTCCAGCGCCTCACAGATTACCCCAGCGTTCCCACATCGTTTCTGATATGAACATTAGCGTGCGCCAGCGTACGTCGCGGCGTGGTGCAGCACGCGCGGATGCCCCATCAGGGCATCGGGAGGTACACCATGCTACGCGCACAAGCGCTGTCCGCCATCCGTGGCGGCGATACCCTGTTCAAGAATGTCTCCCTCACCGTTCACCCCGGCGACCGCATCGCGCTCGTCGGGCCGAATGGCGCGGGGAAGACGACCCTGCTCAGCTTCCTCTCCGGCAGCGCCGATCCAGACGGCGGGAGCGTCACCCTCGATGAGGGCGATACGCTGATCGCCCTGGCCCAGGAAGAGCGCGCCGGGTCCGGCACCGTCTGGGAAGAAGTGACCAGCGGCATCGGCCCGATCATCGCGCTCGAACAAGAGATGGCGGCGCTGAGCACCCAACTCGATGACGCCAACGCCTACGACCGTTGGGCCGCCGTTGAGGAGCAATTCGGCAATCTCGGCGGCTACGACTACCGTCACCGTGTCGAGGAGGCGCTGACCGGACTCGGCCTCCCTGAGGAGACCTGGGAGCGCGTGGCGCGGGAGTTGTCCGGCGGGCAGCAGACGCGCGTCGCCCTGGCACGCGCGCTCGTGGCCCGGCCCGACTTCCTCCTCCTCGATGAGCCGACGAACCACCTCGACACCGACGCGGTCGAGTGGCTGACCGACCACCTGGGGCGCAGCCACTCCGGCGTGATCATCGTCAGCCACGACCCGGCCTTCCTCGACAAGACGACCGAGAGCACCGCCGTCCTCGACGACGAGACGTTGCGCGTCTACCCCGCCGCCTACGCACGGGCGATGGAACTGCGGCAGGCCGAGAAGGATCGCCTCGCCGCCCTGGCAAAGGCCGCGCTGGAGCGCAAGGCCACCGACGAGGCGTTCATCCAGCGCTTCCGCGCCGGGTCGCGCGCCGCGCAGGCGAAGAGCCGCGAGCGCCAGTTGGAGCGTCGCCTGGAACAGGAGGCCCCGCTGATCGAGCAGGCCGAGGCCAATCGCAAGGTCTCGCCGATCGCGATCCGCCTCGGTGGTGGTGCCGGCGGCGGCGAATCGCTGGTCCGCACCGGGCCGCTGACGATCGGCTACGACACGACGGCGATCGTCCGCACCGCGCCGATCACCCTGGGACGCGGGCAGAAGATCGTGATCGCCGGGCCGAACGGGGCCGGGAAATCGACCCTGCTCCGCACGCTGGTCGGCGAGCTGTCGCCGCTCTCCGGCATCGTGCGCTGGGACGAGCGGACCCGCGCCGCCTACTACGCGCAGGGACACGAAGGACTCGACCGCGAGCTGACGGTGCTGGAGACGGTGCAGGACGGGCGGGCGATCGATCTGACACGCGTGCGCGCCCTGCTCAGCCGCTTCGGCTTCGAGTCGGACGACATCGGGAAGAAGGTCGGCATCCTCTCCGGTGGCGAGAAGAGCCGCCTGGCGTTGGCGCGGCTGGCGCTGACCGAGGCGAACCTCCTCCTCCTCGACGAGCCGACGAACCACCTCGATCCGCGCACCCGCGCGACGCTGCTCGACGTGCTCGCCCACTTCGGTGGCGCGATCGTGGTCACCTCCCACGACGAGGAACTCCTCGAACGACTCGGCGCGACGACCTGGACGATCGAGGCGGGTATCCTCGACGCCGCCGGGCGCGTCCCGCGCGAGGAGGATCACACCGACACCGATCTGCCGACCTGGGGCGTCCCGGCGGGTACGTTGCCCGAACTCGCCACGCTCGCCACACCGGGCGAGGCGGCGCGGCGCGGCGCGGCGAAGGACAATCGCGCGAGCGGTCCCGCCGAGGTGCAGCGCGGCAAGAAGGGCAAGACCTTCTCCACTGTCGGCATGACCACCGCCGTGATCGACCGCCCGGCGATCGACGCACCGGCGGACAAGAAGAAGAAGAAGAAGCTCTCGCGCGACCGTTCTGCGGAGGGTCGGCGCTAACAGCGGGCATCTTTCAGGTTCGGACGAAGCACAAAGGGCGGGTGGCACAATCGCCACCCGCCCTTTCGCCTGCACTACAGCGGTACGCCGGATGATCGACCCCAGCCCGCGCAGGCGGGCGGCGCCGGTGCCGCCTATGGCTGCCCGCAGCCGGGGTAGTGGCTGCCCTCCGGGGTAGTGGCTGCCCTCCGGGGTAGTGGCTGCCCTCCGGGGTAGTGGCTGCCCTCCGGGGTAGTGGCTGCCCTCCGGGGTAGTGGCTGCCCTCCGGGGTACTGCAACCCCCGGCACCCCGCGCCATCGGGCCGACCGGGCCACGCACAACGCGCGTTGCGCGATTTCATACGTCACCCCGATCGATCCGCCGCCACGTACCATCTTTTAACGTCCCGTTAACAGGCCATTAAGGGAGCGTTTACAGCGGCTCGCTACCCTTGGTAGTGCCGGAGGGTCGCGCGGCGCGTCCTGCGGTATATCGTGCCTCGAAGGCCGAGGGCGGTGTGCGATGGCTGGTTGGAATCAGGAGGAGTGAGCACACGTATGAGTCCGACGATGCGAGACGAGACACAGCGACCTGTTCGGTGGCGGGGCGGGGCGGGGCGGCTCCTGGCGTTGCCGACACTGTTCTTGGCCTTCGCGCTCATCCTGACCGCCTGTGGTGGTGGCACTTCGACCGCGACCACCGGCGCGGCATCGAGCAGCGCGCCCGCCTCTGGCGCCCCCTCGACCGGCGCGAGCACGGCACCATCGACGAGCGCGGCCCCGGCTCCGAGCGCGGCACCGTCCACCAGCGCCGCCCCGACGAGCGGCACCGGCGCGAGCAGCGCCCCGGCCACCCGCACGACCGGGACGACGGCAACCGCGCCCACCACAGCGGGCACCGCCACCCGACCAGGTAGCGCGGCGACCGCTGGCGCGGCGGCAACCCCGAACAGTTCGATCAAGATCACCGGCCCGTATCCGGGCGAGGCGAAAACCTTGAACGGCGCTGGTTCCACATTCGTGCAGGTGCTCTTCAGCAAGTGGTTCGACGATTACAGTAAGATGACCAATGTCAACATCAACTATCAGGGCAACGGTTCGGGTGCTGGCAAGAAGGCGATCACCGATCAAACGGTCAATTTTGCGGCTTCCGATGCGTTCATGACCGACCAAGAACTCAAGGACGCGCAGGCGAAGTGCGGCGATACCATTCTGCACTTTCCGATCGCGCTTGGTGCCGTGGTCGTCACCTACAATGTTCCAGGACTAGAGAACACCAAGCTTAAGATGGATGGTGATCTCATCGCTGGCATCTTCTCTGGCGCGATCACCAAGTGGAGTGATCAGAAGATCAAGGATCAAAATCCGGGAGTCAATCTGCCGAACAACGATATCGTGGTCGTCCATCGTTCGGATGGCAGTGGCACCACCGATATCTTCACCTCCTACTTGACAGCGGTCAGCAGCAGCTGGGCGAGTGGGCCGAAGAGTGGCACGACGGTCAACTGGCCGACCGGTATTGGTGCCAGCGGTAACGCCGGTGTTGCGGGTGAGCTGAAGAATAACCCCAACTCGATTGGTTACGTCGAACTGGCGTATGCCAACCAGCAGAAGCTCCCGGTGGCGGACTTGAAGAACAAGGCGGGGCAGTACACCGCCCCGTCCAACGCCGGAGTGACCGCAGCAGCGGAGCAATTCGCGCCGACCGCCCCCGCTGATCTACGCCTCAAAATCGTCAACGCTGATGGTGCGGCCTCCTATCCGATTTCCGGGATGACCTGGGTGCTGGTTTGCCCGAAGCAAACTGACCAGGCGAAGGCCGTCGCCCTCACGCGTATGCTATGGTGGGGATTGCATGACGGTCAATCCCAGAATGAAGGACTGGACTACGCGAAGGTGCCGAACAGTTTCGTCGTCCGCGAAGAGCAGTTCATCAACCAGATCACCGTCAATGGTCAGAAAGCTTTCCCCGGCAAGTAAGCTAAGGGCGACGGATGAGCAGGGGGCCTACGCCCCTGCTCATCCACGTATACGGAGGGCGACATGACGGCGCAGCAGGCGGCTGAGCCGCGACACGCACCGGCTAAAACAGCGAGAGAGATTCTGGCGAGTCGGCGTGGCGCAGCCAGTGCCGATCCAATTTTTCGCTGGACCACGATCGCCCTGGCCGGAGTAATCCTCGCGCTGCTCGTCGCAATCTTTCTGATTCTCTTCAACGACGCTCGGATGGCTCTGGCGCGCTATGGCATAGGACTGATTACCGGGCGTGTCTGGAATCCACAGGAGCAGATCTTCGGTATCCTGCCCTATATCTATGGGACGGTCTATACCTCGTTTATCGGGTTGCTGCTCGCTACCCCACTCGCAATCGGGGCTGCGCTCTTCATCGTCGAGTATGCGCCCGCCTGGTTGCGTGGACCAGTCTCGTTCATCGTCGAACTGCTGGCCGCGATTCCCTCGATCATTTATGGGCTTTGGGGCTTTTTTGTCCTCGGCCCGTTTATGCGCGACGCTATCGAGCGACCGATCCTGAAGAACAATCTTGAGAAGGTACCGGGCCTCAATCAGCTCGTGCAAGGTCCGGCGATCGGCAAGGATATTCTAGTGGCATCGGTCATCCTCGCCATCATGATCCTCCCGACAATCATGTCTGTGGCGCGCGAGATCATCGCCACGGTACCGGATACGCAGCGCGAAGGGATGCTGGCGCTGGGGGCGACAAAGTGGGAGATGATTAAAGGCGCGGTATTGCCGTATGCGCGCGCAGGCATCATCGGCTCAGCGATGCTCGGACTCGGGCGGGCACTCGGGGAAACGATGGCCGTGACCCTAACGATCGGCAATAGCTCGCCCAAGATCGGGTGGTCGATCCTGACCCCTGGGTACACGATGGCGAGCGCCATCGCCAATCAGTTCACTGAGGCGGATAGTCCCATCTATTTCAGTTCGGTCGTCTCCATCGCACTGACACTCCTGGTCGTCTCGGGTATCGCTAATCTGCTCGCGCGGCTGATCGTCAGCCGTTTCGGCGTGACACCCGCGCGACGGGGAATTAATCGCACGCATCGCGGCTGACGGGTAGCAGCGTCACAGCCTTACCTTCCCGATGCACCCTGCTCACTTGCCAGGAGGATAGCTCGGATGGCGACAGAGACACTCCGCACTCGACCGAATAAACAGCCACTCAATCTGCGCGCGACCAACGGGCGAGCAACAGTACGGCGCATCGTGAATATGCTCTCCGCCGTACTGATCGTCGGGAGTGCGCTGCTCGGCGTGGGCATCCTGTTCATCATTCTCGCGTACATCATCAAGAATGGCGCGCCCGCGCTGAACCTGGACTTTTTCACTCAGCGCCCGGCACCACTCGGTCAAGTTGGTGGCGGAGTCGCGCCTGCGATCCTCGGTTCCTTGACAATGGTCGGGGTCGGGGCGGTGATCGGTATCCCCGTCGGGGTCGGAGCGGCAATCTATCTGGCGGAGTTCGGGCGGGGGCGTTACGCCTACACCGTCCGCTTCGTCGCCGATCTACTCACCGGACTGCCGTCCATTGCGGTGGGTGCCTTCGTCTGGGCGATTCTCGTACGCCGCGTCTTTCATAGCTACAACGCGGTCGCGGGCGGCGTCGCGCTGGCGATCATCATGATCCCGATCATTACTCGCACAGTCGAGGAGATTCTACGCCTAGTGCCCAGCAATCTTCGCGAGGCCTCACTCGCGCTCGGTACGCCGACCTGGAAGACGATCCTCAAGATCGTCTTGCCGGTGGCACGCGGCGGCATCGTCACCGGGGTTGTGCTCTCGCTGGCACGCGCTGGCGGCGAGACCGCGCCATTATTGCTGACTGCCCTGGGGAACTCGTTCTTCAGCTTCAAATTGAATGAGCCGATGGCCTCGTTACCCGTGCAAATCTACAACTATGCGAAATCGCCCTATGCCGATTCACATACAAAAGCATGGGGGAGTTCGCTGGTGCTCATTCTGGTGATCGGCTCGCTCAGCCTGCTGACCCGCCTGTTAACGCGCAGGGCGCAGATCAAACGATAGGAAAACCGACCCTATTCGGTGCAGAGATGACGAATGACAATACGACGCGGGGTAAGAGAGTATCTCGTCGCACGGCGAGAGGAAGTGAGGGACCATGAGTAGCACGAAGCACGCTCCCATCGAAACGCCCAAACCAGCAGAGCGGCCAACCGCAGGACTCGCTACAAATGCGGTCACCCACTACGACGAACGCGCCGACAACACGCAGGTGGAGTCAAATGCGTACTCGCTTGTCGCAGAAACGGTGAATGCCTGGTATGGCACGAACCACGCGATCAAAGATATCTCGATGACCTTCCGCGCAAACGAAGTGACCGCGCTGATCGGTCCCTCTGGATGTGGGAAGTCAACGTTCTTACGCTGCCTAAATCGCATGCACGAGGTACTGCCAGGGGCACGTGTCGAGGGGCAAATTCGTATAGACGACCAAGACATCTATGCCAAGGGCGTCGATCCGGTCAATGTACGGCGCGTCATCGGCATGATCTTTCAGAAGCCCAATCCCTTCCCAATGATGTCGATTTACGACAATGTCATCGCCGGGATCAAGCTCAATGGCGGGCGTCGGAAAGCTGAACTCGACGGGATCGTGGAGCGCAGCCTGCGCGGCGCGGCCCTCTGGAGCGAGGTCAAGGACAAGCTGAAAGAATCCGGCGCGTCCCTCTCCGGCGGTCAGCAACAGCGCCTCTGCATCGCGCGCACGATCGCGATCGAGCCGGAGATCATCCTGATGGACGAGCCCTGCTCGGCGCTCGATCCGATCTCGACCTACAAGATCGAGGAGCTGATCGGCGAACTGAAGAAGAAGTACACGATCGCCATCGTCACGCACAACATGCAGCAGGCGTCGCGCGTGGCCGACTGGACCGCGTTCATGCTCGCGGGCGATGAGGGCTACGGGCAGCTGGTCGAGTACGGGCGGACGGAGCAACTCTTCACACAGCCGCGCGAGAAGCGCACCGAGGATTACATCACCGGGCGATTCGGTTAGGTCGCTCGCTCACGCAGGCACAGCGCGGCTGCGTGGTCGCCGCTTCCCGTGAGGCGCGAATGTACAGCCGCTATTCGATGAGGAGGGGCGGATGGCGCGTTCGGAATTCCATGCCCAATTGGCCGCCCTGCGGTCGCATACCCTCGAACTCGGCGGCCTGACGGTGACCGCACTGGAGCGCGTGATCGGGGCGTTGCAGGAGGACGATCGGCCCGTCGCGCAGGAGATCGCCGCCGCCGATGACACGATCGACCGGCTGCACTCCGCGATCCAGCGCGAATCGATCGTCATCCTCGCCATGCAACAACCGACCGCGCGCGATCTCCGCGCCATCACCGCCGCGATGATGATCGCCGGAGAGCTGGAGCGGATCGGCGACTACGTCACGGGGATCGCGAAGCTGATCTACCGCGCGCTGCGAGAACCGGCACTCCCCCCCGCGCACGATCTCTACCGGATGGCGCGCGCGGCGCGACGGATGTTGCAGCGCAGCCTGGATGCCTACGCCACCCAGGATGCCGCCCTGGCGCGACGAGTCTGGCACGACGATCCGGTGATCGACACCCTCCAGCAGCGCCTCTACAACGATCTCCTGGTTACGATGACGCACCAGCCGAACACGCTGACCCGCGCGACACACCTCCTCTGGACGGTCCACAACCTGGAGCGGGTTGCCGACCGCGCCACGAATATCTGCGAGCAGATCCTCTTCATGGTCGAGGGCGAGTGGCCGCGCTTCGTCGCCGATGGCACCGCGGGCACCGTCATGGAGAGCACATTGCTGCCGAGCGACGAAACGGAGGACGACGACTGATATGGCGTATGTCAGCCTTACCCGTATGTTCACAGTACGATATACTTGTCCTCTCCCCGGCACATGGTGTGCTATCGCTACCGGGAGAGTGGCACGATGTCGTTGAACCCTGCGCGGCACATCGCGCGCGGTAAGGTTGTGCTCATGCCGCGAGAAGGCTTCGACCGCCAGCTGCGCGGTTTGCAGCACGAGATCCTCACGCTCGGCAGCATGGTCGCGACGGCGGTGGAACGCGCGATCGTCGCGCTGCGCGAGCGCAGTGCCATCGTCGCGGAGATGGTCATCGCGGACGACAGCCCGATCGATGTGCTCGCCAGCCGCATCGAGGAGCGCGCCCTGCTGATCATCGCCATGCAGCAGCCGCTGGCGACCGACCTGCGGATGATCGCCAGCGTGATCGCGATCGCCGCCGAGTTGGAGCGGATCGGGGATTACGCCGAGGGGATCGCCAAGCTTGCGCTCCTCAGCCTCGACGAGCCGCCGATCAAGCCGCTGATCGACCTGCCGCTGATGGCGAGCATGGCCGTCGATATGTTACGGCGCTGCCTCGACGCCTTCATCAATGGCGATGCCGTGGCCGCGCGCGAGATCTGGGACGAAGACGACGCGATCGATCTGCTGCAAGGCCGGATCTACCGCGAACTGCTCGCCTGCATGTCCGGCGATCAGGCGACGATCGAGCGCGGCACCCGCCTCCTCTGGATCTCTCACAACGTGGAGCGGATCGCCGACCGGGTGACGAATATCTGCGAGCGGATCATCTTCACCGTCACCGGCGACCGCAGCCACTTCAACGCCTCGCACGCCTCCTGAAGGCGCACACCGCGCGTCCCTCGAACCAGCGCCGCGATCAGCGCCCCCGCTCAGGCTTTACCCTGCCGTCTCCGCCGCGATGATCGCCCCGCGCTCATCCACGGCGATCACCCGCGCGCCGGTCGTCCCGATGTCCAGACCGAGGAGGAGGGGCATCAGTGCCCCAAGCGAAAGGTTCAATGGGTCAGTGGGATGTATTAGGAGGGCACACTGTACCCATGAAGGGCAGCGGCTACCCATGAAGGGCACACTGTCCCGGCTGAAGGCTGCGGCCACGCAGTACCCCGGAGGGCAGCCGCTACCCATGAAGGGCATACTCTACCCGTGAAGGGCACAATGTCCGCCCGCGCGGACTGGGATCGTGCCATCATGCTTGCAACGGCAATCACCAGCGCATCAACAGAAGCACCGCAGTGGCAATGGCTCCCGCTCCTCGGATGGGGAGAGGGGGTGGCGCGTGAGCGCCGGGGGTGAGGGTGGCTGCATCGCCGCTGAACCTGCGGGCAAGTTCCGGGGATTGAAATACCCCGCGAGGGGGTAGCCACTACCCATGAAGGGCACACTGTCCCCGGCTGCGGGTAGCCATAGACGGCACCGGCGCAGCCTGCCCGCGCGGGCTGGATCAGGATCCGTAATGTCGCAGCGTCACCCGGCAAGCCCCTCTCCCGCAACGGGAGAGGGGTGGCGAGCCGGGTGCCCTCCGGGCGGACGAGCCAGGGTGAGGGCCGCCGCCCCTATCTACTCGCCCACACCATCCCGCGCCGGACGATCTCGCGCGCTTCCGGCACCGCGAAGTCGCTGGCATGGTGGCCGAGAGAACAATAGAAGACCTTGCCCGCCCCCCAGCGGCGCTTCCAGACGACCGGCATCACCGTCCCCGCGATCCACGGCAGGTATTGGTCGCCGAAGGTGGTCGTCGCCAGCACCTCGTTCGCGGGATCGACGTGCAGGTAGTATTGCTCGGAGTGCATCGCGAAGTCGGCGAGACCGGCGGTGATCGGATCGTCGTGGTCGGTGATGGTGACGCGGTAGTCGATGATGTTGCCGGGGTGCGCCACCCACTGCCCGCCGACCATGAACTGATACTCGACGTTGTTGCGGAAGGCGTCGCCCATGCCGCCGTGCCACCCCGCGAGGCCGACCCCGCCGCGCACCGCATCGAGCAGCCCGCGCTCCTGCTGCAAGGTGATTGTCCCCTGCGTCCAGATCGGCACGATCAGGTCGAGCGCGGCGAGCTTCACAGGGTCGAGGAACGCATCGAGCGTGTCGGAGACCTCAACCTCATATCCCCCCTCACGCAGGATCGGGGCGAACAGCTCGGCGCACTCCCGTGGCTGATGGCCCGGCCAGCCGCCCCAGACGATCAGGGCCGATTTCATCGTCACGCCTCCCACCTTTCCCACCACTAGAAGCCGTTGCACCGCCCGCGATCGGGCCTCATATCCTGGCACCACAGCCCGCATGTATGGGACTGTGCAACGAATTCTTACTTACGACAACCCAGCATACGCACGCCGCAGCGGCGCACAGGCACGATCCGCCCCGCACGCCGCCAAGGGCTCAGTCGTCGAGCCGCCGTTCCGGCAATTCCGCCGGGAAGGCCGCCGGACGTTCGCAGCTACTCGTCAGTTCGATGTAGCGCCCTTCGGCGGACGATTCAAGCGCGGCGTGCATGATGTCCAGGACGTGGAAGGCCAGTTCGCCGCTCGCGCGCTGCTTGCGCCCCGAGATCAGCGCCTGCACCAGATCGGCCACGCCGAGGATGCGCGAGTTGTCGCTGTAGGGCCGCGTGACCGGCACCTCGGTCCACTCCTTGTCATCGGCACGACGCAGCAGCACCGGACCATCGAAGCGGTTCGGATCGGGTACACTCAACGATCCCTCGCTGCCGTAGATCTCGATCTTTGGCAGATTGTGCGACCAGACATCGAAGCTGGTGATCAGCGTGCCGATCGCCCCGCCCGTGAAGTCGAGGGTGGCGGCGATGTGCGTCGGGGTGTTGACGGTGATCGTCTGCCCCTTGAATGGCTCGCTGCCGATGGTGCGCGTCGCGAAGCTGGCGCGCGCCGAGGCGCTGACGCGCCGCACCGGGCCGAGGAAGTTGATCAGCGCGGTCAGATAATACGGCCCCATGTCGAAGAGCGGCCCGCCGCCCACCTGATAGTAGAAGTCCGGGTTCGGGTGCCAGCCCTCCGGCCCGTGGCCGAGCAAGAAGGCGGTCGCGGCCACCGGCTCGCCGATCGCGCCCTCATCGAGCAGTTGGCGACAGGTCTGGAGCCCCGCGCCGAGGAAGGTATCGGGCGCACAGCCGACGAGGACGCCCCTGGCGCGCGCCTCCTCCAGCAGCAATTGCCCCTCCTCCCGGCTGAGAGTCAGCGGCTTCTCGTTGTAGACCGACTTCCCGGCGCGCACCGCCGCCAACGCGACCGTCGCGTGCGCCTGCGGGATGGTGAGGTTGATCACCACCTTGATCTCGGGATCGTCCAGCACCTCCGCAACGCCGCCGCCGCGCGGCACGCCGAACTCCGCCGCCCGCGCCCGCGCCCGGTCGGTGTCGATATCGGCGCAGGCGACGATCTCGAAGGTGTCGAAGCGGGTCCGGTTCTTCAGGTAGATGGCGCTGATCGTCCCGCAACCGATCAGCCCGACCTTCATCTTCTCCCCGGCCATGTCACCCTCCCACGCAAGGCGGGCGGCGCGCTCGATTCGCGCGCCGCCCGCACATCCTGCTGTTACTTCGCCACCGCTTCCAGGTTCTGGAGGCTGGTCCGCACATCATCCAGCGAGCTCTGCGGGTGATCCTGCTCCACGATGTACCACTCCGCGCCCGACGCCTCGCCGACCGCGAGGAGTTGATCCCACGGCATGATGCCGGTGCCGAACGGCGTGTCGGCGCGCGCCTCGCCCGCCGCCATGTCCTTGACGTGCAACAGGGGCGCGCGCCCCTTGAGGCGCCGATTCCACTCCTGGGCGTCCGCGCCGCCGTATTGCACCCAGAAGAGATCGATCTCGAAATTCACCAGCGCCGGGTCGGTCTCGTTGACGAGGATATCGTACGGGAGGGTGCCGGACGGCAGCGGCGCGAACTCGAAGGCGTGGTTGTGGTAGCCGAAGCGGAGGCCGACCTCCTGCGCCAGCGCCGCCCACTCGTTGAAGTTCTTCGCCGCCGCGCGCAGCAGCGCCTCATCGTCGCGGTATTCCTGCGGCAGCGCCGGGACGACGGCGAACTCGCAGCCGAGCGCCTTGAGATCGGCCAGCACGCCGGACGCGCGCTCCTCGAACTGGGCGTAGGCGACGTGCGCCGCGATGGCGCGCAGGTTGTATTTATCGAGCGTCTCCCGCAAATCGGCGACCGAGAGGCCACCGAACCCGGCCAGCTCCACCGCCCGGTAGCCGATCGCGGAAACCTGGCGCAACATCCCCACGAAATCCTGCGCCGCGACATCGCGGACGGTATAGAGCTGCAACGCGATCTGCTCTTTTTTCACGTCTTCCCCCATCACACAGCGCTCGGCGGCGACATCCTTCGCCGGATACAGCCTATACCTTACCATCCTTCCCGACCGAACAGGAACCCTCCGTGGCGCGGAGCCGTTGCAAAGGGGACGTGGGCCTCAGAGACACAGCGATATAGAACACGGAAAAGAGAGGGGGCGAAGGGACGAAGGGACGGTTAACAGGAGACACAGAGACACAGAGGGGGCCGGGGGATTTTACTAGAGAGGCGTTGCAATAGCGTCCATCTGCCGCCCGGTACACAGGCTCACCAGCATAGCGCCCTCAGATCGTCCCTCCTCTCCCTCGTTCTCTGCACGCCCGGTCCGCTTGCGGGCTCTGTGCCCTCTGCAGCAATCGTCCCTTTTCCCTCTTTTCGTTCTCTGTGTCGCTGAGGCCACGTCCCTCCTTACTCCTCGTTTGCACTCGCGGCGCTGCTACAATCCCCCCGCACAACGGGTGTGCTCGATAGAAGCCGACAGGGGTGGTCCGCCGCCGCGCGCCCCTTGTTGTCACTTGTTGTCAATGGAAGGAGCGACCGTGCCCTACGAACTCATCGCGCTCGATCTCGATGGCACCACGATCGACCACGATCTGATCATCCAGGATGCCGTGCGCGAGGCGGTGGTCGAGGCGCGCGCACAGGGGGTGCGCGTCACGATCGCCACCGGGCGACAATACGTGGCCGCCCTGCCCTTCGCCCGCATCCTCGGCATCACCGAGCCGCTCATCTGCCATCAGGGGGCGCTGATCCGCAACCCGATCGACGATACGATCCTGCTGCACCAGACGATGCCCCCGAAGGAGGCTGCCGAGGCCGCCGCCGCACTCCGCGACGCCGACATCTTCACGATCGCCTACGTGGACGAGCGGCTCCACATCACCGGCCCCGCGCCCGAACTCGACTACTATCTCCGCTTCCACCCGGAAGGGACCGAAACGGTCATCGTCCCCGATCTCCCGGCCTTCCTCGCCACCACGGCCCCGACCAAGCTCCTCTTCGTGGCGGAGGGTCCGATCGTCGAGGAACAGCTCGCCCGCCTCAGCGTACGGTTCGCCCACCGGATCGCCCTCACCCGCTCGCACGAGCGCTTCGGCGAACTGACGGCGCTCGGCGTCAGCAAAGGGGCCGCGCTGGCACACCTCGCGCAGGCGTTCGGCATCGCCCGGGAGCGCACGGTGGCGATCGGCGATCAGGAGAACGATCTGCCGATGCTCCGCTGGGCCGGGCTGGGGCTCGCGATGGGCAACGCCATCCCGGCGGTGCAGAAAGAGGCGGCGGCGGTCTTGCCCACCGTCGCCGAGGCGGGTGTAGCGTATGGCATCCGTGAGTACGTCCTGACCGGCTGGACAGCGCCCGCCACGCCCTAACGGGGGGCCGAGGACTGCGCCGAGCGGCGCGCACAGTCTCCCCCGATCGGGGGAAGAGCGCGACCTTCGCGCCCGCTATGCCGATCTCCAGCGCGGCGACGATGCCGCGATCGGCGAGGAGCACTGCGGTGACACGCCGCGCATATCCCCCTTCCGGTCCTTTCGTATTCGCCCCCTGGCTGGGACGCGGCGCGGTCACGCTCGGCCTCGCGGTCATGTTGGTCGCGTGCGGCCAGCCGATCGCCACGCAACCAGCCCAGGCGCTCGTGGCACCGACCGCGACCGCCACCATCGCCTCGACGGCCACCGTCGCGCCCACCGGCACGGCCACCGCCACGGTCGCGCCTACCGCGACGACCGCACCCACGGCGACCAGCGCCCCCTCACCGACCGCCACGATCGCCCCGACGCGGGCGATCACCCCGACCGCGACGACTCGCGCTGCCCCCGTCACCATCACGCCGACGCGCCGCGACCACCGCGCTGTCCACGACCAACGGCGGCACCGTCCGCGACGAGGACGGCATCTGCCTGTTAATCGTGCCGAGCACCTACAAGGTCGATAGCGCGGGCGACGGCTTCGATGCGCTCGACGACAACGGCTTCGGCGTCCTCATCGGCGTGGTCGGGCGGAACGAGTCGCCGGAGGCGCTGGCGCAGTTGTTGTACGGCAACTTCACCGCCGTCTTCACCGGCGCGCAGCCGAGCCCGCCGGACAGCAAGGGCGACACCTCGCGGATCGACTTCATCGGGGCGCTCGGCTCGCGGCAGGGCAAAGGGACGGCCTACATCAAGAAGTTCGGCACCACCGTCTGCGGCGTCTCGCTGTTCACCTACGACAATGCGGCGGTCGCGCACACCGCCGCCACCAGCGCCATCCCGACGACGATCGAGCGCCTCCCCTGACCCGCGTGCGCCACAGACAACAGCAGCCATCCGGCGCGTGGCGGGGTACGATGATGTACCCCGCCGCGCCGTTCGTGCCATAATCCCTCGTCGGCACCGCAAGGGCGGACCGAGCGATGTGGGAAGGATGTGGACCGATGGCCTGGACGTTCGAGCGGGTGGCGGGGCCACTCAATTTCACGGAGGGGCCGGTGTGGACCGGCGCGGCGCTCCTCTTCACCGATATCCCCACCAGCAGGATCATGCGCTACGATCCGGCCAGTGGCATCTGCGCGGTCTTCCGCACTGCTACGCACGGCGGGAACGGCCTGCACCGCGACGCGGCGGGCCTTCTCTACGGCTGCGAGGGAGACGGGCGGCGACTCGTGCGCTACGAGGCGGACGGGGGCGTGACGGTCCTCGCCGACCGCTTCGAGGGCGCGCGCCTGAACAGCCCCAACGATGTCACCAGCGACGCGCGGGGGCGGCTCTGGTTCACCGACCCGCGCTACGGCGCGAACCGCGCGGACATGGAACTCGACCACGAATCGGTCTATCGCCTCGATCCGCCGACCAAGGACGGCGACGAGTGGTCGATCGCGCGCGTCACCTTCGACACGACGCGCCCGAATGGCCTCGTCTTCGCCCCCGATGGACGGACCCTCTACGTGGCGGAGTCGCCCCCCGGCCCGGAGGGGCACCGCGAGTTGCGCGCCTACCCGGTCGAGGCCGACGGCTCGCTCGGGGCGATGCGCGTCCTGCACGACTTCGGGCCGCATCGCGGGATCGATGGGATGCGCGTGGACAGCGTCGGGAACATCGTCGCCAGTTGCGGCTGGACGCAGAGCGGCCCCGGCCCGCGCATCGCGGTCTTCGCGCCCGATGGCACGGTCCTGGGCGAGCACCCGACCCCGGCCAACCCGACGAACTGCGCCTTCGGCGACGCCGATCGGCGCTCCCTCTACGTCACCGGCTACGATGGCGGCCTCTATCGCGCGCGGACCGAGCTCCAGGGCTGAGCAGCACCGAACAGCGAGGCAACAAGGCGCGGGCGATGAGGCCCGCGCCTGCGTGTGGAAGGAACAGGGCGCGACATGGGAGAGCTGGCCGGGCTCGGGGCCGCACTGGTGTGGTCCGCGACGAACATCGTCCTGCGCGGCCAATCGCTCCGCTTCGGCGCGATCACCGTTAATGCCTGGCGCACGATCTTCGCGGCGCTCTGCTTCGTGCTGATCTTCCTGGCGACGCGCAAGCCGTCCGATCTGCTCCACCTGCCATCCGGCGCGGTCGGCGCGCTGCTGGCGGGCGTGGTGATCGGCATGGTGATCGGTGACGCGCTGCAATTCACCGCGATGGGACGGATCGGGGTGGCGCGCGCGATGCCGATCAGCTCCTGCTTCCCCCTCTTCACGATCGGCATCGCCGCCGTCTTCCTCGACGAGCGGATCACCGTGCGAACGCTGATCGGCGCGTGTCTGGTGATCGGCGGGGTGGTGCTGGTCGCGCTGCCGCGCCGCGCCGGGGTGGAGGCGACGCCATCGGCCCACGCCATCCCCGGCTACTGGATCGGCGTGGGGATGTCGCTGATCGCCGCCCTCTGCTGGTCGCTGTCCACCACCCTCGCGCGCGTGGCGGTCAACGATATCGACGTGATCACGGCGAACACCCTGCGGCTCCCGTTCAGCGCCCTGATCTCCTCGCTCCTCTGCCTGCGAACGGGCTGGACCTCACCCGCCACCTTCGGGCGACGGAACCTGCTGATCATCATCATCTGCGGCATCGTCGGGACGGCGGGGGGCGGCTTCCTCTACCTCTCGGCGATCGACCTCGCCGGGGCGGCGAAGACGGCGGTCCTCGGTGCCGCGTCCCCGATCTTCGGCATGATCGGCGCGATGCTCTTCCTGCGCGAGCGCCCCGGCCCGCGTGGCATCGTGGGGACGCTGATCTCGTTCGCCGGGATCATCCTGGTGGTCTGAGGCACGCGAGTGCGGGCGGCGCACCGACAATGGACGCGACAACCCCGCGCGAAAAGGCAGAAAGGTGGAGACGATGACGACCGCGACGATCCTGGAGATCAAGGAGAAGCTGAACGGCACGCGGCACGAGTTCGCCAGCGCCCTGCTCCATCGCGGCGCGCACGAGGCGGTGTCGCTCTACGTCCTCCCGGCGGATGGCGGGCTCGGCGGGGTGCCGCTGCGCGCGGGGACGCGCTGCCTCGGCTTCTTCTGGGAGGACCGCCCCTACAATGTCTACTACGCGGTGGACGACGCGGGCGCGCTGCTCGTCTGCTACATCAACCTCAGCGACCGCACGACGATCACCCCGGAGGCGATCGAATGGCGCGACTTGATCGTGGACGTGGTGATCACGCCGGACAGCGTCTGCCGCGTCCTCGACGAGGATGAGCTGCCCGCCGATCTCGACCCCACCCTCGCCGCGAGTATCACCGCGACGACCAACGACCTCATCGCCAATCACCCCGCGCTGCTCGCTGATCTTGCTGAAAGGGCTGCTATGCTCCTGAGCAACGACACCGCGCGCTGATCGACCTATCAAAAAGACAAAACACTCCGGCCCGACGCAGTTTGTTCGCTGCGCCGGGCTGAGGCGTTGGCGCTACGCAAGAGCGGCGTGTGTATTACCGCTTCACATCCGGCATCGGGATGTTGTACTCCCGCCCGAGCGCGGTCAGTTCCTCCCAGGTCGACTCGGCCAGGGGGATGCCGTCGCGCTCGCGGCGGGCGCGCGTCTGCGACTCCGGCTCGCCGGGTGAGAGCACCCGCCCGGTCCCTTCCGCCGGCTGCACCCCGCGCACGGCGGCGACGGTCGCGCCGGTCAGCGCGCGGTACTGGTCGGTGTCGCCGAAGAACGACGGGTCGATCACGATCAGCACCACGCCGGTGATGTGGCCGCGCGGCCCAGAGGCCACGTCATCGCCCCGCCCGAGGCGCGCGCCGACATCCCAGGAGCCCTGGATGTCATCGTCGATCATCGCCAGCCCGCCGATCAGCGCGGCGCTCATCGCCAGGCCGTAGCCCTTATGCCCGCCGGTCGCCCCGCCGAGCGGCAGGAGCGCCCCGCCATCGTAGAAGTCGTCCGGTGTCGTGCTCGGCAGGCCATCGTTGTCGATGATGCAGCCGGGCGGCAACTGCCCGCCCTTCGCCCGCGCCACGCGGATCTTCCCCTCCGCGATCGTGGAGGTCGCGGCGTCGTAGAGCATCGGATCGTCCTCGGTCGTCGGGACGCCGAACGCCCACGGATTCGTGCCGAGGAACCGCTCGCGCCCGCCGAACGGCACCACGATCCCGGTGCCCGGCCCGGCCACGCCGTAGGTCGCGATCCCGACCATCCCCGCCGCCGTCGCCCGCTCCGCATACTCGCCGAGCCGACCGATGTGCGACGAGTGGCGGATGGCAGCGGTGGCGATGCCATACTCGCGCGCGGCCTTGATCGCCCATTCCAGCCCGAAGATCGTCGAGTACTGCCCGAACGACGCGCCCGCATCGATCAGCACCGTCGCGCCGCGCTCGCGGAGTATCTTGGGCTGCACGCTCGGCTGCATCTGGCCGCTCTTGATCACCTGGTTGTACCAGGGCATCCGCAGCACCCCGTGCGAGTCGTGCCCGGACAGATTGGCGCGCACCAGATGGTGCGCCACCTCGCTCGCCGCCGCCTCATCGGCACCCACGGCCAGGGCGACCCGGTGGATGAACTCGCGCAGCGGGCCGACCTGGACCAACACCTCGGCCATCGAGAGACTCCTTTCGCATAGAAAATACCCACACCCCTCGGACCGGCGCAGTATACGCCCATCGCTAGGAATTGGGGAATTGGGCGACGACCGGCGGTGCATCCCGGTCGAGGACACGGCGAAGGACACCGCCATTGGGCGTACACGCAACAACCAGATCAGCGCGAGCAGGTGCCACGACGCCTCGCCCCAAGGCTGACACCGGCGACACAGCATGCCGATCAATCAACGCGCGGCACACCGTCCGCCATCGACCGTGGATACAGCGGACAGGTGCGAAAACAGCCCGTAGCATGAACGGACTTGACGAACGTACGGATATACGTATACTCAATTTGTCGGTGTTTGCGCCCGTGCCAAGTGAAGCGACAGCGGATCGCGGGGTCCGCTATTCGTGCCTCGCGTTCGCCGCGCTTCTGCTATCCGCGTGTACAGGCCAGTCACCAAAGGGGCATCCCGCATCGTCGCGCGGGCGCCTCGTCTGCTGCTTGGAGGAGATCGATGTATCCCCGCTCCCTACGCGCGGCCCTGATCGTCTTGCTACTCCTATCATCGCTGACGCTCGGCACCGCGACCGCGCGCGCCGCCGATGAGCTGACCCTGAGCCTGACCCCCGCGCTCGGCCCGAACGGCACCGTGATCACGCTCGTCGGGAGGGGCGCGACACCCTCCGCCGAGACGGGCTATCGCTACGGCGGCTTCTCCACCCTCGCCGACTGCCAGATCAACCGCACCTCCGGGCAGGCGATCAGCGGCGGCTCGACGCGCGCCGACAGTAACGGCAACTTCACGTTCACGCATACGGTGGATGAGCGCGCGGGTATCGGCGCGCTCCGCTTCCTCGCCACCGACTCCGGCGGGCGCACCTCGCCGTGGTCCTGTTTCACGATCGTCCCCGCGCAACAGACCTTCCCGCAAACTGGCAAGACGGTGCGCGGCTCGTTCCTGGCCTACTGGTACGGCAGCGGTGGCCTCGCGCAGCAGGGCTTGCCGCTCACCGATGAGTTCGAGGAGACCAATCCGAGCAACGGCAAGACCTACCGGGTGCAATACTTCGAGCGGGCGCGCTTCGAGGCGCACCCGGAGAACACCGCCCCCCACAATGTCCTGCTCGGCCTCCTCGGGGCGGAGCAGTTCGGGGCGCAGTACCCGCAGGGCGGCCCGGCCCGTGCCGGGGCGTGTGCGAGCGGCACACAGGAGTTCGCCCAGACCGGACACTGCGTCAGCCCGCGCTTCTATGCGTATTGGGCGGCGCACGGCGGGCTGACGCAGCAGGGCTTGCCGCTCAGCGAGGAGTTCGCCGAGGTCAATCCGAGCGACGGCAAGACCTACAGCGTGCAATACTTCGAGCGCGCCCGCTTCGAGTACCATCCGGAGAACGCGGCACCGTACACCGTCCTGCTCGGCCTGCTCGGCGGCGAGCAGTACAAGGCCAGGTACGGCGGCGGCCAACCGTCTCCGTCGCCCGCGCCTTCGACCAGCCCCGCGCCAAACCCGCTGCCGGGCGCGCAACTGACGATCAGCCCGCAGCAGGGGCCGAACAGTACCCTTTTCGTCCTCACCGGGACCGGTTTCGCCCCGAACACGAGCTACTTCTTGCAGATCACCAACCGCGACAACGGCGCGCGCATCAAGTTCGATAATGCGGCGGCGAAGAGCAACGCCAACGGGATCATCTCGGGCGGCTTCAGCTTCGGTGGCAATGTGCCCGCCGGATCGTACGCCGCCAACATCGCTACCGCCGCCGACGGTGGGACGATCCTCGCCACGACCAACTTCACCCTCACCGGCGCGACCGGCGCGAAGCCGGGGCCGAACATCGTCGTCACGCCGCCACAGGGGCAAGCCGGGGGCCGCCTCGTGCTCACCGGCACCGGCTTCACCGCCAAGACCACCTACACGCTCCGCATCCAGACGGAGAATCGACAGACGACCATCACCTTCGACAATAGCGACATCGCTTCCGATGCCGACGGGGTGATCCTCTCCACCCTCACCCTGGCGGCGGCGCGACCGGCGGGGGTGTACATCGCCGAGATCATCAGCAAGGGCGGCAACCCCCAGGTCGTGACCGGCGTGAAGTTCACGCTGACGGCGGCGGGCGCGACCACGCCAGCGCCAAGTCCGCAGCCGGTGCCGGCCCCCTCCCCGCCATCGGCGAGCGACCTCGCGCTGCTCAACCAGTCCGCCGCGCTGATCACCGCTATCCCCGACGCGCGCTACATCGTCGACTCGATCGCCGCTCAGGGGATCACCCAGTCGTTCGTCGCACTGGACGGTGCCTGGGGTGCCTACAACTCCCGGCAGAAGGCGATCGTCTACAACGTCCCCCTGCGTGGGTATGATGCCCACGATCTCGCGGCGGTCATAGGACACGAGGGGCAGCACGCCGCCGATTTCGCCACCTCGGGGCCGGTGACGACCACGCAGGATTGCTACAACCGCGAGGCGCGCGCTTTCATCACCGAGGCATCGCTCTGGAAAATCTGGTATGGCGCGGCGGGGAAGCCCGATCCGGCGAATGATTTCGAGCGCGAGATCAACGCTATCCTGAACCTGATCCAGAACGATCCGCAGCGTTTCGCGGCGATCCTCGTCGATGCGTATAAAGATGAGTGCGGCGCGGCGCTCGCGATCACGGCGTCCGCCGGGATATCGAGCGTCGGCGCACCGGCCTCGCTGGCCGGGATGCCACCGACGCTCGTCAGCGCCCTGCCATCCGCTGAATCGGTCTTCGCCTTCCTCACGGTCGCGGACCATACCGGCGATACCTTCTGGCCCGACCTACCAGGCGGTACGCTCTCGCTCCGCTAGCGCAGCAGCAGAGAGCAGAAGGGGGCGGGGCCGGTGGTTAACCACCGGCCCCGCCCCCTTTTTCATAGTCCACGCTCCATGAAAGACAGCGCCTGGCTACGACTGCCCCTGCGGCGTCTTCTCGCGGGCGGCATCGCCGGTGGGGGCGTGCTCACCGTCCTTGCCTGCGGTCCCTTCGGTGGTCGTCTTCTGGCCGATGATATTGTCCTGCAAGGTCCGCTCTTGATCCGTGGTCCCGGTCGGCTCATCGCGCGCGTCGTCGCGCGTCATATCTTCTCGCTCGGTGTGCCGCTGCTCGGACATGATTGTCACCCTCCATCTATCACCCGAGTGCCACAGTTCAGGCGGGTGTCGCCGAAGTCCTTGCACAGCACATGCCAGCGGCTTCCGGCCCAGCCCGGTCACAGCAACGAATGGTGTCAGCGCCCGGTCAGGCCGCGCAGATAGGCGACCGCGCGCAGGAGCGGCGGATCGTACCCGGCGGAGAGATCGGCGGGGCTGAGCGGCACGATCTCGTGCGGGACGACGCCGACCTCGTTGATCGCCTCGCGGTCCGGCCCGATGACCCGGTTGACCGTGACCTCCATCGCGCTGCCGTCCTCGAACTCGTAGTAGAGCGCCGCGCCGAGCGCCCCGGCGCTCCTGGTGCCGATCAGGTAGCCGCCCCGATCCTTCGCCACCGCCGCCGTCACATCCGCCGACGAGGCGGAATCGCCGTCGCATAGCACCACCCACGGCAGGCCCAGCAGCGGCACCGCGGTATCCGCCGGGATCGGCTCCTCGACCCCATCGCCATCGATCATGATGCCGAACGGCCCCTCATGGCTGAAGTTGCTGAGGATCCGCTGCAACGCCGCGATCGAGCCGCCCGGATTCTGTCGCACGTCGAAGACGAGCGAGGTGATCCCGCGCCCTTGCAGCGCCTTGAGGGCGCGCGCGAACGTCTCATCCGCGCCGTAGCTGAAATAGCGGAGGCGGATGTAGCCGACATTGCCCGGCAACACGCCGATGTCGATCAGCGGCACCGACACATCCGCCACGGTGATCAATACCGTCTCGGTCTGGCCGGGCGCCGGGCGCGTCACCTGGATCGTGTCGCCGGTGCCGGGGAGGCCGGCCATCAGGTCGGCGAGGGGACGATTCCGCTGCCCGCGCCCGATCGGCGTGCCGCCGACGTTGTCGATGATGTCCCCCGCGAGCAGCCCCGCCCGCACCGCCGGGGAGCCGTCGTAGACGACGTAGAGGAAGTATTTGCCGGTGCTGTCGTCCAGCGCCAGCTCGAACCCGGCGGTCGGGTAGTATTCCAACCCCAGCTCGGAGTTGAGCGTCTGTCGCCAGAACTTCGGCTCCAGATAGGCGACGTGATTATCGTTGAGGCTCGCGGCCATCGCCGCGATCGCCGTCCGCGCCATCGTGCTGGCATCGCTCACCCCCTGCGCCCTGGCGACGAGGGCGGTGAAGCGGGTGGCGAACATGGCCCAGTCGGCCTCGCGGTCGCCGCTGAAGGCGAGCGGGGCCAGATCCTCGGCGGTGAAGCGCCCCTTGCCGAGCGGTCCGAGCGCCGCCCAGGCCCCGCGCAGCAGGACACTATTGTCGAGCGTGGCGTGATCGACGTAGTAGAGCAGCAGGCAGCGATAGACCTGCCCGACCGTCTCCACCGTGGACTTCTTCTCCGGGATCAGGCCGGTGTAGCGGACTTGCCGACACGGCTGTGCCGCCGTCGCCACGAAGCTATTCTTGCCCGGTATGGGGGTTTTCGCCGCCACCACCGGGATGAGGGTCGGCGCGGCCACGGCGGTGCGCGTCGCGGTGCGCCGCACGGTGGGCGTCGGGGCGTAGGCGACGGCGGTCTTCACCTCCGGCGCGATCGTCGGCGGTGGTCCGAAGCCCGCGAGGGAACAGCCGCTGAGGAGGATCGCGAGCGCCAGGGCGACGATCAGGTAGAGGCCCGGTCGCAGACGCTGTGAACCGATCCGGCGCGGCGTTCTCACGCGATTCTCCCCTTCCTCAGCACGTCAACGACTGATGCATCTGTACTGTATCTTGCCCTCTCCCGGGCCGATATAGGAAAAATCGCCCGAACGCCCTGGGACAAGCAGCCCGACCAGGGGAGAAGGTGAGCGGTATCGCGCTCGCTCCCCACTTCTCAGGCCCATCCGCCGCCAATGTCAGGATTTTCCCCACACGACTGTCAGGAAAATTGTGTATCGCGGAGTAGCCCCCATCCCGACTGTGGGGGCCACCGCTATCTCCTACTATTGTCGGCAGGGGAATGTAGGAGGAGCGCCCACCAGAGTGCCGCGGGCGCGGGGTAGGGGAAAATGCGCGACCACCAGGCAGAGCGAGACGAGCGACCGCCGGCAAGGGGCGAACGCGCCTTGCCGGCGGGCTGGCGCACGGTCCCATCGCGCCAGGACGACGATGACATCCCCGAGGGGGGCGAGCAATTCTCCGAGCGCGATCTCCTGGCGCGTTATCTCCGCGAGGCGGGCCAGATCCCGCTGCTCACTCCCGCCGCAGAAGTCGAACTCTTTCGCGAGATGGCGGAAGGCGACGAGACCGGGCGCGCGGAAGCACGCTCGGCGATCATCGCCGCGAATCTGCGCCTGGTCGTGGGGGTGGCGCGGCACTACATCGGCCTCGGCCTCTCGCTGCCGGAACTGATCGCGGAGGGGAATCTCGGCCTGATCGCGGCGGTCGATCGCTTCGAGCGTGCGCGCGGGCTCCGCTTCAGCACCTTCGCCCGCTGGCCGATCCGCAAGGCGATCACCCGCGCGCTGGACGATCGGGGGCGGCTCGTCCGTCTCCCAGCCAACAGCTGGCAGGCGCTCCGCGAATTGCGCCGCGCCGAGGAATCGCTGCCCGATCAGCTCGGGCGCGAGCCGACGCCCGCCGAGCTCGCCAGCGCCTGCGGCGTGGCCCTCTGGCGTTTCGACGCGCTGCGGATCGCCGCCAACACGCCGACCTCGCTCGACACACCGACCCGCTCCGACGCGAGCGGCGACGATACGCCGCTGAGCGAGGCGATCGAGGACAACGATCGCTCGCTCCCGGCGCTCGTCGGCAATCTGATCGCGCGCGACTCGATCGGCATCCTGCTCGACACCTTGCCGCAGCGCGAGCGCGCCCTGCTGATCTTGCGGCACGGGCTCGATGGCGCGGCCCCGCGCACCTTGCAGCAGGTGGGCGCGGTGCTCGGCATCTCCGGCGAGCGCACCCGCCAGCTCGAAGCGCGCGCCCTGACCCTCCTCCGCGCCCACCCGCTGACCGCGACCCTGCACGATGCGTTGGAGTGAGTAGGTGACGTGGTGCGAGTAGGCGAGTAGGCGAGTAGAAATTATTGCTGGCGTGAGTGGTGCCAGGTTGAAATCCCGGCAGAAGGCTGCGGCCACGAAGCCTCCAGACCCGGCCTGGGAGCACCTCCCCGCAGGAGGCTACCAGTGCCAACCTGTCCGCAACGCCAGTCACTAGTACAGCGCGGCGGAGATACGTACCGGATTAGCGGCACAGGGGTCGCCCGCGATAGGTCCAGCGGAAGGGGTGGGCGGTCTGGTTGAAGTACGCGACGAAGGCCAGGATGCGCTCGCGCAGGG